>ERZ1031720.37-NODE-37-length-16722-cov-6.944741_pt1 | contig 16722 bp, 14 predicted proteins | sample MGYA00518750_ERZ1031720 | MGnify/ENA primary metagenome ERZ1031720 (study PRJEB33718, sample SAMN03160008) | human skin metagenome | collected 2014-04-10 | study: EMG produced TPA metagenomics assembly of the PRJNA266117 data set (Human skin bacterial metagenome and... | reverse complement strand
AGATTTCTGCCTGTCTCGTGGGCTCGGAGATGTGTATAAGAGACAGGTCTTGAGCAGGGCGGGTTGCGCAGTGACCGGACCGCCGAGCGGCAAGGCACCGCTGGCGGCCTGGAGTGCGCTCCAGGCACTGGCGTCGCCGGCGCGGCGGGCGGCTTCGGCGGTGATCTGGAAACCCCAGCCCAGCATCTGCTTCATGCGCAGCGCGCTGTTCTCGTAGACCCAGGTGCGAGCCGGATCCCAGGGGCCCATCGCCGGGGCGATGGCGCGCAGCGACGGGCAGTGGCCCGCGGCCGCCAGAAACTGGTTGTAGGCCTGATAGGAAAAGCCATACAGGGCGACCTGCCCATCGGCATCCGGCAGGCGGGCGGCCCATTCCACGGCTTCGGCGCCGTCGTCGCGCTCGTGCTCGCCGGGTCTGAAGACGCCTTCGGAGGTGCCTCTGCCCCGCACGTCCTGAACGACCACGATGTAGCCGTGTGCCGCATACCAGGCCGGATGGGCGTAACTCAGGGTGCAGGCCACGCGGCGTCCGTAGGCCTGGCGCTGGAGCAGCACGGGGTAGGGGCCAGGCTGGGCCGGACGGTAGACGTCCGCATCCAGCCGGGTGCCATCGCCGAGCGTCATCGACAGGGTTTGCGGCGGCAGAACCGGCAGGCCCGTGCCGGCCGGATGGGTGGGGGCGGCAGTCATGCTTGGCGCTTGTCCCATTGGTCGGTGGGCAGTTCGATGGCGAACTTGGCATCCGCCGAATCGTCGGCCTCGAAGCGGCCCGGATTCAGCAGCCCGTGCGGATCCACTTCGCGCTTGAAGGCGAGGTCGCGGGGCGTGATCTCTTTCTTGCCGACCGATCGCACATTGGACGAGTGCGAGTTGGACACCACGGCTCCGGCCTCCTGCATGGCCAGGACGAGGTCGGCCATCTGCTGCGGGTTCTCGTAGACGAAGTAGGGCGCGCCGGAGCCCACGACGTCACCGCCCACACGCAGGATTTCCATGCGCATCGGTCCATAGTGGCCGACCTTGGCGTGCACGCGTTCGACCAGTGCCGGCAGGTCGGGGGCGCGGAAAAAGCCCTCGATCATGGAGCGGCGGGGATCGGTCTTCTGGATCTGGAACAAGGCGTGGCCGAAGACGAACTCCCAGATCGGCGAGCCGTAGGGCCCCTGGCCTTCGGGCGCGGTCGAGACCACGGTGCCGCCGTGCGCGGCCACGAGGCCTTCGAAATCGACCAGGTTGCCCTTGGCGATCATGGTCGAGCAGATGGAGTGGCCTTCGGGCACCAGCGGAGCAAAGGGCTGGATCAAGCGAGGCACGGGCCATTCCTGCACCGACACGACCTTGCGGGTGATGCCCGTCTGCTGCGCCAGGGAGACACCGAAGCGCACGGCCTGCAGGTAGTCGGGAAATGCGACCAGCGCTTCGATCCACGGCCAGGCCGGCGCCAGAGGCATCTCGACTTCGGTGATGATGCCGGTGGCGCCGTAGGTGTGGTGAGCCAACTGGGCATCCGGGCCCGTGAGTTCGAGCAGGCGGGGTTGCTCTTCCATGGTCAGCACCTGCACGGCCGCGATGTTGCCGCGGTCGCGCAGGATGCCGTAGGCCACCGAACCCGGTCCGCCGGTGCCGCCGGCCACATACCCGGCGATGGTGGCGATGCGGGCGGTGGTGGGGTGCATGCGCAGTTCCCAGCCCGTGGCCTTGGCCGCCAGGTCCATCTCGGCGACCAGCGTGCCGGCTCGGGCCCGGATGGTGCCGTTCCCGAGGGCGACGATGCCGCTGTAGGCGGTCATGTCGAGCACGATGCCGCCCTTGAGCGGCACGCTCTGACCGTAGTTGGCCGAGCCGCCGCCGCGCACCGTGATCGGGATCCGCAGGCGAACGGCCGTGGAGACCACGTGCTTGAGTTCGTCCAGCGTCTTGGGGGTCACGACCGCATCGGCCTGCTTGTCGGCGAGCATGTCGCGCAGCAGCGGGCTGATGGCGTAGCGGTCGCGGCTCTTGACGCGGATGCGGCGGGGGTCGAGGGTGACATCCACGCCGTCGAGTGCCGAGGCCAGTTCTTGGAGGGGATAGCTGCTCATGTCTTAGTCCTGGTGGATGGCCATGCTGGGGTGAACGGCCCGGTTGGCCTGGGCGAGGGGATAGTTCGCGACCTCGCGGATGAGGGTCAGCAACCGGGCGGCGGCGCGCTCGACGGTGATGCGACCGCGCTCGGCATCCGCACGCTCGGCATGGCCTGCGGCGCCCTTGGGGTTGAGGTCCTGCATCTGCCAGCCGAAGCCGACCGCGCCCCCTTCGGGCATCAGCAGTTCGTATTCCTGCTCCAGCGTCTGCGACAGCGACTGGAAATCCTCGGCCCTTGTCATGTCGACGAGATCGGGGTGCAGGTAACGCATCACGCTGGTCTCGACTTCACCCGCGTGGATGCCGTGCTTGAGTTCCTCGGCGTCGAACAGATCGTCGAGCGGCGTGAAGTGCGACCACTGCGAAGCCACCGCCAGCATGCCCAGTTGCACACGCAGCTGGCGGCACACGATGTCCATGACCTGAGGCTGGCCGCCGTGCGCGTTGACGAAGAGCACCTTGCGCACGCCGGCCCGGTGAAGGCTCTCGCAGATCTCGAACCAGACGCGGATGAGCGTCTCGGGCTTGAGCGTGAGCGTGCCCGGGAAAGCGCTGTGTTCGAACGAGGTGCCGACACCCTGGGTGGGCAGGACGAGGGCCGGGAAGTCGTCGGGCATGAGCGCCACGGCATGGCGCATGATGCCCTCGGCGATGGCGGCATCGACACGCACCGGCAGGTGCGGTCCATGCTGCTCGACGGCGCCGACCGGCAGCACGGCCACCACCTGGCTCAAGTCGAGTGCGCTGAAGTCGTGGGCCGACAGGTCCCACCACCAGTGTGATTTCAGTTTCATGGTCATCGGTTCGAGAGAAGACGGAACGGGGGCCGGCCGGGACGGCTCAGTCCAGGGGCTGTTCGAGGAAGCGGGTGGTGAAGGTGCTGCGGTAGTCGAAGGTCGCGGGCAGCACGTTGGTCTGGACCAGCAGGTCGAAGTGGGCTTTCCAGCGGGCTTCGGTGATGCTGCCGGCGCCGTAGGGCGTGCCGTCGTTGACGACCATGCCGTTGTCGCGCATCACGCGGTGGGCGTAGGCCAGCACTTCGGGGGTCTGCTGCGGATTGAGCTTGCGGATGGCCTGGAATGCGGGCTCGGGATCCTTCATGAAGTCGGCCCAGCCCTTGCGTGAACCGCTGACCATGCATTGCACGACCGCCGGCTTCTCGTCGATCATCTTCTGCGAGACCACCATGATGGCGGAGTAGGGGTTGTAGCCGAGCTCGGCCAGCTGGAAAAAGCGTGCGGGCTTGCCGGTCTCGGCCTCGAAGCGATAGGGATCCTGCGTCACCACGCCTTGCTGGATGGCGGTCTTGTCGGCCAGCCAGGTCGCCATCTGGCCGCTGAAGGCACGCAGCTGGTCGTCGCGGAAACCGTACTTGGCCTTGAGGTAGGGCCAGATCGATGCCCGGCTCGATGCCGACAGCAGGATGGGACGGCCCAGGAGGTCTTCGGGCTTGCGGATGCCCGATTCCTCGTGGTAGAGCAGGATGGCCGGGGCCTTCTGCACACCGGCCAGCACCGCACGGGCGGCAAAACCGGCCTTGTTCATGAGCATGGCGCCGTCGTTCTGCGGCACCATGGCGGCATCGACCGCACCGGCCGTGAGCAGTTGCGAAGGATCCATGCCGGGCGCGCCTTCGCGCAGCGTCATGTCCACGCCGCAGGCGGCGTAGTAGCCCTTGGCCAGGGCCTGGTAGTAGCCGCCGAACTCGGCCTGGGCTTTCCAGCTGAGCTGGAACGTGACGGGTGTGGCGGCCTGTGCCTGCGCAGCCAGCCCGGCCAGGGCCATGATCGCGGCAACGGCGGGAGCCCGGGAGAAACGTCGTGTCATGGTCTGTGCCTCATCAAGAAAGTTTGAGATCGAAACAAAAAGAAACGGGACGGTGGAACGGTGGATCGCCTCGGATTCAGGCGGTGCGTCGGGGTGCAGGGAACGGGGCGTCCATGGCGTCGATCCGGCAGATGAAAAGACGATCGGCGTTCATGCGGGCTTTCCGCTTGCGAGTTCTGCCAGCAGTTCAGCGGAGCCGAAAACGAAGCCGAAACACTGGCGCACGTTGTAGAGCGTGGCGTCCCAGCAGAAGCGGGGCGAGGTCGTGGCCGAGCAGTCTTCCAGCAGCAGGCAGTCGTAGCCTTTGAAGTTGGCGTCCTGCAGCGTGCACAGCACACACTGGTCGGCGTTGACCCCGGCGAACAGCAGGGTGGTGATGCCCAGATTGCGCAGCACGCTGTCGAGCACGGTGTCGTGGAAGCCGGACATGCTGTATTTGTCGACATGGATGTCGCCGGGCACGGGGCTGAGCTCGTCGACCACCTGGACCGACCAACTGCCCGCCTGCAGCACCTGCGTACCGGCCCGTCCCGGCAAGGGGGCGCCGATGCCGGCGCCGTCGCCATGCGGGTTGTACACATGCAGCACATTGGGCGCCAGATTGGCTTTGTCGGCGCGGTTGCCCCAGTTCACCCAGATCACCGGTACGGCGGCGTCGCGCAAGGCCGGCAGCAGGGTCTGCAGCGGCGGGATCGGTGTGCGGGCCGGGCCGATGTCGACGCCGATGTGCGCCAGCCAGCCGTCGGCATGGCAGAAGTCGTTCTGCATGTCGACCACGAGGATGGCCGTGCGTGCGAGGTCGAATGTAATCGTTCGGCCCTTGTCTTCGACCTGGACCGGGCGGGCGCCGGGCGACGGCCGGACCATGTCAACGCCGGCGCTGGAGACCTGCCATTCGTTGCGCGAGTTGGCGCCGAGCGCATGGAGCGGCGGCGATTTCACCAAGGCGTCCATGCTCAGGCTCCCTCGAGAATCGCCAGATCCTGCGCGTCGAGCCGGACCGGCTCGCCGCTTCGGATCAGCTCGGAGAAGCCCTCGTTGGGCGTCATCACCGTCAGGGTGTAGAGCTTGCCGGCGCCGGTGTTGCGGATGACGTGCACGCTGCCGGGCTTGAGCAGGAGGGCGTCGCCCTGGCGGATGGGCTGCTCTTCGCCGTCGCTGACGGCAACGCCGCTGCCGTGCAGCACGTAGAAGAACTCATGCGCCCGGACATGGCTGTTGGGCGGCGTGGCTCCGCCCACATTGAAGATCTCGATGACCGCGATGTTGTCGTTGCCGTCCTTGCTGGCGTCGGACAGGATGGCGAAGTAGTTGGTGTCTTGAGGCGAGATTCGGAAGGCCTGGGCCGTTCTCGCACGCTCGAACGAAAAGGTTTTCATGGGTGTCCATCCAGAGCAGGATTCATGCCGAACCGTGGTGATCGCGAGGCAAAAATCACGGGGCTGAGTGCATTCTGGGTGGCTTGACGCGTGATGAAAAGCGACTTAATGTGTCTGTTGTGTTTCCTAAAAAGCAACAGAGAAAACCTTGTGCTCCACGCCCGCCTGCTGTCCTATCTCGATGAAGTCGCCCGCTCGGGGTCGATCCGCAAGGCGGCCGAACGCCTGCACGTGGTGCCGTCGGCCATCAGCCGCCAGATCATCGCCCTGGAGGAGGATCTCGGCACGCCGCTGTTCGACCGTACGCCGCGCAAGCTGATCCCGACGGCGGCCGGTGAAATCGTCATCCGGCATGCACGTGCCACGCTGAAGGACTTCGAACGTTCGCAGGACCAGATCGAGGAACTCAAGGGCCTGCATCGCGGCGAGATCACGGTCGCCGTGATGAGCGGGCTGGCGGCCAATGTGGTGCCGCGTGCGGTGACGCAGTTCCAGCAGCGCAACCACCGCATCAAGCTGCACCTGCGCCTGCTGCCGACGGGAGACGAGATTCTGGCCGCCGTGGCTTCGGGCGAGGCGCAGCTCGGCATCGGGTTCGACTTTCCGTCACGCGCCAATGTGCGGGTGCTGGAGGTGGCGCTGGGCAAGCTCGGCGCGGTGATGGCGCCCGATCACCCTCTGGCGAACCGGCTGTCGCTGCGCATCAGCGAATGCCTGGGCCATCGGCTCATCGTCGCGGACAAGACCATGGCGATCCGGCCGCACCTGGACCAGCTGTTTGCCAAGTCCAAGGTCGAGCCGCATTTCAGCATCGAGACGAATTCGATCGAAGTCATGCGCCATGGCGCCATGTCGGACCAGGGCATCACGTTCCTCACGCCGTTCGACATCGAGTTCGAACTGCGCACCGCGCGGCTGACTTATGTGCCGCTGTACGAGCTGGCACACCACCAGCAGCAGCTTATGCTGATCGGCCCGGAGAACCGCATGCCCGCGCTGACCGCGGTGTTTGTCGAGAGCCTGAAAGGCGTGATCCAGGAAGCCTTGCGTTCCGAAGTCTTTGTGCGTTGATTGGTGCGAGGCAGGGCTTGCACCGGTCGGCCGTCAGGCCGCGGCCAGCCGAGCCTGCAGGAAATTGCCGCGGACGCCGTCGGCGCTGTTGATGAAGCCGGTGACGCTTCGGCGCGAGACCAGGGTGCTGCTGATCCAGACCAGCGGCTGGGTCACGCGATCCTGGGCGACCAACTGCTGGAACTGGGTGTAGAGCGCCTGGCGACGCGCCGAGTCGGGCTCGACCTGGGCCGCTTCGAGCAGGCGATCGACCTCGGGGTTCGCGTAATGGGCACCGTTCGAGAACGGCACGCCCGGCTTGAAGTTCTTGGACCAGAAGAACCGCTGTAGTCCGATGACCGGATCCGGGCCGGGGTTGGCGATGTAGATCAGCAGATCGAAATCGCGCTGGGTGTAGACGCGGTTGATGAACTGGGCGGTATCCTGGCCGCGCACATTGAGCTGGATGCCCAGCCGCGCAAGGTTGGCGCGCAGGTAACGTGCGGTCTGGATGGTGGCCGGAGCCGTGTAGGGATCGGCATTGAGGGTCAGCCGGATGCCCTGGGCGTTGCGCGGCAGGCCGGCCTGATCGAGCAGGGCTTCGGCACGCGGGAGGTCGAATTTCCGCAGCGTGGGATCGGGGGTGTAGAAAGCCTTCAGGCTGCGCGGAATGGGCGAGTCGGCGGGCTGCGCGTAGCCATGCCAGACGTTGCGGGCCAGGAAGTCGCGATCGACCGCATGCCCGATGGCTTCGCGCAGCAGCGGATTCTGCAGAACGGGCCGGTCGAGGTTGAATTCGATGTAGGCGTTGGTCAGCAGAAAAGAGGAGTCCGATACATGCACGGCCAGCGACGGGTTGTCCGACAGCCGTTTGACATCGGCGGGCGACAGGCCTTCGGCGATGTGCACGTCGCCGGCTTCGAGTGCGGATGCGAGCGCCTGTGCGTCGGGCTTGAGCAGCACGATGACCCGTTCGAGGCCAGGCCGCCCGCCCCAGTAGGCGTCGTTGCGCAGCAGCGTGATGTCGCGCCCGCGTGACCAGTTGCCGAACTTGAAGGGCCCGGTGCCCACCGGTGCATTGTTGCGCGGGTTGGCGAGCGGGTCGGTGCCTTCGTAGAGGTGACGGGGCAGGACCTGCGATTCGACGGCCGACAGCGCGTTGAGGATGTAGGGCGCAGGCTTGGAGAGCTTCAGGACGGCGGTCTGCGCATCGGGTGTGAGAACCTCGTCGACGTTGGCGAAGATGGCGCGGCCGCGTGCATGCAGTTTTTTCCAGATTTCAAGGACGGAGTAGGCGACGTCGGCCGAGCTGAAGTCGCGTCCGTCATGCCATTTCACTCCGCTGCGCAACTGGAAGGTGACGGTCAGGCCGTCGGGGCTGACCGACCAGCTCGTGGCCAGTTCGGGGCGCGGCGTTCCGTCTTCCGCATAGGCCAGCAGGCCGTCGAAGATCTTGCCCGAGACCAATTGCGTGGGGCCGGCCGTGGTCAGTGCACTGGTCAGCAGCGAGGGCTCGGTCGTGGTGCCGACGACGAGTGTCCCGAGGGTTTCCGCAGGCGCCTGTGCCTGGGCGCCGAAGGGTGAAAACCACAGCGCGCTGCCGGAGAAGGCTGCGGGCAGGGATTTCAGAAGATGGCGACGGTCGAGTGTCATGTCCGGAATGCAGGGTTGTGAGTCAGAAGAGACCTCGGGCATGCTATTGACCGTGAACGGAAATCGCCACGATGAAAAACCGATATCCATTCTCGGGCGATGCAGCGGGAAAAGGCTCGGATGCGGCATCGTCTGCAGCAAGAGACAGGCGTCGAGCCGTCCGCAAGGCGAAGCTCATATCGATATGAAGATCCGTAGCAGCCGGTTGCGCCGGGTTTCGCTAAGTTGGCTGTCTTGGCGTGCCGTCCTGGCCGCCGTTCGATTTCATCTTCGGCCTTCGCATGACTCTGACTCGTCCTGCCGGCTCCCTCGTGGGGCTGGATCGTTTCGCCTCGCCCGCGGATTTTCCCGACAGCCCTTATGCACAGGCTCTCCGGCAGCCGGTGTTGCTGGGGCTGTTCCTGCCGATCCAGGCCGGAGGCTGGAGTGCCTCGACGCTGCCGCGAACCACGGATTGGCGCTGGCCCTACAACCGGGACCTGGTGCTCAAGGCCGAGTCGCTGGGTTTCGATCTGGTGTTCGCCCTGTCGCAGTGGCTGCCCAAGGGCGGATATGGCGGTGTTTTCGACGGTCATGCCCTGGACTCGTTCCAGACCATGGCCGCGCTGACCGCAGTGACGCAACGTATCTTGCTGGTCTCGACCCTCCATGTACTGTACGGGCCGTTGCATCCGCTGCACCTGGCCAAGTGGGGGGCGACGCTCGACCATATCTCGGGCGGGCGCTGGGGCATCAACGTGGTGACCGGGCATCGTGCGGTCGAACACGAGGCCTTCGGCTGGGATCGCATCGAGCACGACCGACGCTACGCCCTCACCGCCGAGTTCATCGAGGTGCTGCAGCGGCTGTGGACCGGCGACGAGCCGTTCTCGTTCGAAGGCGAATCCGGCTGGCGTCTCAACAACGCCTTCGTCACGCCCAAGCCGGTGTATGGCCGGCCGCTGCTGGTCAATGCCACGGGATCGGATGCCGGCATCTCGTTTGCCGCACGTTATTCGGATGTGGTCTTCATCACGAGTCCGGGGGCCTCCGACTTCGCCAGTGCGATCGAGCTGCTGCCGGCGCATGCGGCACGGGTCAAGCAGGCCGCACGGGAGCAAGGGCGGGAGATCCGCACGCTGCTCAATCCCATGGTCGTCAGCCGCGAGACCGAGCAGGAGACCCGTGCGTACTACGACGCCATCGTCGCGCATCAGGATGTCCGTACCCCCGACGGTTTCCACACGCTCAACAGCGATGCCCATGCCTGGCGCGGCCGTGCGGGTCTGGACGGGGCCAACCGGCGGGCCATCGGCGGCAACATCGAGGTGGTCGGCACGCCCGAACAGGTGGTCGAGCAGTTCGTCGCGCTCAAGCGCGCGGGCATCGACGGGCTGCAACTGAGTTTTTTCGATTTCAAGCCCGACCTCGCGTTCTTCGGCGACCGCATTCTGCCGCTGATGAAGCAGGCCGGACTGCGGCTGTGAGTACGACGAGCCGCGTATCCGCAGGGCGGGCAACTGACGCCGGCGGACCTTGAGAAGCGGATGAAAAAAATCCCACCGTCCGGGGGGGCGGTGGGATCAAGTCTCGCAAGGTCATTCACGATGGAGCCCGCCGTTTGCGAGAGGAGACATCGGCAGAGAGATTGGACGGCGACTCTTACGCGGTCACCGTGTTACGGCAGGATCACCTGCGGAGGCCTGTTTGATTTACGTCGGTTGGCGCCCGACGGCTGGCGTTTTGCGTTGCAGACGCTGCCATGGATCGAATTCTAGGCAGACCGCCGGTTTTTTGTGGATCGAATCCATCATTTGTTAATGCGGCATAAGCTCAGGCCGGTTCCGTGCGTCAGGGGGCAAGAGCGATTCTCTGCAAGCCGATGTCGTGCAGGCCGTTCACCACGATGCGATCTCGCTGGGCCGGGTCCTGGGTGGGGGCTTCCTGCAGCCGATGCAGTCCCCGGCTTTCGTGGCGAACACCGGCGCTGCGGTAGATCCAGCGTGCGCCGGCCAGCAAGGCTGCGGCTTCGCGTGTCTGCCAAGCTTTCTGATGTGCCTGTGGGGCCAGGCCGTCGGCTGCAGATGCCCAGCGATCGTCGAGTCTCGCCAGCGATGCCGCGATGCCGTTTCGCGTGCGGAACACGTTTTTGTCGATGGGCAGGATCTCGTCTTGCGCGCGTTGCAGCAGCGCGTTGCTGGACAAGGAGGGATTGCCGCCGCGCCGCGGACGCAAGCCCGTGCCGCCCAGGGCCCGAAGCGGGGCCTTGGAGGAGGGCCTCGAACGGGCGAAGTCGACCGAGGCCTGTGCGGCCCATTTGGCGGAGACCAGGCACCATGCGATCGCCGGTCCGCCGCCGCTCATTGCCGCCCCCGACAGGTGGGTGCGTTCGGTGACATCGCCTGCTGCGTACAGGCCCGGAACGGCGGTGGCGGCGTGCGCATCGACGACCAGACCGCCGGCCGAGCGGATCAGGCCTTCGTAGCGCAGTTCGATCGGAAAACGTTCGGTGTAGGGGTCGAGGCCGATGGTCTGGAAATGATCGTAGATGCTGCTGACCGTGCGTGCAAAGGCCTTCAGGCTTGCGCCGCCCTTGTTCATGCTGGCGTAGGCACCGCCGGTCTCCAGAATGGCACGTGCCACATCGGCGACGGACTCCCACCCGTTGGCCGGCAGTTCACGACCCTGCCCATCGTAGAAGGTGGCACTGCCGTACCAGAACCCCTTGGTGGTGGGGCTGCCTTGCGGCGAGATGCCGTAGTGACCGCTGAACTCCATGCTCGCCAGGCTGGCCCCGGCTTCGGCCGCCATCAGATGGCCTTCGCCGGTGGTGCCTTGCGTGCCCATGGCGCCGGACAGGAATGCATTGCCGCCGGTGGCGAGGATGACGGCTCCTGCGCGCACGGCCCAACTGTGTCCGTCGCGTGTGTCCAGCCCCGCTGCGCCTGCCACCGTGCCTTCGTCGCCCAGCAGCTCGAGTGCCGGGCTGTGGTCGAGCATCACCACGCCTGTCTTCTCCAACTGCTCGCGCAGGAACAGCATGGCGCGCGCGCCGTGGAAGGCCAGCAGGCTCGGTGGCGATCCATCCAGCGTGGGCATGCCGTTGTTCGACAGGAACCCCAGCGCCTTGAGTTGCAGACCGATGCGGTAGCTCTCTTCGTAGATCCGTTCGATCGCCGTCAGATCGTCCAGGCCGCATGCCGCATCGTGGCGAGAGTGGATCAGCTTGCGGTTGTATTCTTCCTCGCCCGGGCGGGTGTAGTAGCCGCTGCCGCCGGCCTGGGCTACCACCCCGGCGGTGCCCACCTGTGCCTTTTCCGCCAGGATCACTGTGGCCCCGGTTGCCCGGGCACTGAGTGCCGCCCAGCAGCCTGCGATGCTGCCGCCGATGACCAGGATGTCGGCAGCGTAATGTCGATCGTGCGTGTTCTCGTGGACGAGATCGCTCGGTGGGTAGGGGTTCTGGGTCATGACTCCGAAATCCGTGCGTTCTTCAGCCGTCGCGCCAGCGCAGCAGGTATTCTTCGGCCCACTGGGCCAGCCGGTTCAGGCCGTAGCCGACAGCACCCAGGATCACCACGCCCAGCATCACCAGATCCATGTCGAAGCGTTCGCGGCCCGCGATGATCATGCCGCCCAGGCCCGGTCCCACCGTCATGAAATACTCGGCTGCGACCGTGGCCAGCCAGGTATAGATGAGTCCGAGGTGGATGCCGGTCAGGATGGACGGAACGGCCGCAGGCAGATAGACCCGCCTCAGCGTCTGCGAGCGGCTCAGGCAGAGCGATCGGGCGACCTCCAGAATCTGGGGTGGCGCAGATCCCATGCCCTCGAAGGTATTGAGCGCCACGGGAACAAAAGCCGCCAGGGCGATGAACGTGACCTTGGCGATTTCCGCAAAACCGAACCAGATCGAGATCAAGGGGATCCAGGCCAGCACGGCGATCTGCTTGAGCGCATTGAAAGTCGGGTTGATCAGCTCCCTGGCCGTGCGGGACAGGCCCAGCCATGCGCCGAACACCACGCCGGCGGCCGACCCGATCGCAAAGCCGGTCAGATTGCGGCTCAGGCTTGCCGACAGATGCAGCAGCAGATCGCCATCGCGCAGTTCGTGCAGGGCGGTTGCAGCGACCTGTTCGAGAGGCGGCAGAAAACGCCGGTCGACCCAGCCCAGATGGGCCGAAAGTTCCCACAGAAGCAGCAGCAACGCGGGCAGGACCAAGCCGCGGCGCGCACGAACCGAGAGGTAGCGGAAACGCCGGCGGGATGGTGCCGAGGAGGCAGGCCGAGCCAGGGTCACATCATGCTCCGGCCTGGGGATCGAGGCGCCAGCGCTGCAGCCGACTTTCGACCCGTGCCAGCCCATAGTCCATCAGAAAGCCCACCAGGCCGATCACGATCATGGCGAACAGCATCATGTCCAGCCAGAACATCTGGCGCGACCAGACCAGCAGAAAGCCCAGTCCTTGCGCGGCGGCGAGCAGTTCGACGGCCACCAGTGCGGTCCAGGCCTTGGTCAGTCCGTAGCGGATGCCGGTGAAGACCGGCGCAACCGCTGCCGGCAGGATGACCAGCCGCAGGCGCTGCAGCGCGGTGAACCTGAGCATGCGGGCGACCTCGAAGTAAGAAGAGGGAATGCTCCGGATGGCGGAGCAGGTGTTCAGGACCACCGGTATGAAAGCCGCCTTGGCGATGATGACGATCTTCAAGGTCTCGCCGATGCCGAGGAAAAGCATCAACAAGGGGATCCAGCCGAGCGTCGGGACCTGCGATATGGCCGTGAAGGTCGGGCGCACATAGTCGTCCAGGCGAGGCCACAGGCCCATGGCCAGGCCCAGCGACAGACCGAGCGAGGCCCCGATGCCGAAGCCGGCTGCCACCCGCCAGGCGCTCCAGCCGATGTGCATCAGCAGATCGCCGCTTTGTATCGCGTCCAGCGAGGCCTGCCAGACGTAGACCGGCGAGGGCAGGATCTGCTCGGGCAGCAGCTTGGCCTGCGCTGCCCAGAACCAGACCAGCAGCAGTGCCAGGGGAAACAGCAGCGCACGCAGCGGCCGGCCTGCGGATCGCCGCCACTGTCGCAGGCGGGCGTCAGGGAGGGCTCGTGGCAGGGCCGGAACCAGGGCGGGGCTGCTCATGCGTCAGGCGACCTTGCGAGGCTGCCGATCCGGCTGCCGTACTGGGCTTGCGAGGGCCGGCGCCGGCCTTGGCGTCTGCAGGCCGGCCGGTGAACGAATGTCTTCGAGGGCATCGAGCACGCGATTGCGCAGAGCCCCCAACGCGGGATCCCGGCGATCGCGTGGATAGGCCAGCGGCACGTCGATGACTTCGGCGATGCGGCCGGGTCGCGGCGACATGACCACCACCTGGCCCCCGAGCAGAACGGCTTCCTCGACATCGTGCGTGACCAGCAGCGTGGTCAGGTGTTCCTGCTGCCAGATGCGTTGCAGTTCTTCCTGCAGATGGCTGCGCGTGAAGGCGTCGAGCGCGCCGAAGGGCTCGTCCAGCAACAGCAGGCTAGGCCGGTTGACCAGGCCGCGTGCGATCGCCACGCGCTGCGCCATGCCGCCGGAGAGCTGCCTGGGATAGGCCTTGGAGAAATCCGACAGGCCGACCAGGGCCAGATGCTGGTCCACCAGCGCCTGCCGCCGATCCGCCCCGTGCTCCGAGTTCTCGAGACCCAGTGCCACGTTGCGCTCGACGGTCAGCCACGGGAACAGACGGGGCTCCTGAAACACCATGCCGCGATGCAGACTGGGGCCGGTGACTTTCAGTCCGTCGTGCAGCACCTGGCCGTCGGCATCCTCGAGTCCTGCCACGATGCGCAGCAGCGTGGACTTGCCGCAACCGCTGGCTCCCACGATGGTCACGAACCTGTTTTTCTCGAGGTCGAGAGAAACATCCTGCAGGACCTGCAGCGCGCGCCCATCCACCTCGAAGGATTTGTTCACGTGCTGGATGGAAAGGTATGCGCGGCTCATGGCCACTCGCTTTCTGGAGGGCTTCGAGAGCCCCTGTCGAGGGAGGTGATGGATGTTCGGAGCTTCATTATTGGGGCGTGTCCGATGCCTGCGATATCTGCTTTCCGAACATGAATATCTGTTTTGAGCGGCGATCGAACGGAAAGACTTCGCCGGCAAGGGATGACGGGTTATGTCCTTTCCGAGGCTCGATATGCCGTTTTTTCTTTTGTCGCCATGCGTTGCCGCGCCTAGAGTCGTGAGCTTGCTGTTCAAGCCGAGGTAGGTAACGATGAGTGGGACTGACACACCGCACCAGTCGCGCAGGCAACTGCGGTTGGGGGCTTTTCTGATGGGGTCGGGCCACCACATCGCAGCCTGGCGTCATCCGGATTCGCCTTCGATTGCGGGCCTGGATTTCCAACACTTCGCCCAGGCTGCACAGGCTGCCGAGGCTGCCAAGTTCGATCTGGTTTTCCTGTCCGATTCGATCTCGGTGCGATCGCCGGACGATCCTGCCACCCATCTCGCCGAGCGTTCCGCAAGACTGGAACCGATCACGCTGCTGTCCGCGCTGGCGGCCGTGACCGAACGCATCGGACTGGTCGGAACCGCCTCGGCGGTCTACAACGAACCGTTCAACGTGGCCCGTCGATTCGCTTCGCTGGACCGGCTGAGCAGCGGCCGTGCCGGCTGGAACATGGTGACGTCGACCAACCTGTTCGATCCCCCGAACTTCGGGCAGCCGGCATCGCTCGATCACGCCCAGCGCTATGCGCACGCAGCCGAGTTCACCGATGTGGTCACGGGCCTGTGGAACAGCTGGGACGACGGAGCTCTGCGCTACGACAAGCAAACGGGCGTTCTCTTCGATGCGGAAGGACTGCATCCGCTGCATCATCGCGGCGACCGCTTCCAGGTCCGCGGTCCCCTGAATGTGCCGCCTTCCCCGCAGACCCGGCCCGTGCTGGTCCAGGCCGGGGCGTCGGATGCCGGTCGCGAGACTGCGGCCCGGTACGCCGAAGTGGTGTTCAGCGCGCACCAGGATTTCTCGGAGGCGCAGGCCTTCTACCGCGATGTGAAGTCGCGTCTCGCACGCTACGGTCGCAGTCCGGACGAGCTGCTGGTGCTGCCGGGCGTTTCGCCATTCGTGGGCCGGAGCGAGGCCGAGGCCCAGGAAAAGTTCGAGCAGTTGCAGTCCCTGATCACACCCGAGGTCGGCCTGGCGCTGCTGCGCCCGCTGTTCGGCGGTGTCGACCTGTCCGCGTATCCGCTGGACGGGCCGTTGCCCGAACTGCCGCCCACCCATCAGAGCAAGAGCCGCCAGCACCTGCTGGTCGAGCTGGCCCGGCGCGAACAGCTCACCATACGCCAGCTGTACCTGCGGGTGGCCGGCGCGCGCCACTGGCAACTGGTGGGGACGCCCAGCCGGATCGCCGATGAACTCGAACAGTACTTCCGCGACGGTGCCGCCGATGGCTACAACATCATGGCGCCGGTTCTGCCCGGAGGCCTGAACGACTTCATCGAATCGGTGGTGCCCGAGCTGCAGCGCCGGGGGCTGTTCCGCACGGAGTACGAAACGAGCACGCTGCGCGGCAATCTGGGCCTGGGCACGGTTCGCCGGCCGCGGCGTCACTCGTCCACCCAGGCCGCAGTGCCATCCGCCGTCCGTTGAGGAGTTGTCATGAGCCACGTTCCGCGCCAACTGTCACTGGGCGCTTTCCTTCATCCCTCGGGCCATCACGTGGCGGCCTGGCGGCACCCCGATGCGCAGGCCGATGCCGGCGTCAATCTGGCCAACTACGTCAGGTTGGCCCGGCTGGCCGAAGCGGCCAAGTTCGATCTGGTGTTCCTGGCCGACCAGGTCGCCATACCGTCGACCGACCTCGACTACGTCGGCCGGACGACCCGCGCCGCGCTGTTCGAACCGCTCACGCTGATCTCGGCCCTGGCCGCCGCAACCCGGAACATCGGACTGGTCGCCACCGTTTCCACCAGCTTCAACCGGCCCTACAACCTGGCACGCCAGTTCGCTTCGCTCGATCACATCAGCCAGGGACGGTCGGGATGGAATCTGGTGACCTCCGGTTCCAGTCTCGAGGCGCAGAACTTCGGCCCGCTCGACGGCTACGGCGAACATGCGCTCCGGTATGAACGAGCCCGCGAATATGCCGATGTGGTGCGCAGGCTGTGGGACAGCTGGGAAGACGACGCGGTGGTCGCGGACAAGGCCAGCGGGCAGTTCTCGCTGCCCGGAAAAGTGCATGCGTTGAATCACCGGGGCACCCATTTCGATGTCGCCGGTCCGCTGAGCGTGCCGCGCTCGCCGCAGGGCCGGCCGGTGCAGGTCCAGGCCGGATCGTCGCCGGCCGGCCGCGACCTGGCTGCGTACAGTGCGGAAGCGGTCTTCACCGCCCAGCAGACCCTGGCCGACGCACAGGAGTTCTACGGCGACGTGAAGGCCCGGGCGCAGGCCTATGGGCGCGACGCCGACAGCATCCGGATCCTGCCGGGCGCCTTCATCGTCACGGGCGCCAGCGAATCCGAGGCCAGGGACAAATTCCAGGCCCTGCAGGATCTCGTCCATCCGGTGGTCGGCCTGAATTACATCCAGACCCACCTGGGCGGCGTCGACCTTTCGGGTTATCCGCTCGACGGCCCCGTTCCCGAGACGCTGCCTGCCACCGAAGGCAACAAAAGCCTGTCTCTTATACACATCTGACGCTGCCGACGAATAGAGAGGTGTA
>ERZ1031720.35-NODE-35-length-17042-cov-8.084417_pt1 | contig 17042 bp, 15 predicted proteins | sample MGYA00518750_ERZ1031720 | MGnify/ENA primary metagenome ERZ1031720 (study PRJEB33718, sample SAMN03160008) | human skin metagenome | collected 2014-04-10 | study: EMG produced TPA metagenomics assembly of the PRJNA266117 data set (Human skin bacterial metagenome and... | reverse complement strand
AGATTTCTGCCTGTCTCGTGGGCTCGGAGATGTGTATAAGAGACAGGCACCGCAGCGCGCTCATTGCATACTTCGAGCAGCATCTCGATGTGCTGGACGAGGAGGCCCGGCGCCGGCTCTACAGCAATCCGCTGCGCATTCTCGACACCAAGAATCCGCAGATGCAGGGCATGGTCGAGGCCGCCCCCAAGCTCATCGACTTCCTGGGCGAGGCCTCGCTGGCACACTTCGAATCGGTCAAGGCCATTCTGGATGCGAACGGCGTGGCCTGGCGGCTCAATCCGCGTCTGGTGCGCGGCATGGACTACTACAACCTGACGGTGTTCGAGTTCATCACCGAAAGCCTGGGTTCGCAGGGCACCATCTGCGGCGGCGGCCGCTACGACTACCTCATCGAGCAGGTCGGCGGCAAGCCGGCACCGGCCGTCGGCTGGGCGCTGGGGGTCGAGCGCGTGCTCGAACTGATCAAGGAGCAGGGCACTCCGCTGCCCGACCTGTCGCCCGACGCCTATGCCATCGTGCCGAACGAAGCGGCCCTGCTGCCGGCCATGAAGCTGGTGCAGACCCTGAGGCGCGAGGGGGTGAGCGTGCAGATGCATGCCGCCGGCGCCAACGGACTGGGCAGCATGAAATCGCAATTCAAGAAGGCCGATGCCAGCGGCGCCCGTTATGCTCTGGTGTTCGGCGAAAGCGAACTGGCCGCCGGCGAGGTGGTGGTCAAGTCGCTGCGCGACGGGCAGGGTGGCGCACAGGTGCTGCGAGCCCTGGACACAGCCGCCGACTGGGCCGCCAGTCTGCGAGCCTGACCCTCCGCGACCGGTCCGCCTGCGGCTGAACCAATGGCCGTGGCGAGACTCAGACCGGCTGGCGCAGGCCTTGCCGGCGGTTGCCGCAGGGGGCGTCCCGGCGGTGCCGCCGAGGGGCCTGTATTTTCCGGTTTCGCTTTCTTTACCCTGCCGCACCGGGGTCGCCTCCGGTCCGCGACGGGCCGCCCCCTACAATCGGGGCACTTTTTCCCTCTGACGTATTTTCTATGGCTACTCATCTCAACCTGGAAGAGCAAGAGCAGATCGACCAGCTCAAGCATTTTTGGAAAACCTATGGCGTGTGGATTACCGCCGTGGTGGTGCTGGCGCTCCTGACCTATTCCGGCTGGACGGGGTACCGCTACTGGCAGGCAAGCCAGAATGCCAAATCCGCCGTCATCGCCGATCAGGTGCAGACGGCGGCGCAGGCCAAGGACTGGGCCGCCGTGCAGCGCGCACTCGACGACGTGCGCCAGCAGTTCGCGTCGACCGACTACGCGCAGCAGGCCAGCCTGGCGGCGGCTCAGGCCTATCAGGCCGACGGCAAGGTCGCCGAGGCGCGTGCCGCGCTCGAGTGGCTGGCGGCTTCGGGTGCCAATGCCGGCTACCAGGCCATTGCCAAGCTGCGTCTGGCCAGCCTGTCCATCGAAGCCAAGGACTACGACGCCGCGCTCAAGCAGCTCGCCGGCGAACTGCCTGCCGAATTCGCGGGCCTGGCGGCCGACAAGCGCGGCGATGCGCTGCTGGCACAAGGCAAGCGCGACGAAGCCCGTGCCGCTTACGAGCAGGCCTACAAGGCGATGGACCCGCAAGCCGATTACCGCAACCTGGTCGAGGTCAAGCTCAACGCCCTTGGCGTCGACGTCGCAGGCCTTGCTTCTTGAATTTTGGGAGCCGCATTGTGAGTGTGAAGCGTTTGATGGTTAATCTTCCCCGTGCCCTGTCTGCAGCCGGTCTGCTGGCCTGTGCCTTGCTGGTGGCCGCGTGCTCGAGTTCCGGCAAGAAGCCCGAACCCAAGCCCTTGCCGCCGAATCCCAATCTGCTGGCGGTTCAACGCATCTGGACGGCACAGGTCGGCGAGATCTCGGGCCCCATGACCTTGCGGGTCACGGCAGACGGCTCGCAGGTGCTGGCCGTCGGCGGCAAGACCGGCGAAGTGACGGCCCTCAGCGCCGCGAGCGGCCAGCAGCTGTGGCGCACGGCCGTGGGTGCACGCGTCACTGCGGGGGTGGGCAGCGACGGTCAACTGACGTCGGTGGTCACCGAGAACAACGACCTTGTCACGCTCGACGGCGGCAAGGAAATCTGGCGTCAGCCGCTGGGCGCCCGCAGCTACACGCCGCCCCTGGTGGCGGGTGCCCGCGTCTTTGTGCTCACGGCCGACCGTGTGCTCGCGCTCGACGGCCAGACCGGCCGCCGCCTGTGGTCGCAGCCGCGTGTCGGCGAACCGTTGATGCTGCGCCAGTCGGGCTCCATCCTGGCGGTGGGCAACGTCCTGGTGGTCGGTGTCGCCGGCCGTCTGATGGGCCTCAACCCGCTCACGGGCGAACCCCAGTGGCAGGCCGCCGTCGCCGTTTCGCGCGGCGCCAACGACATCGAACGCCTCGTCGACCTGGTCGGCTCGGTGAGCCGCCAGGGCAGCGTCGTCTGCGGACGGGCCTATCAATCCCGCGTCGGCTGTGTCGACACCAATCGCGGCTCGCTGATCTGGGCCAAGAACGCCCAGGGGTACACGGGCCTGGGCGGCGATGCCGACCGGGTCTTCGGCACCGAAGGCGATGGCCGCGTGATCGCGTGGCAGCGAGCCAGCGGCGACCAGCTCTGGTCGGCCGATGCGCTGCGCTACCGCAACGTCAGCGCACCGCTGGCGCTGGGGCGTGCGGTCGCGGTCGGCGACGGCAACGGCAACGTGCATCTGCTGTCCCGCGAAGACGGATCGACGCTCACCCGCTTGACCACCGATGGCTCGGCCATCGAGGTCCAGCCGGTGCTGGCGGGCAACACCCTGGTGGTGGCGACCCAAAAGGGCGCCATCTATGGCTTCCGCCCGGAATAATTTCGAACAACAACAAGCAACCTCATGAAACCTGTCATCGCTCTGGTCGGTCGGCCCAATGTCGGCAAGTCGACGCTCTTCAACCGGTTGACCAAGTCGCGCGACGCCATCGTGGCCGACTTCGCCGGTCTGACGCGTGACCGCCACTACGGCAACGGCCGACTCGGCGCGCGCGAGTACATCGTCATCGACACGGGCGGCTTCGAGCCGACCGCCGAATCCGGCATCTATCGGGAAATGGCCAAGCAGACCCGCCAAGCCGTGGCCGAAGCCGATGTCGTCGTCTTTGTCGTGGATGCGCGCGGCGGCCTGTCCGCGCAGGACCACGACATCGCCGGTTACCTGCGCCGCCTGGGCAAACCCGTCGTTCTGGCTGCCAACAAGGCCGAAGGCATGCACGAAGGGCAGCAGCTCGTGGAGTTCTACGAGCTGGGCCTGGGCGAGGTGCATGCCGTGTCGGCTGCGCACGGCCAGGGCGTGCGCAGCCTGCTCGATCTGGCGCTGGCCGAACTCAAGCTGCCCGATATCGAAGACGACGAGAGCGCCGAAGACGACCAGGTGATCAAGTTGGCTGTCGCCGGCCGTCCCAACGTCGGTAAATCGACGCTGATCAACACCTGGTTGGGTGAGGAGCGTCTGGTGGCCTTCGACATGCCCGGCACCACACGCGACGCCATTACCGTGCCTTTCGAGCGCGACGGCCAGCGTTTCGAGCTCATCGACACGGCCGGTCTGCGGCGCAAGGGCAAGGTGTTCGAGGCGATCGAGAAGTTCTCGGTCGTCAAGACCCTGCAGGCCATCGAATCGTCCAACGTCGTGCTGCTGCTGCTCGATGCCACGCAGGGCGTGACCGACCAGGACGCACATATCGCCGGCTACATTCTCGAGAGCGGCCGTGCCGTGGTGATCGCCGTCAACAAATGGGATGCGGTCGACGAGTATCAGCGCGAACTGGTGCAGCGCTCGATCGAGACCCGGTTGCCGTTCCTGCGTTTTGCCAACATCTACAACATCTCGGCCATCAAGCGCCAGGGTCTGGGTCCGCTGTGGACGGCCATCATCCAGGCCCGCCAGGCGGCCATGTGCAAGATGTCGACGCCGGTGCTCACGCGCCTGCTGCAGGAAGCCGTGCAGTTCCAGGCGCCCAAGCGCTCGGGCATGTTCCGGCCCAAGCTGCGCTACGCGCACCAGGGCGGCATGAATCCGCCGGTGATCGTGGTCCACGGCAATTCGCTCGAACACGTCACCGATGCCTATAAACGGTATCTGGAGGGGCGTTTCCGCAAGGCCTTCGATCTGGTCGGAACCCCTTTGCGGGTCGAGATGAAAACAGCGAAAAATCCCTACGCGGATAAAGAATCCGACTGATTTCCGTCAGCCTGTGTCTGGCTGTGGTATGGTCATCATTTCAACAACTTCTGAACACGGAGAATATCGTGAGCAACAAAGGGCAACTTTTGCAAGACCCATTTCTCAATCAGCTGCGCCGTGAACACGTGCCGGTGTCGATCTATCTCGTCAACGGCATCAAGCTGCAAGGACAGATTGAGTCTTTCGACCAATACGTTGTGCTCTTGCGCAACACCGTGACCCAAATGGTTTACAAGCACGCCATCTCGACCATCGTGCCGGGACGTGCCGTGAACTTCCAGACTGCTCCGGAAGGCGCAACTGGACAGGCCGACTGAACACCGGCTGACCTTTTTTGCCCGCGGTGCAATCACTTGTGCCGCGGGCAAATTCATTAAATAAAGCAGCTTTTGAACCGTTCTTCGACTCAAGAACCCGGCGCAGGTGGATCCGCTCCATCGGGCGCTGCCGTGATTCTGGTGGGTGTGGACTTCGGACTGCCGCATTTCGATGCGGAGCTCGAGGAACTTGGCCTGCTGGCCCAGACGGCGGGCCTGGAGCCCGTGGCACGCCTGACGTGCAAGCGCCGGGCACCCGATGCGGCCCTTTTTGTGGGCAGCGGCAAAGCCGACGAAATCAAGTTGCTGGCGCAGCAAGTGGGCGCCGTAGAGGTGCTGTTCGACCAGGCCCTGAGCCCGGCGCAGCAGCGCAATCTCGAGCGTTTTCTGGGCCTTCCGGTCAACGACCGCACCCTGCTCATCCTCGAGATCTTTGCCCAGCGTGCACGCAGCCACGAAGGCAAGCTGCAGGTCGAGCTGGCCAAACTGCAATACCTGTCCACGCGACTGGTGCGTCGCTGGTCTCACCTGGAGCGCCAGAGCGGCGGCATCGGCATGCGCGGCGGCCCGGGTGAAACCCAGATCGAGCTCGACCGGCGCATGATCGGCGAGTCCATCAAACGAACCAAGGAACGTCTGGTCAAGGTCAAGCGCCAGCGCAGCACCCAGCGGCGGCAACGTCAGCGGCGCGAGACCTTCACCATCTCGCTGGTGGGCTACACCAATGCGGGCAAGTCGACTTTGTTCAATGCGCTGGTCAAGGCTCGCACCTATGCGGCCGATCAATTGTTCGCCACGCTCGACACCACCACGCGCCAGCTTTATCTGGGCGATGGGGCCGGGAGCGGGCGTTCGGTGTCTTTGTCGGACACGGTAGGATTCATCCGCGATCTGCCGCATGGACTGGTCGATGCGTTCGAGGCCACGCTGCAGGAAGCGGTCGACGCCGATCTGCTGCTGCATGTGGTCGACGCGGCCAATCCTTCGTTTCCCGAGCAGATTGCCGAAGTTCAGCGTGTGCTGCACGAAATCGGTGCGGGCGACATTCCGCAAATCCTGGTCTTCAACAAGCTCGACGCCATAGACCCGGAAAAGCGGCCGCTCGTGTCCGTGGACAGCTATGAATTGGATGGCGACCAGGTCCCGCGCGTGTTCTTGAGCGCACGCAGCGGTGACGGCCTGGAGCACTTGCGCGGGCTGCTGAGCGAGCGTGCGCTGGTGGCGATGACCCCTGGACCCGATGCCGAATCGCGTGGCGATGACGCGAATTGGGCACAATAAAGGGTCAGTGTGTCGAGTAGGGTCGGTCCGCGTGTAGGCGTGGTCCGATATGTTGTTTAAAACTTTACGTCCGATGAGCCCTCATCCCATGATGTTTCGACTGATGTCCTTGCCGGCGCGCATCCGCGGCATGTTCAATCTCAATGACCCCCGCTGGGGCCGTGATGACAGCGCCGACGGTTCGGACAAGCCGAGAAATCCGGACGAATCGCCGGCGGACGGTCGTGGCCAGCCCGATGCGCCGCGCCCCTCCGAGCATCCCTACGGGCAACCGCAGGGATCGCGCCGCCCGCAGGGCGACAACCAGGGCCCTCCGGACATGGACGAGCTCTGGCGCAATTTCAACAACAAGCTCAACGGCCTGTTCGGCAACCGCCGGCCGGGCAATGGCCAGCGTCCCCCCGGACGCCCGGGCCTGGGCGGCGGATCGCCGCGCAGCGCGGGCATCGGTGTCGGATTGATCGCCGGTGTGGCAGTCCTGGTCTGGGCCGGAACCGGCTTCTTCATCGTGCAGGAAGGCCAGCAGGCCGTCGTGACGCAGTTCGGCCGTTTCCACACCACCGTGGGTGCCGGTTTCAACTGGCGTCTGCCTTATCCCTTCCAGCAGCACGAGATCGTCAACGCCACGCAACTGCGTTCCGTGGACGTGGGCGGCGATACGCTGATCCGGGCGACCGGCCTGCGCACCTCGGCCCTGTTGACCGAGGACGAGAACATCGTCGAGATCAAGTTCGTGGTGCAGTACCGCCTCAAGGACGTCCGCAACTTCCTGTTCGAGTCCCGTGACCCCGAAGCCGCCGTGGTGCAGGCCGCCGAAAGTGCGGTTCGCGAGGTGGTGGGCAAGATGAAGATGGACTCGGCCATGGCCGAGGAGCGCGATCAGATCGCAGGCCGTGTGCGTGACCTGATGCAGGTCATCCTCGACCGCTACAAGACCGGCATCGAAGTCGCCGCCGTCAACATGCAGCAAGGCGGCGTGCGCCCGCCCGAGCAGGTGCAGGCCGCGTTCGACGACGTGCTCAGTGCCGGTCAGGAACGCGAGCGCCTCCAGAACGAAGCCCGCGCCTATGCCAACAACGTGATTCCGCGTGCCCAGGGTACCGCCGCGCGTCTGCGCGAGGAAGCGCAGGGCTACAAGGAACGTGTGGTGGCGCAGGCCGAGGGCGATGCACGCCGCTTCGACTCGGTCTTTGCCGAGTACCAGAAGGCGCCGCAGGTCACGCGTGACCGCCTGTACACCGACGCCATGCAGGAAATCTACAAGAACGTCAGCAAGGTGATGGTCGACACGCGTCAGAACTCGAACCTGCTGTACCTGCCGCTCGACAAGCTGATGCAGCAGGCCGGCAAGGCCGTGGTGCCTTCGGCCACCGGCGACGGCTCCACCGACGACGTCGGCGCCGTGATCTCCGGCAACGGCGGCAGCAACGCTTCGGGCAACGCGGCCGCAAACATCAACAACAACCGCACGCGCGACGATCTGCGCTCGCGGGAATCGCGCTAATTCCGGGGAGTTTGATTTATGAACAGAATCGGTTTTGTCGTTGCCTCGGTCCTGCTGGCTCTGCTGGTGTTGAGTTCGACGGTGTTTGTCGTGGACCAGCGTCAGTTCGGCGTGGTCTACACACTGGGCGAGATCCGCAAGGTCATCACGCAGCCCGGCCTGCATTTCAAGTTGCCGCCGCCGTTCCAGAACGTGACCTTCATGGACAAGCGTCTGCTCATGCTCGACAGCGTGGATGCGGAACCCATGCTGACGGCCGAAAAGCAGCGCGTGGTGATCGATTGGTATGTGCGCTGGCGCATCACCGATCCGCAACTGTATATCCGCAACGTGGGCGTGAGCGAAATGGCCGGCGCCAACCAGCTCTCGCGCATCATCCGCGACTCGTTCCAGGAACAGATCAACAAACGCACGGTGCGTGAGCTGCTGTCCACCCAGCGCGACTCGCTGATGGCCGACGTGAAGCAGGAAGTGGCCGAGCGCGTGAGTTCGGGCAGTGCCTGGGGTATCGACATTGCCGATGTGCGCATCACACGCGTCGATTATGTCGAGGCGATCACGGGTGCCGTCTACCGCCGCATGCAGGCCGAGCGTCTGCGCGTGGCCAACGAGCTGCGTTCGACGGGTGCGGCAGAAGGCGAAAAGATCCGGGCCGACGCCGATCGCCAACGCGACGTGGTCGTGGCCCAGGCCTATCGCGATGCGCAGGCCATCAAGGGCGAGGGCGATGCCCAGGCCAATTCGACCTACGCCTCCGCCTTCGGCAAGGACGCCCAGTTCGCGCAGTTCTATCGCAGCCTGGATGCCTATCGCCAGAGCTTCTCCACGAAGAACGACGTGATGGTGATCGATGGCTCCAGCGACTTCTTCAAGGCCATGCGCAGCCCGGCGTCAGCCGGCAATCGCTGACATGCGCCAGGCCGCCATCCGGGCATCGGCCCGGTGTGCAGGCGCGTGGCCGTCCTGCACGCGTCAGATCTCCGGGAGCCGCTGAGCCATGGGCTGGGATGTCTGGCTGCTGGGCCTGGGGATGGTGCTCGTTCTCGAAGGCCTGCTGCCTTTTCTTTCGCCGTCTGCGTGGCGTGAGACCATGCTGCGCCTGTGCCAGATGGACGATGCCCGCCTGAGGATGGTCGGGCTGGGCAGCATGGTGGCAGGACTGCTTCTGATCGTGTTCCTGAGCTGATCCAGGCAGGCCGCCGACCCGCGCTCTGGCGGGTCATTTTCCGACCCGGGTGCTTGGCCCGGTAGAATCACGTTTTTAACACCCCCCACAAATTCAATGTCTGCCTGGCCTTCGACCTGGCTGTTGCCAGATCACGTCGCTGATGTCCTGCCTTCCGAGGCAAGACATATCGAAGATCTCCGCCGCCAATTGCTGGACTCGGCTCGTGCCTATGGTTACGAGCTGGTGATGCCGCCCATGCTGGAGTATCTGGAGTCGCTGCTGACCGGCAGCGGCGAGGCGCTGGATCTGCTGACCTTCAAACTGGTCGATCAGTCGTCGGGCCGCACGCTGGGCGTGCGCGCCGACTCCACGCCTCAGGTGGCGCGCATCGACGCCCATCTGCTGAACCGTCAGGGCGTGACCCGCCTTTGCTACTGCGGACCGGTCTTGCACACGCGTCCCAGCGGTCCGCACGCGACCCGCGATCCGCTTCAGTTCGGCGCCGAGATCTACGGCCATGCCGGACTCGAAGCCGATCTGGAAGTGCTGCAACTGGCCCTCGAATGCATGCGCCAGACCCGGGTTCCGCCCATGGTGCTGGATCTGGCGGACATGCGCATCGTGCGCTCGCTGCTGGCCGGCGTGATGGTCGACGCACAGGTGCTCGAACAGGTCTATACCGCGCTGTCCGTCAAGGACCGCGAGCGGCTGCGGTCGCTGACACGCGACTTCCCCGCCTCTTCGCGCGATGGCCTGCTGGCGCTGCTGGATCTGTATGGCGATGCCGCCATCCTCGACGAAGCGCGCCGCGTGCTGCCGCAAAGTGCCGTGCTGTCGCACGCGCTCGACGAACTGGGTGTGCTGGCCAAGACGCTGAGTGCCGAGCCAGGCGTGCGTGTGTCCTTCGATCTGGCCGACCTGCAGGGCTACGGCTACTACAGCGGCATGCGTTTTGCCATCTACGCACAGGGCACGAGCGATGCGCTGCTGCGTGGCGGTCGCTATGACGAGGTCGGTGCCGTGTTTGGCCGCAACCGGCCTGCCGCAGGCTTCAGCCTGGACGTCAAGGAACTGGTGCGGGTGGTACCGCGCCTGCCGCTGCGGGCCGCGATCCGTGCGCCCTGGGGCCAGCAACCCGCCTTGCAGGCGGCCATCGGCCATCTGCGCACAAGCGGCGAAACCGTGGTCTGCGTTCTGCCGGGCCACGAAAGTGAAATCGATGAATTCGAATGCGATCGCGTGCTGGTCCAGCACGACGGTCAATGGATCGTCCGCGCGGCCTGAGGCCGCCCCTGTCTATCAATGGTTAGCAAGCATCAATCAGGAATTGAGTCTGTCATGAGCACAACATCTGGAAGAAACGTCGTTGTCGTCGGTTCGCAATGGGGCGACGAAGGCAAGGGCAAACTGGTGGATTGGCTGACGGAGTACGCACAGGGCGTGGTCCGCTTCCAAGGTGGCCACAATGCCGGCCACACCCTGGTCATCAACGGCCAGAAGACAGCCCTGCACCTGATCCCCAGCGGGATCATGCGTCCCGGCGTGAAGTGTTTCATCGGCAACGGCGTGGTGCTGTCGGTCACGAAGCTGCTCGAGGAAATCGCGCAGCTCGAGAAAGCCGGCGTCGAAGTGCGCAACCGCCTGCGCATCAGCGAGGCCTGCCCGCTGATTCTGCCGTTCCACAGCGCGCTCGATATCGCCCGCGAGCAGGCACGCGAGCAAGGTGGCCAGATCAAGATCGGCACCACCGGCCGTGGCATCGGCCCTGCGTACGAAGACAAGATCGCCCGCCGCGCCCTGCGTGTGCAGGATCTGCGCCATCCCGAGCGGTTTGCGCAGAAGCTGCGTGATCTGCTGGCCTTGCACAACCACGTGCTGACGACCTTCCTGAACGCACCGGCGGTCGAGTTCCAGCCCGTCTACGACGAAGCCATGGCGCAGGCCGCGCAGATCCGTCCGATGATCGCCGACGTGTCGCGCGAACTCAACGAACTGAACCTGAACGGTGGAAACCTGCTGTTCGAAGGCGCCCAGGGCACGCTGCTGGACGTCGACCATGGCACGTACCCCTTCGTGACCTCGAGCAACTGCGTGGCGGGCAATGCCGCCGCAGGCTCGGGCGTCGGTCCGGGCATGCTGCACTACGTGCTGGGCATCACCAAGGCCTATTGCACCCGCGTGGGCAGCGGTCCTTTCCCCACCGAACTCGATTGGGATACACCCGGCACCGTGGGTTATCACCTCAGCACCGTCGGTGCCGAGAAGGGTGTGACCACGGGCCGCAGCCGCCGCTGCGGCTGGTTCGACGCCGCACTGCTCAAGCGCAGCGCCCAGGTGAACGGCCTGACGGGCCTGTGCATCACCAAGCTCGATGTGCTCGACGGCATCGAAGAGCTCAAGCTGTGCGTGGGCTACAAGCTCGACGGCGAGGTGATCGACCTGCTGCCCCAGGCTGCCGAAGACATCGAGCGCTGCGAACCGATCTACGAAACGCTGGAAGGCTGGAGCGACTCCACCGTCGGCGTGACCGAATACGACAAGCTGCCGGTTGCCGCTCGCCTGTACCTGCAGCGCATCGAACACGTGACGGGTGTGCCGGTCGCCGTGGTGTCGACCAGCCCCGACCGTGATCACACGATCATGATGCAGCATCCTTTCCTGTCTGCCTGATCGCTTTTCCGATGGGGGTAAGAAGACCGAGTGTTTTCTCCCCCGTCTGTTTCTTTGACCCCACCAACAAGACGGAGCAAGCCCGATGCTGACCGAAGATGGCAAGCACCTGTACGTGTCCTACGATGAATACCACAACCTGATCGAGAAGCTGGCGCTGAAGATCCATCAGGACGGCTGGGAGTTCGACACCATTCTTTGCCTGGCGCGCGGTGGCTTGCGTCCCGGCGACATCCTGAGCCGGATTTTCAACAAACCCCTGGCCATCATGTCCACCAGCTCCTACCGTGCGGAAGCCGGTACGGTGCAGGGACATCTGGACCTGGCCCGTTTCATCACGACGCCCCGGGGCGAGATTGCCGGCCGGGTGCTGCTGGTCGACGACCTGGCGGATTCGGGCCATACGCTCAAGGCGGTGATCGAACTGCTGCGCAACAAGTACGCCCCCATCACCGAACTGCGCAGTGCGGTGATCTGGACCAAACAAGTCTCGATTTTCACGCCGGACTATTCGGTGGAAGACCTGCCGACCAATCCCTGGATCCACCAGCCCTTCGAAGGCTACGACAGCACGGGACCGGAGCAACTGCTCGAGAAGTGGAAACTGTGATGCCGTGAAGCGGCGTCGACAGGGCGCTGGCGGTGTCGGACGATCCCGCTTTCTGATCCAGCGCAAGGTATGAAGTGAACCCGAGGGTTACACTTTGTACAACGAAGAAGAGGCACATTCGTGCCTCTTTTGCGTTGATCCCCTGGCAACTTCACTGGAGACGACATGAAAATCTTACTGGCTGTCGACGGCAGCGCCTACACCAAGAAGATGCTGGCCTATCTGGCCGCGCATGACGGGTTGCTGACCCCCAATCACGATTACCACTTGCTCACGGTTCAACCCGAGTTGCCGCCGCGTGCACGCGCCGCGCTGGGCAAAGAGGCCGTGACGACTTTTTATGCGGAAGAATCCGACCGCGTGCTCAAGCCGGTCGAGACGCATCTGGCTCGCCGCGGCATCGCCAGCAAGCGGGTGGTCAAGACCGGATCGGCGGGGCAGGTGATCGCCAACGTGGCGCAGGCCGGCGCTTATGACCTGGTGGTGATGGGCTCGCACGGCAAAAGCGCGCTCGGCAACCTGATCATCGGTTCCGTGGCCACCAAGGTGCTGGCCGAGTGCAAGGTGCCGGTGCTGATCGTGCGCTGAGTCCTTCTTCCTGCATCAAGCGGTTGCAGAGCAGCCGCTTTCTTTTGATTCAGCCGCTTCACAGCGGCTTTTTGCTGTGCGAAGGTCGGTCCATGGCCTGCTGAACGATGGATGGCAGCGCTTCGCGCATGGTGTCGATGAAGCGGCTCAGGCGCGCGGGATAAAAGCGGGCGGGCGGATAGACCAGGTAGACCGGCAAGGGCGCAGCCTGCCATTGCGGAGCCAGGTGCAGCAGTTCGCCCGAGGCCAGGTCTTCGGTGACGGCCCAACTCGAGACCAGGGCGGCGCCCAGGCCCAGCCGGGCAGCGTTGCGTATGGCGTACAGGCCGTCGGTGGACAGCCTCGGTTGGATGGGGAAGGTGTCGCTGGTCCCGGATCCGATATGCGTGAGTGTCACGTGCTCGCGGTAGAAGGTCCGCAACGCCAGCCAGGGCAATCCGGCGAGTTCGCGTGGATGGGTGGGCGGCGGCGTGTCGCGCAGCAACTCGGGGGCCGCAACGACGATGCGGGGCACCTCCCCCAAACGAATGGCGACGACCGATGGATCGCTGACCGTGCCGATCTGAAGGGCGCAGTCCATGTCTTCTGCGATGAAGTCCGGCGTCCGGTCGTTGAGCAGCCATTCCACGTTCATGCGGGGGTAACGCTTGAGATAGGCGACCAGCGGATCGATGAACTGATGCTGTCCAAACGCATGCGGGGCCATCACGCGCAGGATGCCGCTGGGCTCCTCCTGGGTACCGCGCATGTCGCGCTCGAACAGCTGCCAATCCTCGAGCAGCCGCTTGGCGTGGTCGAAGCAGCGGCGGCCATCCTCGGTGAGCTTCATGGCGTGGGTGGAGCGTTGCAGCAACGGGGCCCCCAGCGACCGCTCGAGTGCCTGCAGCCGGCGACTGACGGTCGGCTGGGTGGCGCCCAGTTGCACGGCGGCCGCCGACAGGCTGCCCGCCTCGACGATGCGCACAAAGGTCTCCATCAGCATCATGCGATCGGTGCCGGGAAGAGTAGGGTGTGCAGGGTTGGTCATGCGCCGATCGTATAACGGAACTGCAAGGGATGGCTCTACACACGCATGGTCCCGAAGATCAGAATTCGCTCCATTCCATTTGAACGAGTTTTGAACATGTCTTCCATTCCTGTCATGCATGAAGAAAAACAGCTGTCCGATCTGTCGCCTGCGCGTGTCGTGCTGATGGCCACCGGTGCGGGCCTGGCCGTGGCCTCGATTTACTACAGCCAGCCCATGCTGGGCGTGCTGGCTGGCGACATCCATGAGGATGCCACGGCCGTGGGCTGGATGCCGACGCTGACGCAACTGGGTTACGCGCTGGGCATTCTGCTGCTGGCGCCACTGGGAGACCGCATCGATCGCCGCCGCGTGATTCTGGTCAAGTCGGTGCTGTTGTGTGCCGCCTTGATGGCGATGGCCGTCGCGCCGTCCGTCGGCTGGCTGCTGGCGGCCAGTCTGCTGGTCGGGCTGATGGCGACCTTGGCGCAGGACATCGTTCCCGCCGCGGCCGCGCTGGCGCCGGCTGCAAGGCGCGGCAAGGTGGTCGGGATGGTGATGACGGGATTGCTGCTGGGCATTCTGCTGTCGCGGGTGATCAGCGGCACGGTGTCCGAGTACTGGGGCTGGCGTGCGATGTTTGTGGCGGCGGCCGGCAGCATCGCGCTTCTGGGCGCAGCCCTTTGGCGCGGTCTGCCGAGTTTTGCACCGACCACGCAACTGGGTTACCCGAGGCTTCTGGGCACGCTGGCTTCGCTGTGGCGGCAGCATGGCGTGCTGCGCCGCGCGGCGGTCGCGCAAGGGCTGCTGTCGTTGGGCTTCAGTGCCTTCTGGTCGACTCTGGCGGTGATGCTGCATCAGCCGCCGTTTCATCTGGGTTCGGCAGCCGCCGGCGCTTTTGGTCTGGCGGGCGCTGCAGGCGCACTGGCCGCACCCCTGGCCGGACGACTGGCCGATCGCCGCGGTCCGGGTTGGGTGAGTCGCCTGGGCGCGGCCGTGGCCTTGCTGTCCTTTGCGGCCATGGCCCTGACGCCCTGGTTGCCCATGCATCTGCAACTGGCGTTGCTGGTCGCCGGCGCGGTGGGCTTCGACCTGGGTATCCAGGCTGCGCTGGTGGCGCACCAGACGCTGGTCTATGGCCTGGATGCCGCTGCACGCAGCCGGCTCAATGCCGTGTTGATGGGGGGTGTTTTTGTCGGCATGGCCATGGGCGGTCTGCTCGGCAGTCTGGCGCTGGCAGCCTGGGGCTGGATGGGCGTGGTGGCCGTGGCCAGCTTGAGCAGTGCCGCTGCCTTGGTGGTTCGCCTGCGATCTTAGTCGGTTCTCTGTTCCATGGGTCGCCGGTGTATGGATGGCTGTTTTGGAGGGAAGTGTGTCTTAATGGATACGGTTGACATAACGGGACAATTCTTTGCCTTTCTTTTTTGACATTGTTTGATATCTATTTGAATGCCGGAGAAAAGGCATTTCTCATGCAGAAAAATATCGGCCTGGAACGCCGGGAAAGAGAGGCAATGTTTCGTGTGAAAAATGCATGAACCGTTGAAAACAAGCATGAATTTCCGTTTTCAGCAGTTTCTGAAGAGGGTGTGGCGAAGCTTTTTTCTGCCATGAATTCCATGCGTTATCCGGTGTGATGGAGGGGGTGGTTCAGGTCTGGGCGAGACGGGAAATGTTGCCAGTTTCGGGAATTTTTAAATCCTACATTGGCTCCCGTCGATGTCTGATCTACCTGCCGGAACTGTCGTCGCTCTGATCGAAGCAGCATTGCCGAGAACGAGGGCGGACGGTGTTCACTGAAGGGTCTGGCAATCGACCGTCGCAAAGGCGATTTCGAAACCCACCAGATCAAACAGTCCCATCATGAAGTTCGCCGTGCATCCTCTCGGCCCCCTTTTGTTCCTGAGCATGGCCTTGATGCCCGTTCAGAGCAAGGCACAAGACCCCAACACGAACGCCGCCGATCGAGCGCTTGAATCGCAGCAACGCACGCTCGAGCAGCGGGCCATCGACGGCGAACTGCAACGGCAGCTCGATCTGCGCGACACGCAGCGCATGCCTGCCCCTGCCGTACTGCCCGCGTCACGCAGTGCCGGCGAGGAGCCGCAGGTGGCCTATGCGATCGAGCGCATCGTGCTCGACGACGACGATGCGCCGAGCGCCGGCAGTCTGGCCGTTATGCGCCGATACGAAGGACGTTCGCTGACGCTCAACGACGTCGTGGACCTGGTGAAGGAGCTCAACGACGATTACGCGTCGCGTGGCTTCGTGACCACGATCGTGACGCTGCCCGGCCAGAACCTGGCCTCGGGCATCCTGCATGTGCAGGTGGTGTGGGGGCGCATCTCGGGCATCACCCTCAATGGCGAGCCGTTGTCGGGTGTGATCGACAAGGTTCTTGTCGAAGCGGCGCTGCCCGGTTGGCAGGGGCAGGTGCTCAACATCCGCCAGATCGATCAACTGGTGGAGAACCTGTCGACCACCGGCAAGACGGCCACCGTGGAGGTCAAGCCGGCCGACGCGCCGGGTGCTTCCATCCTGGCGGTGCAGATCCAGAAACAACGGGTGCTCAGCGGCTCGTCCATGATGGACAACTCGGGCAGCGAACGCCGCGATGGAACCCGCAAGAACACGCTGCAGTTGTCGGTGTCCGATCTGCTGCCGCTGAACGACGAACTGAGTTTCGGCTATGGCAGGCGGCTGTTCCGGAGAGTGCCGGACAAAGAGAACAGCTACAACGTTTCGTACCGCGTTCCCTATGGCGCCTGGACCACGAGCCTGTCGTATGCAAGGGTTCAGACCGAACAGCAGTTTGCCGCGAGATTCGGTCAATACCGCAACACGGGCAGTCTGGATGATTGGCGGCTGCGAGTCGGACGGGTGCTCGCGCGCAATCAGGTCGGACGCACGCAGGTCTGGGCCGAACTGGGGCGCAAGAACAACGCCAATTTCTTCGAGGGTCAACTGATCGATGTGAGCAGCAAGCCCTATTCGCAGTTGGTGCTTGGCATGAGCCATGCCTTTCTGGCGGCCGGCGGCGCTGTGTATGCGGATCTGAGCTGGACGCGCGGCGTGCCTTGGATTCAGGGCGAATGGAAACGGCCTGCTTCGGACACTGCAGCGCAGACGCGTTTCCAGGTCCTCAACAGCAATCTGAGCTGGCGCAGGCCGGACAAGCTGGCGGGCCTGTCCGTGGTCTACAACGCGCGTGCCGGTCTTCAATACAGCAACGATCGCCTGCTTGGAAAAAACAAGCTCTATCTGGGCGACGAGAACTCGGTTCGGGGTTTCAAGGACACCCCGATTTCTGGCGACAAGGGGGCCTATGTGTCTCTGGGCCAGGACTTCCCTTTTGTGATCGACCGCTACTTCGTCAGGACCGTCACCGTCCGCGCGGGACTGGATTCCGGCTGGGCTCGCGGCAATGGCCCCGATGCGAGCTGGCAGCGATTGACCGGCAGCGTGCTCGGTCTCGACGTCAGCGCAGGTGCGTTCCAGTGGTCGGCCATGTGGGGCTTTCCGCTGTACGTGAAGCCGTCTCAAGGTCAACGCGATCCCGTTTTCTATACCTCCCTCAGTGCCCGATTCTGAATCGAAAAGAACATTGAAACCATGAACAGCAATCTCTACAAACTTGTTTTCAGTACCCGTGTGGGTACGTGGGT
>ERZ1031720.34-NODE-34-length-17376-cov-10.695803_pt1 | contig 17376 bp, 15 predicted proteins | sample MGYA00518750_ERZ1031720 | MGnify/ENA primary metagenome ERZ1031720 (study PRJEB33718, sample SAMN03160008) | human skin metagenome | collected 2014-04-10 | study: EMG produced TPA metagenomics assembly of the PRJNA266117 data set (Human skin bacterial metagenome... | reverse complement strand
TATTCCATGGACTCGCGCGGGCCGTATTGTTCGAGGATTGCTTGTGGGGTCATGGATGCCAAGGGTCGATACCGGGGATCTTCATGGGTACGCAAAGAAGCCGCGACCGCTTTTCCGGCCCAGCCAGCGTGCGTCGACCATTTCCTGCAAAAGCGGGGCGGGTCGATACTTCGAATCCTTGAATCCTTCGTAGAGCACCTGCATCACAGCCAGCAGCGTATCAAGCCCGATCAGATCCGCCAAAGCAAGGGGGCCGATGGGGTGATTGCACCCAAGCCTCATGCCGGCATCGATTTCTTCTGCCGTTGCCAGCCCTTCCTGAAGGACAAAGACCGCTTCGTTGATCATGGGAATCAAAATGCGATTGACCGCAAAACCGGGACTATTCTTGACGGTGACAGGCGTCTTGCCGAGCTCGCCGGCCAACCCCGCGGCCTGTGCATGAGCCTCGTCCGAGGTCTGCAATCCACGAATGATCTCCAGCAAGCCCATCAATGGCACTGGATTGAAGAAATGCAGACCCAGAAAACGCTGAGGGCCATCCAGAACCGCTGCCAATTGGGTGATCGAGAGGGACGAAGTGTTTGTTGCGATCAAACAAGTCGGCAGGACGGCGTCCTCGATTTGGCGAAGAATTCGAAGTTTTGCCTCCAAGCGCTCCGTCGCTGCCTCGATGACCACATCGGCATTCTTGAGTTCGGCGTAAGCCAAGCTGCCGCGTACTCTCTCCAGTGTCGACCGAGACTCTTCTTCCCGAACGAGTCCTTTGCGCACCATGCGCTCGAGACTGGAACGAATGGCAGCAACACCCCTGCCGACCGCCGTCTCGTCGACATCGATCAGCACCACGTGCATACCCGCCGCTGCACAGATCTGGGCAATCCCGCTGCCCATCGTTCCTGCGCCCACCACACCGACTGTCTTGATATCCACGTCATACCCTTTCAATGATCAGAGCAATGCCTTGCCCGCCGCCGATGCACATGGTGACCAGTGCATATCGCCCCTGAATGCGATGGAGCTCATAGACGGCTTTGGTGACCAGGATGGCCCCGGTCGCGCCCACCGGGTGTCCCAGCGAAATGCCCGATCCGTTGGGGTTGACCTTGCGAGGATCGAGTTCCAGTGCACGCGTCACGGCACATGCCTGGGCAGCGAAAGCCTCGTTGGACTCGACCACATCGAGAGCGTCCGTTCTCAAGCCGGCTCGTTGCAACGCCAGCCGGCTCGCCGGAACCGGACCGAGACCCATCAATCGGGGGATCCACGCCGGCCAGGCCGTAACTCACGACGCGAGCCATGGGTCGCATCCGGCCGTTCTTGAGGCCCTGATCGGTGGCCATGACCAGCGCCGCAGCGGCGTCATTCAATCCGGACGCATTGCCCGCAGTGACGGTGCCGTCGGATTTGAAGACGGGCTTCATCTTCGAGAGCTGCTCGACGGAAGTGCCCGGTTTGACATGCTCGTCACGCTCGAACGTCTGTGTGCCATAGCGAGCCTTGACCTCCACGGCACATATCTGCTGTTCGAAATAACCCCGTTCCATCGCACGGGCCGCGCGCGCATGGCTCTCGGATGCCACCTCGTCCTGCATATGCCGAGTGATACCCTCCTTCTCGGCAACGTGTTCTGCAGTCAGCCCCATATGAATGCGATGCACCGGGTCGTGCAGCACGCCGAGCATGAAATCCACTGCCTGGGTATCCCCCATCCGGGCACCCCAACGCGCGGCATTCAGCATGTAAAGACCGCGGCTCATCGATTCGGCCCCTCCCGCGATCGCGACGTCTGCATCTCCCATCGCCAGGAGCTGAGAGGCGGAAACCACGGCCTGCAATCCTGAACCGCACAGGCGATTGACATTGAAAGCCGGTACGTCCTGAGGCAGACCCGCCTGCAATGCCGCCGCGCGTGAAAGGTAGGCATCTCTCGGCTCGGTGGGAATCACGTGCCCCCTGACCACATGGCCAACGGCAGCGGGATCGACGCCACTGCGTCGCACGGCCTCACTGATCACGGCCCCTCCCAATTCGCATGGAGCGATGTCTTTCAGGGAGCCGCCAAAACCGCCGATGGCGGTGCGCGTCGCTGAAACGATGTAGATATCTGACCGCATAATTTCTTATCTCCTGAGATTGATCTGGCGAAACGGCAGCAACGGGTTCGACCCACACCGATCGCGCTACGCCGAAAAAGGGCGGTGTCGAGCCAACCGCTGAAACGCAATCTGTCCCACCGCGCAGGCGGCAACGAGTACGGTGGCCGCCATGACACCCACGTCCTCGCCCATGCCCACTGCCGCACTGCACAGGGCGCCCACTGCCATCTGGCCGGCGCCATACAGACCCGAGGCTGATCCAGTCAGATCGGCACGAATGCTCAGCGCACTCGACAGAGCCACTGGACTACACAGGCCTGCACCGATGCAGTACAGAAACATGGTCGCCAGAATGCCGCTCAGCGTCGGTTGAAACCACGTCAACTGGCACAGCAAGAGCGAGCAGCAGGCCAGGCTCAACCCGTTCGCCACGCGCATCAATGTCAACGGGGGATGGCGACTCAGACGGGTGGCCAACACGTTCCCCAACGCCAAGCCCGAACTAAGCAAAGCGAGAAACAGCCCGACCATCCACGCGCTCTGCCCAAACACGTCCTCGAAAAGGAAGGGCGCTGCGGACACGAAGGCATAAAAAGAGGCTGTCGAGCAGCCTCCGCCGGTCACGCAAAGCAAAAAAGACGGGCTTCTGAGCAACTCGAAATGACTGGGCGCAGGCAACTCTCGAATGCCTGTACCCAAGATTGGATGAGTCTCGGGCAGCCGAGACCAGGCCAACACGATGCCAGCAATGCCTAGAAGCGCAAACAGCAAGAACACGGCGCGCCAGTGCGCAGCACCGACCACAACCGCACCGGCAAGAGGTGCAAGGCCTGGTCCTGCCATCATCACCAGGGAAAGCGCAGCCAGGCGACGCATCGTTTCCTGTGGCGTTGCCGTGTCCCTGACGATCGCGCGCCCCAGCAGCAGTCCGGCCGCGCCGCCGAAACCCTGCACAAAACGCGCGCACACCAGTAGCGAAAGACCGCTGCTCGCCATGCAAACCAGACTGGCCATGGTGAACAGCGCGAGTCCCCCCAGAAGCGCGGGGCGCCGTCCCCATCGATCCGACAGGGGGCCCCAGACCAACTGCCCTAGCGCAAGACCCAGCACATACAGGCTGATGGTGGCCTGCATGGCCGAGGGATTCGACATGAGATCCCGGCCCGCATCAGGCAAGGCTGGCACAAACATGTGCATTGCCAGCGTCCCTGTGAACGTCAGCAGCACCAGAAGCCAGAGCGGTGGAACTCCGCCAAGCGCCGACGCGGATGATGCAGAGCGCCCTTTTGCACTGAAATCGGACATCGTGGGCCTAATGCAATGGGTCGTCGCTCATGGCAGAAACTGCGACGGCAGGGTCAGTCACGATGCTGGCCAAAGAGGCCGCCCTCACCAGGACGTGATCCGTGTAGAAACGAGCAGACAGGATCTTGGCTTTCAAGAAAACCGGATCATCCTCACCCAGTCGCAGCAACTTCGAAGCCGCAAGCGCAGCGCGTCCCATCTGCCAGCCTCCGGCCACGATGCCGAACAACTCGAGAAAAGGCACACTTGCAAAAAGGGTGACCTGCGGGCTCTGCTTGTGATGCCCAAGCAGAAAGCCGACCGCAGATCCAAGAGCCTCGACGGCTTGCGCCAGCTTCTTGCCCATGTCCACGAGCTGTGGGTCGTCCTGTGCCGACAGCAGACAAACGGCCTCCCGCATGCGGGCGATCACCCGGCCGATGGCCTCCCCTTGATCCCGCACAATCTTGCGCCCGACCAGATCGGCGGCCTGTATGCCGGTGGTGCCTTCATAAATCGTCGTGATCCGGGCATCCCTCAGGTGTTGCGCTGCGCCGGTCTCTTCGATAAACCCCATGCCGCCATGTACTTGAACCCCTAGAGACGCGATGTCAACGCAGTTTTCGGTGCTCCATCCCTTGACGACGGGAATCATCAAGTCCACCCAGGCCTGGTTTTCCTGCCGCACCGACAGTTGAGGATGGGCATGAGCCACATCCATGGCCGCGGCAGTGACCAACGCCAAGGCACGCATGGCTTCGATACGGCAACTCATCGACAGCAGCATGCGTCGCACATCCGGATGGCGAATCAGGGCCACCCTGTCTGTGACTTGTCGACCGGCCTCGGTGCCCTGTATCCGTTCCTGCGCATAAGTCCATGCACGTTGGTAAGCGCGCTCGGCGATGCCTATGCCCTGCAGGCCGATACCGAATCGCGCCTCGTTCATCATGATGAACATGTAGCCGAGGCCCTTGTTCTCTTCACCCACCAGGTAACCGACCGCCCCCCCCTGGTCACCAAACGACATCACCGCAGTCGGACTGCCATGAATGCCGAGCTTGTGCTCGAGCGATACACATCGGACATCGTTGCGGCGCCACTCGATCGGCGGCTCGCCATCCGAGAGGAACTTCGGCACCACAAACAACGAGATGCCCTTGACGCCTTCAGGCGCATCCGGTGTACGGGCCAGTACGAGATGGACGATGTTCTCGGTCATCCCGTGCTCACCGTAGGTGATGAAGATCTTCTGCCCTTGTACCCGATAGCTTCCATCGCCCTGCGGAGTCGCCCGTGTGCGTATGGCGGCCAGATCGGAGCCGGCCTGCGGCTCGGTCAGGTTCATCGTGCCCGACCATTCGCCGCTGACGAGCTTGCCGAGATAACGCGCCTTCAACGCCTCGCTGCCGGCAATGCCCAAAGCCGCGATGGCTCCGCGGGTGAGCATGGGAGCCAACGCAAAAGAGGCGTTCGCGCCGTTCCACATTTCGTCGACCACCGCCGAGACGACCTGAGGAAGTCCCTGACCACCCAGTGTCTTCGGAGCAGCGAGCCCATGCCATCCTGTCTCGCAGAACTGCCGGTAAGCCGCCAGCCAACCGGTCGCGGTCTGGACATCCCCGTTCATGTCCAGCCTGGCACCTTCCCGGTCACCCACCGCGTTGAGCGGAGACAGCACTTCAGCAGCGTACTTGGCCGCCTCCTCCATGACTGCATCGGTCAATTCGATGCTGATCTCCTCAAAGCCGGGCAGTTCTGAAATGCTCGCCATATTGGCCAGGTACTTCAGCGCGAACTGCATATCTTTCTGAGGGGCCACGTACTCCATCATCGTCAGTCCTTCCAAGACAATCAAACTGGGCAACACTCACCTTGTTCGTATTTGCGAACTTTGTTTCGTATTTGCGATTTAATTTACACGAACCGAGTTCATCGGTCAACGCCGGGTATGTGCCGAGCGTCCGATTGCCGGAGACAAAAGAAGCGAGGGCCGCAGAGCCATCCCGCCCTCACGTAAACTCGCATTGACAGGCACGATCCGATATCATTAAAGTAAGTCGCATATACGACAAGATGTTCACACTAATGAACACGATCAGTCATTCCCATCGCCGCCAAGGCTAAACTTCCGCACTCTTATCCAGCATGCCAGACTCCTCATCCAGCGCAGCGGCCTCGCGGGGCACGCGCACTCCCCAACACCACCGCACGGTAGACAGGGTGACCCAGATCCTGGAAGAAGTGGTCTACAAGCCGGGAATGACGTTTGCCGAACTGGCACGCGCACTCGATGCGCCCAAAAGTTCGGTGCACGGCTTTATCAGCGGCTTGCTGGCCACAGGCTGGCTTTATGAATCCGACCACCGCTTCTACCTTGGGCCTGCCGTTCACGGCTTGACGATGGCCAGCGGTCACATCCGCGCAGGCGTGGTGACTCATGAAGACCTGTTGGCGCTACACAAGGAGACCAAACTTGCGGTTTTCCTCGGTGTACAGGCCGGTGATCATTTGATCTATATCGCCGAAGCCGGGAGCGATACGGTGGCCGGCTTCGAGGCTCGCTCCAATATCAGGCGCACCCTGCTCGTGACCGCAGGCGGCAAAGCCCTGCTGGCCGAAAGACCGGACGCCGAGCGCGAGGCTTACCTCAAGCGTCGCAACAGCGTCGATGCCCAGTTGGTCGAGACCTTTCTCGACGAGTTCGACTCCATCCGGAAAACCCGAATCGCCCAGAACGTCCGGCTGTCCGGTACCCGCTACGCGCTCGGGACGGCGGTCCATAACCTGGCAGGCGAGGCCGTTTCGGCAATCACCCTGGTGGGCCCGACGGATGAAGTACAACCACGCGTCGCCAAACTCAGCAAGATCCTCCTCAAGCACGTCGATGCGTGGGGCAAGCGGCATGTCTCCGCTCGCGAAGCGATCTGAACGCCCGCCCACTCAGTCTTGACGCAGTGTCTGCGCATCGATGACAAAGCGGAAACGCACATCGCCTTTCTCAAGTCGTTCGTAGGCCTGGTCGATCTGGTCGGCATGGATGATCTCGACCCGTGCCTCGATGCCGTGCAGCGCACAGAAATCCAGCATTTCCTGTGTCTCCCGGATTCCGCCACTCCGCGTCCCCGCGATCGATCGCCGATTCATGAGCAGAAGCGCCGGAGAAATCGTCAAGGGCGCCGAAGGGATGCTCAGGTTGACGAGCACACCATCGGTGGCAAGCAGACCCAGATAGAGATCGGTGTCGAGATTGGCCGGCACAGTCGAGATGACCATGTCGAAAGAGCTGTTCAGCTGCTCGAAAGCAGCCTGATCCGAGGTGACGAAAAAATCGTCTGTACCCAATTGCCGTGCTGCGGCTTCTTTGTCGGCCGAGAGCTCGAGTACCGTGGTGTGAGCGCCCAGCGCACGGGAGATCTGAGTCCCTACGTGCCCGAGGCCACCAAAACCCACGATAGCCACCCTCTTGCCTGGACCGGCCCGCCAATGCCGCAGAGGCGAATACAGCGTGATTCCCGCGCACAACAGGGGCGCAGCATTCTGCAGAGGAATCGCGTCTGGAATTCGCACGACGAAGTCCTGCTGTACAACGATCTTCTCGCTGTACCCGCCCTGAGTGACCTGGCCGTCCCGGTCGGTCGAGTTGTAGGTCAGGACACGCCCACCGCTGCAATACTGTTCCAGCCCCGCTCGACAATTGACGCACTTTCCGCAGGCATCGACCATATTGCCGACGCCAACGCGGTCCCCCACGGCATACCGGGTCACGTCAGAACCGACGGCCGAGACGACGCCTGCGATTTCATGACCAGGCACCAACGGATAACGCGTCGCTCCTCTGAGGCTGTAGGCATGCTCGATGTCGGAGTGACATATCCCGGCGTAGGCAATATCGATGACGACATCCAGCGGCCCCGGGTCGCGGCGTTCGATCGATGTGGGCAGAAACGGCTGTCGCGGGCCACATGTGCAGCGTGCATAGACTTTCATGCGTGACCTCATTCAGGCTGAATGCCGGCCAGTTGCGCCGCCTTCACCCAGCGCTGTGTTTCCTGTACGACATACCCTTTGAGCTCGTCGGGCCCTTTGATCAACGGCACGGTTCCATGTATCGCATACGCGTCGATGACTTCTTTCTGTTGCTGTGCGGTGCGAACGGCTTCGGCCAGGCTGGCCGCAATCGTCTGCGGCAGGCCCGCTGGACCGACGATGGCATTCCAGGATGGAAAGTCGAACCCGGAAAGCGTTTCGGAGATCGCCGGCCAATCGGGCGTCACCGGATTGCGCTGGAGAGAACTCACGGCGAGTGCCCTGAGGTTGTTGCCCCTGACCTGCGACAACGCATTGCCGGGATCTGTCAATGTGGCGTCGAGCACGCCCCCGATCACGTCCGTGATGGTGGCCGGAGAACCCTTGTAGGGAATAGGCAGAAGGTCGATGCCGGCCTGCTTGTTCATCGTCGCGATCTGCGTCTGCACTGAGGCCGTCGAATACCCCACGCTCACCTTGCCGGGACGCTGCTTTGCATCGGCAATGAAGTCTGCCAATGTCTTGATGGGAGAATCGTTTTTGACCATCAGCACATGATTGGTCAGACTGACCGCGGCCACAGGGGTCAGGTCGCGTTGCAGGTCATAAGGAAGGTTCTTGACGAAGGCAACGTTTGCGGCCAACGGCGAGTTGGATGCACACGCCAGCGTCAACCCGTCCGGCTGGGCACGAACCACATCCATCATGCCGATCACGCCATTGGCACCGGGCTTGTTGTCGACGACAAAGGTCAGTCCGGTGCTCTTGCCCACTTGGGTCATCAATACCCGTGTGGCGTAGTCGTTGGAACTGCCTGCGGGCAGTGGAACCACGACCCGGATCGGCTTGCCGGCCAGATCGCGCAGACTCGTGGCCTGGGCCGCCCATGCCGGACAAGCCGCGGCGACACCCAACATCTGCAGAAATATACGCTTGTTCATTTTTTGTCTCCTTCTGTTTCTTGCCTGTAACCCGCCTGAGCCGGGCCGATCAACCGATGACGGACTTGTATTCGGTGAATTCTTCGATTCCGAAACGCCCCCATTCGCGACCGACTCCCGAGAGTTTGAATCCACCGTGCGTGCCGCCTTTATTGAGCGGCGCTCCGTTGATGCGAACGCGCCCGACGCGCAGCTGCCTGGCAATTTCTCGCGCACGCTCGGCGGTCGAACACCACACGCCGGCGGCCAACCCATACACCGAATCGTTAGCCAACGCGATGGCCTCGGACTCGCTGTCATAGGGGATGACGACCACGACCGGACCAAAGATTTCCTCCTGCGCAATACGCATCGCGTTATGGCCCGTGAACAGAGTCGGACGGACAAACCACCCTTTGTCCAGTCCGGCAGGCGCGTCGGGTCCACCCGTGAGCATGTGACCGCCTTCCTCCAGACCCGAACGGATGTACCCGCGGATACGTTCTCTCGCCGCAGCCGTCGAGACGGGCCCCAACGTCGTCGAGACACTGAAGGGGTCGCCCAACGCGAACTGCTCGGCTCGAGCCACCGCAATTTCCTCGGCCTCGGCCAGCCGCCGGCGCGGAACCAGCATGCGGGTCAGCCCGCCACAGACCTGCCCGGAATTCCGCAAGGCGTCTTCGATGCCGTCCCTTACGGCTCGTTCGAAATCGGCATCCTCGCAGAGCAGATTGGCCGATTTCCCTCCGAGTTCGAGATGCACCCGTTTGATCGTTCCCGCCGCGACCTCCATGACACGTCGCCCGGCTCTCACGGATCCCGTCAACGACACCATGTCGACGCCAGGATGGCGAGCCATCGCTTCGCCAACCCGCGGACCCGTGCCGCAGACCAGGTTGAACACACCGGGCGGAAGTCCTGCCTGAGCGGTAATCTCCGCAAAGATGAAGGCGGTCAACGGTGCGACTTCGGACGGTTTCAGGACGACGGTACAGCCCGCTGCGATCGCCGCACCCGCTTTGGAGATGACGGAGCGAAGCGGCGCATTCCAGGCGGTGATCGCGGCGACCACCCCCGAAGGCTCGCGACTGACCTGCGTGTTTCCGACCTGTTCGGTCCAAGCAATCTGCTGCAACGTCTTGGCAATGATCTCGAGCTCTTCGACCGCACCCGCAGTCTGCGACTTGGCAGCCCAAGTGATCGGATAACCCAGCTCCGTGACGATGGACCGCGTGATTTCGTCCGCGCGCGCTTCCGTCAAGCGCGCCATCTTCCGGAAGATTTCGACGCGCTCGGCAATCGGCGATCTTGACCAGGAGTCGAAAGCGGCCGAAGCGGCCTGGGCCGCACGATGGACATCGTTCTCTCCGCCGCTGGGCACCCAGGCCACGATGTCCTCGGTCGCGGGGTTGACCACGGCGATGGACTCCACGGCCTCGGATTCGACCCACTGCCCGTTGATGAATATTCTTTTGTGCTCAATCATTTCTGTCTCCTTACCATGAGGATTGCAATACCTCGACCAACTCTTGCGCTGATCGAACCGTGCGCGGGTTCCCTGTGAGAAACCAGTCCCCCATCGCATGATTCGCCACATCTTGGAGCTTGTCTTGTTCAAGGCCGACATCCCGCAGCTTGCGGGGCACGCCCAAAACTCGAAACAAGTCTTCCACAGATCGGACGATCCGATCGAGAACCTCGGGTGTGTCCTGACCGGCGTGCAAACCCAGTGCCGTTGCGATGTGGCTCAGCCCCGGCGCAGCGACCGTCCCGTTGAAACGCAGGACATGGGGCAACACAATGGCATTGACGATGCCGTTGTCGACGTGATGGCGAGCACCGATTGCATGACCCAGCACCGTGGTCACCCCGGCGGCCGTGTAGTCGGATCCTTGACCGCAAAGGACCGCGGCATGCATGAGCGCCTCTCGCGCCTCGATGTCCTCCGGTTGAACGGCACGGGGCAGATATTCGATCAGCAATCGCAAGGCATGCGTCATCAGCGCGTCGGAGATCGGGTCCCCTGCTCGAGAAACCAGACCTTCGATGGCCATGGAAAAAGTGTTCAAACTCGCGCTGACCGACAAGCCGACAGGGGACGACAGAAAAAACTCCGGCGAAATGAAAATGGCGTGCGCCCGGGTCTTGGGATCGAACAGGGCCAGCCTCTCGCCGCTGTCTGGATCGAAAACAGCGCTGCCCGCTTTGACCATGGCAGTCGTCGGGGTCGTCGGCACGATGAACTGCGGCAGCTTGGGCTGGTTGAGCTTCGGGCTGTGCAGCTTTCCGGACGCATCCCTTCGCGTACAGAGACTGCGGGGATCGCCTTCTTCGGCCAGCAGGATGCTGGCCGCCCGTGCCGTCACGATCGACGACCCCCCACCCAGCGCAATGACGGCATCCGCATCCAGCCTTTTCATGGCATCGGCAGCCTCCTGCACGGAAGACAGCGGACTGTGTGCCTGGACGTTGGAGACGATGCCCGCCAGACGTTCGCCCGTGGTCAGCCGGATCGCCTCGAGCAGCGGACCTTCCGCCCAGTTGCCACAGACCACCACGGCACGGCGACTGCCGATGCGATCGAGCTCGCGCCCCAACTGCTGAAGGCAATCGCGCCCACTGAACAGACGCAAAGCCGGCGTGATGTGCTGGAACGTGCGATTCGGCGATTGACCGACGTTGCTCATAGGGCCTCCATCTTCGTCTTCGCCATGTCCGCGCAGGCCTTCGCCCTGATCGCGGTCTTGTCGACCTTGCCCGTGTGATTCGTTGCAAGCGGTTCATGCTGTAGGGCCCAACGGCTCGGGATGGCGAACGAAGCCACCTTCCCCCGCAATCCGGCCTGAAGCTCAGCCGACGCGATCACCGGATCGGCGACCACCACAGCCATGACCTCCTCGCCCAGATCGGGATGAGGCACACCGAATACGACCGCCTCCGAAACCCCGGGCAACGCAACGAGGGCCTGCTCCACGGCGGCCGGAGCAATGTTTTCACCACCGCGGATGATCATGTCCTTGCATCGGCCGGTGATCCACAGATGCCCCTTCTCGTCCAATCGCCCAAGGTCGCCCGTGTGCAACCATCCTTCGCTATCGATCGGCGATTCGGAAAGGCCGTAGTAACCGGACATCTGGGTTGGGGAACGCAACAGAATCTCGCCATCGGGGTAACCGTCCCGCGCCAGAAACCGGACTTCGACGGTGGGGAGCGGTCTGCCGGTGGACCCCAGCAACTCGACGTTCTCGGTGCCTGCGGCAGCGGTTGCCTGCCCGCCGTTTTCGGTCAGGCCATACCCCGTAGGGATTCTGGGACTGACGCTGGGCAGGCCTTCGCGGATCCGTTGCATGAGCTCCTTGTGAACCGGCGCGCCCCCAATGCTGATCGACTTGAGGCTGCCGACGTCGCGCCGGGCGACATCGGGCTGGTCCAGCAGACGAGACACCATGGTGGGAACCGCATTCCAGCGATTGACTTTGTGCCTTTCGATCAGCGACAGCACGTCGGCTGGATCGTACCGTCCATGCGACAGCACAAGCGCATCCCCCACCACCCAGGCCCTCAGCAAGGTCTGCATGCCGCCCACATGAAACAAAGGCCCGGTGATCAAGGTCACGTCGTGCGACGCCTCGCTGATCTGATGAGGCAGCTTGCGGGTGATGTGAAGCGTGGTCTGCAGACGGGCCAGCACGGCTCTGTGCGACAGCACAACCGCCTTCGGTCGTCCCGAGGTGCCGGATGTGAAGATGATCAGCGCTGTGTCTTCCTCGTCGCTGCCGGCATCCTCGGGCGCCGGCTTGCTCTCGTCCTGCTCGGCAGCCTCTCCCCAGTGTCCCAGCGGCCAGTTCGGCGGCACCTTGGGCTGCGACGCGCCGTCCGCCAGAACGAGCTGGGGCTCGACCAGCCGGAGCCCGGCCTCGACTTCGCTGGCGGACCACCAGGTGTTCGCAAGCACCGGCACGGCCCCCACGCGAAAGCAAGCCCAGAAGTTGACGACCCACTCGGGACTGTTCCAACCGAGCAAGAAGACGCGACTGCCCTTGCCGACCCCCATCGAGCCCAACAGACGGGACTTGGCCGACACCGCAGCCGCCATCTCGCCGAAGCTGATACGCCGCTCCTGTTGCAGCACATACGGCTGCCCCCCCCAGCGAGCGGCCATCCCGAGCAACTCGGACAGGCGGCGTGGACGCTGGCCATACATGCGGTAGGGCACACCCCGCACCGACTCGACATCGATCTGTTCGCCCCAAGCAGTCTCGTGCATCACCATCTCGCCCTCCGTCATGCAATGACACCGTCGCGGCGAAGCTCGCCGAGTTCCTCGGCGGTCAGGCCGCAGAAATCGGCCAGGACATCGTCGGTGTGCTGACCCAGTCCTGGTGGCGGCGTGAGACCTCGGAGGCTGGAACCGGCGAATCTCATGGGGCTGTTGGGCAACGCCACCGGCCCATTCTCGGTGGGTGTCACGCTGAGGAAGCCTCGTGCCAACAAGTGCGGATCCTCGAGCACCTCGTTGACGTATCGCAGCGGTGCGCACGGAATCCTGTACTTCTGGCACAGCGTGGTGACCTGTTCCCGCGTGAGGCCACTCGCCCACTTTCCGATCGCTTCGGTCAGTTCCTCGATACGCTCGATACGGCCGCCGAGCAGGCGCAGCTTCGGATCGTCATGCCAATCGTGCCGGCCCATCGCCGTGGTGAAATTGAGCCAGTGCTCGTCCGTGGCGCAGACGATGGCAACCCACCCGTCGGACGCCTCGAACGTGTCGAAGGGAACATAGGAATCCGCGACATGCCGGTTGCCGGTCCGCTCAGGCACCTTGTTGCTCGCATACACATGTCCAGCCGAGGGCAGCAATGTCGCGTAAAGGGATTCGAGCATCGACACCTCGACCACACGGCCTCGGCCGGTCCGTTCGCGCTCGTACAACGCAGTCACGATCGCACCGTAAAAGGTCGCACCCGACATGAAATCTGCGACGGGAACACCGGCCTTCAGAGGACGCCCGCCTTTTTCCCCCGTCGTGCTCATCATTCCACTCATCGCCTGGATCGTCAGGTCCAGCGCGAGTTTCTCCGCGTACGGACCCGTACTGCCGAAACCGGAGGCGGATGCATACACCAGACGCGGATTGATCTCGTGAAACACCTCCGGTCCCAGCCCCAGTCGCGGCATGACTGTGGGAGCGAAATTCTCGACCAACACATCGGCCGATTTCGCCATTTCCAACAGCAACTCGCGTCCACGGGGTGTCTTGAGATTCAGCACCACCCCTCGCTTGCAGCCATTGAGCGCGCGAAACGGGTAATCTCCATCTCGACCTCGCCGGCGGGACATATCGCCGGTGGGTGGCTCGATCTTGATGACCTCGGCTCCGGCCATGGCCATCAGGAATGTTGCATAAGGCCCCTGAAAAACATGTCCGAGATCCAGCACACGTATGCCCTTCAGCGGCAACGGCTGCACTCCTGCCTTGCCCTCGTGATCTGCCGGATGGGTATTCCCCACTTGATTGACATCGTTCATTTGCGGGCCTCCTTCTTCTGGCTCGAGGGCAGCACGACGACTGCCGTACCGGGCATGACGTCCTGATCCCGTTGGTTGCGCGCCCAGGTGGTCAACGTGACCGTCCCCGTTCCGTCGTCCGAGATATCCTTTGAAATGACACGCCCGCCCAGGCGAATGACATCGGACAGGTAAACATGCGAGCGGTACTGACAGTGGTACGACTTGAGCATGCCCGTGTCGCCCATCCAGTTGGTCAGGCCATGAATGCCCCAGCAGGTGCGTTGGATACCGACGTCGTAGGCGGCCTGTGCCCCCTGAAGCCGAGCCGCATAGTCGTTGTAGTGCACGGAGTAGACCGGCTCCAGAGCGTGAGTGACAGGATCTCTGAAGGCCCATTTGGGATGCTTGCGATAACGACCCAGAGCGACACCGTGAGCGGCGATGCGGGGAACAGGTGCGGCGCCGGCAGCGATGAACGCAATCTCGTCGCTCAATCCGATCGGCCCTTTCGTGACGAGAGGAATCTCGTCGCCGACATTCACATCCTCCCAGTACAGCGGCTCGGAGCCTCTCGGTTTTTCCGCCAGGATCTGTGTCTCGATCTCTGCAATCTGCTCGTCCGTCCAGGGATGGGGCAACTCGATCGCTCTCGAGGGCGCGCGCTTCTGCATTTCACCGCGTTCGAAACGCATGCGTGAGCAGATGAATTCCGCCACCAGTTCATTGTCTTGATTGCGGTACTCCTGTCGCAGGTAGTCCTTGATGCGGCGACCGCCAAAACTGCTGTCGATCGGGCCGTCGAAGCCATCGAATGTGACGCGGGGCGTGATGAAGTCACCGACTCGAATCGGTTTGTTGAAGGTGAGTTGGGTTTCCGCATGAAAGCCGCCCAACCCTCTCCAGCCAACCTGGATGGAACCCAGGCACGCAAAGATGAAGCTGGGTGGAGCGATCAGACCGCCGTGCACGGATTTTTCCGCATAGGCGGGATCGGTCCACAGTGGATTGCCGTCACCTATTCCCTCGGCAAACCGGAGGATGGCCAGGCGCGTGGCGTACTCGTTGTTCTGACAGCCATCGTACCGAAGCTCGGTTCCGATCAGAGACCGCATCTCATCGAGCATTTGCTCCGTGAACTGGCCCCGTGCCAGCTCCTTCGTGATTTCCGCTGATTCATTCATGTCATTTCCTTGTTCGTATATACGTTCAATGGATCGCATATGCGTACTTAGATTAGCCGCCCTCAAGAGCGGTGTCAATGCGGGTTCCTGCCTAGGCAACTCCGTCTCGACACGTAGAGCAAGTGGCAAGGGCTAGGGGCAAACACCAATGATCCCGTGGCGAGACCGATCTAAACTTAGTCGCATACACGATATACAGTTCGTATATACGTCACAAATCAAGCAGAAACAGGAAGGCAAGTTGAATGAATTCAGCAGCCGGCTTGGCTGATATCGACTCCGCCAAGACAAGCCACATCCAACCCCGTCTCACGTTGCTGACGACACTGACGTCGCCCTTCGGACGAAAGGTGCGGATGGCCGCGGAGATTCTTGGGTTGTCCTCTTACGTCGTGGTCAGCCATGCCGATACGGCAGACCCGCAAGACAGGCTTCGCATTCACAACCCCATGGGGAAAATTCCCTGCTTGGTTGCTGCCGACGGCAACGCCTACTACGACAGCAGCGTGATCGTGGAGTACCTCCAGGAGCTGGCAGGTACCGATCGGCTGCTGCCCCACCGAGGCAGTGAGCGGATTGCAATGCTTCGGGATGCGCGCCTGGCCGATGGAATCATCGATGCGGGGGCATTGGTCATTTATGAAGAGCGTTACCACAATCCTGTCACACGCTCGCCCTACTGGACGGCCTATCAGAAAGACAAGATCCGGCGCTCTCTGAGCGCGTTCGAAAAACAGCTTCCCGATCCAGAACGATCCGACATCGTTTCGATCAGCCTGTCTTGCGCACTCGGATTTCTGGACAAACGCCAGATTCTGGAATGGCGAAAGACGCACCTGCGACTGGTGGCGTGGCTGGAGGCCTTTGCGGCAAACGAGGCCTCGTTCGACATGACACGCGCTCGTTGAAAAACGACCTTCACGCTGATCCACCGACTTCACACTCCGGTTTATCGCCCCGTGCACAGGAGACAAAAATGGAACAAGGCCGGCGCCGATGGAAACAACGCGGCAGCCGGTGCGAAGCGGGCAACGCCCGATGGCTACACGCTGCTCGTCAGCACGAATTCGGCGCATGGGGGGCCGATCCAAGCATCTACAACGCGCTCCCTTACGACCCCATCAAGGACTTCATTCCGGTTGCCGGATTGATCCGTATCCCCGTGATGCTGTTTGTCCACAGAGACTTCCCAGACAACTCGGCGGACGAGTTTGCATAGATCGAAAAAAATAGTCATACCGAGGTACGTCATGAATGTCGCTGCACCCGAACGCGCTCATCCCGACCGGCCGAAGCCAGGTCGCCTGCAAGGACGCCGCATCCTGATCACCGGGGCGGCCTCCGGCATCGGCAGCAGCACCGCTCAGCTTTTCGCATCCGAGGGCGCGGCTGTCGCGGTCCTCGACCGCACCGGGAACTGGCCGGAAGCCTATTCGGAGCCTGCTTATCACTGCTACAAAGTCGACATCACCGATGAAAAATCGGTTGCGACGGCTGTCGAGCACGCCGCCCGGTCCATGGGCGGCATCGACGGCGTGGTCAACGCAGCCGGCGTGATGCTGAGGGGTCGCATGCTCGACGTGGGCATCGATGCATGGCGACGCGTCCTCGACATCAACCTCACGGGAGGCTACATCGTCGCCCGCGCCTGCCTGCCGTGGCTGCTGGAGGCCCGTGACGCCACCATCGTCAACATCGGTTCCGGTCAAGCCTTGCTACCCAACACCCCCGGACGCACGGCCTATGCCGCCTCCAAAGGCGGAGTCATCAACCTGACCCGGTCACTGGCGGCCGAACTGGCTCCGTCCATCAGAGTCAACAGTGTCTGCCCCGGGTTGGTCGACACACCCATGGCCGATGGGGTGCGCACCAACACCGGCAACTACGCGATGAAGCGGCTCGCGGATCCGATCGAAATCGCACAGGCCATTCTTTTCCTGACGAGTCGGGAGTCTTCGTACGTCACGGGCGTCGCGCTCGCCGTCGATGGCGGCCGCTCGTTTCACTGAAGATGACGTGCGAACACAAGGCTTGGATGCCACCCATTGAAAGTGATGCCGCGCCGAGCCGGCGTGAGATCCACCACCGCCGGATCGACATGCGAGGTTACCGGAGGCAAGACGGATTGTTCGAGGTCGAAGGTCGAATCGTGGACAAAAAAACCGAGCTGTTCACCCCCGTGAACGGTGGTAACGACGTATCGCCCGGTTCTCCGATACACGATATGGGCGTGCGTCTGGTGTTCAACGATCGCCTGGAGGTTCTGGACGTACGGACCTTTACATCCGCTCATCCCTATGAGGGGCTGTCTCTTATACACATCTCCGAGCCCACGAGACAGGCAGAAATCTC
>ERZ1031720.33-NODE-33-length-17464-cov-10.299385_pt1 | contig 17464 bp, 30 predicted proteins | sample MGYA00518750_ERZ1031720 | MGnify/ENA primary metagenome ERZ1031720 (study PRJEB33718, sample SAMN03160008) | human skin metagenome | collected 2014-04-10 | study: EMG produced TPA metagenomics assembly of the PRJNA266117 data set (Human skin bacterial metagenome... | reverse complement strand
CTACACCTCTCTATTCGTCGGCAGCGTCAGATGTGTATAAGAGACAGCCACTGGGCATGTCCGGCATCCGCCTGGTACTGACCGCCATCCGGCAACTCCAGCGCACCGGGGGCCGCCGTGCCCTGTGCACCATGTGCATCGGCGTCGGGCAAGGCATCGCGCTGGCCATCGAACGTGTGTGAGAAACAAATGAACCATTCCCCCCAACCCCTCCTCTACGAACAACGCGGCGCCGTCGCCCTGCTCACGCTCAATCGCCCCGACACCCGCAATGCGCTCGATGGCGAAGAACTGTTCGCGGCGTTCGAGTCCACCTTCCGGCAACTCAACGACGACCTGCACATCCGGGCCGCCGTGCTCACCGGCGCAGGCACGGCCTTCTGCTCCGGCGGCAACATCGCCGAGATGCGGGATCGCCGCGGCATGTTCGGCGGCAGCCCCTCGCAGATTGCGGCCAACTACCGTGCCGGCATCCAGCGGATTCCACGTGCCTTCCAGGCCCTGCATGTGCCCATCATCGCTGCCGTGAACGGCCCTGCCATGGGCGCCGGCAACGATCTCGCCTGCATGTGCGACATCCGCATCGCCTCGACCCAGGCACGCTTTGCCGAGAGCTTCGTCAAAGTGGGCATCGTGCCCGGCGACGGCGGCTGCTGGTTCCTGCCTCGCATCGTGGGCATCGGCAAGGCCGCCGAACTCGCTTTCACCGGCGACACCCTCGATGCCGACGAAGCACTGCGCATCGGATTGGTGACCCAGGTGGTGCCGCCCGAGGCGCTATTGGCGCAGGCCCTGGCGCTGGCCGATCGCATCGCAGCCAACCCGCCCCAGGCACTGCGCTGGACCAAACAGCTGCTGCAGCACGCCGGCTCCGCCAGCCTGGATCAAGCGCTCGATCAGGCCGGCATCTACCAGGGGCAGGCCCACCACACGGACGACCACGCCGAAGCCGTCGCATCGTTCTTCGAGAAACGCCCCCCGATCTACACCGGACGCTGAACGCCATGCCCCCCCCAGACATCCTGCTCGAAGAATACCCGGCACCCGGCGTCGTCGTGCTGCGCTTGAACCGGCCCGAGGTACTCAACGCCCTCAATCTCGATCTGCGCCGGCAACTGGCCGAATCCTTCGATCGGCTCGACGGCGACGATGCGGTCCGTACGATCGTGCTGGCCGGCGGCGCCCGCGCTTTCTGTGCCGGTGCCGATCTGAACGAGTACGTCGACGCCACCCCGACCGACATCGTCGCCCGCGACATGGGGCGGCTGTGGGACGCCATTGCACGTTGCCGCAAACCGGTCATCGCCGCCGTGCGTGGCCACGCGCTGGGCGGCGGCTGCGAACTGGCCATGCATGCCGACATCCTGCTGGCCGCAGACACCGCGAGCTTCGGCCAGCCCGAGGTCTTGCTCGGCCTGATGCCTGGCGGCGGCGCCACCCAGCGCCTGACCCGGGCGGTCGGCAAGTTCAAGGCGATGAAGCTGCTGCTCGCCGGCGACCGCATTCCTGCAGACCAAGCCTGTGCCATGGGCCTGGTCAGCGAGATCGTGCCCGACGCCGAACTGGAGGCCTATGCCCTGGACTTGGCCGGCCGGCTCGCGCGCGGCCCGCGCCTGGCGCAACAGTTCATCAAGGAAGCCGTGATCGAAAGCATGAACACCTCGCTCGCGCAAGGCCTGGCCTTCGAGCGCAAGAGCTTCCAACTGCTGTTCGACACCGAAGACAAACGCCGCGGCATCCGCGCCAGATTGGAGAAGACTGCCGCAGTATTCGACCGATAGCGATTTCGTGGCCGTGCAACCCATTCAAGAGAGACAACGATCTCGATAACCAGGAGACATTCATGAGCACACCGACAGCCCCCACTTCCACACCGCACGCCGGCGCGCCATGGCGTATCGCCATCGGCGCCATGCTGGCACTCATCGTGGGGAATGGCCCCATCATGCAGTTCACCTTCGGTGTGCTGATCATTCCCTTGAGCCAGGCGCTGGGAACCGACCGAGGCACCCTCTCCACCGCCTTGCTGGTCGGTCTGGTCACCACCGGACTGGCCACGCCCTTCGTCGGGCGCCTGATGGACCGGCACGGCGTGCGGCGCATCGGCACGATCTGCATCCTGGTCTTCGCGCTGCTGATGGCGGCATGCGGATGGCTGACCCAATCGGTCACCACGCTGATCCTGCTGTACGGCCTCTGCGGCGTCTTCGCGGCGGGGCAGACGCCGCTTTCGTACAGCAAAGCCATCGCTGCAGCCTTCGATCGCCATCGTGGACTGGCCCTGGGTGTCGCAACAGCCGGCGTGGGCATCGGCACGATGACGCTGCCGCTCGTCGCGCAATGGCTGCTGGGGCAATTCGGCTGGCGCGGCGCCTACGTCGGCCTGGGGCTCATGACCGTGCTGCTCGCACTGCCCGCCCTGCGATGGCTGGTGGTGCCTGCAGACACGACGCAGACCGGCCGCGCCTCTGCGCCGGTGCCATCCACCAAGCCGGGCTGCTCGGCCCAGCAGGCCCGAACGAGCGTTGTCTTCTGGGTCATGGCCTCGGCCTTTTTCCTGGTGGCATTGGCCGTTTCGGGTGTCATCGCCCATATCGTGCCCATGCTGGTCGATCGCGGCGTGGAAGCGCGCTCTGCCACCGCAGCCATCAGCGCCGCCGGCCTGGCCCTGCTCGCCGGCCGCCTGGTCGCCGGCTGGATGTTGGACCGATACCCCACCCACTACGTCGCCATCCTGTTCTTCTGCCTGCCATTGGGCGGCCTGGCCCTGTTGCTGCTGAACCAGAGCCCCCAAGTCGGTCTGGCCGCAGCCGTCCTCGTCGGACTCGGACTGGGCGCCGAAGTCGACCTCATCGCCTTCATGCAATCGCGATACTTCGGTCAAAAAGCGTTCGGCGAGATCTACGGCTACTTCTTTGCCATCTTCATGCTCGGCTCCGGACTCGGCCCGTTCCTGATGGGCCAATCCCACCGCTTGACCGGCAGCTACAACGTGTTCCTCACCCTCGCCGCCATCGGCGTGCTGGGCGCCTGTGTGCTGATGGGCATCCTCAAAGGCCAAGGCGCGGTAGGCCATCGCCACGCGGGTCTCCAGGGAACGGCGTAGGCATGGACAGCGGCTTTGAATACCGCAAGTGCCCACAAAAGGTGCACTTGCAATTCAACATTCCCCGCGCTGAGCAAGAATTCGAGTAATGAAAAATACCTAAATGTGACCATATGTAGAACTATGGTACTTTTGCACCCGCGCCAGCACGGTGCAAATCAAAAATTTAGGGAAACCAAAATCATGAAAAAAATGTTCTTGCTCGCGGCTTGTGGGACCGCGATGCTATTGGTCGGCTGCGCAGGCGTGCCCGGAGGCAAAGAAAGCGACGTCCCGCCACGAATCGTTCAATCCGGGGACAGCAGGCAGTGGGACAACGGCAGCGCATTTGGACCGGTTCCCGAATCGCTGGCCAAAAAGGGAAATTCCATCTGTGCATCGCTGAACACAAAGGATACCAAGTATGTGGCCACGGGATATCACTCGAAGGCACAGGACTTGAGCGGCAAGACGTTTCCGACGGGTGGGTTTTTCTGCGCGAAGGAATAATTTTCAAGAAGAACTCCGGGCCTAAAAAAGCACGGAGATTCTATTCGACAAAAATAACCTGCGGCATCAATCAAAAAAATAGGGATATTGATACCCAAAGCAAAGCCACACAAACCCAGAAACAATCTTAAAAATCACGCATTTAATCAACAATAAATTTTCACGAGAAATGACAGTGCATCAACACGGCTTTTGAGGTACCACACTATGAGGTAATCTCGACAGCATTACGCAACACCTCTGGAATATCGTTATTGCTCTGTTGTCATCAGCACTGTCTTCACCCGCCGTGACCATCTCCACCGACGAGCGCCAATTCTTTGTGACCATTGGCGAGCGCATCGCCCAGCTGCGCCGCGCGCGCAACCTGACGCAGAAGCAGCTGGCCCAGGCCTTGCGCGTGGTGCAGCAGACGCTGCAGGCCTATGAGGAGGGTACGCGGCGCATTCCGGTGTCAGCGTTGCCCACAGTGGCGAGCACGTTATCGTTGACGCTGGAAGAGTTGTTCGGCGAAGGGCAGCAGGCCGGGCGCAGCAAGCGCGGGCCGGTGCCCAGTTGGGAGCAGCAGATCGAGGCGATCTCGCAGCTACCCAAGGCCAGGCAGCGCTTTGTGAGTCAGATGCTGGAGACGATGCTGGCTCAGGGCTGAGCGGCAACACGCTCAAGGGGGTCACAGGCTGTGACCACATCGAACCCCGGCACTCAGCGGCCAAGGGGTTGGGCGAGGCATTTATTTTTAGCTACTATCAGCAAGAGCAACCACTGCGCTCACGAGGCCTTGCAGTCGTTCACATCCATCACGAGGCAAGAAGCACCATGAGCAAGCCGCTCACCGAAACGAGCAAGTTCCTGAGCTACGTGCTGCGCCATGAGCCGCAGTCGATCGGGCTGTCATTGGACACAGAGGGCTGGGTCGGCGTCGATGCGTTGATCGCGGCCGCAGCGCAGCACGGACGCACGCTGGATCGCCCGGTGATCGAGCAGGTGGTGGCCACCAGCGAGAAGAAACGGTTTTCGCTTTCTGCTGACGGCTCAAGTGACCTGCCCCCTCCAGCCATATCAATCAGTTGGAGAGAGGTGTAAGGGTTCGCAGGTTAACTGATCCTGCCTCGGTGGTTGATGGGTTGGGATTGCGGTGTTTGGCGGCGAACTCAGCCGGAGGAATCCGGTCAATCGTTCCGTGCGGTCGGACCTCGTTGTAGTCCTGGCGCCAGATGGCGATGACCTCGCGGGCTTGGGCCAGGGATTCGAACCAGTTCTCATTGAGGCATTCATCCCTGAACTTGCCGTTGAAGCTCTCGATGTAGGCGTTTTGAGTTGGCTTGCCTGGCTGAATCAGGATGTGCTGTATGCCTCGTGTCTGCATCCAGGCCATGAAGGCTCGGCATGTGAACTCTGGGCCGTTGTCGCTCCTGATGGCCTCTGGGTAGCCCCTGAATCTTGCAGCCCGCTCGAGGATGCGAGCGACGTATGCCCCAGGCATGGAAAGGTCCACAGCGATGTCGACGCACTCATGGGTGAAGTCATCGGCGATCGTCAGGCATTTGATGCGGCGCCCGTTGGACAGTGAGTCGCTGACAAAGTCCAGGCTCCAGGTTTGATTGACCCGGGCAGCGGCCACCAAAGGCGTCCGGTCACCACGGTACTTCTTGCCCTTGTTGCGCGTGCGAACAGCCAGGCCCTGTGCGCGATAGAGCCGAAACACCTTCTTGTGGTTCGTGCCTGGAAACTCTTTGCGCAGCATGTCGTGCACACGACGATACCCAAAGCGCCGGCGCTCCATGGCCACTGCATGAATGCGTTCGTTCAGACGCACCGTGTGCTCATCGAGCGGCGGTGGATGGCGCCAGGCGTCGCGGGACAGCCCCACAAGACGGCAAGCCCTGCGCTCGGAGATCTGGGTGTGCTCCAGCATCCTGGCGATGACCTTGCGCTGGTCTTGCGGGGCTAGCGCTTTACACCGAAGCCGACCTTGAGCGCCTCAAGGTCGAGATGAGCTTCTGCCAGCAACTTCTTGAGCCTGGAGTTCTCGACCTCCCGGTCCTTCAGGCGCCGGGCCTGATCGGCTTCCATGCCGTCTTACTTGCTTCGCCATTTGTAGAACGTGGGCTCGCTGAACCCGCCTTGACGGCAGACCTCCTTGACCGGCAGGCCTGACTCGGCCTGCTTCAAGAACCCAATGATCTGCTGCTCGGTAAATCGACTCTTCCTTATGTCCGTCATTCTCCAGGTTGACGGACCTCACTTCCATTCGATGGGTACGGCTGTGAGAGGGCAGGTCAACACACTTATGCAATAAATTTTCTAAAATTTCTCTCTAAGCCATCTGTTGAAATTATCCAGAAAAGGGACAAAACACAAAAAAACAAAAAGAACAAGAAAAATTAATATATACCTTCTATCAAAATCAAACGAATACAACACATAATGATAAATAGACATCAAACTAGCTTCCCCTGATTCAAACATTCCTTTATTAAAAGCCCGAACAGCAATTCCAAAAAACCTAACTGCAAGCCCCCCTACCAAAAGCAAAGCCGTCCACACCAACGACACAAAAAGAGAAAATAAAAGCCATAGTAGATATTGTTTTTTTAGCATGCATTTACCTCGACCCACTAATCATATCAAAATAGCCTTGATAATAATTTTGCAAGTCTCCGCTTAACGCCTCACCCATTATGCTATTTGACAAATTTCCCGACAAAGATGGGATTACGGACTTGCAATATGGTCCTTCGATAGTCAAAAACGTTGCGTAGCCCGGTCCTTTGGCATCAAGAAGCATACCGTCGGTGTATCCATCAAATTTCACACCATTGACGATGTAGGCCTGACCTGTCTGTCCAGTAATCTGCGTCTGATATGCAGCAGCACGCGCTGACATAGACTCGTTGACAGCCGTCCAACTTCCGATTTAGCGGCACTCTCTGTGGCGATACCTGCACCACCGACCTTTCCATCACGCGGCACAGCATAAGCGATACCCCCACTGCGCGCCAGCGCCTGCTCGGCCGCCTTCGGCGCCACCCATTTGCCCGTCGCCACCGCCGCATCCCCGGCCAGGCTTCCCGCCGCCGCCGCTCCGCGCCCCACACCTCCGGTGGCCAATCCACTGGCCACTACCCTCAAGCCGTCTTCGGCCATCTGCCCGTAGCTGGCTGTCTTAAGGTGATCGCCGCCTGCCTGGTACAGGTTTTGTGCCGTGTCCACCGGGTGCGATAGCGCGTTGCCAACAGCATTCAGGGCTTGTGAGCGAACTTCTCCATCCACAGCCAACCGGTACAGTCCTACCGCTCCATCCGCGATGTCATAGCCCGCATTGTTCAGCGCCCGTCCTGCCTTTCCGAGGGTCGCCATGACGGCGTTGTCGGCGTTTGCGATGACATTCCCATAAAACGCTTGGTCACTCGTCCTCATTTGCGCCAGTTGGGCGCTCGCCGCTTGTCCGTAAGCGCTCAATAAACCACGTCCTTGTCCCAGAACAAGCCAAGTGAGACCCTACGCTCCCACATAGGATTCTGATCTGACCCCCGAAACTTGGACAAACCAAGGACCCGGGATTGATCAAGTACACACAGAAGCAGAAGCTCGAAGCCGTTGAGGCGTATGAGCGAGGACAGGGCGGTTTGCGAGCAATCGCGCAGGCGCATGCGGTAGGCTTTGATGCCCTGAGGAGTTGGGTCGCGGCCCACCGAAATCATGGCGAGGCAGGTGTTGCAGCGAAGATGCGGAAGAACTACGAGCTTGAGTTCAAGCTTCTGGTTCTTGATCGCATGCGCGATGACGGTCGTTCTTGTCGACAGGCAGCAGCGATTTTTGGTATCCGACGCCACAATCAAGTTGCCGAATGGCGGCGGCCGTTTACCCTGCAAGGTGAAGCTGCATTGCAACCAGGTTGGAAAGTGCAACAGACGAAGATGAGCAGGACGCCGCGACGACCCAAAGACCAAGGGGTGTTGCCTGAAGATCAGCGCAGCCGCCAGGAACTACTGCGTGAGCTTCAGCAGCTTCGCACGGAGAACGCGTACCTAAAAAAAGCGCAGGCCTTGGTTCGAGTCAAGACACGCTCAGTGCCCGCGAAAGGACGCTGATCGTGATCGAGCTGAGGCCTCATTTCCCGCTTTCCGGTCTGCTGCGGACTGCTGGCCTGCCGCGCAGTAGCTTTTACTATCAACAGAAGACTCTCAAGACCATCGACAAGCATTGTGATCTGAAGACCAAGATCCGAGAGATCTTTGACCGGCACCGGGGCAGGTACGGCTACCGCCGCGTGACCGCCGAGTTGAAGAGGACCGGCTGGGCCGTCAACCACAAGACGGTTCAAAAACTGACGATCGCGATGCAGTTGAAGTCTCTCGTTCGGCCGAGGCGCTACAAGGCCTTCGACGGGGGGCCTGCTGAGACAGCGCCCAATCATCTGCAGCGCGACTTCGTGGCCGATCAGCCAAATACGAAATGGGTGACGGACGTGACCGACTTCAAAGTCAGCAATCGGAAGCTATATCTGTCTCCCGTGATGGACCTGTATAACCGGGAGATCGTGTCGTACGAGCTTGCAGAGCGACCGCTTCCGATCATGATCGAGGCCATGCTCAGCAAGGCGTTCGAACGGCTTGGCCCAGAAGAAAGACCCATGCTGCATTCGGACCAGGGGTGGCACTACCGAATGCCTGCGTACTGAAAGCGTCTGCAGGACAAGATGCTCAAGCAGAGCATGTCACGCAAGGCCAACTGCCTCGACAATGCGGCCATGGAGAGCTTCTTCGGCACGTTGAAGTGCGAGCTCTTCTATATCAATGAGTTCGAGAACGTCGAAACCTTGAAGGGTACGATTCACGAATACATCCACTACTACAACGTGGATCGGATCAAGCTGGGGCTAGGAGGACTGAGCCCGGTTGAGTACAGGATGAAAGTCGCCATCCAGTTGGCATGATCTAAGCAGTGTCCAAGGTTTGGGGGTCGGTTCACCTGGCGATGGACATGACCATTGCCTTCAACGACGAAATCATGGACGGCTACATCGATGCGATGGCTCATTGCGCAGAGCGTGCCTTGGCAATGATCGATCCGGGCAATGCATCACCCAGCCTGAAGAGCCGGTTGGCCATTGAGGAAGGAATGGACCGATAAGCGGCTTACAGCCTGACCCAAGTCCGGGACACGGCCCTGCAATGTCGCTACACAAAGTGTATGCTTGTGTCCCCCCCGTATAGGGTTCACGCGATGACTTGGAGAACGTTCTGGCACACATTGAATCAGGTACTGACAGTCTCCCCGATGCCCGGTCTGAATCGATCGAGATCTTCGAAGCCGGCTTGGCCAAATTCGGTCTGCGTGAAGCGCTGGCTTATCTCAATTCCTGGGTTGACTTTCGGTACACCGCCATGGCCAGACTTCAAGGCGACCTGTTCCTGACAGTGGAAGTGTTCGACAAGTTCGGCAAACTTTCCACCGAGGATTTTCCGGACCAGCCTTTCAACGACAGCTTTTGCCAGTTCGTGAAAAGAGACGGGCCCTGGGCGGTACCCGATACACGTCTCGAGCCGATGTTGGATGGCAACAAGAACCAGGGGGTCGTCATCAGTTATGTCGGCGTACCGGTGCTGAATGGCATCGGCGGGGACTTCTATGGCACGTTGTGCCACTTCGACTTCGAACCCCGACGCGTCGGTGATCGGCATTACGAGTTTCTGAAACAGGCCGGGCTTGTGCTGTCCACTATTTTTGAACCCTCGGCGCTCGCCATCGACTGAACATCGTTGTCCGCTCGACCCTGCTCGCCGAAGCGCGAACAGCGACACACGTGAACGGCGAGACAACACAAAGACGTGTTCTCGCGGCGGCCGTCGCCCCATTCCCAGCCGATCACATCGGCCGACGAACTCAGCGGTGCCACCGTTCCACGAAAGCTTTATGCACCCGGTCCTGGGTGACCGCATCATGCGGATCTTCCACCTCGATCAACACTTGTCGGCCTGCATCGTGGTCGACTTCTACCGCTCCAGGAACCGGAAACGCATCGCTCCAGACACTGGGATCGGTGGCCGACACCAACTTGTAGCCTCCCACGCCGTCGGTGTCCAATTCGATGATCTGGGATTCGGAAATTTGGATGGTCATTGCGCTAGCCTTCAAGACAAAATCGAGTAGAGACGACATCGCTCATGCGTTGCCCTCTGCCCAGTCAAGGCTACGCCGCAGATGAAGCCATTGCCGTAGGCGGATTGGACGCGTGGCGGAAGGGACAAGGCCTCTGGCGGACATAGGAGGCCCACTCACAAGTCGGTGCTCGTGACCCAAAGTCGTTCGACCGGATCACGAGCGTTGCGGGCTCAGTTGGAACTGATCTGCATCGCGCTCGCGTTGCTGAAAGATCAGCGCATTCTCTTGCTCGGGAGTGAGCAGGAAGCGTATGCCGGTAGCGCGGCACTGAAACAGCCGGTGATATCTGAAGATCACCCGCACCCAGAAGGGGCGATGAACACGAGTCGCGTGTTCGAAATTGCAGTTACCAATTCCAACTTGAACCATAGGCAAACTCCTAGAACGATAGAACTGCCGACCTTAGGGTCCGCATCGTTCAGGGTCAAGGCTTGAAGACGTAACAATTGAGCAATAAATGTTAACGAAATGCTCAGAATTCGTCCGTTCTTTAACGAAAACACAACCTCCTTGCTCTGTTTTTTGCTCAAATCCTCTGCCTGGATTTTTTGTAACTCATCCTTCGATCAGATGCTGACATCAAAGAAAACCACTCAGCAAAGCGCGTCAGTCTGACAAGAGCCCGACATCGGTCTGCCTATGCTTGTGTCCATAACGAGATCGAAAGGTTGCAAAAATGAGCATGGCATCTGATTTCCTGGCGAACGTGGGCACAAGCGTTTCCGGCCTGGCCTCTGCGTTGACCCAGTTGGACAACAAGGAAGAGGCTTCCGACTGCACCCGATGGACCTTTGCCGATGGATCGACCATCGAGATCAAACGCAGCCCGGAGGCGCAGTTGTCTTACAGGCAGCAGGAGTCGACCAGCGACGGCAAGATTTGGGCGTGATGCATGACCCGCTCCGGTGGATTTCGTCCTACGCCCCGTAATCGAGAAGTCATTCAAACTTCCGGTTGTAGCGAGCGTCGATAGCCGCTTTGCCAAACGCCGCGAACGGGACTTTCAAATGAACTTGATCATGGGCGCGCTCATGGGCGTGGTTTTAGGATTTTCAATCAAGAACATGCTGCTCGGCCTGCTGATCGGCGTGCTGGTCTCGTTCACGGTCAAGGACGAAGAAGAAGAGCACTGACAGGACCCATCTCGCACGCCGGTGCATGAACGCACCTTTAAAAAGCCTTGCCGCTGATGCTGCAAGGCTTTTTGACGTCACGCCTGGGTCTGCTGAGCCAGGATCGCGCCCAGCAATCCAGGAAACCGGCTGTCCATCTCGGGCCTGCGCAGCGTGTTCATGTGCGTTGTTCCGACACACTCGGTATGGACCAGACCCGACTCTCGCAACACCCTGAAATGATGCGAAACAGTCGATTTCGGTCGTCCACCATCCAGCTCCCCGCAACTCGCCGCCTGCACACCGGCCAGGTGGCGAACGATATCCATGCGTACAGGATCGCTCAGGGCGTACAACACGCTCTCCAAGATGAACTCGTCGGCGGGAGGGTGTTTCATGGGGCGCATGGACTCCATCATAAACCATAGGGTAGACTTATTGCATAGTTCGATTACTTTCGAACTTAGGAACTAGGTGACCTCTATCCCGGTTCTTTTTCCGCTCACTTTTTCAATTCAAAACTCGCGCCATGTCAGCCCTCTTCCAACCGTTCAGCCTCAAATCCGTCACGCTGCGCAATCGCATCGCAGTGCCGCCCATGTGCCAGTACTCCGCCATCGATGGCCGCGCCAACGATTGGCATCTCAGCCACTACGCGTCCATGGCACGCGGGGGCGCCGGCCTGGTCATCGTCGAGGCGACCGCCGTGTCTCCCGAAGGACGCATCACCCCGGGCTGCACCGGGATCTGGAATGATGACTTGGCAGAGGCCTTTGTGCCGGTCGTGCAATCGATCAAGTCGGCCGGCTCCGTGCCCGGCATTCAGATCGGCCACGCCGGACGCAAAGCCAGTGCAAACCGGCCTTGGGAAGGCGACGACCACATTGCCGATGGCGACAAGCGCGGTTGGCAAACGATTGCACCGTCCGCCCTGGCGTTTGGCCCCGGTCTGGCCAAGATTCCGCGCGCGATGACACTGGACGACATCGCACGCGTGCGCCAGGATTTCGTGGATGCCGCCAAGCGGGCGCGGGATGTGGGATTCGAATGGCTGGAACTGCACTTCGCCCACGGTTATCTGGCGCAGAGCTTTTTTGCAGCGGACTCGAATGCACGCGACGACATCTACGGAGGTTCGGTCGAGAACCGCAGCCGTTTCCTGCTCGAAACGCTCAAGGCCGTACGCGAAGTCTGGCCCGAGAATCTGCCCCTCACCTTGCGCTTCGGTGTGCTGGAGTTCGATGGCCGGGATGAGCAAACCCTGATCGAATCCATTGACCTGACGCGTCAGTTCAAGCGCGCAGGACTGGACATGATCAGCGTGAGCATCGGTTTCTCCACGCCCACCGCGCAGATTCCTTGGGGCCCTGCCTTCCTGGGACCGATTGCACAGCGTGTGCGCCGAGAAGCCGACATCCCCGTCTCTTCGGCCTGGGGTTTCGGAACCCCTGAATTGGCCGAGCAGGCCGTGAAGAACGAACAGCTCGACGTGGTCATGATCGGCAAAGCCCATCTGGCGAATCCGCACTGGGCCTACGCAGCCGCCAAACAACTCGGCGTTGAACGTGCCTCGTGGACCCTGCCCGCTCCCTACGCTCACTGGCTCGAGCGTTACTGATCAGGCTGCCGCATCGGGCACCTAGACCCCGGAGTGCGCTGATGCCCCGCCCTGCGATGAGTTGCACCCGTTCTTGACCGGATGGGCGTAACCCCCAGGCAGGATGGGCCGCAACAAGAAGCCTCGATTTCCTTGAGAGATCGAGGCTTTTTGCATTCTGGTGAAATCACTGCGCCGGTTGGGTCTTTGCATGTGACCCGGTGCATCGGATGGAGCAGCAGAGTCGACCGATCTCTACGTCGTTCTTGACTCCGCGAGTGGCCGTGTTCCATCTTGTAAGCGACGGCTTTCGGGTCGTTTTCAGTGCGACGGCAATCGGCGATCGGCAATCGCTTGATCTTGTCACGTCGCAGTCGGCACAAAATTTTACGCATCCAAAGGAAATCATGAACATCGAAGAAGCAGCCATCCATATGTCGATCTTTCAGACCATGGGCGTCTATCACACGGCTCTGGACGACGCCGATTTCGCGGACCTCGCGACGGTGTTTACCGAGAATGCCGAGATGGAAGTGAGAGGCAAGGTTGCCGTCGGCCGCGAACGCATCATCGAAAACATGCGCAAGCGAAGTGAACATCGAACCCGAGACCCCAAGGGCATCATCTTTCAACGCCACAACCTCACCACGCGCAGAATCGATCTGCAAAGTGCCGAGTCGGCTTTGTGCACTTCTTATTTCCTGGTACTCACGGAGCTAGGCGTCGATCACTTTGGAAGGTATTTCGACACCTTTGTGCTCGATGGCGGAAAGTGGCTGATCTCGCGGCGTAGCGTGCAAACGGATTGGATGCATGATCAATCGCGATTTCTGGTGCATCCGAGTCCGACGTGATCTTGCCTGAGACGATCGCTGCAGCGAAGGGCGGCTGCCATGTGTTCGCGTTGGACGCACGAAAGTCTGCAGATTTCAAGCTTGTCACGCGCAACACCGGGACTCGTCCCCGCACTGCGGAGTGACGTCAAGATGCTGACTCGGCCCGGCCTCCGGCTCTTCCTTGGCTCTTGGTCGAAATCTTGCACTGTGACTCGCGTGCAGAGTGGGGGGCGCTGGCGAAGATGGGGGGGGGTGCGCCGGGCTCGAATGAATTTTGGCCAGCAAAATCAAGAATTTAATTAATCAATTGATGACCGATAGCAAGCAAGCGCAACGACTTGCTGGACCCCGTTACACGGCGATGATGGCATGGTATTCTCCCTTGGCTTGATCCGTATTGTTAACAAAAACGTACGCTCAAAGCTACGCCATTTAGTAGGGCTTCATTGCATGTTGACTCTTGAAAGTTAGAACTTTCCCCAGCGGGTCATCAGGCTGCTTGCGCCACACTCGCGGTTTGGTAGATCGAACTACGTTTTCAATCGCGTCCAACCGATCTCCATCTTTTTCTGCGGTAACTTTTTTCAAAGCCGAATCTTGCGCACGACGCTCAGCCCGAAGACCAAGAGCCTTAGATAGAGGAATATTCTTGCGCGAAGACTTGCTGTTCTCGCCGTAGGTGTTACGGCGATCCTTCTTATAGCTCAATTGCTTCTTTTGTTGAGGATCCATGAGGATTAGCTTATCAAGTGGATCGCTGGTGACGCAAGTGGTCACCGCTTGGTAGATAGTGCCTATGCATTGGCACGCCTCGATACAGCCACTCGGGAGCATCTGCAGTGGGCCCACAAGAGACATTCAGCTTGCTCCAAACCTGTCGTTCGGCGACCAAGTCGTCAAGCCGACTTCGAGAACCTTAGGGCACACAGACCGTCCGGTTCGTCGTCGTGCCACCACCATTGCTTCGGTTCATCTACGTACTGGGCCTGGAAGGTGAACACCGTCGAGGAATCGTAGTGGCTATAGCCAATGTGCCGAAGCGCGTATCGCGTGCCTGCGATGAACTTCCCGCGAGCGTCATCAACTGTCTGCAGCGCCACGTACCACTGTCCCACCTCAAAGGGATGCTTGCGCCAAGTCGAACCTGCAATGGCCATATCTGATGTGAAGGTGTGAAGTTGGATGGTCGCGTCGAAGGTCGGCTCGTGGCCGGATTTTGACCTAGCCGGGCCAGCAGGCGCAGCACCCTGACAGTTTCCTCGCGCCCCAGCGAGACCAGAGCGGGCAAGACTCAGCGGGAGCCTCCGCCGCCTCGGCGGCTTGACCCTCCTCGCTGGAGAGGACTCGTGCCGAGACGGCACATGCTTCAAAGCGGCGGATGGTGACCAAGACGCCGGCCACCATGCCCAGGCGAGCAATCGCTCGCTTTGCTAACCGCGAACATGAAGCTCCGCCTGTCCGCACTCGATGTGCGCAGCTAAAACCCTTGGGTGAGATGAACCGCTGGTACCCGTCAATGGCAGCTATCGCGAAGGTCTTCATGTTGCTCGTTGGACGTCCGTGCTGCATGTCTGGTCCTGGCCGATAGCCGTCATCGTAGCCGGGTCTATCCCGCGGAACACCATCAGCGGTCCTTCCGCACAATCTCAGAAACGCAGTTCGCGCCGCAGACGTTGCAGTTCCCGGTCACGAATTCACGCCCGTCTTCGGCATAGCGGGATGGGTTTCGAATTCCCAAATCTGCAGCTTCACATTTGTCGCACCAAGTCTCTTCGATAATCCACTTTTGCTCGAGAACATCGAGTGCAGCGAACTCCAGATGGGTTCTGCGCTCCGCTTTTGTACTTGGCATAAAGGTCCACTTCCGGCCGCTCGGCGACCTATGCCTGTTCGATAGGTTCGACGCCGGGAGCAATGCCTTCATGGCCATCGGCAAGCCTGAGCCGGGCAGCTTCAACTCGCTGGGCATAGTCTTGCTCAAACGGACTCACCAGCGCCTCGTCGAGTTGCGCCGAGACCTGGGCGAATGCTAAAAATTCGGCGTTGTGGCGCAGGCGGAATGAACCATCCTGCTCGAACCTTCCAAAGAAATCGGACAGCACTAGGGCTTCGTCCTGGGAAAGCTGAATGGTCACGTGACTAGTCATTTGTAGAATGTCCTCTTCTGGCCGATTTTCGATGCTCAGCGCTGCAATGGAAATGACAGCGCCATCCGGATGGCGTCCTCAGTAAACCCTTCTGACGGCTGGTTGTGCAGCGACCCTTTGCCCGACCAGTATCGGAGCTCAGCATGCCCAAAAAGTTGGTCACGAACCCCAGGCGACAGCGGTCGACGGAAGTGAGTAACTCTGTCGGCCGTTTTCCATCCAGTGGAAGTTTCCAGGACTTCGTTTCCATCGGCGAGTGCTAGTTCAATGCTGCGTTGAATGACTGTTGAATGGTTCATGGGGCAAGGGGACGGGAAGGTCTGGTTGTGGCCGCAAACAGCCTTCCCTAGGTTTAACCACAGGCGCAAGCGCCCACGCTAAGTCGAGTCAGCTAAGACCGAAAGGAGATCTGCCGAATACTGCCGCATAAACTCAACGGACGCAGGCCCCGCCGGTGCGTCAAGCCAGGCATCATAAGCGCCCTCCCCCAAAATCACCACCATCCGCTTCTCATCCTGCGGCTTGTGAAAGTTGCGCATGAGCTGGTGGTCATCCGCATTCACAGTCAGCATGGTGAAGGTGTGCACCCATTCGTCACCCAGCTTGCAGGAGGCCCAGAGGCCAGCAATTCCCATTGGGTGACCATCGGCCCGCTGGATCTGCGTGGCACGGCCTTACCGCTTCGCCAGTCCGGCTCGTAGATCCAGTCCGCCGGGATGATGCAGTGCTGCGCGCGGCGCCACGCATCTCGGAAGCTTGGTTTCTCGTCCACGGTCTCGCTGCGGGCGTTGTACGTCTGCCGCGAAATCTCGGTGTCTTTCGCCCAATGCGGGATCAGGCCGACACGCCCGTGAGGGCCTCGTGTTGCTGTATTGATCCCACGCAACACTGACAGGTCTCAAGGCGATTTGAACATGACGATGGGAGCCGAGAACCGAACATCCTCGGACTGGAACTCACCCCTTCAAAAGAACTTTAGTTCTTGAGCGCCTTCACTCGCGTCTATATCCACCAAGGGCTGCAGCAACTCCACCACATCGACACCCAGTGCAGCAGCCAGACGCTCCAGTCCGTCAACCGAGATGTTGGTGACGCAGCGCTCCAACTGGGACACGTACGTTCGATGGAAATCGGCAAGTTCTCCCAGCTTCTCTTGGCTCAGGCCACGCGCTGTGCGCAGGCGATTCATGTTGACCGAAATGCGGTGGCGGGCAGAGCCTGAAGGGATGGAAATTGAAGGCTTTGACATAACCTGGAGAGTCCTCGATCTCTGACTTCAATCTACAACAACCCAATTGACCGCCTTGAATCTTGCACCAACATTGCAAAACGTCATGCTTCCAGCTTGTCGATGGTGCTCAGCAACGCATTGGCCATGATCGCCCCCGCCAACGCCTGCTCCGATCTCCCGAGCCATCCGCTTGCCGAGGCAGAACTGAACCGATGACGGTGACTTGCAGTCTTTGACGGCACGTCGATCGCCGAGGCTTCACTTTCGACACTCGAAAGTCTGCAGATCCCTGACTTTTCATGCACAACACCGGGACCCACCCCCGCGCTGCGCAGTTACGATAAGGTGTTGGCCCGGCCCAGCCCCCTGCTCTTCCTCGGCACGCCGTGCAAATCTCGCACTGCGACTCGCGTGCAGAGTGTCGGCGCGCGAGCGAAGATGGCGCTAGTTCACCGGGTCCGAATGAATTTTCGCCAGCGAAATCAAGAACTTAATTAATCAATCAATTGATGACCGATAGCAAGCAAGCGCAACAACTTGCAGAACCCGATTACGCCGGCCATACGCCGATGATGGCCCAATATCTACGCCTGAAAAGCGGCTTCCCCGAGACGCTGCTGTTCTACCGCATGGGCGACTTCTACGAGGTGTTCTGGGCGGATGCCGAGAAGGCGGCGCGGCTGCTGGATATCACGCTGACCAAGCGGGGCCAGTCGGCCGGCGAGCCGGTGGCTGTCTCTTATACACATCTCCGAGCCCACGAGACAGGCAGAAATCT
>ERZ1031720.32-NODE-32-length-18308-cov-11.773626_pt1 | contig 18308 bp, 25 predicted proteins | sample MGYA00518750_ERZ1031720 | MGnify/ENA primary metagenome ERZ1031720 (study PRJEB33718, sample SAMN03160008) | human skin metagenome | collected 2014-04-10 | study: EMG produced TPA metagenomics assembly of the PRJNA266117 data set (Human skin bacterial metagenome... | reverse complement strand
GGCATGGTGCTGACGCCGCTGGGCCAGCGTTTCTACGAGCGGGCCAAGGTGGTGACCAACGAGCTGCGCCGCGCGGGCGAGGAGTTGCTCCAGGCGCAGGGCAATGCCACCGGAACGGTGACCGTCGGGCTGTCGATCATGCCGCACATGGGTTTGCTGCCGCGTGCACTGCCCGCGTTTCGCAAGAAGTTTCCGGCGGTCCGGCTGCAATTGGTCGAGGGGCTGTTTCCCGATCTCGAGGACGATGTCCGCAAGGGCGAGATCGACTTCTATGTCGGGGTGACGCCCAAGAACATTCCGCCCGGATTCGTGCGTGAACGGCTGTCGGCCAACCGGCGTGCCGTGATGGCGAGGAAAGGACATGCGCTGTCCGCAGCCCGCTCGTTCGCCGAGTTGTCACACGCCGAATGGGCTCTGCCTGCCGTCGATTACGACAGCGAGAAGGATCTGGAAAACATCTTTGCCGAACGCGGACTGCCGCCGCCCAGAGTGGCGCTGCAGGCCAGAACCGCGCTGTCCATGATGGTCACCCTGGTCAGCACCGAACTGCTCGCCTTGCTGCCCGTGCAGTGGATCGGATTCGGGCAACTTCAGGACAGTCTCCAGCAGATCAAGCTGGACGAGGAACTGGAAGCCCCCGACATCGTCCTGATCCGACGCAGCGGATTGCCGATGACCCTGGCGGCAGAGCATTTCTGCGATCTGCTGCGCAGAGAGGTGGTCGCTCCCCAGCCGATCGGTGCGATCGGCGACAGGAAGTAGGATTCGCCGCCGTGGCCTGCCGGCGCAGCCGGGCCGAGGACGAGTTCAACGGTGTTGCGAGATCGACTGGGCCATGTGCTCGCGCAGCCATCGGTGAGCCGGATCGCGGTGGACTCGTTCGTGCCAGAGCATGAGCATGTCGAAGCCCGGCACGTCGACCGGCGGCTCGACGATCTGCAGTGCGGCGTTGCCCTCGACCAGCCGCGAGGGCACCATCGCCACCAGATCCGTGTTCGCCAGCACCGCACCGAGAAACAGAAAATGCGGCACCGACAAGGCCACCCGGCGCGTCACGCCCAGTTCGGCCAGCGCGGTGTCGGTCACCCCATGGAACCCGCCCCCGTCGGGCGACGCAATGGCATGTTCGAGCTTGCAGAACTGCGCCAGCGTCGGGCGCCGCTTCAGCCGCGGATGCCCGGCGCGGCCGGCCAGCACATAGCGCTCGGCAAACAGCAGCCGGCGATGCAGATCCGGCGGGGCTTCTTCGCCGATGAGGAAAGCGAGGTCGATGTCGCCCTGTTCCGCCTTCTTGGCGACCTGCGCGGGCACGGTCTGGATCACCGCCAGGCGTGTCGCAGGGGCGGCTTGGCGCAGCCCGGCCAAGGCCGGCAGCAGCACTGTGTATTCGCTGTAGTCGAAGGCCGCCACGCGCCAGGTCTGGCTGGACTGGGCCGGATCGAAAGGGCTGGACGGTGCCACGGCCTGCTGCAGCGCAGCCATGGCCAGCCGTAGCGGTTCGCGTAGCGCGTCGGCTCTGGCCGTGGGCTTCATGCCCCTCGGGCCGGGAAGCAGCAGCGGATCGCCGAAGAACTCCCGCAGCCGGGCGAGTTGCAGGCTCACGGTCGGCTGTGCAAAGTGCAGTCTCTCGGCCGCACGGGTCACGCTGTGCTCGGTCAACAAGGCGTCGAGCGTGACCAGCAGATTGAGATCGAGCTGCCGCAAGGAATTGTTCATGGCAATACCAGTCATTTTGGAAATTCATTTCCAATATATCTTGGGCCATCCTATCCTGCGTTCATTCTTTGACCGATGGAGAACCCATTCATGAACGTCCTGATCGTCTACGCCCATCCCGAACCCCGTTCCTTGAACGGCTCGCTCAAGGACTTTGCCGTGCAGCGCCTCGAGAACGCAGGCCATGCCGTCCAGGTCTCCGACCTGTATGCGATGCAGTGGAAGGCCGTGCTCGACGCGGCCGACAATACCGCTCCGCGCCCGGGCGAACGTTTCGATCCCTCGGGCGATTCGCGGCGGGCCTTCGAGGGCGGGACGCAAAGTGCCGACATCGCCCTTGAGCAGGACAAGCTGCGTTGGGCGGATGCCGTCATCCTGCAGTTTCCGCTCTGGTGGTTCTCGATGCCCGCCATCCTCAAGGGCTGGATCGAGCGCGTGTATGCCTATGGTTTCGCTTATGGGGTAGGCGAGCATTCCGATACGCATTGGGGCGACCGGTACGGCGAAGGCACGCTGGCCGGCAAACGGGCGATGCTGGTCGTCACCACAGGGGGCTGGGAGTCGCACTACACGTCACGCGGCATCAACGGTCCCATCGACGATCTGCTGTTCCCCATCCAGCATGGTTTGTTGTTCTATCCCGGCTTCGACGTGCTGCCGCCGCATGTCGTCTATCGTGTCGGAAAGGTCGACGAGGCGCGCTTCGAGCAGGTCCGCGAGGCCCTGGGTCAGCGCCTCGATACGCTCGGGTCGACGCCCCCCATTCCGTTCCGCAAACAGAATGCCGGTGACTACCGCATTCCCGAATTGACCTTGCGCCCCGAGCTTGCATCGGGTCAATCCGGTTTCGGGGTTCACCTCGATCACGACAGAGTCTGACGGGACACGACACAGCGAGGAGGGAACGCATCGGACGCGCACCTGACGGCAACTGGCCCACATCGCCCGAAGGTCGTGCGTGTGGCGTCGGAGTTGCGTTCAAATGCAACAGGGCGGTGGGCTGGCCCGCATATTGCTCAAGAGGCATTGCGCTGAAATGGCTCAGCGCGTTGTGCATTTCCTAGAAGTTGTTGTTATGAAATACTTTGCCCGTTCCGTTCTTGCTGCAGCCCTCGTTTCTGCAGCCGTGGCCCATGCCCAGACCGCTGCCTCCCCGACACTTCCAGGCGTGACGATCTACGCGACCGGCGGCACCATCGCCGGCGCTTCGGCCAGCAACACCGACACGACAAACTACAAGGCCGGCTCGATCGGTGTGCAGACCCTGATCGATGCGGTTCCCGAACTCAAGAAGGTCGCGCGCATCGACGGCGAACAGATCGCCAACGTGGGCAGCTCGGACATCGACAGCACCGTTCTGCTGAAGCTGGCGAAGGCCATCAACGCCAAGCTCGCCGACCCCGCAACCCAGGGCGTGGTCGTCACGCACGGAACCGACACGCTGGCCGAATCCGCTTTCTTCATCGACGTGACGGTGAACAGCCCCAAGCCCGTCGTCTTTGTCGGTGCCATGCGCCCCGCCACGGCCATCAGTGCCGATGGCCCCATGAACCTGCTCAATGCCGTGACCCTGGCCGCCAGCAAGGATGCGATGAACCGCGGAACGCTCATCGCACTGAACGACCGGTTCGGCTCGGCTTTCTACACCATCAAGACCAACAGCACGACGGTCGACACGTTCAAGGCTGAAGAGCAAGGCTTCCTGGGCACCTTCACCAGTGCCAAGCCTTACTTCTGGTTCAGCCCGGCCACGCCGGTCGGCAAGGTGACCTTCGATGTCAGCAACGTCACCTCGTTGCCCAAAGTGGTGATTCTGTATGCCTACCAGGACCAGGACGCCGCCCTCATCGATGCTGCGATCAAGGACGGTGCCAAGGGCATCGTGATCGACGGATCGGGCAACGGCTCCATCAACAGCGCCGTCAAGAAGCGCATCGCCGAACTCGACAAGCAAGGCTTCCCGGTCGTCCGCGCCACCCGCACCAACTCCGGCCTGGTCACAGCCAAGACCGAGGGCATCGGCGCCGGCGTCTACAGCGCGTCCAAGTCCCGCTGGCTGCTGTCGCTGGCACTCTCGACCGGCCTGTCTTACGACCAGATCAAGTCGATGTTTGGTGGGTAAATCACCATGATGGTGCATCGTGCACCGTCAAAAGAACCGTCATGGTGCATGCACCGTGGCGGTTTTTTTACGCCCTGTTGTTGTGACATCTGAGGCCGAAGAACCGCTCCATCCCCTCATCGGTCGACTCGAGATTCGTCTTGGCGTCTTGATTTGGTGCGCGGTCGTTCACCGACCTGAATATGGTTAGTTGGAATGCTGAGATTGGGATGCACGGTTCCCCTCGTAGCATGCGCTTCCTGTGCAAAGGCACGAGCCATGTGCATTCTTTACGACTCAGGATTCATCGATGTCAGAAACCCCTATCGGCGCTTGGCGCCGTCGCACCCTCTTGCAAAGTACCCTGGCCAGTGTGGCTGCATCTGCTTTCACGCTGCCGAGTATTGCCGCCGAGGGACCCGTGCAAGGGGGGACACTGACGTTTGTCGTTACGCCCGAGCCGACGTCGCTGACGACGGTCGACAATACGTTTGGCGCAAATCAACGCGTTGCGACCAAGGTGACGGAAGGGCTGGTCGCCTACGACTTCAACGGCAAGTTGCTGCCGCAACTGGCTTTGTCCTGGAGTATCAGTCAGGATGGGTTGCGGTACACGTTCAAGTTGCGGCCGGAGGTGAAATGGCACGACGGACAACCCTTCACCGCCCAGGATGTCGCGTATTCGATCGCCCAGATTCGCGAGCGTCAGAGTTTTGGGCGCTCGACCTTCGCGAACCTCTCGAGCGTCGAGATTCCAGACCCTTTGACGATCACGCTGGTGCTGTCACAGCCTTCGGGGTTCCTGCTCAATTCTCTGCATGCTGCGATCACGCCGATCATTCCGAAGCATGTGTATGAAAACAAGGATTTTGCGACTCACCCCGCAAATCTCAAGCCGATTGGTACGGGACCGTTCGTATTCAAGGAATGGGTCAAAGGCAGCCATATCATCCTGGAACGCAATCCTAATTACTGGGATGCGCCCAAACCCTATCTGGATCGCATCATCGTGAAATTCATTGCGGATGCCAGCGCGCGAGCCTTTGCCATTGAAAACGGTGAAGTGGACTTGGCCGCTGACAATCCCATTCCGCCTTCCGAGCTGGCGCGGTTCGCCCAATTGCCGGGTATCGAGATCGAGAAGCGTGGCTATGGTTTCCTGGGGAGCCAGACCCAGCTTGAGCTGAACCTCAGAAATCCCATTCTCCAGAAGCTGGAAGTTCGCGAAGCGATCGCGCATGTCCTCAATATCGAGGAGATCAAGAACAAGGCCTGGTACGGCTATGCTCAGATTTCCGCAAGCCCCATCACGGTGCTTGATCGGCAGAACCACAACCCGGCAATCCGGCCTCGAAAGATCGATCCGGCACGTGCACGGCAGCTTCTGGATCGAGCTGGATATCCCGTGAAACCCGACGGCAATCGATTCACCCTGAGGCTCGTCTACAACCCGTACAACGACGGTTATCGCCGAGTCGCAGAAATCGTCCGGCAGTCGCTGGCGACCATCGGCATCCAGGCGCGGATCATCCCGAACGACTTTGCCGGTTACGTGAAGACGGTCTACACCGACGGTGCATTCGATCTCAATGCTGCCACCCACGTCAACCTCTACGATCCGAGCGTGGGCGTGCAACGTATCTACTGGTCCAAGAACATCAAGCAGGGCGTGCCGTTCTCGAACGCCAGCCACTACAACAATCCGCGCGTGGACGAGTTGTTGGAGCGTGCTGCGGTAACCACCGATGCAAAGCAGCGCAAGGCCCTGTTCGACGAGTTCCAGGACATCGTCGACCGCGAACTGCCTGTCATCAATCTGCTGGCCGTGGATGCCGTCACGATAGGCAAAAGCCGGGTCAAGAACCATACCTTGAGCGAATACGGCGGACTAGACAGCTTTGCCAGCGTGTATCTGACGCCTGGCAAATAAAGCGTCGACAAGGTCAGGGTGCTCTTACGGGAGCGCCATGGACAGCCATTCGGATCATTCAAAGGCCGGCTTATGAAAATCACACGCGTAGTTACGCACTTTCTCTCGATTCCCTGCACGGCTCATACCGAGCATGCACCGTTGATCGGCGGGCGGGAATGGACACATTTCGACGTGGTGTTGATCCGTATCGATACGGACGAAGGCATCACGGGGTGGGGCGAGGCCTTTGGCCGGGCGCGTGACCTGCCACTGAAGGCGGTGATCGATACACACATTGCCCCCAAGCTGATCGGAAAGGATCCGACCCAGATCGCGGTGATCAAGAAACAGCTCGAATTCGAGCTGCACAACTTCGGACGCATCGGGCCGGTGGCCTATGGCATTGCCGGCGTGGACATCGCGCTGTGGGACATTCTGGGCAAGCGCGCCGGCCTGCCGCTGTATGCGTTGCTGGGCGGCAAGTACACCTCGAAGATCGATGTCTACGCCAGCCTGCTGCGATATGGGACTGTTTCCGAGGTCGAACGGATCACGCATAAAGTCTTGGAAGAAGGCTATCGCCACATCAAGCTGCACGAGATCGGCATTCAGGAAAACCTGGCAGCCCGGCGAGCCGCAGGCCCCGATATCCCGATTTACCTCGACGTCAATTGCCCATGGGATGTGCGGCAGGCTATCGACGCGTCGCACGCTTTGGCCGAAGGGAAGTTCGGTTGGCTCGAAGAGCCTGTTTGGCCGCCTGAAAACTACGCGGGCATTGCCGAGGTGCGTCGTCGAGGTGCCCTGAGAACCGCTGCCGGCGAAAATGCAGGCAGTGCTGCCGACTTCAAGCTGGCCTTCGAGGCCGGTGCGTTGGATTTTGCTCAGCCCGATCTGACCAAGACGCTGGGGATTTCGGAGGCCATCAGAATTGCCGCTTTGGCCGATGCCTACAACGTAGCGGTGGTCCCGCACAACGCAGTCTATGGGCCAGGCCTGCTGGCAACGCTGCACTTCAATGCTTCAAGGCCCGATACACCCCCGCTGGAGCGACTGTATTTTGCCCTGGAAAAACATCCCCTCAGTCAGGCCCTTGAACCGGTCAATGGCTCCATCGCCGTTCCGGAAACGCCTGGGCTGGGCTTCGATCCTGATCCGGAGGTGATCGAGAGATACTCGGTCGGTGTGTCCGAACTGGCATGGAGCTGAGCCACAGGGAGCCATGCTGGCGATGGAGACGCTCACGCACATCTCAGGCACGCAATGTCAACTGGCCCGGGGTGTCTAGCACCTATGCCGCAGCCCTCAACGGCGCGCTGCAACGCAACTCCGCAGTCGGCAGCCGGCGCACTCTCAGTTCCAGATAGCCGTTGTCGTAGAACGGCCTGCAGCTCGATCGCAGCACGCTCATGCGCTGTTCGCCGATCAGCAGTTGCTCCACATCGCTCATCTGGCTGAATCGGTTGCATCGAATGCGCACGATCCCTTCATGGGTGGATTGGCCGATGCGAATCTCACACTCGACGTCGGCGATTTTGACGTCGCTCATGAAGCGGCACGATCGCAACGTGACCGGCCCCCTGAACGTCAGTGTGGATGTGTCCTGCATCGGTATCTCCTTGTGTGCAAGGAGTGTCGTTGCAGCGGGTCGCTCTCGCTGTAGGTCGATTCCGATAGCTGCTGTGCGCATTTTCGGCGCCTGACAATCGCACTCGCCAGGCCTGAGTGCGATCCGAATGCGGGGTGTGCCGATGCGGGGGGTGAGGTCAGTCATAGACGGCAGGCATCTTGCGCGCCTTCGTCGCCGGCACATACGGCTCGATCACCGTGATCGAGACCTCAAGTCCAAAAAATCATGATTTATCGGTGTGGACGTGAAAAATTTGCTCGCAGGTGTCGCGATTGTTCGATCTCAATAAGAGTACTTTTGTATTCAAATAAATCAAGTGAATTAATATTAAAGTACTACTTACGAGCGTGAAAACGCTACAAAATTGATTGTTGAGCTTATTGTATATATTGATCAAAATTGAAATTTGATGCTATTCTGGTCCGAAGATGTTTTGCTACTTTTTTAGTAGTGCGGAAATGATGCGAATCAGATTGGGCTGGTGCCATATATCCCCGGATGGCTCGACCTCGAGAGGTCATGGCAAGTGGGTCTTGTACACAAGGGAAATTGAAAAAATTCTCGAGGAAAGCGTGAGGGCAAAAAAGCTGCGAGGCGTGCGTATCCACACCTGGTGGTGGATCGAGTTGCAGGAAACCCCTGACGGTCCGATCATCGAGCGGCGCATCGATGACTAGAGAGGACGCGTGCGACGGCTGCGTGCGCGTCGGTCGGCACGGCCCCTGTCGCACGAAAGCATGTTTGGCTGCGAACGGCTGTGAAGCCCTGTTCGGGTCGGGTCGGCGCTCAGGCCGTCAGCCTTCGATGCGCCAGTTCGTTGAACCGTAACGCCTGGCAGTCCAGCGGACCGCAGGGACAGTCGTCAGTTCATGGCCTTGTTGAGCGTGAACTGGCTCGCGCGCGCCTGTCGTTCTTGCAGTTCCACGTCTTCGATATCGCGCGGATGGACAAGCATGAGGCGGCCGGTGACCGTGCACTTGTAGAGCCGTCGATGACTGAAAAACAGCTTGGCCCAGAGAGGACGCGCGACGCGGACATATTCGGCGCCCGGGGATGGGCGTACTTTGAAAGAAAGCATCTCACCTCCAGAAGAAAACAGGCTTCGGCGTGTCGAAAACGTGGGGCAGCAGGCTTGTCGTTGAGCTCAGCTCTCAGTTCGTTGCCCTGAGGGCGAACTGGCTGGCACGGGCTTGGCGACGGCGTTCTTCAATGAAGTCGATGGCTTCCGGACGAACCAGTGCGACATGGCCAGTAGCCACGCACTTGTACATGCGGCGGTTGCTGAAAAGCAGCTTGGCCCACAGCGGTCGGGCAATGCGCACGTACGCTGCATCGCCTGTCATCCGAACCTTGAAAGACACCATCCCTAACTCCGTTTGTTTGCGCTGCAGTGTGGGACTAGTCCTACAGATGGTCAAGTAATAAATAAGTATGCATTGTGCTCGCTTGTCCTACTAGACACGCACGCCATCCGGTGTTCTGCACCGCAGGCCCTTTTGTGGGTATGCAACGCTTGAGGTGGGCGAGGGGGATGAAGGGGAATGAAGTGCCGATCGAGGTCTCGAATCCATCGGATCCCGAGACATTGCAACGTGTGCACGAGGCTTTTTTGAGCCGGTCGATCGAGGGGTCACCGGGACGGTGTGCGGCAATGTGCTCTGCCGTGTACCGTTTGCCGGGTCTGCAGTGGATGTCTGTATCAGTGCCGCGGCGCAGTGAACGTGCCGGACTTGCGGTCGACGGCATCGGCCGCTTCGATGAGTTTGCCGCCTAGCGATCGGGCCTGGCCTGCACCGAGTACAAGAGGCTCCTGCTCGAGGGGCTCTGGATCTGTCAATTTTTGTGTGGAGTACGAAACGGCGATGGCCAACTCGACGTGACCCGGAATCTGGGTCGGTATGGCGACGGATTGAATGTCCACGTCCTGCAGCGTTGTAAGCTGATCGGCAGGTGGGAGCTGTTTCATTGTGACTTTCGGTTGAACGTGAACCAGCATAACAGGGGGATGTCTAGCGCGTCGTCAAACAACAAGTCAACACGGTGTTGAACAGGAAAGCGGCACTTCCGCCTACATGTTCAGGTCGAAGGCCATGCCAATCCATCAAGAAGCCGGCGGCCGGCGTCCGTCAAGGCATAACCACGGCCGTGGGCCCAGGATGTCGCTCTTTCGTCGGCGATGGGGGTTTGCACTGCGAGACCTTTTTCAATCATCAAATCGAACGTCTCGATCGGAAGTGCGCGGTTGAGTCGGATAAAGAGCAGCGCAGCAAGCTCCGTCGCGGGTGGTCGTTCCATGATGGCCTCCTAGGCACGGTAGAGGCTCCACCTTAACCCCTGAAGCTCGAATCACCTAAGGTGATATCGGTTTCATGTCAAAAATAGGGCCAAACGCGCACTTTCGGCGTAAGTCATGACGCTGACATGAGCCTGACGCGGCGTGGGCACCCGTCTTGATTCATGCCTGTTCAGCGGCCTCCACACCCTGCGGCTCTCACGCGATAGGCGGTGCTCCGTCCAGCTGCCTCTGCTTTTTTTAGTACGTCACGGGTCAGCAGATCGGTGATGTCCCGCAACGCCGTATCCGTCGAGCACTTCGCCATAGCGGCCCACTTGCTGGTCGTCAGCTTGCCTTCGAAACCGTCGAGCAGGCGGTTGAGTGCCCTGCATCGTCACGCCAGTCCCCGATTCGGATACGGCTCATCCCCGAATAGCCGGTGGGAAACAACGCTGCATGCCAGCCAAACAGTCGTTCGGCCGTGACCGGTTCGTGGGCGCGATGGGTTGCATCGAGCACCATGTCGACGACACCTTCGACATGTCGATCGACCGGTGCGAGGGCACCGATATCCACGCCCAGGCGACGTGCCACGGATGACCGCACCGAGGCCACGTTCAACGTTTCGCCTTCGATCGCACTGGTCTGAACCACGTCCTCGGTCAAGGTGGCCAGGCTGGCTTCGCTGTGCAAGGCCATGCCCACATCGGCCAGCCGGCCCCGCAATTCGCCTTGGGCGTGGCTGACTGCAGTCAATGGCTCGACGAGTGCAGGCAGATCGTATTGCCACGAGGGCCATCGATCTGATTGCCAGATGGAGGTGTGGGCGTGCATGCGGTCGTTATCACCGCAATTTGTGCGGTGATAACGGAGGGGTCGCGTAGGCTGACCCCCACTGTCGAAACCTCGGCGCTCAGTTTTCGGCGGCGCCTTCTTCCGCGGCCAGTCGCTTCTTGAGACCTGGCGACGCGTTGTCAAGATCGATGATGGCCAATGCGCGGTCCGCACAGTTCCCAGTTGTATGCATTTGCCCATGGAGTTTTCCGTTGCAACTAGAGTTCTCTAGAGCAACGGGGTGGTGGAATACCTCCACTCAGCCAATTGTGTTGGCGATCATTGTTTGGAGAAGCTGCTCCCTTATCAGCCTCTTTCCTCGATAGAATACGGAGCCAAATGTATCATCAATTAAATATTCTTGCCCGTCATAAACATGCACGTGTATGCCGCGCTCTTGTGGGCGACTTGCCGTCCACAAGATGGCAGGAGTTGATGCCCACACTTGATATTTTAATTCAGAATATTCGTCGAGATTTATTGATTTATCAACGTCTGTATATGAATTGGACTTGCTAAATTGATCATGAAGGGGTTTTAGTGGCGTAGATGCTATTGCCTCGGCACTCCATGTATTGTCTCTGCCGCAATTGCCGCAGAGATGTTTTTTGTGTTCAGTTCGTGCGAAATCACCCAGGTCTAAATGCGGGTGTCCGCAGTCTCTGCAGCTTATGCAGCCCATTTTTCGACCTTGCTCAAGCGCCAATATGAACTCTAATGCTGATGGTGGTGTGATATGCACCTTTGTGATTTCTGAACTTCCAAATAAGCCGTCCTCTTGGTTGTATAAAATGGTTAGTGCTTTTACATCATCGTCAAATACTTTTGGTCCTTCTGGGGTGTCTCTTATATGTAAATGTATACGAGGATGACGCTGTTCTCCTTGATGGATGTTTGTTATGGCAGGGGGCATTGAGCACCATATACCCACTTCTGCATGGTCTCTTAGATTAATTTGTTTCGGATTGACAACATAAGACATTGGCTGGCGATGGTTGGAGCACTGTGTGCAATTGGTTTCCAGCGAATGTGTAATATCGGCTTTAGTTCCCCAGTGTTTTTGGTGAGTTCTGCACCACCAGCGATTTTTCCCATTTCGCATCTTGCCTGCTTCGACGATGTCGCAGCGTAATATGGCATTGTCACCCTCTGGTGCGGGAAATGAACCTAAGATTGGGGTGTTTGATACTGCAATATTGCCAAGAGTTCGTCCCCAGGACCAACACACCGCTTCATGAGATATCGTTATCTGCTGCTGGAGTGTCGTCACAGGCTGCTCCCATTCCAGGAAGCGATAGTTAATTTTGCGCGCCGGGGCCTGTGACATATCCCAATCATAGGCCCACATCCCTATTTTTCCCGTATTCGGGTCAATTATCCGCTCAACTTCCATATTTACTCCGGATTCATCTTTTAGTGATTGTGTGTTGTGCTTGCAACGAGGCAATTGCTGAGTTATAATATATCTATGTTGTTTGTTGTTATGCTCGGCGGATACCATCCTCTTGCCAAAATTGAAGTTCATGATATCGCTTTTTCTGAGGCCTCGGATATACATCAGGCTATTCCCTCTTTGCGTTCGCAGTGGTTTGGTGCTCAAGATGGGCTACATGTTGACTCCTGGATGCAGGTTGATGGGGTTGACGGTTATCGTATAGAGTTTAATCACCGACCGCCGCGACCAGGGGATCCTCGACTTTATTTTGTCAACATCGGAGGATATGAGGAAGGCGTTTTTGGTGAGTTGCATAATTATTTTTTGGTTGCAGCGGTCAACTCTACGGATGCTAAAAGAATGGCGAAGCAAAAAGCAAACTCTCGCTGGCTTTTGCCCCATGTTGATGCGGTTCAAGAAGTGGATGATTGCTTTAGAATTAGGCTTATTGATGGACTGTATCTTAGGTTGGTGCCTGGGCGGCATAATTCTATTAAGTTTTCAAATGACTATTTTGTTATCTGATTTCGTTTGGTGCTAGTTAAGGGTTTGCGTGATTCTCGATTGTGTTAAATGGAAAGTAAAGTGAGTATCTTGGGTTGGGTGGGGCTGTCTCTATGTTGTGTGGTGAGTTATAGTTATTCTTAATCGTTCGTTATTTCTTTGGTTGACCGACCACTTGTGATGGAGTGAGTGAGATTTGGGTTGAGTGCATGTTTGGTGTTTTTGTACGTCAATGGTGTTACACGCGTGGTGCGTCGCATTTGGAATTCTGAGGTGTGAGTCGAGGTTATAGCATCAGGTCGCTCCTGTTGTTAGAAATCTGAGTCTGCTAATTTGGTTGGCTTGCTTGATATGAGGGTTCAAGGGCTGCTAACTTCATCACGATTGAGTTGCATCTTTAATGCATAGTTTCGATGCGTGTGGCATCGCGTGTAAAGCAGAAAGCGTGCTTTAGTTGCTGTTGCGACAAGACAGGTCGAGTCGCAACGGTAGCGGCTAGAGCGTCACAGGGTGGCCGTAGCTACTTTCCTTTAGGCACATCTTATTCCGCTGGCGATCGCTTCTCGAAGCATGGCGACGCGTTGTAGATGTCGATCATTGCCAATGCACGATCTGCACAGTGCACCATGGCATTCAAGTAGCCATCCATGATGTTGTCGTTGAATGCGATCTTCATGTCCATGGCCAAGTTGGTAGCGTCCATCAGGTGCAGAAGGGCGCACATTTCCATTAGTTCGCTGGCCAGATCGCCACAGATGGCGGGATCCTTGCAGGCAAGGTTGCTTGCACGTTCCGTGACCTTACTGGCCCATTGAATGACCATACAAAATTGGAGCTCTTCCGGTCGTTCCTCGGGGCAGCAGTCACCTCCGAAGGCGTGCCCTAGTGTGGTGAGCACCGCTTTCAACTGATGGAGGTCCGCTGTAATCGCCTCCGTGGCGTCAATTTTTTCCATGCGCGGCTCCTTCTCTGATGAGTCTTGTCGAGGGACGATTGCCGCTTGACCAGCGTAACGGCACTTCCGAGTACGGGTATGACATGTAGTTCCTTTTTTGGTCGTGTGAAAAGGGGACGCAGAGCTTCGCTTATTCGTCAGAGGCCTCAAGGTGCTCCACCGGTGGTGATTAACTTGATGATTGACCATCCTCTTCAAAATAAGCTTTGACTCTATTAGACTCTTTAAATAGAGTCAACTAGACTCTTTGTAAAAGATCCAAAAAGAGTCGATGATTCGGTCGATGGATCAGAAACAACAAGCCCCATACCCTCTACGCATCTCTGCCGAACTGAGAGACAGGCTGGAGCAGTCTGCCGAGGCTGCAAGACGTAGCTTGAACACTGAGATTTCTGATCGGCTGGAACGATCATTTGGGCTGGTCAAGGAGCCCGAGGTGTTTTACAAGACTGTGACCTTAGCAATTGCTCGTGCCGAGCAGGATGCAGCAGCAGCTGAACTTGCAGCGGAGGAACGGCTTTACACCGGGGCCTTGATTGCCAAGGCGTTACTTGAAAGCAAAGTCGATCAGGATGCCGGCGGCTCGGAGCCGAGTGCATCCAAAGTTCAGTTGCACGATGTCTACGCCAAAGCCTCCCGACTCTTGCAAGAGGCCCAAGACCATTCAGACAAGGCCGCATTCGAGGTGTTGACCAAACGTGCCTTGGCGGCAGAACAGAGACTTGCCGAAGCGAAGGCGGCTCTTCGCGAGACGTCCGTCGTCAGCGAGCGGCGTTCCAAACCGGCAGCAGGGTAGAGCGCGTCTCGCACGCCGGCTCGCTCACCGAGTCGCCGACCGTACCGTGCGACTCAGTGCCCGCACGGCCGCCACTCGAACCTCCAGTTCGGCGGTTTCATCCCTCAGCGTGGCCAGCAATGTTTCCTGGCTGTGACTGGACCCCAGTTCGCCCAGGCCGTCCGCGGCGGCGACGCGTACGGCCATTGGCATTTTGGAATCGTTGAGTGTGTCCCTCAACTCTTTCCAGATGGCTAACGCCATGCTCGCTCCCTCGTTGAATCATCGTTAAGCAGGCCTGCTCTGGTGGAGGCACTCTCCCTGGCATTTGCGCCGATGAGGCGCAAAGATGCTTCCAAATGTTATATGGAAACTAGGGTTTTTACGGGTAGGTACTTTCGGATGACAGGGCGGACGGCGCCTGTTGCGACTCGGCTGGGCTGACGCAGAGGAGGGCGGTGGACTACCTCTCTTGGGCAAGTTCTGAGCTTTCGCGGAACGGTGACCGGCCTACATTGGAGACAAGGCCATCCCGCCGACACCGTCAAGGAGACTGCCATGAGCACGCCGCTGACCCCCACGCCCAATCCCAACTTTCCGCCGCCGAATCCGGATGCGCCGCAGCCCGAGCGTGAGCCGCCCCGCGAGCTTCCCGACGATCCCGGCCATGCGCCTGTCCAGCCGGATGGCGATCCGTCGCAAGAGCCGCCCGAACCTGTCGAAGATCCCGTGGGCGAGCCACCGGTCTACGACGACGATGACGACGAGCAAAACGACAGGTTGTGACCGGCTCAGGTCGGCTCGATCCCCGGTTGCCTCTGTGAAGCCGCGGTGTCGGGCGGCTTGACCCGTTGAACGTCGTCGATCAGTGCACGCGCGCGTCTTTCGCCCGATGCAACGGCCTGGCGCCAGTCATCCCACTGGTCTTGGTACTCCTCGATGAACTCGAGGTCACCCATGCCCGACGGCGGGACGAGGTAAATCCGCACGCCCTCGGGTGAGGTCTTTCCGTTGAGCCATCGTCCAATGAGGATGGCTTGTGCGCCGCGGTGCAACACGCTCCGGATGTTCGCCCGATCGTAGGATTTGAGCATGTAATGCTAATGTAGTAATTGCCATCAGCATACCCGTAATTGAACCTGAACGGGTGAATTGAAGCGTCTTTCGATTGCGCCCCAGGTGTCAGGCGTTGTTCGCCTCAGGCCTCTCGCTCCTCGATCCAATGCGTGCCCAATCCGAATGCCGAGAGCCCGGTGTCCCGCGCGCGCTCGAGTCCGGCCCGCGTGGTGGGCGTATCCGGAAACCACAGTGTGTGGGGCCATGCCATGTGCAGGCGCTCTTGGACCTCGGTCGACCAGGCAAGACGGATCTCTCTCATCGCGGCTCCATGCCACCCAGACACAGGTGGCTTTGCATGATGGTGTCATGGTGCCATCAAATGCGCCGAATCCGTATAGCGTTGTCGGGTAGGATTTCCGGTTCCGTAAACCTCTTGGAGGCTGAAGTGGCGAACGCGATATGGATTCCTGTCGGCGATCCCGTGCTCTTGAATGACAAGGAAGCGCTGCGTGCTCTTCTCACCCGATCATTCAAGGATCCGCAGGGCGGACTGAGCGGCCCGCTTCTGGCCGCATTGGATCTGGCGCTGGACGATGACCACGCTGTCCTGGACGACGTGGTGGTCGACGGAGCAGAGATAGCGGATGGGTCGATCACCGTGCGTTATACGGTGTCGTTCTCGGCGGCCCAGACATGCCGCGACCTTGTCTATTCGGACAAGGACGCGCGTACGCTGGTGGGCCAAGTCACCGAGACCCAACTCGGATTCCCGGTCTTTGTCGCCCCTGAACCGCGATCGACGGCCGACGAGCTGTGACGCCTTGCTAGGGCCCGCAACCTTCCGGTTGCATTCCGCTGCCGTGCCATCGGCTATCGGAAGCCCTCGGTACGAGGTGGGCCGGCGTCGCTACACTGGGTCTGTACGTTGCCTTTCGGCGTACCCTCAGGAGTCCATTCATGCCTCAACTCATCCGGCTGTTTTATGTGAGTCGTGCGACCCAGAAGGGTGTCGACCAGGTCATCACCGATATTCTGCGCGTGGCTCGAGAATTCAATGCGTCGAATGGCATCACGGGCATCCTGACATTTGACGGTGAACACTTCACGCAGGTGTTGGAAGGCTCGGGCGCCGGCGTGAATGCCCTGATGACACGCATCACGCGAGACGATCGCCACAAGGACGTGAGGGTGCTTTCGTCGGAGCCCATCCATGACCGGTATTTTCAGCAATGGGCGATGAACTACATCTATGACATCCGCCTGGTGGAAGAGGTGTCGCAGTATTTCGGGATCATCCAGCCCGAGGCCGACGAGGTGATCGAGTTCATCGAAGACCTGCGTGAGTACGCGCTGCGGTTGGGCTGAAACGGGGTCGACGAGAACGGACGGCGCTGCCTGGGAGCCATGCGCCGGCCCTGCACGCCGACGCCCCCCAGATCAGTGGATGCGGATTTCGAAATAGGCTTCCTGTGCTTCGGGCAGATCCCGAAAGCCGCCCTGGCGCGCCTTTTCATACACCCGGGCCCAGCGCATGGCCAGATGGATGTCGTCCTTGCTCAGGTCTTCTGCCACTTCGTTGTGTGCGCGTTCGAAGGCCTTGAATGCCGCGACGACAGCGTCGTTGTCACCCAGCTCCTTGCGCAGGATGTGGCCGAAGCGGCTCTCGGCCTGGGCTTTCTGGATGGCAGGGATGCCGGGGAAATCATGAAGGTTGACGGTGTAGAGGTGTTCGATCTGTTCCATGGGGCACCTGTTGAGAAGGCTGGATGGAACATCAGTATAAGCGCCAATGCTGGTTATGTGTACAGCATAGTCGTGTTTTGGCTGTCGGGCGGCAAGGAACCCGGCCACAGTCGCCGTTGCGGCCAGGTTCGCGGTCTGCGGATGGCGCTCGAAGACCGCGATATACGATTACCGGACTTAGATAAGTGGGGTGATTCGATGGGCCGCAGGTATGCTTGACGACACGCCCGAGGAGACAGCGATGACGACGACGCCCCCCCAACCGATTCACGAGGAATACCGCGGTTACCAGCTCATGGTGCTGGTGGACGATGTCGCGCCCAACGTGTGGTCGCGCGCCACCGTGGTCTACAACGGCACCGAGGTGTTCCGTACGCCGACCACCCAGCATTTCGACCGGGGGGTGGCCGCCGTGGATGCGCGGCGAAAAGCCCACGCATGGATCGATTCAGCGCTGGCGACGCGGGCCGAACGAACGATTTCTGGCGGTGTGAGGCGGGTTTGATGCACGACTGAGCCCGCCCGCAGAGTAGACTGAGCGACCCCTATTTCTCGATCAACAAAAACAGGCGCTCTCCGATGCTTAGAACACTCGTCGCTGCCAAGCGGGCAGGCCAAATCGGCACAGTCGGCGATCTGCGTTTGCTGGAAGAATTCATTGCCAACGACGGGCTTCGCGGTGGCGTGACTTACCTGAACACACTGGTACCCCATCGATTCACAGCCGTGTACCGCAAGCGGCGCGATGTGATGTACTGCATGTCGGCCTTCGACATCGAGGGCGAGATCTTCGGCCCGGATCTTCAGAGCGTGCCCGTGTGCGACAGCTATTGCCAGTTCGTCCTGAAAGACGGCGTCTTCGTGACCGAGGATGCGCGCAGAGAAAGCGTGCTCGATGGTCACAAGTACCAAAAGGCGCTGCTGAGCTATGTCGGGCAGCCGATTTACCTGTCCAACGGCGAAACCTATGGCACCTTGTGCCATTTCGATTTTCTCGAGCGCAAGGTCTCTGCCCAGCAGCAGGAGTTCTTTGCAAGCGCGGTCAGGGTGATTGCAGCGGCTGCAGAAAAGGCGTCGACCTCCGCGGCATGAAGCCAAAACCAGAGGGTGGATCCTGCTGCCTTCAGGGCCGGCCTTGAACGCGGGGCTCGCCTTGTCGTCCTGCCGACCGCTGCGCTCTCGCCAGCATCGGCAACAGCACACAGATCGACAGGGCGGCTGCCAGGTTGTAGAGCATCCCGGTGACGAATGCCGAGGCGTATGAGCCCGCTTGCGCTGCCATGCCGTCCTCTGCAAGAGCCGCACCGAACAGGATGCCGACGCTGTCTCTTATACACATCTCCGAGCCCACGAGACAGGCAGAAATCTC
>ERZ1031720.31-NODE-31-length-18519-cov-6.349762_pt1 | contig 18519 bp, 14 predicted proteins | sample MGYA00518750_ERZ1031720 | MGnify/ENA primary metagenome ERZ1031720 (study PRJEB33718, sample SAMN03160008) | human skin metagenome | collected 2014-04-10 | study: EMG produced TPA metagenomics assembly of the PRJNA266117 data set (Human skin bacterial metagenome and... | reverse complement strand
AGATTTCTGCCTGTCTCGTGGGCTCGGAGATGTGTATAAGAGACAGGGCCGAGCATGGCGTACAGCCAGGCTTCGAAAGCCCCGGCCAGCGCGGTGAAGAACATCATCGCCAGCAGCCACGGGCGAGCCCCTTGGGTGGCGGCCCAGATGAAGGGGACCAGCCGCTGAGGCATCGGTTCGGCCTCGGCGGCCAACGTGTCCTGTCCGTCCCGGCCGAAGGGCGGGAGCAATTTTTCGAACCACTGAAACAAAATCCGTGTCTCCTCGTCTGGATGCGCCGGCTCGGTGAAAGTCCGGCGGCGTGCCATGATGCCCGGCCCGCTTGTAGATCGCATGACAGGACGCGGCTGTCCCTGTCGTCTGTGGTGTCAGCGCAGAATCTCGAGCAGGCGGTCGAGGCCGCCCTGGTTGATGGCCACCTTGGCGACCGCCCGCACGCGCGGTTTGGCGTGGTAGGCCACCGACAGGCCTGCGGCCTCCATCATCGGAATGTCGTTCGAGCCATCGCCCACGGCAATGGTCTGGGCCGGGCTGATGCCGATCAGCGAGGCGATGCCCAGCAGCGTGCGCCGCTTGATGTCGCCGTCGCACACGTCGCCCCAGTCCTGGCGGACGACCTGCCCGGTCAGCACGCCGTTGTCCTGCTCGAGCTGGTTGGCGCGCACGAAATCCAGGCCCAGGCGGTGCCGCAGTTTTTCGGAGAAGAAAGTGAAGCCGCCCGAAACCAGCAAGGTCTTGAGTCCGGCTTCCTGGCAGGCACGCACCAGCGTCTCGGCCCCGGGACTGAGCTGCAGGCGCTGGTCGTAGACCTCTTGCAGGGCGCCCACGGGCACGCCCTTGAGCAGGGCCACGCGCTGGCGCAGGCTGTCGCGGAAGCTGGTGATCTCGCCGCGCATGGTGGCTTCGGTGATGGCGGCGACTTCGGCCTTCTTGCCCACCGCATCGGCGATCTCGTCGATGCACTCGATGGTGATGAGCGTGGAGTCCATGTCGAAGCCGATGAGTCTGTAGTCGGCCAGTGACAGGGGGGCTGCGATGCCCTGCAGGGTCAGGCCGGGCGCGAATTCGTGTGTGTTGCTCATGATGAGGGAAGGAAAGGATCAGGAATAGGGCTGGACGACTTGCCTGCGCACCAGGTTGATGACCATGGCTGCAGCGGAAAAACTCATGGCGGCCACCAGAGCCAGCGTGGCCCCCTGGGCCGTGGTCAGGGCAAAGCATAAACCCGCCAGGGCCGCGCCCCAGGTCTGCCCGTTGACACGGGCCGTGGCCTGCATGCCGCCGGCCGCGCCGCTGCGCGAACGCGGCGGTGCGGACAGCATGTCGCGGTTGTTGGGGGCCTGGAAAAATCCGAAGCCGATGCCGGCGACCAGCAGGCCGACGACCAGCCAGGTGTCGGGCGCGGCCGCAGGCAGCAGGGCCGCGCCGCCCAGGCCGGCGATCAGCAGTCCGGCACCGATCACGCACAGCGTGGCGGCCTGGACCCGGTCGACGAAATGCGACACCGCCAGGTTGGTGAGCGACGAGCCGATCGGCCAGGCCGTCATCAGCAGCCCGGTCTGCACGGCGCTGCGGCCCAGCGTGTGCTGCAGATAGAAGGGCAGGGCGACGAACGCACACATCTGTGCCGCGAACATGCAGAACGAGGCCGAGATCGCCCAGCGAAAGCGCTGGATGGCAAAGAGGTCGAGCGGCAGCAGGGGCGCCGCCTGACTGCGGCTGCGCCGCACCAGCAGCCACACGCAGACGGCGGCCAGGGCGATCAGCGGCAGCGCGACCCGGGGGGCGCGCGCCAGCAGGTCCAGCCCGACCACGCCCAGGCACATGCCCAGGGCGTTGAGCACGATGCTGGACACGTCGAACGTGCGCTGCTGGCGCTGCGTGTGGGGCAGCGTCCGGCTGGCGGCATAGGCGGCCAGGCCCAGCGGGACGTTGAGCACGAACAGCCAGGGCCAGTCGGCCACCGACAGCACCGCCGCGCAGACGCTGGGGCCGGCAGCCGAGGCGATGGTCACCACAAAGGCGTTGCGTCCGATGCCGCGGCCGAACTCCGCCGCCGGATAGGTGTAGCGCAGCAGGGCCGACGAGCAGCACATGATGGCGCTGGCCCCCAGCCCCTGCAGCACGCGCAGGGCAACCAAGGCATGGATGGAGCCCGCCAGCGCGCAGCCCAGCGAGGCCAGCGTGAACAGCACCACCCCCGCACGGAAGATGTTGCGATAGCCGAGGTGTTCGCCCAGTGCGGCCAGCGGCAGCAGCGTGGCGATGATGGCGAGCTGGTAGGCGTTGACGATCCACACCGCGTCCGAGGGGCTGGCGCCCAGGTCGCGTGCAATGGTGGGCAGTGCCACGTTGGCCAGCGTGCCGTCGAGCACGCTGAGGATGATGGCCAGCGAGATCGCCATCACCGCCCAGATCCGGCGCGGCATGGGCAGGCCGTCTTCGGTGCCAGGCGACGGCGCGGTCCCTCGGGGCGATGCGGCACTGCTCATGCGGTGGCCTTTTCGCGAGTGCCGTCGGCAGCGGCCATGGGCTGGCCGAGGTTGCGCAGCACGTCGCGCACCATCTGCGCGCGGTCCTTGGGATCGGGCAGGGGTTTCTCGATGCGCAGCTTGTCGTTGCCGGCGAGCTTGATGTGCTTGTTCTTCTGGATCAGCCCGATGATGGCCATCGGGTCGACCGGCGGATTGGGCTTGAACGTGATGCTGATCACGCCCGGCGCGGCATCGACCTTGAGCACGCCGTAGGGCGCGCTCAGGCAGCGCAGGCGGTGCACGTCCACCAGCGTCTGGGCCTGCGGCGGCAGCTTGCCGAAACGGTCGACGATCTCCTCGAGCAACAGGTCGATCTCGTCGTTGCGGCGCGCGGTGGCGAAGCGTTTGTAGAAGGACAGGCGCAATTGCACGTCGCCGCAGTAGTCGTCCGGCAGCAGGGCGGGCGCGTGCAGGTTGATGTCGGTGGTGGCGGCCAGGGGCGCCAGCAGATCGGGTTCCTTGCCTTCCTTGAGGCAGCGGACGGCTTCGGCCAGCATCTCGTTGTAGAGCTGGAAACCGACCTCGAGCATGTTGCCGCTCTGGTTCTCGCCCAGCACTTCGCCGGCGCCGCGGATCTCCAGATCGTGCATCGCCAGGTAGAAACCGCTGCCCAGTTCCTCCATCTGCTGGATGGCCTCGAGGCGCTGGGCGGCCTGCTTCGTCAGGCTCTCGATGTCGGGCACCATGAGGTAGGCATAGGCCTGGTGGTGACTGCGTCCGACGCGTCCGCGCAACTGGTGCAGTTGCGCCAGGCCGAAGCGGTCGGCACGCGCCATGACGATGGTGTTGGCCGTCGGCACGTCGATGCCGGTCTCGATGATGGTCGAGCACAGCAGCAGATTGTGGCGCTGGGCCACGAAGTCGCGCATGACTTTTTCCAGCTCGCGCTCGGGCATCTGGCCGTGGGCGACGGCGATGCGGGCCTCGGGCAGCAGTTCCTGCAGGCGCTCGCGCCGGTTCTCGATGGTCTCGACCTCGTTGTGCAGGAAGTAGACCTGGCCGCCGCGCTTGAGCTCGCGCAGCACCGCCTCGCGGATGACGCCGTTGTTCTCGTTGCGCACGAAGGTCTTGATGGCCAGCCGGCGCTGCGGCGCCGTGGCGATGACGGACAGGTCGCGCAGGCCTTCGAGCGCCATGCCCAGCGTGCGCGGGATGGGGGTGGCGGTGAGCGTCAGCACGTCGACCTCGGCGCGCATGGCCTTCATCGCCTCTTTGTGACGCACGCCGAAGCGGTGTTCCTCGTCGATGATGAGCAGGCCCAGGCGGTCGAACTGCACGTCCTTGGACAGCAGCTTGTGGGTGCCGACGACGATGTCGACGGTGCCGTCGCCCAGGCCCTTGATGGCGGCGTTGACTTCCTTGGTGGTGCGGAAGCGGCTCATCTCGGCGACCTTGACCGGCCACTTGGCAAAGCGGTCGACCAGCGTCTGGTAATGCTGCTCGGCCAGCAGCGTGGTGGGCGCGAGGAAGGCGACCTGCCTGCCGCCCATGACGGCGATGAACGCGGCACGCAGGGCCACTTCGGTCTTGCCGAAGCCGACGTCGCCGCAGACCAGGCGGTCCATGGGCTGGGGCGAGATCATGTCCTGGATGACGGCGTGGATGGCGGCGTTCTGGTCGGCCGTTTCCGCGAAGCCGAAATCGGTGGCGAAGGTCTCGTAATCCTGGGCGCTGTAGCGGAAGGCGTGGCCCTCGCGTGCGGCCCGGCGGGCATAGATGTTGAGCAGTTCGGCGGCGGCATCGCGCACCTGTTCGGCGGCGCGGCGCTTGGCCTTGTCCCACTGGCCGCTGCCCAGGCGGTGCAGCGGCGCTTCGTCGGGCGAGACGCCGCTGTAGCGGCTGATCTGGTGCAACTGGCTGACGGGCACGTAGAGCGTGGCCTTGTCGGCGTACTCGAGGTGCAGGAACTCCTGCAGCGCCGGGCTGCCGTCGGGGTTGGTCTGGCCGATGTCCATGTTGACCAGGCCGTGGTAGCGGCCGATGCCGTGCTGCGCGTGCACGACGGGGTCGCCGACCTTGAGTTCGCTGAGGTCCTTGATGAGGGACTCGACGTCGCTGACCTGTTCCTGGCGGCGCCGGCGGCGGGCGCCCGTGCTGGTGGCGAAGAGCTCGGTCTCGGTGACCAGGGCGATGCCGGTCTCGGCCCAGTCGAAGCCGTTGACCAGGGTCGACGTCGCCATGCCCAGGGCCTCGTCGCTGCCCTGGAATTCGGCCAGGGAATCGAATAGAACCGGTTGCAGCTGGCTGGCGCGCAGAAAGTCGAGCAGGCTTTCGCGCCGGCCGTCGCTCTCGGCCAGCACCAGCACGCGACGTGCGGGCTGGCGCAGGAAAGCCTGCAGCTGCTGCAGCGGTTCTTCGCCGCCCTTGCTCACCACCAGCGACGGCAGGGCGAGGGCAAAGGCGCTGTCGGCGATATCGTCGGCGCCGCCTTCCCTGGCGCTGCGCAAGGCCAACTGGGCGTGGCCCTTGGCGAGTTCATAGAACTGCTCGGCGCGCAGGAACAGGCTTTCGGGCGGCAGGGCCGGGCGTTCGGGGTCGGTGCGGGCCAGGCGGTAACGGTCGGCCGTGTCCTGCCAGAAGGCGTGGAAGGCCGATTCCAGATCGCCATGGAGCACCAGCGTCGCGCCGTCGCCGGTCGCGGCCTGGGCGAAATAGTCGAACACCGTGGCCGTGCTCTCGAAGAACAGCGGCAGGTAGTACTCGATGCCGGCGGTCGCCACGCCGTTGCCCATGTCCTTGTAGATGCGGCTCTTGGTGGGGTCGCCTTCCAGAAGTTCGCGCCAGCGGTTGCGGAAGCGCGCGCGCGCTTCGTCGTCCATGGGGAACTCCCTGCCCGGCAGCAGCCGCACTTCGGGCACCGGGTAGAGGCTGCGCTGGCTGTCGGGATCGAAGGTGCGGATCGAGTCGATCTCGTCGTCGAACAGATCGACCCGGTAGGGCTGCAGCGAGCCCATGGGGAACAGGTCGATGAGGCTGCCGCGCACGGCGTACTCGCCCGGGCTCACCACCTGGGTCACATGGGTGTAGCCGGCCAGCGTGAGCTGGGCCTTGAGCTTGGCCTCGTCGAGCTTCTGGCCGCTCGTGAAGTGGAAGGTGTAGCCGGCCAGGAAGGCGGGCGGCGCCAGGCGGTAGAGCGCGGTGGTCGCCGGGATCAGCACCACGTCGGCTTCGCCCTGCGAGATGCGCCACAGCGTGGCCAGGCGCTCGGAGATCAGATCCTGGTGCGGCGAGAAACCGTCGTAGGGCAGGGTCTCCCAGTCGGGAAACAGCGTGCAGCGCAGTTCGGGTGCAAAGAACGGCAGCTCGCCCATGAGGCGCTGGGCATCCTGCGCGCTGGCCGTGACGATGGCGGTCAGCCGCCCCGCTCGGCGCTCGCGGTCGGCGAGCCGCGCGAGCAGCAGCGAATCGGCCGAACCGACCGGACGGGGCAGGGCAAAACGTTTGCCGACGGAGAGTTTGGGCAGTTCCATGGGTCTTGAGCTGAGCCGGAGGGCGCCGCGAGCCGGCAGCCGCCTGGGCGACACGGGGGCACGGCAACGACAAAACCCCTCGCCGGGCTGGAGAGGGGGTCGTGACAGCCTTCGATTTTAGTGGCGAGCGGCGCACGGCGCTTGCGGCCTGCCGGATTGCCCATGCAGAAGCGGGGGGAGACAGGCCCTGGCCGGTTCGCCGGGCGCGGCGTCTGGCCGTGCGTTCAGCCGCCGGCGTCGACCTGGCGGCGCAGGAAACGCATGAGGGTGGGATCGTTGGCGTAGCAGACGTTGAAGCGCAGCCAGGGGATGGGCCGCTGGTCCGGGTAGAACAGCAGGCCGGGCGCCAGCAGCAGGCCCTCCGAGACGGCCTCCTGGGCCACTTTCTGCACGTCGATGTCGCGCGGGAATCCGGCCCACAGGAAGGGACCGCCGGCCGGACGCGTGAAGAGTGTCATGCCTGCCGCCTCGAGGCCGTCGCACACGTCGTTCTGCGCCTGGGCCAGGCGCTGGGCCAGCCGGTGGATGTGGGAGCGGTAGTTGCCGTCGACCAGCACGCTGTGCAGCAGCTTTTCGCTGAGTTCGGAGCTGGTCAGGCTGCCGACCATCTTCTGGTAGACCATCTTTTCGGTGACGTCCTCGCTGGCGGCGACAAAACCGACGCGCAGGCTGGGCGAGACGGTCTTGGCGAAGCTGCCCACATAGATCACCCGCTTGAGCTGGTCCAGACTGGCGAGGTTGGGCAGTCCGGGGGGCTCCAGCCCGGCCATCACGTCGTTCTCGACGATGCGGAAATCGTACTGCTCGGCCAGCCGCAGGATCTGGTAGGCCACGGTGGGCGAACAGGAACTGCCGGTGGGGTTGTGCAGGTGCATGGTGGTGAAGAACACCTTGGGCCGGTGGCGCTGCACCAGGGCCTCGAGCGCCTGCACGTCGGGTCCGTCGACGCGCCGCTCGACGCCGGCCAGCCGCAGGTCGAGCGAGCGCAGCGTGGCAAAGAAATTGGTCGATCCCGGCGCATCGACCAGGGCCACGTCGCGCGGCTGCAGCAGCGCCCGCCCGGCCATGGCCAGGGCCTGCGAAGCACCGTGCGTGAGCACGATCTGGTGGGCCGGCGCCTGGATCGAGCGCTGGGCCAGCAGCGTCTCGATGTGCTGGCGCAGCGGCAGGTAACCCTGCGGCGTGCCGTAGCTCGCCAGTCCCGCCGATTTCTTGCGGGCCAGGCTGGCCAGGGCCTGTCTCACACCGTCTATATGCAGCCAGTCGGGGCGTATCCAGCCGCAGCCGGCATTGAGCAGGGTGCTGTCGTCTTCGTAGACCCGTTGCAGCAGCCACAACGAATCGACCGAGGTACGGCCCACGAACGGCTTGCGCCGCTGCAGTGCGGGCGGCGGTGCGCTGGTCACGTAATAGCCGCTTCCCGCGCGGGCCTCGATGTAGTTCTCGGCCACCAGCCGGCCATAGGCATTGGTCACCGTCATGGTGCTCACGCCGGCCTCGCGGGCCTGCTGGCGCACCGAGGGCAGCTTGCTGCCGGGCTTGAGCTGGCCCTTGTCGATCTGCGCGGCCAGGGCTTCGTAGAACTGGCGGACCAGCGGCATGCCCAGGTTCGGGTCGGGAATGAAGGTCGGCATGGCGAAAGGCTCCAGGGCGGTGGCCGGTGATGTTCCGAAGTGGTGCGGCGCATGCACCGTGCAGGGGCGTGTCGGGGGCGCGGCGACCTCGCAGCCAGGGTCCGGCGCCAACTGTATTGGTAATGCTATGAGCAACTGTCTATATCCACAAGCGCTTTGTGAACCTACATTCGCCATCAGCAGGACAGCGGTTCATTTCACCGCTGACCTGCACCAGATCAGCCCGCGGGCCCGAACGGCTCGAACCCATCACAGGAAACCGGTCCATGCATCCCACCCAAGTCTTGAAAGCCTGGCGCACAGGCCTCAACCGCCGCCAGATCGCCTGGGGCGCCGCGGCAGCCCTTCTGGGCGCATCCACGCTGGGCATGGCCCAGGGTGCAGCCGCCGAGACGCTGCGCATCGTGCCGTCGACCACCATCACCGTGCTCGATCCGATCTGGACCACGGCGTATGTCACCCGCAACTTCGGCTACATGGTGTTCGACACCCTGTTCGGCACCGATGCCCAGGGCAAGATCCAGCCGCAGATGGTGGGCAAGTGGACGACTTCGGCCGACAACAAGACCTGGACCTTCACGCTGCGCGACGGCCTGGCCTTCAGCGATGGCGCCGCGGTGACGAGCGAGGACGTGATCGCTTCGCTCAAGCGCTGGTCCAGCCGCGATACGCTGGGCGGGCTGATGGCGCAGTCGCTCGACCGCTACGAGGCCGTCGATGCCAAGACCTTCCAGATCGTGCTCAAGCAGCCTTTCGGGCTGATGCTCGAAGCCCTGGGCAAGCCGTCCTCGAACGTGCCCTTCATCATGCCCCGGCGCATCGCCGAGACCCCCGGCGACACGCAGATCAAGGAGATCGTGGGTTCGGGACCCTATCTCTTCAAGGCCGACGAGTTCCGTCCGGGCCAGGTCGCGGTGTTCGACAAGAACCCTGCCTACAAGCCGCGCGCCGAGCCGCCTTCGGGGACTGCCGGAGGCAAGGTGGTGTATGTCGACAAGGTCGAATGGCGTTTCATCCGCGACCCGCAGACCCAGATGAACGCGCTGCTGACCGGCGAGATCGACATCATCGAGCAGCCGGCATTCGAGCAGTACGCCACGTTCCGCGACAACCCCGATATCCGGATCGTCGACGCACAGCCCAACGGCTTCCAGTTCAGCCTGCGTTTCAACTTCCTGCATGCGCCGTTCGACAACGAGAAGATTCGCCACGCCGCCCTGCTGGCGCTGGGCCAGGAGGCGATGCTGCGCACGCAGGTGAGCGACAAGCAGCTCTACAAGACCTGCCGCAGCATGTACCCGTGCGGTACGCCCTTCGCGTCCGACAGCACGGGCGACTACACCGGCGTGCCGCAGATCCAGAAGGCCAAGGCACTGCTGGCCGAGGCGGGCTACAAGGGCGAACCGATCGTGCTGATGCGTCCGACCGACCAGACCACCATCGGCAAGCTGCCTTTGGTGGCCAAGCAGCAGCTCGAGCAGGCCGGCTTCAAGGTCGATCTGCAGAACATGGACTGGCAGAGCCTGGTCTCGCGCCGCGCCCGCAAGGACGCGCCGCAGGCCGGCGGCTGGAATGCCTTCATCACTTCGTGGGTGGCCGAGGACATTCAGAACCCGCTGACCATGGCCATGATGAACGCCCGCGGCGACAAGGGATGGTTCGGCTGGATGGACGACGCCAAGCTCGAGGAGATCAAGGCCCGCTTTGCGCAGGCCACGACGGACGCCGACAAGAAGCGCATTGCCGAGGAGGCCCAGCTGTACGCCTTCCAGGTCGGCACCCACGTGCCCTTGGGCCAGTACACCGTTCCTGCCGCCGTGCGCAAGAACGTCAGCGGCATCGTGCCCGCCGGTGCCCAGGTGTACTGGAACATCAAGAAGCAATAAACAAGACCCGGGAAGGGCGGGGACGCGAGCCGTCCTTGCCCCGCCGCATGCCACGCATCACGAGGAGCTAGACAAGATGCTGACCTTCCTGGCCAAACGTTTGGCCGCCACCCTTCCGGTCCTGCTGGTGGTTGCCGTCGCGGTCTTCATGATCGTCCGGTTGACCCCCGGCGACCCGGCCGCCGTCATCGGCGGCAATGGCGCGACCAGCGAAGACATCGACCGCATCCGCGAGCAACTGGGGCTGACCCAGCCGCTGTGGCAGCAGTTCACGCTGTGGGCCGGGCACGTGGTGCGCGGCGACCTCGGGCATTCGTTTTTCCTCAACGAATCGGTGCTCAAGCTCATCGGCCAGCGCATGGAACCCACCTTGTCTCTGGCCGGCGGCACGCTGCTGCTGGCCGTGCTGATCGCACTGCCGCTGGGCACGCTGGCGGCCTGGCGCATGGGCGGCTGGCTCGACCGTGCCGTGATGGCGTTCTCGGTGGCGGGTTTCTCGATTCCGGTTTTTGTGATCGGTTACGTGCTGATCTATTTCCTGGCCCTCAAGGTCCAGATCTTCCCGGTGCAGGGTTACCGTCCGCTGTCGGGCGGTCTGGGGCCCTGGGCCTATCAGCTCGTGCTGCCCTGCCTGACGCTGGCCGTGACCTACGTGGCGCTGCTGGCCCGCGTGACCCGCGTGGCCGTGAGCGAGGCCCTGACCGAGGACTACATCCGCACCGCGCGCGCCAAGGGCATTGCAGAACGCACCGTGCTCATGCACCACGCGCTGCGCAATGCCGCCGTGCCCGTCGCCACCGTGGTCGGCGTCAGTGCCGCGCTGCTGCTCGGCGGCGTGGTGGTGACCGAGACCGTCTATGCCATTCCGGGCCTCGGCCAGCTCACGGTCGACGCCGTGCTCAACCGCGACTTTCCCGTGCTGCAGGGCGTGGTGATGTTTTTTGCCGTGGCCTACGTGCTCGTCAACCTGCTGGTCGACCTGAGCTACCTGGTGCTCGACCCTCGCATCCGCTATTGATGCCCCCCACGACTGCTGACGACAAGGATCATTGCTGATGAACACCCTGCACAAACTCTGGCGCAACGGCTCGGTGCGCGGCGGCTGCATCGTGCTGCTGCTGTTGCTGGCCCTGGGCCTGATGGCCCCCTGGCTGGGCACCTTCGACCCCTCGGCCATGGATGCCTCCTTCATTTCGGTGGCCGCCGGCACGCATGGCGACGTGCTGCTGCCCGACGGCAGCGAACTGGCCCACACCTTCTGGATGGGCAGCGACAGCATGGGACGCGACGTCTGGAGCCGTGTGCTCTACGGCACCCGCATCTCGCTGCTGGTCGGCATCGTCACCGCCATCGCGGCCGTTCTGCTCGGCTGCGTGCTGGGCATGCTGGCCGGCTACTTCCGGGCCGTCGATGCGGTGCTGATGCGTGTCATGGACGGCATCATGGCCATTCCCGCCGTGCTGCTGGCGATCACGCTGGTGGCGATGTTCGGCGCCAGTCTGCCCACGGTGATCCTGGCCATCGCCGTGCCCGAGATCCCGCGGGTCACCCGCCTGGTGCGTGCCCTGGTGATGAGCCTGCGCGACGAGCCGTTCGTGGAAGCCGCACGTGCCCTGGCCACCCCCGACGCCATCATCCTGTGGCGCGACATCCTGCCGAACTCGCTGGCGCCGCTGATCGTGCAGGGCACCTTCATCGCCGCCTCGGCCATCCTCACCGAAGCCATCCTGAGCTTCCTCGGCCTGGGCCTGCCGGCCGACGTGCCGACCTGGGGCAACATCATGGCCGAAGGCCGGATCCAGTTCTCGCAGAACCCCGGCAACGTGCTGTTCCCGGCGCTGTTCCTGGTGCCCACGGTCCTGGCCATCAACTTGCTGGGCGATGGCCTGCGCGATGTGCTCGATCCCAAGTTCTCCAAGCGCGCATGAGCGGCGCGATCTACGACAAGGACCTCGACGTGAGCGATCTTTCCGATGTGAGACATGCCCAGGCTGCGAGCCTGAACGCCCCTGCCGGGCAGACGGATCAGCCGGTGCTGGCGGTGGACGGCCTGCAGGTCGCGCTGCCTCGCGGGGCCGACCGCCCGCATGCCATCGAGAACCTGAGCGTGCGGATCCACGCCGGCCGCACCCTGTGCATCGTGGGCGAGTCGGGCTCCGGCAAGTCGGTGCTCGCGACCACCATCATGGGTCTGCTGGCCAAGGAGCTGAACGTCACGCAGGGCAGCATCCGCCTGGGCGGCGAAGCCCTGATCGATGACGGCCGCGCATGCAGCGACCGGCGCCTGCGCGAACTGCGCGGGACCGGCATGGGCATGGTGTTCCAGGAGCCCATGACCGCGCTCAACCCCGTGCATACCTGCGGCGAGCAGGTCGACGAACTGCTGCGCACCCACACCCGGTGGAGCGCGGCCGAGCGCCGGGCCCACATCCTGTCCATCTTCGAGCGGGTGCGCCTGCCCGATCCGCAGCGCATCTACGGCAGTTATCCCCACCAGCTTTCGGGCGGCCAGCGCCAGCGCATCGTGATCGCCATGGCCATCGTGCTCAAGCCGCGCCTGCTGATCTGCGACGAGCCGACCACCGCGCTGGATGTGACCACCCAGGCCGAGATTCTCAAGCTGGTGGCCGAGCTGCAGGCCGAGCAGGGCAGCGCAGTGCTGTTCATCACCCACGACATGGGGGTGGTGGCCGAGATCGCCGACGACGTGATGGTGATGCATCTGGGACGCGTGGTGGAGCAGGGCCCGCGCGAACAGGTGCTGCGCCAGCCGCGCGAGCCGTACACGCGCATGCTGCTCGATGCCGTGCCCAGCATGACGCCGCCGCTGCCCCGCACGCTGCCTGGCGGTCCGCCGCTGATGGCCGCGCAGGGCGTGGGCAAGACCTATGTGCGGCGCGACTGGCTGGGCCGCGGCAAGAGCAACGTCGCCCTGCGCGACGCCGCCGTGGCCGTGCACCGGGGCGAGACGGTCGGCGTGGTCGGCGAGTCGGGCTCGGGCAAGTCCACCTTCGCCCGCTGCATGATCCGCCTGATCGATCCGACCGAAGGCACCATACACTGGGGGGGCGACGAAGTGCAGGCGTTGCCCGAGCGCCAACTGCGTGCGCTGCGCTCGCGTGTGCAGGTCGTTTTCCAGGATCCCAACCGGTCGCTCAACCCGCGCCGCACCGTCGGTTCCTCCATCATCGAAGGGGCCATGAATTTTGGTCTGGACCGCAACGCCGCGCTCAAGCTGGCCGGCGAGCTGATGGATCGCATCCGGCTGCCCCGCACCGCGCTCGATCGTTATCCACACCAGTTCTCGGGCGGACAGCGCCAGCGCCTGGCCATTGCCCGTGCCGTGGCTTGCCAGCCGCAGGTGCTCGTGGCCGACGAAGCCGTGTCGGCACTCGACGTTTCCGTGCAGGCCCAGATCCTCGAACTCCTGCGCGAGATCCAGCGCGACCTCGGGCTGGGACTGCTTTTCATCACCCACGACCTGCGTGTGGCTGCACAGCTCTGCGACCGGGTGATCGTCATGAGCCGCGGCGAGATCGTCGAGCAGGGCCTCACGGCCGATGTCTTTCTGCGGCCCCGCGACGACTACACGCGACGCCTTCTGGCTGCCGCACCGCGTGCAGAACTGGGCACGCAGCCGTCGACCGATGCGGTGCACGAAGCCGTATAACGTCGGTGACAGGCACGCTATTTTTTCACAGACCTACCGTCAGCAGGAATCGAAATGACACTCGCCATGAGTTGGGATGAATGGGCCGCACACGATGCCCTGGGTTTGGCCGAGCGCGTGCGCCAGGGCGACGTGAGCCCGGCCGAACTGGCCGCGCAGGCCGTGGCCGGCGTGGCCAAGACCGATGCGGCCATCAGCGCCGTGGTCGAGGTGTTCGACGACGTGGTGGCCGATCCGCTCAAGGACGGCATGAACCCCGACGGCGTGTTCGCCGGCGTGCCCTACCTGATGAAGGACCTGGGCCCCACGCTCAAGGGCCGGCTGCAGGAAATGGGCTCGCTCCTCATGAAGGGCAACCGCGCCACCGAAGACAGCTATCTGGCGGGCCGCATCCGGCAGGCCGGGCTCAACGTCGTCGGCCGCACCACCACGCCCGAATTCGGGGTGTGCAGCTCGGCCGAGAACCCGGCGGTCTACGTCACGCGCAACCCCTGGGACGTGAACTACACCACCTGCGGCTCGTCGGCCGGCACGGCGGCCGCCGTGGCTGCAGGCGTGCTGCCCATCTCGCATGCCACCGACGGCGGCGGCTCCATCCGCATCCCGGCCGGCTTCAACGGCAACATCGGGCTCAAACCCTCGCGCGGCGTGTTCTCGATCGCCCCCAAGGCGTCGGACCTGACCGGCCTGGTCTCCATCCAGGGTTGCCACACCCGCACGGTGCGCGATACCGCGGCCTTCGTCGATGCGTGCCGGGGCGGTGCACCCGGCGAATTCATGCCCTACTGGAGCCCGGCCGAAACCTACAGCGAGCTGATCAAGCGCGATCCGCGCCCGCTGCGCATCGCCCTGTCGCACGAGTGGGGCGACTACCGCGCCACGCCGCATTTCGTGGCCGAACTCGAGCGCGCCGGACGCCTGCTCGAGAGCCTGGGCCACCAGGTCGAATGGGCCTTGCCCGACGTGGATTTCCGCGCGGCCTTCGAAGCCCAGACCACCTGCTACATCAGCAACTTCGCGCAGACCATCTCGAACATGCTGCCGCAGTTCGGCCTGGACAAGCCGCCCGCCGACCTGATCGAACCCATCAACATCAAGATCTGGGAAGCCGGCATCGACACCTCGTTCTCCGAACGAGCCCGCATGCAGGCGGTGTTCAACACCACCGCGCGCGGCTTCGGCCAGTTCTTCGAGTCGTGGGACATCATCCTCACACCCATCACGGCCCTGCCCACGCCCAAGGTCGGTACCACCGAATACCTGACGATCAGCGACAACCCGTCGGTGCACGACTGGTTTGCCAATCTGTGGCGCTTTTTCTCGTACACGCCGCTGTCCAACCTGTGCGGCATTCCGGCCGTCTCGCTGCCGCTGGGCATCCAGGAAAGCGGCCTGCCGCTGGGCATCCAGGCCCAGGCCGCGCAGGCCCAGGACGGCCTGCTGCTGCAACTGGCGGCGCAGATCGAACGCGCCATCGGCGGCCAGTGGAACGGCGGACGCCGGCCCGCCGTGCATGTGACCCAGCCCTGAGGTCGCAGCCGATCCGGTCCCGTCCGTCCGTTCGTGCGGCACGGCGGACCGTTGCCTCGTGTCGATCTTCCTTTCACGTTTCTCATCCATGGCAGCCCCACCCCCATCCGAATCCCGCCGCGCGCAGGCCGGCCACGCCGGCCGTCCCGCCGTGCGCGAGTTTCTGCTGGGCGTGCGCGATATCAGCGGACCGGCCCTGGGCACGCTGGCCGTGGGATTGGTCACCGGAGTGGCCATGGCCAAGAGCGGCCTGCCGCTGGCCGTGGTGCTCGCCGCCGGCCTGCTGGTCTTCGCCAGCGCCTCGCAACTGGCCTGCCTGCCCCTGGTCGCGGCCGGTGCGCCGCTGTGGCTCGTCGTGACCACCGCGGGTGTGCTCAACCTGCGTTTTGTGGTGTTCAGCGCCTATTGGCGCCCCTATTTCGCCCACCAGCCGCGCGGACGGCGCCTGTTGCTCGGCTATATCTCGGGCGATCCCATCTTCGCGGCAATGAACCAGCGGTTTCCCCTGCCTGCGCCCGGACAGCTGCCTTATTTCCTGGGGCTGGCGCTGTTCAACTGGCTGGTCTGGCAAGTGGGGTCGCTGATCGGCCTTTTCATGTCCGACGACATCCCCATGGATCTGGGCTTGAGGTTCCTGGGCATGCTGGCGCTGTTCGCGCTGGCGCTGCCCATGCTGGTCGATCGCGCGACTTGGACCTCCGCCGCCGTGGCCTGCGCCGTGGCGATGCTGGCCAGCGGCCTGCCTTACGGTCTCAATGTGGTGCTGGCCCTGATGGCGGCCGTCGCCACAGGGGTCTGGCTCGACCGCCGGCGCCCGGGCGCCGCCACCGCATGATGGGGAGCTGGCACGAATGGCTGGCCGTGAGCGCGCTGGTGATGGTGACCGTGCTCACGCGCGGCATCTTCCTGGTCTCGCGGACCGAGTGGCGCATGCCGCCCTGGCTGCGGCGTGGCCTGCGGCATGCTCCGCTGGCCGCCCTCATGGCCATCGTGGCACCCGAGATCTGGCTGACGCCCGGCCTGGGCTACACCGGGCCGGATGCCCGCTGGCTGGCCGTGGCCGCGTGCGGCGTGTGGTTCTTCTGGGTGCGCCGCAGCGTCACCGGCGCGCTGCTGGCCGGCAGCGCGGCTTACCTGGCCTTCACCTTGTTCTAGATCGCCCGGCTGCGCCCGGCCCACCGGCGGCGCGGGGCCATTGCGCCTTAAAATTCGCGGCTCGTTCCTCTCGACTGCCTGCCGTGCCTGCCGCCCTTTCTTCTTCCGCCTCTCCGTCGATCTGGGTTCTCGTGCCCTGCGCCGGCGTGGGCAGCCGCGCCACCCGGCACGACGCCGAGGGCCAGCCCCTGCCCAAGCAGTATCGGCGCCTGGGCCACGACACCCTGGTCGGCCATACCCTGCGTGCGCTGCAGCAGGTGAGCCGGATCCGCGCCACGCTGCTGGTCGTCGCGCCCGGCGACACCCAGGCCGCATCGCTGCTGGCCGGGCGGCCGGTGCAGATCGTCGCGCGTGGCGGCGAGACCCGCGCAGCCACGGTCGCGCAGGGGCTGCAGTGTCTGGCCGAGCTCGGCGCCCGCGAACACGACTGGGTGCTGGTGCACGACGCGGCACGCTGCCTGGTCACGCCCGCGCAGATCGACCGGCTGCTCGATGCCTGCCTCGACGATGCGGTGGGCGGACTGCTGGCCTTGCCCCTGCCCGATACCCTCAAGGAAGAAGGCGATGGACGGGTCGCCCGGACCCTGCCGCGCAGCGGAAAATGGCTGGCCCAGACGCCGCAGATGTTCCGGTTGGGATTGCTGCGCGATGCGCTGTCCGGAGCTGCCGCGCAGGGCGTCGAGGTCACCGACGAATCGAGTGCCATCGAGGCGCTGGGCCTGGCTCCCCGGCTGATCGAAGGCAGCGCGCAGAACTTCAAGGTCACCTACGCCAGCGACTTCGAGCTGGCCGAGGCCGTGCTGCTGGCGCGCGCGGCCGCACCGTCGCCATCCGTTCCGCCACAGCCCTTCACCGCACCATGAACACACCCGTCAGTCTTTCATCCCTCCTCGGCGGCCTGCGCATCGGCGAAGGCTGGGACACGCACATCCTGGTCGAGGGCCGTCCCCTCATCCTCGGCGGCGTGACCGTGCCGCACGAGCGCGGCCTCTACGGCCACTCCGACGCCGACGTGCTGCTGCACGCCATCACCGATGCCATCGTGGGTGCCGCCGGCATGGGCGATATCGGAACGCTCTTTCCCGACACCGATCCGCAATTCAAGGGCGCGGATTCGATGGTGCTGCTGGCCGAGGCCATGCGGCGCGTGGCCGCGCAGGGCTGGCAAGTCGTCAACGTCGACAGCACCATCGTCGCACAGGCGCCCAAGCTCGCACCCTACAAGGCCGAGATGGCCGCCAATGTCGCACGCGCGCTGGGCATCTTGCCCGCGCAGGTCAACGTCAAGGCCAAGACCGCCGAGAAGATGGGACCCGTGGGGCTGGGGCAGAGCATGGAAGCGCGCGCCGTCGTGCTGCTGGTCAAGGGCTGATCCCTTTTCCTTTTCCCGTTTCGCCTTGCGAGCGGCGAGCCCCCTCTAGGGCGTGAAGCGTGTCACCTCGTCGGTGATCAGGCCGTCCACGCCCAGCGCCATGAGCTGCTGGGCCAGTGCGCCGTCGTTGACGGTGTAGCACAGGGCCCGCAGGCGGTGGGTGTGCAGGATGTGGCGCAGGTCGGCCGTCATCAGGCTGTGATGCGTGACCACGGCCACGCAGCGCAGCGCCAGGGCGGTCGCCAGCCAGTCCAGACCGGTGCCGGATTCTTCCGCGTTCCACAGCGTATCCAGCAGCAGGCCGCGCGGCAGACCGGGCGCGGTGTCGAGCGCCGCCTGCAGCGACTCGGGCTTGAACGAAGTCAACAGCGGCGGCTCGACTTCCGCCGGCCAGCGTTGCTGCAAGGTCTGCGCCACGACTTCGCCCGTGCGGTACTCCACGCCGGGTGTCGGCTTGATCTCGACATTGAGCGCCAGGCCCTGGCCCAGACACAGGTTGAGCAGGTGTTCGAGCCGGGGCAGCGGTTCGCCCGCATAGGCCGGGCTGTGCCACGAGCCCGCATCGAGTCTCGACAGCGTGTTCCAGCCGATCTCGCCCGCCACGCCCGACTGCCCCGTGGTGCGATCCAGCGTGGCGTCGTGCATCAGGAAGACCTGTTCATCGGCGCTGAGCTTGGCATCGCACTCGAACATGCGGTAGCCCTGGGCCGCACCGAAACGAAATGCCGCCAGCGTGTTTTCCGGCACGTGTTTTCCGGCACCCCGGTGGGCGATCCAGAGCGGGTAGGGCCAGTGGTCGTAGTCGACCGGCAGCAAGCGGCTGCCTGAGGAAGATGAGGTCATGGCTGCAGTCTCGAGCGTGTCGGGATCGGCGTCAATCGCCGATGCGGCGGCCGTCCTGTGCCGAAAACCAGTGCAGCCGGTCGGTCCGGGGGGCGAGTTGCAGCGTCGAGCCGATCTCCGGCAGCGGCACCGATTCGTCGGTCCTCACCACCACCGGGCGTTCGCTGCCCTGTCCGCCGAGCTGGCCATAGATCAGGTGCTCGGCCCCCAGGATTTCGACCATCTCCACGAACAGCGGCCAGTGGCCCGGCGCAGGCGGCTCGTCGGCGGCCAGCACCCGGATGTGCTCGGGCCGGATGCCCAGCGTCACCGGCCCCTGCACCGGAGACACCGCTCCCGGCGGCAGCGCCAGCGTGCGTGCGCCGATCGTCAGCCCGTCCGGGCCGGCATCGCCCGGCACCAGGTTCATGGGCTGTCTCTTATAC
>ERZ1031720.30-NODE-30-length-18719-cov-9.411219_pt1 | contig 18719 bp, 14 predicted proteins | sample MGYA00518750_ERZ1031720 | MGnify/ENA primary metagenome ERZ1031720 (study PRJEB33718, sample SAMN03160008) | human skin metagenome | collected 2014-04-10 | study: EMG produced TPA metagenomics assembly of the PRJNA266117 data set (Human skin bacterial metagenome and... | reverse complement strand
CAGGCCGAGGGAGCCCGGCGAGCCGTGTTCCTCGACCAGGTGCATGGCACGGTCGTCGAGCCGTTGCGGCGAACCACCGCCGACGGCTGCTGTGCCGATGCGGCGCTGGCGACCCAGCCGGGTCTGGTCTGCACGGTCATGGTGGCGGACTGTCTGCCGATTCTGCTGACCACACGCACCGGCCGGGCGGTGGTGGCCGTGCATGCGGGCTGGCGTGGCCTGGCGGGCGTCCAGGGCCAGGGCGTGCTCGAGCGGGCGGTGGCCGCGCTGCGCGAGGCCGAGGCCGAACGGACTCCCGGAGAGCCGGCGCCGCATATCCTGGCCTGGCTGGGGCCGTGTATCGGTCCCCGGCGCTTCGAAGTGGGCTTCGAGGTGCGCGAGGCTTTCGGGACGGCGGGGCAGGCCTGTTTCCACCCTCTGCCTGCCGCGGGCAAGCTGCTGGCCGACTTGCCTGGGCTCGCCCGGTTGCGCCTGGGTGCCCTGGGGGTCACGGGCATTTACGGCAACGACGGCGGCGACGCGTGGTGCACGGTGATGCAGGACGCGCTGTATTTCTCCCACCGCCGTGATGCGGCGCGGCTGGGCTCGACGGGACGCATGGCCGCCTGCATCTGGATCGACGAGACCGGCAGCGGCCTTGACGGTCGACACGGCGCCGGCGGCACCCGCTCGTCCTGAGGGCTCCCCGGCTCCCGGGGCTCTTGCAGTGGATTCGCTTCGGCGCGCCTCCAACGAAAAAAGCGGAAGCAAGTTTCAAGGAGGGTCAAACAACAGGGTTAGACTGTTTCACCATGCCGAGCGCGAGAGCCGGGACCTGAAGGAGGCTGGCGCGCGCTGAGGCTTTGAGGAGACTTGCATGACAGCCAAACGCGACGAGCCCAGCGCCGCCGATTTGTTTCAACAATGGCTAGCTTCGAGTTGGGCGTCCGCTGCCCGGCCAGGTGCGATGCCGGCCGGAGCCGACGGTGCCAACTGGCTGAAGGCCTGGCAAGACCAGTTGCAGGCCCAGGGGCTGGCGTTTCCGCCCGCTGCCACGCCGGGCCCGTTTGCAGGCTGGGAAGGTCGGACGCCGGCCGCTGCGCCGCAGTTGTCCTTCGACATGGGCAAGCTGCAAGAGGTGCAGCAACGCTACCTCGAGGACACCCGGGCGTTGCTCAAGGCGCCCGGTGCCGCTGCCGCGGACGGCGAGGTTGCCCAGCCGGCGCCGACCAGCCGCGACAAGCGGTTTTCTTCCGAGGCCTGGCGCAGCAATCCGCTGGCTGCTTATGCCGCACAGTCTTACCAGGCGAACGCACGGGCGCTGCAAGGCATGGCCGAGGCGCTGGAGGGCGACGACAAGCAGCGGGGCCGTGTCCGCTTTGCTATCCAGCAGTGGATAGACGCGATGGCCCCCAGCAATTTCCTCGCGCTGAATCCCGATGCACTGAAAAAAGCCATCGACACACAGGGCGAAAGCATCACGCGTGGCATGCACAACCTGCTCGGCGATTTGCGCCGGGGGCACATGTCGCAGACCGACGAAACGGTGTTCGAGGTGGGCCGCAACATGGCGACCACGGAAGGGGCCGTGGTGTTCGAGAACGCCTATTTCCAGCTCATCGAATACAAGCCGACGACGGCCAAGGTGTATGAACGGCCGCTGCTGATCGTGCCGCCCTGCATCAACAAATACTACATTCTCGATCTGCAGCCCGAGAACTCCCTGGTGCGTTATGCCGTCGAGCAGGGCATGCACACCTTTGTGGTGAGCTGGCGCAATCCGGATGCCAGCCTGGCCCAGGCCACCTGGGACGACTACATCGAGCAGGCCGTGATCCAGGCCATCGCGGTCACGCGCCAGATCGGCGGCCAGGACAAGCGCGGGGGGCAGATCAACACGCTGGGTTTCTGCGTCGGCGGAACGCTGCTCGGGACGGCCCTGGCGGTGCTGGCGGAGCGGGGCCAAGACTGGGTCTCGAGCGTGACGCTGCTGACGACTTTCCTCGATTTCGACGACACGGGCGTGCTCGATCTGTTCATCGACGAGTCGTTCATTCGCCTGCGCGAGATGCAACTGGGTCAGGGCGGTCTGCTCAAGGGCCAGGAGCTGGCCTCGACCTTCAGTTTCCTGCGACCCAACGAGCTGGTCTGGAACTATGTGGTGGGCAACTACCTGAAGGGCGAGACGCCCCCGGCATTCGATTTGCTGTACTGGAACAGCGATGCCACCAACCTGCCCGGGCCGTTCTATGCCTGGTACCTGCGCAACACGTATTTCGAGAACAATCTCGCCCAGCCCGGCAAGGTCACGGTGTGCGGTTCACCGGTGGACTTCGGCGCGGTGGACATCCCCGCGTATCTCTACGGCTCGCGCGAAGACCACATCGTGCCGGTGGCCGGCGCCTATGCAAGCACCCGGCTGCTGGGCGGACCGGTCCGGTTCGTGATGGGGGCGTCGGGCCATATCGCGGGCGTGATCAATCCGCCGGCCAAGAAAAAACGCAGCTACTGGACGCTCGACGACGACGCGGCCCTGCCCGAGACGTGGGGCGAGTGGGCCGAGGCCGCCGAGGAACAACCGGGCAGTTGGTGGCCCGACTGGGCGCAATGGCTGGCCGGGCATGCCGGCAAGTCGGTGAACGCGCCCAAGACCTATGGCGGCAAGACCCATGCGGCCATCGAGCCGGCTCCGGGTCGTTATGTGCAGGCCAAGGCATGAGCCCGAACCCCCGGGATTGCGCGCAATATTTTGCAAGCCAGGGTTTTCCTCGGGAGGGCGAGTCACGATCCAGGGTTTAACATCGATACCGTGTTTTGTGCAGTGCAGCATCCCGCGAACGGGGTGCGGTTTTACAAGAATGGGCAACGGCAGCCCGCATGCGCTTCTGTATGCAGCCGTCCCGAATTGACTGAAAGAGATCGCGAATCATGGAAGACATCGTCATCGTTTCTGCAGCCCGTACTGCCGTGGGCAAGTTCGGCGGTTCGCTGGCCAGCGTGCCGGCCGTCGATTTGGGCGCCACCGTGATCAAGGCCCTGCTCGAGCGCGCCAAGCTCACGCCCGACCAGATCGGCGAAGTGATCCTGGGCCAGGTGCTGACAGCCGGCGCGGGACAGAATCCCGCCCGCCAGGCCCTGATCAAATCCGGCGTAACCCGCGAGACGCCTGCGCTGACCATCAATGCGGTCTGCGGTTCGGGCCTCAAGGCCATCATGCTGGCGGCACAGGCCGTGGGCACGGGCGACAGCGACATCGTCGTGGCCGGCGGCCAGGAGAACATGAGCCGTTCCCTGCACGCGCTGCCCAACTCGCGTGAAGGCCAGCGCATGGGCGACTGGAAACTGATCGACACCATGATCGTCGACGGCCTGTGGGACGTCTACAACCAGTACCACATGGGCATCACGGCCGAGAACGTGGCCAAGAAATACAAGATCAGCCGCGAACAGCAGGACGCGCTGGCTTTTGCCAGTCAATCGAAGGCGATCGCCGCGCAGGACGCCGGCCGGTTCAAGGACGAGATCGTGCCGGTGGAGATTCCCCAGCGCAAGGGCGATCCGCTGCGCTTCGACGCGGACGAATACATCAATCGCAAGACCAGCGAAGATGCGCTGTCCGGCTTGCGCCCGGCTTTCGACAAGGAAGGATCGGTCACGGCGGGCAATGCCTCGGGCATCAACGACGGTGCCGCGGCGGTGCTGGTCACGACGGCCCGCAAGGCCGAGGAACTGGGGCTGACGCCGCTGGCGCGCATCGCCAGCTACGCCACCAGCGGTCTCGACCCGGCCTACATGGGCATGGGCCCGGTGCCCGCCTCGCAAAAGGCGCTGGCGCGTGCCGGCTGGCGTGCGGCGGATCTGGATCTGCTCGAGATCAACGAAGCCTTTGCAGCGCAGGCCTGTGCGGTCAACCAGGAAATGGGCTGGGATACCAGCAAGATCAATGTGAACGGCGGTGCGATCGCCATCGGCCATCCCATCGGTGCATCGGGTTGCCGCATCCTGGTGACGCTGCTGCATGAAATGCAGCGCCGCGGTGCCAAGAAGGGCCTGGCGTCGCTGTGCATCGGCGGCGGCATGGGCGTGGCCCTGACGCTGGAACGCTGATCTGCCGGTTCGAATCGGGTCATGCAAGGGTTTTGCGAGGGTTTGTCATGACCCGGCCGGCCGAACGGGCCGGTACATAGTTTGCTAGTCTCAATGTCATCGTGTCCCGACCCGCTCGCGTGGGTTCAGGGTCGGGAAGACGAAGAAAAGCCGCTGGAGCGAGCGGCCACCATCAACGGAACAGGAGTAAGGTTTTATGAGTCAGAAGAAAGTAGCGTATGTCACGGGCGGTATGGGTGGCATCGGTACCGCCATCTGCCAGCGCCTGTGTCGTGACGGATTCAAGGTGATTGCAGGTTGCGGACCGAGCCGGGATTACGTGCTCTGGCTGGGCGAGCAGAAAGCGCTTGGGTACGACTTCTATGCGTCGGTCGGCAATGTGAGCGACTGGGACTCCACCGAAGCGGCATTCAGCAAGGTCAAGGAGGAACACGGTCCGGTGGCGGTGCTGGTGAACAATGCCGGCATCACGCGGGACGGCCAGTTCCGCAAGATGAGCAAGGCCGACTGGGATGCCGTGATCTCCACCAACCTCAACAGCATGTTCAACGTCACCAAGCAGGTGCTCGACGACATGATCGAGGCGGGCTGGGGCCGCATCATCAACATTTCGTCGGTGAACGGGCAAAAGGGCCAGTTCGGCCAGGTCAACTACTCCACGGCCAAGGCGGGCCTGCACGGTTTCACCATGGCGCTGGCGCAGGAAGTGGCCAGCAAGGGTGTGACGGTCAACACCGTGAGCCCGGGTTACATCGGAACCGACATGGTGCGTGCCATCCGTCCCGACGTGCTCGACAAGATCGTGGCGACGGTTCCCGCCCGCCGTCTCGGTGCGCCGGAAGAGATCGCTTCGATCATTGCCTGGCTGGCGTCGGAAGAAGGCAGCTATGCCACGGGCGCCGATTTCTCGATCAACGGCGGTCTGCACATGGGCTGATCGCGGGCTGCCGGCAGATGCCGGCGGACCGATGGCCGCCTGGAATTTGCCGGGCGGCGCATGATTGCCGATAATGGCGTCTCGAAGCAACCGTCGGCTGCCGCCGACGGTTTTTTTATTAGCGGCCCGCCGTCTCGTCGTGCGGGTCTGCTCGAATGCGGCCTTTCGCCGGTTTGCCAGTGAGCTGGCTGGCCGGGCGGTTGTGCCGCTGTCCCCGGAATCCATGGAACGTCATACCCGCCAACGCCACGCCATCCAGCAAGCCATCGACGAGGCTCGCCGTCCGCTTTCTCCGCAAGAAGTGCTGGAGGCCTCGCAGGTGGAAGTCCCCGGCATGGGGATCGCCACGGTCTACCGAAACCTGAAGATGATGCTGGAGGCCGGCAGCATCGAGCTGGTGGTCTTGCCCGGCGACAACGCACGGTACGAAAGCCGACATGCGGCGCAGCACCACCACCATCATTTTCAGTGCAGGACTTGCGGCAAGGTGTTCGATGTCCAGGGGTGCGTGGACGGCTATGCCAAGCTCGCGCCGCCCGGTTTCACGGTCGAGGATCACGAGCTGACGCTGTACGGAAGCTGCGCGGACTGTGCGGGGCAGGGCGGGAAGACGGCTTCGGCATCGTCCTGTCCGGTGGATGGGCATGGACATGATCACGCCCATGGACACCGTCACGATTGAATGGGCGGCGGTTTGCGGGTCTCGTCGCAGCCCAAGGGGAATCAGGTTTTTTGAGGTTTGAGGATGACCCGCAGGCGATGCAGAGTGGGTTTTCGGAACGATGATTGAGAATAAAACGATTGACGATCAAGGGATTGCGACCTATCCGCGCCTTTCGGTCGCCCCGATGCTCGATTGGACCGATCGGCATTGCCGATATTTCCATCGGCTGTTGAGCCGGCAGGCGCTGCTGTACACCGAGATGGTGACGACGGGTGCGCTGCTGCATGGCGATGTGCCGCGGCATCTGCGGTTCCATGCGGTCGAGCATCCTGTGGCCTTGCAGTTGGGCGGAAGCGAGCCGGCCGATCTGGCACAGGTTGCGCGGCTGGGCGAGCAGTGGGGGTATGACGAGATCAACCTGAACTGCGGCTGTCCCTCCGAACGGGTGCAGCGCGGGGCATTCGGTGCCTGCCTGATGGCGGAGCCGGGCCTGGTGGCCGACGGCGTGAAGGCGATGCGGGATGCGGTTTCGATTCCGGTGACGGTCAAGCACCGGATCGGGATAGACCGTGAGGAACGCTACGATTTTGTGCGCGACTTCGTGGGGCAGGTGAGCGAAGCGGGCTGCCGGACGTTCATTGTCCATGCCCGCAATGCCTGGCTCAAGGGGTTGTCGCCGAAAGAGAACCGCGACATTCCGCCGCTGCGATACGAACTGGTGCATCGGCTCAAGCAGGATTTCCCCGACCTGCACATCGGCATCAATGGCGGCATCAGCCAGGATGCGCAGGTGGCCGAGCAACTGCAGCGGGTGGACAGCGTGATGATCGGGCGCGAGGCTTATCACAACCCGTGGTGGCTGAGCACCTGGGATGCGCTCTACATGGATGGTGCCCCCCGCAATGGAGAGCCCCTGACCCGCGAAGCGGTTGAAACGGCCATGGTGGCGTACATGCAGGAGGAGGCCCGGGCGCATGGCACGGGTTGGCCGTCGATCGCGCGTCACATGCTGGGGCTGCGCCATGGGCTGCCCGGTGCAAGGCGCTGGCGGCAGGTCTGGAGCGACCACAAGCTCAAGCACCTCGATCCGGAGGCCGTGATGGCGCTGGCCCATGGCGGCGTGCGGGGGTCCGATGGCCTGGATGGCGACGAGGCAGCGGTTGCCGGGAACGCATCGTCACGCTCGACCGCAGACGCTGTGACCGACTGAAAGCCGTCTTCCGGCAAGTGCAGACGATCCGCGGCCACGGGCCATGCGGCGGGCATGCGTGCACGGTCCGGGTGGCGATTCGAACGGGCGGTCGACGATCCCGCCCGGGCTGCGATTGCGCAGAGCTGGCTGCACCATGAAAAAACCACGCGATGTCTGGCGACATGCGTGGTTTTTTTTTTGGGGTTTGCACCCCGGATCCGATTGACTCGGGTGCCGGGCAGGCACCGTCTGGCGACGGCACCGGTCAGGCACTTTGCGACGAGATCAGCCTTGCGCCGACGCCAGGGCGGCGTTGAAGGTGGCGCTGGGGCGCATCACGGTGGCGAGCTTGTCGAAATCGGGCTTGTAGTAGCCACCGATGTCGACCGGCTGGCCTTGCACGTCGTTGAGTTCGGCGACGATCTTGGCTTCGTTGGCGGTGAGTTGCTGAGCCAGGGCGGTGAACTTGCCTGCCAGTTCCTTGTCGTCGGTCTGGGCGGCGAGTTCCTGAGCCCAGTACAGGGCGAGGTAGAACTGGCTGCCGCGGTTGTCGAGCTGGCCGGCCTTGGGCAGGGGGTTCTTGTTGTTGTCGAGCAGCTTGCCCGTGGCCACGTCGAGGGTGGTGGCCAGAACCTTGGCGCGGGGGTTGCCGGTCTTCTGGCCCAGTTCCTCGAGCGAGGCGGCCAGGGCGAGGAACTCGCCCAGGGAATCCCAGCGCAGATGGTTCTCTTCGACCAGTTGCTTGACGTGCTTGGGCGCAGAGCCACCGGCACCGGTTTCATACATGCCGCCACCGGCCATCAACGGCACGATGGAAAGCATCTTGGCGCTGGTGCCGAGTTCCATGATGGGGAACAGGTCGGTCAGGTAGTCGCGCAGGATGTTGCCGGTGACGGAGATGGTGTCGAGGCCGCGGATGACACGTTCGAGCGTGTAGCGCATGGCGCGCACTTGCGACATGATCTGGATGTCGAGACCCTGGGTGTCGTGGTCCTTGAGGTAGGTCTCGACCTTCTTGATGAGCTCGGCTTCGTGCGGGCGATAGGGATCGAGCCAGAACACGGCGGGCATGCCCGAGTTGCGGGCACGGGTGACGGCCAGCTTGACCCAGTCGCGGATCGGATCGTCCTTGACCTGGCACATGCGCCAGATGTCGCCTTGCTCGACGTTCTGCGACATGAGCACTTCACCGGTGGCCAGGTCGACGATGTTGGCCACGCCGTCTTCGAGGATCTCGAAGGTCTTGTCGTGCGAGCCGTATTCTTCGGCCTTCTGCGCCATCAGGCCCACGTTGGGCACGGTGCCCATGGTGGTCGGGTCGAAGTTGCCGTTGGTCTTGCAGAAGTTGATGACTTCCTGGTAGATGCGGGCAAAGGTGCTCTCGGGGATGACGGCCTTGGTGTCCTGGGGTTTGCCGTTGGCATCCCACATCTTGCCGCCGATGCGGATCATGGCGGGCATCGAGGCGTCGACGATCACGTCGTTGGGCGCATGCAGGTTGGAGATGCCCTTGGCCGAGTCGACCATGGCCAGCGACGGACGGTGCTCGTGGCAGGCATGCAGGTCGCGGATGATCTCTTCCTTCTTTGACGAAGGCAGGGTGTCGATCTTTTCGTAGAGGTTGACCAGGCCGTTGTTGACGTTCACGCCGAGTTCGTCGAACAGCGCGCCGTGCTTGGCAAAGGCTTCCTTGTAGAAGATCTTGACGGCGTGGCCGAAGACGATGGGGTGCGAGACCTTCATCATGGTGGCCTTGACGTGCAGCGACAGCATCACGCCGGTCTTGCGCGCGTCTTCGAACTGCTCTTCGTAGAAGTCGCACAGCGCCTTCTTGCTCATGAACATGCTGTCGATGATCTCGCCGGCCTTGAGGGCGACCTTGGCCTTGAGCACGGTGGTCTTGCCGTCCTTGCCGATCAGCTCCATCTTGACGTCGCGGGCGGATGCCACGGTCAGGGACTTTTCGCCATGGTAGAAGTCGCCGTGCTTCATGTGCGCGACGTGGGTGCGCGAAGCCATGCTCCATTCACCCATGCTGTGCGGGTTCTTGCGGGCGTAGTTCTTGACGGCGGCCGGGGCGCGGCGGTCGGAGTTGCCTTCGCGCAGCACGGGGTTGACGGCACTGCCCAGGCACTTCGAATAGCGTTGGCGGATGGCCTTTTCTTCTTCGGTCTTGGGATCTTCGGGGTAGTCGGGGACCTTGTAGCCCTTGGCCTGCAGTTCCTTGATGGCGCTGGTCAGCTGGAACAGCGAGGCGCTGATGTTGGGCAGCTTGATGATGTTGGTGTCGGGCAACAGGGTCAGCTTGCCGAGTTCGGCGAGGTTGTCCGGAACACGTTGCTCTTCGGTCAGGAATTCGGGGAACTCGCCCAGAATGCGGCCCGCGACCGAGATGTCGCTGGTGGTGACGTCGATGCCGGCGGGGGCAGTGAAGGTGCGGATGATCGGCAGGAATGCGCTGGTGGCGAGCAGCGGAGCTTCGTCGGTGAGTGTGTAGATGATGGTAGGTTGGGTACTCATGGCTTGTCTCGGTCGAAAAAAAGTCCGGGCATGTGACCTGCGAGGCTGCAGGTGGATGACCACTGCGGGATTTTGCCTGATATTGCTGTCGGGACACCTCACCCTGCTCGGCGGGGGCAAAATTGCCGCTGTCGGTGAAGGTTTCGGGACGGCTTTCCGGGGCCCTGCAACCGCCTGCAGGCCAGTGGGGGCGCGGCTGGCGCACAATTCGTCCACCGGGCGCCCGCCCTTCGATATCTGACTGTTTTATGAAGTTTCCGCTGTTGTCGCTGGCCGCTGGAGGCTTTGCGATCGGCATGGCCGAGTTCATGCTGATGGGCGTGCTGCCCAATATCGCGCAGAGCCAGGGCGTGAGCATTCCGGCGGCCGGCCATCTGATTTCGGGCTACGCCCTGGGGGTGGTGATCGGTGCCCCGCTGCTGGTGGCGCTGGCCGACCGCTACCCGCCGCGCAACATCCTGGTGGCCCTGATGGTGATGTTCGGGCTCTTCAACGCGCTGTTCGCCATGGCGCCGACCTACGAACTGATGTTTGTCGCACGCCTCTTCTCGGGTCTGCCGCATGGTGCCTTCTTTGGGGTCGGGGCGGTGGTGGCAGGCCAGCTTGCCGGCCGCGGCAAGGAAGGGCAGGCGATGGCGCTGATGTTCTCGGGGCTGACCGTGGCCAATATCGTCGGCGTGCCGCTCGGCACCTGGATCGGCCATGTGCTGAGCTGGCGGTTGTCCTTCGTGGGCATCGCGCTGGTGGCGCTGCTGGCGGCCTGGTGCATCAGGCGCTGGCTGCCGCAACTGCCGCCGAGCCCGGCAGCCCATCTCACGGACAGCCTGCGTTCGTTCCTGCGACCGCGTTTCTGGTTCATCGTCGGGGCATCGGCGATCGGCACGGGCGGCATCTATGCCTGGATCAGCTACATCGCGCCGATGATGACGGAGGTGGCGGGCGTGGGCCCGGCCTCGGTCTCGCTGGTGATGGTGCTGGCGGGGACCGGCATGGCGCTGGGCAATTACCTGGGCGGCCGGTTGACCGATCGTGTGTCGCCCTTGAGGGCCACCCGCCAACTGCTGCTGGCGATGGCGGTGGTCTCGGTGCTGGTGGCCCTGACGGCACCTTCCAAGCCCCTGGCGCTGGTCATGGCCTTTGTGACGGGGGCCGTGTCATTTGCGGTGATTGCGCCGCTGCAGGTGCTGATGATCGACAACGCGGAAGGCTCGAAGATGCTGGCCTCGGCCATGATCCAGTCGACTTCGAACATCGGCAATGCCCTGGGCGCCTACCTGGGCGGGCTGACGATTGCGGCGGGCTGGGGCTACACCTCGCCGCAGTATGTCGGGGCTGCGCTGGCCCTGACGGGGGCGCTGTGCTGCCTGGGCATCAAGCGGGCAGGGCCGAGACCCCCTTCTGCGGCAGGGGGCTGACAAGCGGCGTGCTCAGACGATGCGGTTGAACCAGGCCAGCGACAGGGCGGCCGAGAGCATGGCCAGAAGGGCTGCGGCCAGGGCGACCAGGCTGGAGATCTCGGTTTCCTTGGTTTCGAGCGCAAACCGCGAGCTGAGCGATTCGTAGACCTTGCTGAGGTCGGTGGCGTTGCCGGCATAGAAGTAGTCGGCCCGGGTCGACTGGGCGACGGTCTTGAGGGTTTCGTCGTCGAGCCGGGCGCGCATCGACCAGCCTTCGAAGCCGATGGTCTCGCCCTCGGGCGTGCCCACGCCGACCGTGTAGACACGCACGCCGCGGTCGGCCGCGAACTTGGCGGCTTCGAGCGGATCCACGCCGGTGGTGCGCTGGCCGTCGGTCAGCATGATGACCGCTGCCGAGGTGTAGGAGCCGGGCGGCACGGGCGCCGGGGTCTTGGCGCCGTCGTTGAGCGCGGGGCCCTGGCCGATGCGCATGCTGCTGCGCGAGGGGCGTTCGTCGCCCAGCGCCTCGATGTCGATGCCGGCATCGGGGAACAGGGTGGCCATGGCCATCATGATGCCGTTGCCGGTGGCCGTGCCCCGCTGGAGCTGGAAGCGGTCGATGGCGGTGTTGAGATCCTCGCGATTGAGCGTGGGGAGCTGGGCGATGTGGGCGCTGCCGGCGAAGGCGACGAGGCCGACCTTGATGTGGCGCGGCAAATCGGCCAGGAAGGTCTTGACCGCGGCCTGGGCGGCTTCGAGGCGGTTGGGCTTGACGTCGGTGGCGCGCATGCTGCCGGAGACATCGACGGCCAGGATGATGGTCTGCTGGTCCGAGGGCAGGCTGACCACGGCATGGGGCCGGGCCGCGGCGATCAGCATGGCGACCAGGGCCAGCAGAAACAGGGCGGGGGGGATGTGGCGCCTGACGCTCTGTCCCGGTCCCATGGCGGCGCGGATGATGGACAGGCTGGCGTAGTTGAGCGCCGTCTTGCGCCGGCGCCGAAGCAGCCAGACATAGGCGGCGATCAGCAGGGGCACGACCAGCAGCAGCCAGAGGAACTGGGGCCAGAGGAAGGTGACGGGCATCATGTTCGGCTCCTTGGGCAACTGGGGTCGGGCGGTGGCTGGGGCGTGCAGGCGGAACTGGACTCAGGCCGCACCCAGGTGCCGGCCGGGTGGGTGATGGAGGTGGCCTGGCAAACCCGAGGGGGCATGGGTACGCCCTCGGCGATTGCGCATGTCGGAGAGCCGCATCAGGGCGTCGACCAGATCGTCTTCCGTGGAGAGTTCCATCGTGTCGACCCCGGCTTTCTGAAAGGCCGCGCGCAGGTCGGCCTCGCGCTGTGCGGCGATGGACGCGAAGCGGCGGCGAAAAGCGGGGTCGTGGGTGTCCACCAGCATCTGCTCGCCGGTTTCGGCGTCCCGGATCGGCAGCAGTCCGAGGTCGGGCAGCTCGATCTCCAGGGGATCGAGCAGGCGCACGGCCAGTACATCGTGCCGCTGGGCCAGTTGGGCCAGAGGCCGGTCCCAGCCTTCGGGGCTGAAGAAGTCGGAGAGGATGAAGATCGTCGAGCGCTTGCGGACGACGCCGGCAGCCCGGCGCAGCAGGTCTTCGAGCTGGGTGGCGCCGCCGGCCCGCTGGTTGGCCGAACGGCGCGTCTGCAGCGTATGCAGCAGGCGCAGCACATGCGGGCGGCCCTGGCCGGGCGGCACCGTGGTGTCGCTGTCGGTGCCGTGGATCATGGCGCCGACGCGGTTGCCGCTGCGCGTGAGCAGCCGCGAAAGCACGGTGGCGAACTGCTCGGCGGTATCGCGCTTGCGCTGGCGGCTGGAGCCGAAATCCATCGAGGCGCTGAGGTCGATCAGGAACCAGGCGGTCATCTCCCGGTCTTCGGTGTAGATGCGCACATGCGGCTCCTGCAGGCGCGCGGTGACGTTCCAGTCGATCTGGCGCACGTCGTCGCTGAACTGGTAGCTGCGCAGGTCGCTGAGGTCCATGCCGCCACCCCGCATGAGTGTGCGGTGATCGCCCTGGAGCAGACCGTCGAGGCGCCGCAGGACTTTCCATTCGAGCCGGCGCAACGTGGCGTCGGCGACCGGCGGGCCGCCCGTAGCCGGAGCGGCGGCGGGGTCAGGCTGCGATTTTTTCATCATGCTGGATGGGTTTGGCCGGTGGGGCGACGCGGGACATGATCCGGGCGACGATGTCGTCGGGCGAGATGCCTTCGGACAGTGCCTCGTAGGTGACGGCGATGCGGTGGCGCAGCACGTCGGGCACGAGCAGCGTCAGGTCCTCGGGCAGCACGTAGCTGCGGCGGCGCATGAGGGCCAGCGCGCGCGCGCCCTCGACGAGGTTGATGGTGGCGCGTGGACTGGCGCCGTAGGTGATGAAGCGCCCGATGTCGGCCAGACCGTGCTGCTGGGGCTGGCGCGTGGCCGAGACCAGCCGAACGGCGTACTGGATGATGGACGGATCGACATAGACCTGGCGCGCCAGCCGCTGCATGGCGGCCAACTGTTCGGTGGTCGCCACCGGCTGGACGAATGCGGGTGCGCCGATCGCCCGCTCGGCGATGATGAACTCCTCCTCGTCGCTGGGGTAGGTGACCAGCACCTTCATCATGAACCGGTCGACCTGGGCTTCGGGCAGCGGATAGGTGCCCTCGGTTTCCACGGGGTTCTGCGTGGCCATGACCAGGAAGGGCGAGGGCACGGGATAGCTGACGCCGGCGATGGTGACCTGCCGCTCCTGCATGACCTCGAGCAATGCGCTCTGCACCTTGGCGGGGGCGCGGTTGATCTCGTCGGCCAGCACGAGGTTGGCGAAGACGGGGCCGAGCGCGGTGCTGAAGTCGCCCGTCTTCTGGTTGTAGATGCGGGTGCCGATGAGGTCGGCAGGCACCAGGTCGGGCGTGAACTGGATGCGCCGGAAACTGCCGGAGACGGTGTTGGAGAGGGTCTTGACCGTCAAGGTCTTGGCCAGGCCGGGAACGCCCTCGACCAGCAGGTGGCCCTGGGCCAGGAGGGCGACCATCACCCGCTCGAGAAAGGCGTCCTGGCCCACGACCACCCGTTTGACTTCGTAGAGGATCTTTTCCATGAGTTCCGCCGTGGTGTCGACGGTCATGGGCGCAATAGGGGTGGCGGCATGAGAGGCACTGGGATGGACGGGCGTCTGGGGTTGGAAATCGGTCATGGTCAGGGCGTCCTCTGGCTGGGGATTGACGGATGGCGGATCGGGGCAGGTCGTGGATTCGCTTTGGCTAGAACGGGGACATGCCGACGGCTTGCGCGGCGTTCTCGATGGGCACGGCAAAACCGATGCCCACGAAACTGCGCTGCTCGTTGGGGTTGTAGATGGCGGTGACGATGCCGAGAACCTCGCCCGACATGTTGATGAGCGGCCCTCCCGAGTTGCCGGGATTGGCGGCTGCATCGAACTGGATGAGGTTGGTCATCATCTGTTCGCCTTCGGGCGACTGGAAACTGCGCTTGAGTCCCGAGACGATGCCGGACGACGCGGAAGGGCCGATGCCGAACGGAAAACCCACGGCCATGACGTGATCGCCGGAACCCAGGCCGGCCGTGCTGGCCAGCGTGGCTGCCTTGAGGTCGTCGGGCACGGTGTAGGCCCGCAGCACGGCGAGGTCGTCCTTGGCCTGTATGCCCGTGACCGAGGCGATGGATTCGGTGCCGTCCATGAAGGTCAGATGGATGAGATCCGCGCCCTGGACGACGTGCAGGTTGGTGAGGATGACGCCCTCGTCGACGATGACCACGCCGGTGCCGACGCCACGCGGTTCATAACCCTTGGGGACGACCGCGCGAGCCTGTTTGGGTTCGGCACCGGGCGCCTGGGGCGTCTTGGCCGGACCTTCTGCATCGGGGCGTTGTGCCGAGCGGTTGCCGTCGGAGGGCGGGGGCGTGGCCGGCGCCGCCTTGCGTGCCGATTTTTTCGTGTCGGCCGGCTTCTTGTCTTCCTTGGCGTAGCTCACGACACGCACGACCGAGGGAATGATGGCCTGGTAGGCGCGGGTGTCCTGCGAGGGCAGAACGTGAGAACCGAGCGTGCTCATGACGGCGCGATCGATGTCCTCCTGCGTCAGAGGCGTCTGCGGGGGCGGCGTGCCGGCGTAGAGCACGGCAGACAGGCCCAGCACGGCCAGCCACAGCAGACCGGCCTGCCAGCGTCGGGCGCGTCCGTAAGCCCCTTGCACTGCGGCCCTCGCTCTCGAGGGCCGATCGGCAACTGGGGCTGGCGGCACATCCGCAGCGGGGGCCGGCTCGGTCGGCCGACCGGCGGCCGACGCACGCGGCTGCGAGCGGCTGTAGAGAGGGGACCTGCGCATACGACACCTCCGCAACGAGCATGACGGAAGAAAGCGACCGATGGCTAGCGGATGGCATGGGCGCACACGCGGCCTGGTGTTGTGCCGTGTGCTGTGCTGGCATCCTGTGGCGCTTGTCCGCATGGGCTGCCTGCGGATGGAACTGCGCGCCTCGCGCGGGGGAGCATGACCCGATGAGTGTCCTGACTCGGTGCAAACCGTAGCACGATTTGCGCGACCGTGCACGCGAGTCGAACAGCCTTGTCTTGCCTGCAGTCGATGCAGGCAAGAGACATGCCAGTGTGTGGCCTCGGTCGGTAGGACACCGCCGCAATTGCGCGGCGTGGGACGATGGGTGCGGGCGCGGCGCCGAGGCGCGAGGGTCAGTTCAGGGCGCCCTGGCGAGGGCCCAGCGTACGGGCCACCCGCCACTGGGCGAGCAGGAGGGCGATGTAGGCCCAGAGCTCGGCCAACTCTTCGAGCGTCTGCTGTGCGGCGTGGCTGAGTTCGGAAAAGCCGATGAAGCCGTGGCCTTCGGCTTCGGCCGAGAGCAGCATGCCCACCACGCACAGTCCGATCTCGACGAGCGGAAAGCCGCCACCGCGCCAGATCCGCTGCAAGGTCCGGTCTTGCCGGGTGCGCACGAACAGCACCAGTTGCCAGACCAGTATGAGCGCGATGACGGGAGCGACCAGCGGCTTGTAGGGCAACTGCTGGCTGGACGAGAACATCGGGCCGAGTTCGGGAACGACCGCGAGCGGGGTCATGAAAACGGTGCCCCAACTGAGTTCACGTGCGCACAGCACAAACCAGATCGGTGCGACCATCAGCCAGAAGACGGCATGGCTGCGGCCTGCATCGCCGCCGGCCTGTGCCGCCGTGCGGCGCCAATGCAGTGCGAGCAGGCCGCCGGCAAACAGCAGGCCCGCCTGCAGGTTTTCTACCGGACCGTTTTCCCAGCCTGCGGTGGGCGGCAGCCAGGGCGCGGCTGCGTAGCTGGCGCAGTAGGCCAGCGCAAAGAAAAGGACGAGCCGGAAGGCATGGCGAGGGCGGGAAGGAGCGTCGGGCATGAAGAAGGCCGGTGAGGTCGGCTCGTCAGCTCGTGGAGTCGGGCTGGAGCCGGTTCATTAAACCTTCATTCTAATCTTGAGAAAATTTCCCGATATTCCATCGTGTTTTCGAAAATCGCTTTTCTATTTTGATAGCGGTTTCTGCTGTGCGGCCTGCAGGGACCGCAGGATGCTGGAGAAGTCGAGGGTGCCGTTGCCAGCCAGGCTGTGGGCGGCATAGAGGCTGCGAGCGAGGCCGCCCAGCGGGGTCGCGGCCCGAAGCTGGCTGGCATTGTCCTGCGCCAGGCCGAGGTCCTTGAGCATGAGGTCGCAGGCAAAGCCGCCGGCGTAGTCGTGCGAGGCCGGGGTGTGGGGCTGCACGCCCGGCACGGGGTTGTACTTTTCGAGTGCCCAGTTGCCGCCGGAACTGCGCCGCATGATTTCGGACAGCACCGCGGGATCGAGACCGTTCGCTTCTCCCAGCGCGAGGGCTTCGCAGGTGCCGATCATGAGCACGCCCAGCAGCATGTTGTTGCAGATCTTGGCGGTCTGGCCTGCGCCTGCCGGACCGGCGTGGAACAGGTTGGCCCCCATGACTTCGAGCAGGGGCCGGGCGCGCTCGACGTCGCCGGTCTCGCCGCCGATCATGAAGGTCAGCGTTCCGGCGGCTGCACCCGTGGTGCCGCCGGAAACGGGGGCGTCGATGAAGGGGATGCCGAGCGCCTGTGCGGCTGCCGCCACCTGCCGGGCACTGGCCGAGGCAATGGTGCTGCAGTCGATGACCAGGGTGCCGCGCGCCAGGCCGGCGAACAGGCCGGGTTGCTGGCCGTCGCCCAGGTAGAGCGACTCGACGTGCCGGCTGGCCGGCAGCATGCTGATCACCGCTTCGGCATCGGCTGCGGCTTCCTGGGCCGAGGCGGCGACGGCGAGGCCTTGTGCGCCGTAGGCCTGCAGGGCGGCGGGCGAGAGATCGAAGGCCCGTACGGTGTGCCCGGCGCGGTGGAGATTGAGGGCCATGGGGCCACCCATGTTGCCGAGGCCCAGAAATGCAATGTTCATGGTGAGAGTCTCCTGTTGTATGAAAAGCTGTGCGTGTCGCTCAGCGGATATCGGAGGGCCGGCGCGTGTCGAGCAATCGGCGCGCGATGATCACGCGCATGATTTCGTTGGTGCCTTCGAGGATCTGGTGCACGCGGGCATCGCGCAGCAGCCGTTCGAGCGGATATTCGCGGATGTATCCATAGCCGCCGTGCAACTGCAATGCATCGTTGACCACGCCGAAACCCGCATCGGTGGCGTAGCGTTTGGCCATGGCGCAGTAGGTGGATGCTTCCGGGTCGCCGGCGTCGAGCCGGCTGGCTGCCAGTCGCACCATCTGGCGCGCCGCCACGAGCTCGGTGGCCATGTCGGCGAGCTTGAACTGCAGGGCCTGGAAATCGGCCAGCGGGCGGCCGAACTGACGGCGGTCGTGCAGATGGGCCCGGGCGGCGTCGAAAGCCCCCTGTGCGGCGCCGACCGAGCAGGTGGCGATGTTGATGCGGCCTCCGTCGAGCCCCTTCATGGCGATGCGGAAGCCTTCGCCCTCCTGTCCCAGCCGATGGCTGGCGGGCACCCGCACGCCGTCGAGGTTGACGATGCGCGTGGGCTGGCTGTTCCAGCCCATCTTCTGTTCTTTCTTGCCGTAGCCGATGCCCGGGGCCTGTGCGGGAATGGCAAAGGCCGTGATGCCGCCCGGGCCGCTTTCGCCGGTACGTGCCATGAGCACCAGCAGGTCGGTGGCGCCTGCGCCCGAGATGAAGGCTTTGGTGCCGGTGATCACGTAGTCGTCGCCGTCCCGCACGGCCCGGGTCTGCAGCGAGGCCGCATCAGAACCCGCGTTGGGCTCGGTGAGGCAGTACGAGGCGAGGCGTTGACCGGCTGTCAGCGCCGGTCCCCACTCGGCTTTCACCGTCTCGGTGCCCCAGGTGCCGAGCATCCACGTGGCCATGTTGTGGATGGTGAGGTAGGCGGTGGTGGACGGGTCGACGGCGGCCAGTTCCTCGAACACCATGGTGGCGTCGAGCCGGGGCAGGGCCAGGCCGCCGATGTCCTGCGGCGCATAGAGGCCGCAGAAACCGAGTTCGCCGGCCTGGGCCAGTGCCTCGCGTGGAAAGATGGATTCGGCGTCCCACTGGGCCGCATGCGGCGCCAGCGCCTGGCGGGCAAAGGAACGGGCGGCGGCGGCAAAGGCGGCCTGGTCTTCCGAGAGATCGAAATGCATGGAGGGTGTCTGGGTGGGCCTGGGCAGCGCCAGTCCAATCCAGCGCCAGTCGATAGGACCATGCTAGGCATGCAGACGACACCCGGCAATCGGCAAAAACGCACATCCGATGTGCATCGCGCTTCGGCTTTGTGCACACCCGCCCGTGCGTGGGGCCGCCGGGCAGGGTACGGATATTGCGTCAGCCGATGGGTGACGCATGAGGGACGCGTGGCAACCGTGCGCAAGCGTCCCGGTCTGTTTTTTCAGAGTTCAACCCGATGCAGCCTGTTTCCCTGTCTCTTAT
>ERZ1031720.29-NODE-29-length-18839-cov-7.916897_pt1 | contig 18839 bp, 18 predicted proteins | sample MGYA00518750_ERZ1031720 | MGnify/ENA primary metagenome ERZ1031720 (study PRJEB33718, sample SAMN03160008) | human skin metagenome | collected 2014-04-10 | study: EMG produced TPA metagenomics assembly of the PRJNA266117 data set (Human skin bacterial metagenome and... | reverse complement strand
TGTCAGCAGCAGCGGGCCGAGCACATTGGTCTCGAAGTGGCGGCGGGCGGATGCGACGGCGTCGTTGCCGAGGAAACCGCCGAACTCGGCGATGCCCGCGTTGTTGATCAGCAGCGTGACGTCCGAGGCCAGGGCCGCGGCTGCTGCGACGCTGTCGGGATCGGTGACGTCGAGCTGCAGCGGCACCACGCCGGGCAGGGTGACGGCGGCGGGCTGGCGAGCCGCCGCATAGACCTTGCTGGCGCCGCGTGCCAGGGCTTCGCGTGCGAAGGCCAGGCCGAGGCCGCGATTGGCGCCGGTGACCAGGACGACTGCGTTGTCGAGTTTCATGATGGGTTTCCTTGTTGACGGTTGTTGTTGCAGGATCGAATCGACGTGCATGCCATTCATATGATGGTCATCATATTCATTGGCGTAAAAAAAGCCATGCGGCTGCATGGCGGTGAACTCAATGCGGCAAGGGCGGCTTGTTGTCTTGGCCTTCGTGGTCGTACTGGTCGAGGACGGACCGGCGTGCGGCGGCGAGCACGGCCCGTCCTTCGGCGTTGTCGCCCAGGGTTCGGGCCAGTTGAAGGGCGCCGACCAAGGTGCTGACGATGGCCGCTGCGGCATGCGAGCCGGCCGAGGCCGGCAGCACCTGCTGTATCGCTTCGATCATGGTCGAGACCCGGCGAGCGGCCACCCCGCGGACATCGGGCGATTGGCGGGGCATTTCGCTGGCCAGGGCGGCAATGGGGCAGCCTTCTTCGAGACGGGGAAGGTGAAAGTCCGAGAGGTAGGTTTCGACCCATGCCCGCAAGGGACTGTCGCCATCGGCGCGGCGGCCGGCCATGCGGCGGGCCAGTCTGGCCGAACTCTCGCGGCCCGCCTGTTCCATGGCGGCTGCCAGCATGGTGTCGCGCGAGTCGAAGTGCGCGTAGAAGCCGCCGTGCGTGAGCCCGGCTTCTTTCATGATGTCGGCCACACCCACCCCTGCGTAACCCCCGCGCCGGATGGCACGGGCAGCGGCGGTGACGATGCGTTCACGGGTCAATTCCTTGCGGCTGGGCTGAGACATGGCGGGCGGTCATATTTATGATGGCAATCATATTATCACGTTCGGGAATGGTCTGCCGACGACGGCGTGCAGCATGCCGTCGCGGGCCGTCGGTTGCCGTGGCTGGCGCTAGCGGCGAAGGCCGTGGGAGACCTGCTGCTTGATGGCGGTGAAATCCGCGTCCGCCCGCTGCCGGGGACGCGGCAAGGGCACGGGAACGATGTGCTGGATGCGTCCAGGCCGGGGCTCCATGACGGCGACCCGGTCGCCCAGAAATACCGCTTCTTCCACGTCGTGCGTGACGACGATGGCGGTGATCCGGCGTTCGCTCCAGATGCGCAGCAGCTCTTCCTGCAGGTAGACACGCGTCAGCGAGTCGAGGGCGCCGAAGGGCTCGTCCATCAACAGGATCTCGGGCCTCGATACCAGGGCGCGGGCGATGGCGGCGCGTTGGGACATGCCGCCCGACAGCTGATGCGGATAGGCCGAGGCAAACGAGGCCAGGCCGACCAGCTCCAGTTGCTCGCGGATGCGATCCTCGCGTTCGGATCGGGCCAGGGCAAACGTGTCGAGCCCGAGGCCGACGTTGTCGTGCACGTTGAGCCATGGAAAAAGCCGGTGGTCCTGGAACACCACGCCCCGGTCCAGGCCCGGTCCGGCAATGGCCGTGCCATCGAGCAGAATCTCGCCTTCGTAGCGGTCGTCCAGCCCGGCGATCAAACGCAGCAGCGTGGATTTTCCGCATCCCGAGGCGCCGACGATGCTGAGGAACTCGCCGCGCGCGAGGTTCAGGCTGATGCGTTGCAGCACCGTCAGCGTATCGCCTTCGACGGGGTAGCTCTTGCTGACATGGCGCACGGACAGCGCGGCAGGGGGTGCGAGTGCGAGATCGGACATCAGCGTGTCTTCCATGAAAGCAGACGATGGGAGGCCGCCTGCACCAGGCGGTTGATGCCGTAGCCGACGACGGCGAGCACAAAGACGCCGATCAGGACGAGGTCCATGCGAAACACATCGCGGGCTGCGGCCAGGAAGGCCCCGATGCCGCGTCCGGTGCCGATGGCGTATTCGGAGCCGACGGTGCCGATCCATGCCGTGAGCAGACCGACCTCGATGCCGATGAGCACGGAGGGCAGGGCTGCAGGCCAGACCAGCCGCCGCAGGCGCATCCAAGGGCCCAGCCTGAGGGTCGCGGTCACTTCGCGCAGCGCCAAGGGGATGTTTCTCACACCTTGTTCTGTGTTGAGGAAGATCGGAAAGAACGCCGAGATGGAGATGAACACCACCTTGGCCGCTTCGCCGTTGCCGAACCATGCAGTGAGCAGCGGGATCCAGGCGAACAGGGCGACCTGGCGCAGGGCATGCAGCGTGGGAGCCACTCCTCGTTGTGCGGGTCGCGACAGGCCGACGGCCAGACCGGTCAGGATCCCCAGCGCGGCGCCGAGCGCGAAGCCCAGCAGCAGCCGAAGCAGGCTGGCTGCGGCCGAGCCCCAGAGCTGCCGGCCCTGTTCGTCGACGAAGGGTGCGGCCAGGATCTGGTGCAGGGGGACGAACAGCGGATGCTGGACCCATCCACCGTCGACCAGAAGCGCCCAGACCAGCAGCAAGGCCAGTGGCAGCAGGGCCCCTGCCGGCGGGGACAGGCTCTGCAGGCGGCGTGGCCCTGGGTCGGATGTCGGTTCAGTCATGGCCCGGCTGCCAGCGGCCGATGCGGCGTTCGAGCTGCCGCAGTGCCACGTCCAGAGAAAAGCCGACGACACCGACGACCAGGATGCCGACGATCACGATGTCGAGCTGGAACAGGGTCCTGCCCCAGACCATCATGTAGCCGATGCCTTCGGTGGCGGCCAGCATCTCGACCACGACCAGGGCAATGAACGCATGGCTGAGCCCCAGACGGAAACCGCTGAAGACCACCGGAAAGCAGGCGGGCAGGGTTAGCCGTGTCAGCCGTGTCCAGGGGCGCAGGCGCAGTACCCGGGCCGCCTCGATGTAACTCTGCGGAATCTGGCGGATGGCCCGGGTGGCATGCAGCACCACGGGCACCAGCACGGCCTTGGCGATCACCAGGATCTTCAGTGTCTCCTCGATGCCGAAGATCAGGATCAGGATCGGGATCCATCCCAGAGTCGGTACCGAAAACAGCGCCACCAGCGTCGGCTCCACGTAGCGGCGGGCCCAGGCCGAGGTGCCGAGCCAGATACCGATCGCCAGGCCCGACACGCCGCCCAGCAGCAGACCGGATGCGATGCGCTGCAGGCTGATCCGCAGGTGCTCGAAGATCTCTCCGGACAGCAGCAGTTCGGTGAATGTGGCCAGCACACGCTGCGGCGTGGGCAGGATCTGGGGAGACACCCACTGGTTGACGGCCGAAACCTGCCAGAGCAGCAGCAGTAACGCCGGCAGTGCCAAAGCCTGGAGGACATGGCGCACCCGGGTCGGTGTCGCGGTCTGCCGTGCCGCGGCCTGGGCCGGACGGCCATGGGCGGCGGGGCGGTTCAATACCGCCATAGGGTCGAGGGAAGCCATTGAGGATCGGTCGGCGGACATGACTGCCGCGTCAGTGCGCGGCCGCTGCAGGGCGGGTGGCCCAGTAGGTCTGCAGGTTCTGGCTGCGCAGGGCCTGCTCGACGTAGCTCGGAGCGGCCCACTGTTGCAAGTCGATGTCGCTGCGGATCAGCTTCTGTTCGCGTGTGAACTCGATCGCGTCGCGGTACTGGCTGACGAGGAAGTCGTCGACACGCGGGTTGTGCACGTCCTTGAGGGGCACGCCGTCGAAGTCGTCCTTGATCGCCTCGTAGGGGACGCCCGACTTGGCCCAGATGCGGTAGGCTTCCTCGCGGTTGGATTCCTGGCTCACCCAGTAGGCGGCTTTCACCAGAGCATCTGCCACTTTCTGGGTGGCCTGCGGATACTGCTTTTCGAAGGCTTCCGTGACGGTAATGGCGCCGAATCCGGACGCCTTGGCCCCCAGCTCCTTGGACGAGTAGAACACCTTGGCCACGCCTTGGTCCCGCAGCGTCAGCAGGCTGCTGGTGCCGATGGCGGCATCGATGCTGCCTGCGGTGAGCGCGGCCAACTGGTCGCCGGTCTTGAGGTCGACGAGGGTGATGTCGCGCAGCGTCAAGCCGTTTTCCTGCAAGGCCTTGAGCAACGCCCAATGCAGGACGGTGCCCTTGGCCACGGCGACCTTCTTGCCTTTCAGGTCCTTGAACGACGTGGCCGGAAGATCCTTGCGCGCCACGGCAAAGACCGTGCTGTAGCCGTACGAGGCGATGATGCGGGTCGGCAGTCCGCCGGCCTTGCCGATGATGTTGGGCAGAGAGCCGTACTGGGCAAAGTCGAGGCGGCCATTGGCAATGGCTTCGTTGATGGCCGGGCCGGTTCCCGTGAAATACTCGAATGTCAGCTTGACGGGCGTGCCCTTGAACTCCTCTTCGATGAATCCCTTCACATGGGCGATGGCGAGGATCGCCAGGCCGTAGGGTTGCCCGAAACCCTGGCCGAATGCGCCGAAGCGGATGACTTGGGGCGGTTGCTGCGTGGCGGCGGGCTGTTGGGCCTGGGCGTTTGCGGCGGCCGCGGCGGCGAGGGCCAGCATGCCCAGCCATTTCCATGACTTCATGGTGAGATCTTTCGTGAGGGAGATGAGATCAGTGGGCACGGCGCAGCAGTTCGAAGCTGGCGTCCTGGGCGGCCGTCGAGCGGCGTCCCTTGCCCCAGCCGATGGCGTTGCGGTAGCTGCCCATCCATTGCTGGACGATGGCTTCGTGTTCTGCCGTCGCCACCGGTCCGTCGGCGACCGGTGCGACGTACAGCGCATCGGCAGGACAGTAGAGCTCGCACATGAAACAGGTCTGGCAGTCGTCCTGGCGCGCAATGACGGGGATGCCGCCCGGGACGGCGTCGAAGACGTGGGTGGGGCAGGCCTGCACACAGATGTTGCAGCCTGTGCAGCGGGTCGGGCTGACGATTTCGATCATGCGGCGATTCCTTCGGGGATTGAGGGCTGCCAGGCCGGGGTGTTCCGGTCGACGGGCTGGGGGCGCACCCAGATGTCGTCCAAGCCTCCGCTGACCAGGCGGTGACGCTGGGCAGGGTCGAGCTCGGGATGGTCGCTGCGGCGTGCCATGCCGCGTGTCTCGGTCCGGCCGAGGGCGCTTCGGTACATCCAGCGCGCCGTAGCCAGCATCGCCAGCGCTTCGCGGCCTCGCACGAGCTGCTGTTTTTCCGGTGCGGCGGCCTGCCTGACTCGGTGCCACTGCGCATCCAGGCGGGCCAGCGATTCCTGCAGGCGATCGCCGCTGCGGTTCCAGTTGCGTTCGTAAGGAAAGACTTCGGCCTGGACGGCCTGGACCAAGGCGGCCGGATCCCAGCCTGGACCGGCGCGCTCGGCCAGGCCTGCCGTACCCGCACGCCGCAGCCTGCGCTGTGCCTGGGCGCGGATCGAGCGGCTGAAATCCGCTGCGCCCGCGCCGGCCCAGAAACCCGAGGACAGTGCCCAGGCCGCGTTGTGGCTGCCGCCGCCGGTAAATGCACCGCAGATCAGCTCCCTCGTCGCGGCATCGCCTGCCGCGTACAGGCCAGGCACGGAGGTGGCGCAGTCCTCGCGGATCACATGCAGGCCGCCGGTTCCTCTGACCGTGCCTTCGAGCCGCAAGGCGACCGGGAAATGCTGGGTGAAGGGGTCGATGCCCTGCCGGTCGAACGAGACGAAAAAATTGGGTTGTGCGGTCCGCATCCAGGCCCGGATCGATGCGTCGGCCCGGTCGAGGCAGGCATAGACCGGCTCGGTCTGGAGGGTCTTGGCGATGATCCCCCTGCCGCGCGAGGAGCCCGCGCCTTCGATCGGCACGCCCTGGCGGTCGTAGAAGGTCGCCCAGTTGTAGAACAGGGATTTGGTGACCGACGAAAAGGCCGGGCCCAGGCCATAGGCGTTGGAGAACTCCATGCCCGAGAGCTCGGCGCCGGCTTCGGCGGCCATCAGGTAACCGTCGCCGGTCAGGACGTTGCAGCCCAATGCGCGGCTGAGAAAGGCGCAACCGCCGCTGGCCATGACCACGGCACCGGCGCGCACCACCCAGCGATCGAGTGTGCCGCGCTGGATGCCGGTGGCTCCGGCGACCGTACCGTGCTCGTCGACCAGCAGTTCGAGCGCGGGGCTGTGGTCGAGGATGCGTGCACCGGCCTCCTTGGCCTTCTTGCGCATCAGTCGCATGTACTCGGGACCCTGCAGTGAAGTGCGCTGCAACTGGCCTTGGTCGTTGCTGGGAAACGGATAGCCCCACTCGGTGAGCTTTTCGGTGTTGAGCCAGGTCTGTTCGAGGACGCGGTCCATCCAGGCGTGCTCGGCCAGTTCGCCGCCCATGGTGTAGCGGCTGGCCTTGGCCTTGGCGCGGGCCTCGGCATCCCGCGGCACATGCCAGAGGCCGGTGCCCGACGGTGCGGTGGCGCCGGATGTGCCGCAGAAACCCTTGTCGACCAGCGTCACCTTGGCGCCCCGCGCCGCGGCCGCGATGGCGGCCCAGGTGCCGGCCGGACCGCCGCCGATCACCAGGACGTCGGTGTCGATCTGCAGGCTGCCTGCGCTGGCCTGCAGCGGGGCAAGGGAAAGGTGGGAGAGAGTCATGTGGGGGTGCTCCTGTGCTGCCCCATGCGACTGGGGCAGTGGGCATCGGGGTCACACGACGCGTGGCCCTGCGGCCTGGCGCGAGACGTGTCGACCTCGAAGTCTAGGAACACCGTACGCATCCACCAACGATGAAATACGACTTTGGTTATGACCGGGCCGGACGGCGTGCCGCAGCCGGGCAGGGCCCCCGTGCCGGGTCTTCAGGGCTTCAGGAGGAGAGCAAGGGCGGCAGCAGGTCGAGCAGCAGGACCATGCCCAGTCCGACCAGCGCCACGATCGATTGCACCACCGAGATGGTCTGGGTCGCTTCGCCCATGGACATGCCGAACGACTCCTTGACGAGCCAGAAGCCTGCGTGATTGGCATAGTTGAAGAACAGCGAACCGCAACCGATGGCCAGGGCCAGCAAGGGCACGTTGAGTGACGGGTCCGAGCCTGCAAGGGGCGCCAGCAGACCCGCAGCGCCCACGATGCCGACCGTGGCCGATCCGGTCGAGACCGAGAGCAGCATGGAGATGATCCATCCCAGCACGAGCGGCGACAGCGAGAACTGGTGGCTGAGGTGCACGATGGCGTCGCCGACCTGCGCATCGGTCAGCACCTGCTGGAAAGCCCCGCCGCCGGCGATGATGAGCAGCACGTTCGCAATGGGTTTGAGACTGGCGCTGAGGGAGTCGCGCAGCTTGGCGGCATCGCCCCGGTTCGGATAGACCAGGGCGCAGGCGGCGAACAGCACGCCGACCAGCATCGCGATCACCGGGTTGCCCAGGAAGGCGGTGGTGTGGGCCGCCGGCGAGGCCTTGGCAAAGAAGAGTTCGCCGAGCGCATGCAGCAGCATCAGGAAAGCCGGCAGAAGGGCCGCGAACAGGCCCAGCACCAACTGCCCCTTGGCGCCTGCGGCGGAACGGATGGCGGTCTGTGCCGGCTCTTGCGGGGCGAACTGCGCGATCAGCGAAGGATCGGGGCTGACGTGGAGCCGGGGCGCGATGAAGGCGCCGTAGACCGGACCGGCCAGGACGATCGCCGGAATGGCCGCGATGAACCCATACACCATGGTGGCTCCGACGCTGGTCTGGAGCGTCGCGATGGCGGTCAAGGGGCCGGGGTGGGGCGGCACCATGCCGTGCATCGCGGCCAGCGCGGCGATCACCGGCACGCCCACGTAGACGTAGGCCGAGCCTTTGCGGGTGCCGTCCTGCTCGAGCTTGCGGGCCACGCTGAAGACCAGCGGCAGCAGCACCACCAGCCCGACCTCGAAGAACATGGGAATGCCCACGATGAAGGCCACCAGGGCCATGGCCCAGGGCAGCACGCGGCCCGAGGCGTTGTTCACGATGTAGTTCGAGATGCTTTCGGTGACACCGGTGTCGGCCAGGATCTTGCCCAGCATGGCGCCCAGCGCGACCACGAGACCGACCACCCCGAGCGTCTTGCCCGCACCGTTGGTCATCGACTTGATGAGGCTCTCGACCGGCATCTGGGTGGCCAGGCCGACGCCGACCGCGACGACGAGCAAGGCCAGCAGGGGATGCATCCGGATGCGCGAGACGATGAGCGCGACCAGAATCAGGACGCTCGCAAGCGCGATGGCGAGCAGCTGAATATCTCCAGGGTTCATGGGATTCCTATGAAGTTATTGGTTTTTGGCGGAAAGGCGGCCGCTTTCGCCGCGCGTGGACATGCGCGGCCGTGGGCTGCACCGACTATAAGTCGGTCCCGATATCCCCGGGTTTTGGTCGAAGTCGGACGGCGGCGATGGTTTGAGGGGCTCGACATCTGTTGACGGCATGTCGATGGACGGAACGGTAGCAAGGCTTGGCGGCCACGGTTTCTAGAATCGAAAAGCAGCCGGCCACGGGGTTTTCCGGGTCACGGCTCATCACGCTGCCGGTCGGCAGAACACATGGACACGTGGAGGGATAAGGGAATGAACAGACGTCTGAGCATGGCGATCGCGGCACTGGGCCTGCTGGGTGCAGTGGGCCAGGCCTGGGGCCAGTCCAAGGAAGTGGTCATCGGTTACCAGGACATGGTGGTGCCCTGGCGCTACGCCCAGGAAACCCAGGAAGTCGAGAAACGCACGGGCTACAAGGTGACCTACCGCAAGCTCGGCAGCGGTGCCGAGGTGGTGCGTGCGCTGGCCTCGGGTGCCATCCACATCGGCGAGGCCGGCTCGTCGCCGTTTGCGTCGGCGCTTTCGCAAGGCGTGCCGATCCAGGTGTTCTGGATTCTCGACAACATCAACGATGCCGAGGCACTGGTCGCCCGCAACGGCTCGGGCGTCAACACGCTGGCCGATCTGAAGGGGAAAAAGATCGGCCTGCCTTTTGTGTCGACCACCCATTTCCATGCCCTGGTAGCGCTGCAGGATGCCGGGGTCGACCCGAAATCGGTGCAGATCCTGAACCTGCGTCCGCCCGAGATCCTGGCGGCTTGGGCACGAGGCGATATCGACGCGACCTTTGTCTGGGATCCCGCGCTGGCCGAGGTCAAGAAGAACGGCAAGGTGATCGTGACTTCGGGGCAGATCGCGGCCAAGACCGGCAAGGCGACCTTCGACGGCCTGGCCGTGAGCCGGGATTTCGCCAAGGCCAACGATGCTTTCCTGACGCAGTTCGTGCAGGTCCTGGCCGATGTGGACAAGGCCTACACCTCGAACCGAGCGGGCTGGACCGCGGACAGCCCGCAGGTCAAGGCAGTGGCCAAGTGGAGCGGTGCCCAGCCTGCCGCGGTGCCCGACAGCCTGTCGCTGTACGCCTTTGTGCCCCCGGCCGAACAGGCCACGCCGAAGTGGCTGGGTGGCGGCAAGGATGCCGTGGTGACGAAATCGTTGGCGGCGACGGCGGCTTTCCTGAAGGAACAGGGGACGATCCAGAACGTGCTGCCGGATTACTCGGTGGGGGTGAACCCCAGCTGGGTCGAGCGTGCCAAATAAAGGGGCTGCCCTTGCGTGGGCCCAGCCGCCTGTGCAGGGTGAGGCCGAGCCGGCCCGGGAGGGCCTGGCCATCCGGGGCTTGAGCGTTCGTTATGCGGGCGCCTCGGGCAGCGAGCCGGTGCTTGCGCTCAGCGACGTCGACCTGAACATCGCCGAAGGCGAATTCGTGGTGGCGCTGGGGGCATCGGGCTGCGGCAAGACCACGCTGCTGAACTGCATCGCGGGCTTTACCCAGCCGTCGGTGGGGAGCCTGCACTTGAACGGCCGCGAGGTCTCGGGCCCGGGTGCGGAGCGCGGCGTGGTGTTCCAGAAGCATGCGCTCATGCCCTGGCTCGATGTCATCGACAACGTGGCGCTGGGGCTGCGCATGCGCGGCCTGTCGCGCAACACGCGGCTGCAGATCGCGCGCGAGCAACTGGCGCTGGTCGGTCTCGGGGATTTTGCCAACGTCCCCATCTGGCAGCTTTCGGGGGGCATGCAGCAGCGGGTGGGCATTGCGCGCGCGCTGGCGAGCGACCCTGCCGTGCTGCTGCTCGACGAGCCCCTGGGGGCGCTCGACGCGTTCACGCGCGAAGCCATCCAGGAACTGATCCTGAAGCTGTGGCAGCGAACCGGCAAGACGATTTTTTTCATCACGCACGATGTCGAGGAAGCCCTGTTCCTGGCCTCGCGGCTGATCGTGATGACACCGAGGCCGGGGCGTATCTCGCAAGAGCATCCGCTCGGGTTCAACCGGCAATACCTCGAAGGCCGGCCCACGCGTGCCGTCAAGTCCGATCCCGCTTTCATCGCCTGGCGCGAGAAAGTGCTGCGATGGGTGGCACCCGATGCCATGCGGTCCTGAATGCCGCGTGCCCGCCGGTGTGCGCGGGTGCTTTTCCTTTCCTCGTCCAACCTTTCTGACCCGTTTGAGATGACGACTCCCCGGAATGCGCCTGACGGCGTGGCGCGTGGCGCCGAAGCGAGCCCGCCCGACCCGGCACGGATCCCGCCGGTTGCCGCATTCAGGATACCGGGGGCCGGATCGAGCCGAGGCGTCAGCGCGGCCTGCGTGGCGCTGATGGTGTTCACATGGTGGCTGGCGACCGATCGAGGCTGGGTGCCCGCGTTGTTCCTGCCGGCGCCCGAAGCCGTCTCGCGTGCTTTTCTGGAGGCATGGCGCGGCGATATTCAGGGTGGCCAGTCCTTGCTCGTGCATTTGCAGTGGAGTGCGATCCGGGTCTTCGGCGCTTTTGCGCTGGCGGTCCTGACGGCCGTGCCCGTCGGCATCGCGATGGGCGTCAGTCGGTTCGCGCGGGGGATCTTCGATCCGCCGATCGAGTTCTACCGGCCCTTGCCCCCGCTGGCCTATCTGCCGCTGGTGGTGATCTGGCTGGGCATCGACGAAGCCAGCAAGATCGTGCTGATCTACCTGGCCTGTTTTGCCCCGATCGCCCTGGCTGCCAAGGCCGGCGTGCGCAGTGCCAGCATCGAGCAGATCAACGCAGCCAGTTCGCTGGGCGCCACGCGCTGGCAGTTGATCCGGCATGTGATCGTGCCTGCCGCCTTGCCGGACATCATGGTCGGCTTGCGCATCGCCATCGGTTTTGGCTGGACCACGCTGGTGGCCGCCGAGATGGTGGCGGCCACGGTGGGCCTGGGCCAGATGGTGCTCAATGCATCCAATTTCCTGCGCACCGACGTGGTGGTGATGGGCATCCTGGTGATCGGCCTCGTGGCCTGGACTTTCGATTGGCTGATGCGGGGCATCGAAGCCCGGGTGGTGCCGTGGAAAGGACGGAGCTGACGGGTCGGTCCGTTCCTGACGAACCCGCGTGTCCGTCAGTGCGCATGCGCCGACGGTGCACGGCCCGGCTGCGGCGTGGTCGCCATCGATTGCAACTCGCGGGCCCAATCCGCGGCGTCGGGCTTGGCGTCGTCGGGCAGCACCTGGAGCCGCAGCCAGCCCTGGGGGTCGATGACAAAACCCGTTCCGGCGAGTGCGGCGGGGTCGCGGCCGCCGGCGATGGCCATGGCCTGCCAGGCATCCGCGCCGGTGGCCTGACAATCGGCTGCACGGCCGTCGGCAGCGGCCGGCTCGCCGGGGTCGCCCAGCGTCACGACCACGACCGGATGATCCGGCACGACCGGCGGACGCCAGCCGGACACGGTCGGTGAAACGGCGAGCAGATAGACGAATCGGCCCCGCAGTTGCCGCAGATCGAGCGCCGTCTCGTCCTTGCAGGCGATGGACAACGCGGGGGGCGGTACCGCGTACGGCCAGCGCTGCGTCCGGCTGACGCTGTTGCCGGAAACCCGGGCGCGGAAGTAGTCGATGAGCTGCCAGCGCTGGCGTGCGTCGAGGCTGGCGAGGGTACCGTGGGCAAACGGGCTGTGGCCGATGGTGTCGAAGACCCGCGTGAGCCAGTCGAACAGGTCGCCGTCGCTGCGCTGCCAGATGTTGTAGGCGTCGAGATCGGCCGGATTGTCTTGCGGGTTGGCACAGGCCTGGGTGCAATGCTGCAGCGTCAGCGCCTGGCCGCGCACGATGGACGCAGCCGTGTAGCCGGTCTCGGAGCGGTAGAAGCTGCCGGGATGGGCAGGCTGCACAAAATCCCGCCAGTTCGGCAAGGGCAGCAAATAGATCGCGACAAGCGCGACAGGAAACAGCAGGCGGGTGCGCCGCCCCACCAGGCTGGCCAGGCCCAGCACGGCGATCAGCGCGATGACGGCCGCTCGTTCGATCTCGGTGCCGATCCAGGGCTTGTCCCAGGCGTCGGGATCGGGCTGCCAGGGCAGCGGCCACTGCGGCTGCAGATGCACGGCGGGTTGCAGACTGGCCAGTGCCACGGCCAGGCCGATCACCAGCAGGCCGAGTGCGGCCTCCCAGGCGATGCTGAGACGCAGCGCGCGCGCATCGCCCCGTTGCAGGCGTGGGGTGAAGACCAGGCGATTGAGGGCCGCGACGCCCAGCAGCAGTCCAAAACCCAGTGTCTTGAGCAGCGCCAGCCAGCCGTAAGGGGTGCCCAGCCAACCGCCCAGATCGCCGATCAGGCCCTCGGCCTGCCACCAGGCCGTGAGCACCAGCGTGATCACTGCCGCCAGCCCCAGCCAGGAAAAACGCGACACGGCACGCTGGGCCGGCCCCTGGGAGGTCGATGCCGAGCTTGTGCGCAGCCAGTGCCAGAGCGGCAGCAGGCCGCCGAGCCAGGCCCCCGCCGCCAGCACATGCAGCGACACGAGCCAGACCAGCAGACGATCGTCGGCTGCCGCCGAATGGCCGAGCAGGGACTGCAGCGCGACGGCTCCGCCCGCCAGAAGGTTGGCCGACCACAGGGCCGGCAACGGCGAACCGGGTGCCGGCGAGGGTCTGCGTGCCGGTCCGAGGCACCGGACGGCCAGGCCGGCCGCCACCACCAGCAGCACCGTGCGCAAGATCACGGCCTGCCCGAACTGTGTATGCGCGGCGACCAGCCACACGGCATCGAGGCTGAGCGCTTCGGTCATCGACACCGCCTGCGCGGGCAGCCAGACGGCGAGTGCAATGAGCTTCAGGGCCAGCGCGAAACGGAGCAGCCGGACGGTCCAGGCGCGCTGAAGGTCGCCGTCGGGGGTGCCCAGATCCCGTGCGACGAGCAGCGTGAACAGCAGGGCGCCGAAGATCTGCAGCGTGGCGGCGAGGTCCAGGCCGCGTCCCAGCCGCAATGCCAGCTCGAGCGAGCCGGGAAGGTCCCAGGTCATCTGCGGTCAGGCGTCCCGGGCCAATCGACGGGAACCGTGCAGACCCTGCACGGGGTGACAGGACATCGTCATCAAGGCTTGACGGTGAAGTTGTACTGTCCCTTGGTGCGGTGCGTGTCGACGGCCGTGATGGCCCACTCCACCCGGTAGGTGCCGGCCGGAAGGGCCGGGTTCAAGCCGATGCTCAGGATGCGGGAGTCGGCAGGGGACACGACGGGCTTACCGTCGTCGACGCGTTGGCCGATGGCATTGCGCACGCTCACCGAGGCCAGCTTGGGTTCCAGACGCTCCGTGAAGTGAATCTGGACGCGCTGGGGGGACTGGCTCACCGTGCTGTCGACCGCCGGTTGCGCCGACTCCAGTTGGCCATGAGCCCAGGCGGGGGCGGCGGCCAGAACACAGGCGGCGGCCGCCAGTACAACCCGGCCCTGCCTGCGCAGCAGGTTTGCCAGGGACGTCGCCCCAAAGGCTGCAGATCCACTCACCATTCGATATCTCCTTTTTGACCCACGAGCACCTTGTCCCGAATCTTGAACAGGATTGTGGTCAGCAATGAAAAAAGCAGGGCCATCACGAACAGGCCGGCAATGAGGTGGCCATACGCCCCCCAGCTCTGCGACCAGTCGAGAAAATAGCCGAGCCCGGACTTTACACCGACCATCTCGGCGGCCACCAAAACCGTCAGTGCGCTGCCCAGTCCCATGAACAGCCCGACGAACACATGCGGCAGCGATGCCGGTACGGCGATGCGCAGCAGCAGGAAGAGCGTGGAAGCGCCCTGGGTGCGGGCGACGTCGTAGTACTCGGACTTGACGCTTTCGACGCCCGACCAGGTCAGCACGGCCACCGAGAACCAGGTCGCCAGGGCCACCAGGAACACGCCGGCCGTGAAGCTGCTGGGAAACAGGAAGAGCGCGATGGGAATGATGGCGGTGGCAGGCACCGGTCCGATGAAGCGCAGCACGGGTCGTGTCCAGTAGCCGACCTTGCGCGACCAGCCGGTGGTCAATCCGGTGAGAAAACCCACCGACACGCCGACCGAGACACCCGTCGCCAGCAGGATCAGCGACGAGCGGATGCTGTCGAGCAGACGTCCATGCTCCTTGAAGTACACCTCGACGATGCCCTGCGGGCCCGGCAGATAGGCTTGCCGCCAGTAGCCGGTCTTGCTCGAGGCGATCTGCCACACCGTCAGCAGGATGGCCAGGACCGCAAGACGCGGGGCATTGCGGTAGGACCAGCGGCCCGCCGCGCCCAGGCGCCCGTACAGCGGCGCGACGGCCAGCAGCAGCAGGCCGAGCGCCACCTGAACGGCAGCCAGGTCGTCGGTGAGGCGGTGGCCGGCCGCGTCCGGGATGTCGGGCCAGATGTAGGTGACGCCACCGGCCGCCAGCCAGGCCAGCGCCGCGAATGCAAAACGCAGCAGCCGGCGAGCGGTGACTGGGTCGTGTGCCGGCGCGGTGCGGCCTGCCGTTCGCGCGTCCGCTGCGGGGTTCGTCAGGGCTCGAGTCGTCATGGGGTGCGCTTTCGAGCGTGGGCCACGGGGGTGCGGGCGCTGTGCATCAGCTGCTCAGCACGTCGACGGACACCTTGCGGGCCAGCGCCTTGACGTCGGTCCGGCGGCGCAGAATGCCCACCTCCTGAAGATCCGCGCCATAGGCCGAGAGGTGCTGGATCAGGCGGTCGTTGGCCGGATAGTGCACGTCGTGCGTGTGCGAGCGGATGATCTCGGCCAGGATCGGTCGTTCGATGGGCGAGTACTGCGTGAAGATTTCGGCCGACTCGTCGGGGTTCTGGCTGATCCACTGGGCCGATTCGAGGAGCGCCCGGGTGAACGCGGCCGCGTCGCCGCGCCGGTTGACCACGAAGTCCTCGCGCACGCCGATCGCGCAGCAGGCCAGATCCTTGTGGGTGCCGAGGTGCAGTCCGCCGATCTCGGTGAACTCCTTGCGGTGACTGCGCAGCGTCACGTAGATGGCCGGATCGGCGCCCGAGACCGCATCGACTTCGCCCTTGGAAAGCGCTTCGCCCAGCAGGTCGTTGGGGAACACCTTCCACTCGACTTCGGTCTGCGGATTGATGCCGATCTTCTGCAGCTCGACGCTCAGGTATTGTTTGGCCGGGTTGTCGATGCTGGGCACGCCGATCGACTTGCCCTTGAGCGCCTTGTAGTCGATTTCCTTGGAGCCGGTCTTGGCCAGCACCCGGATGCATCCCCCGTGTACCGTGCCCGTGAACCTGACGTTGACGCCCTGTTCGAGCGGCTTGAGATACTGCAGGATGAAGTTGACATAGGTGTCGACCTTGCCGGCCGCCACGGCTTCCACGCCCTGGGCGAAGTTCGAACCGAAATTGACGAATTCGACGTTCGCCCCGTGCTTCTTGAAAAAACCCTTGGCCTGCGCCACCGGCTGCGAGATCAGGCAGATGCCCGATCCGTTCCAGCCGGCCTTGATGACCTCTCCGGTGGGCTGGCTGGCAGCCGCCCGCGACAGGCCGGGCAGGCCGACGCCGATGAGGGGTGCGCCGACGGCCAGCGCAGCGGTGCCGCGCAGCAGCTTGCGGCGCGAGAAATCAAAGGACGATCGAAGGATTTGAGACATGACACACCTTTAAGGAAATGAGGCGCTCGCTGCGGCGAGGCCATGCGGTTTTGCTTGCAACGCCCGTTCGCGGCTACCAACTGGCATCCAGCCCCAGCAGCGACAGGCTCTGATGCCGGAGCTCGGCCAGTCGCGGATCGCCGCGATGGCGGGGGTAGGGCAGGTCGACCTTGAAGTCGGCCTTGATCCTGGCGGGACGTTCGCTGAACACGATCACGCGGGTCGCCATGAACAGGGCTTCCTCGACGTCGTGCGTGACCAGCACGGCCGTGAAACCCTGGTTGCGCCACAGCGAGACGATCTCCGACTGCATGGTGAGTCGGGTCAGCGAGTCGAGCTTGCCCAAGGGTTCGTCGAGGATCAGGACGGCGGGGTCGTTGACCAGTGCACGGGCCAGCGAGACCCGTTGCGCCATGCCGCCCGACAACTGGTGCGGGAAGGCCTTGCTGAACTGCGACAGCCCGACCCGATCGATCGTCTGGTCGACCCGCTGCCGCTGTTGTTTGAGCGTGCCTTGCGCCTCGGGGCCCAGGGCGACGTTGCGCCAGACCGTGCGCCAGGGAAACAGAGTCGGATCCTGGAACACCACGACACGCGACGGATGCGGGCCGGTGATGGGCTGCCCGTTCTCCTGCAGCGCGCCTTCGCTCGGCGGCTCCAGTCCCGCGATCAGCCGCAGCAGCGTGGATTTGCCGCAACCCGACGGGCCGAGCAGGGCCACGAACTCGCCCGGTTCGATATGCAGATCGACCTGATCGAGCACCGGCAGGGTGCTGCCGTCGAGATCGAAGGCATGACTGACCTGCCGGATGTCCAGCGACGCGCCGGCCCGCTGGGGGCTGGCTCCCGGATGGCCCGACCGGGACGCCGGACCTGCCGCCGAGGAGCCGGGAGAGGGCTCGAAACTGCCCTGTGCCGTGTCGATGCGCTGTGCGAGACCTACCATTTGACCAACCCTTTCTGCCAGGACAGCCAACGGCCCCGGATCTTGAACAACACCGTGATCGAGCCCGAGCACACCAGCGCCAGCACCACGATCGTGGTCCAGACATTGGCGTAGGAAGCCCAGCCCTGGGACCACTGGATATAGAAACCCAGGCCGGCCTTGACGCCGATCAGCTCGGCGACCATCAGGGCCGAGAAAGCCGAGCCCAAGGCCATGAACAACCCGACGAAGACGTTCGGCAGCGCGGCGGGGATGGCGACCTGGGTGATCAGGCCGCGGCTGCCCATGCCCTGGGTCCGTGCGACGTCGTAATAGGCCTTGTCGACATTCGCCACGCCGGACCACGTCAGGATGGCGACAGGGAATGCGGCGGCCAGTGCAATGATGAAAATACTGGCGCTCCAACTGGTCGGAAAAGCCAGGAAGACAATCGGCAGCAGCGAGGTTGCAGGAAGCGGACCGATGAAACGCAGCACCGGATGGATCCAGTAGGCAATGTGAGTCGACCAGCCCACGGCCACGCCCAGAATGAAACCCGCCGCGGCACCCAAGGCAAAACCTACGGCGACCAGCCGAAGTGACGCCAGCAAATGGCCGAGCAGCTCGGCGTACTCCCAGATCAATACCTCCAGCAAAGCCTGCGGCGGCGGAAAGAAAGGTTGCGGCAACCAGCCCCATTTGGCCGCGGCCAATTCCCATGCCGTCAGGAAAAGCCCCGCCACGACCAGCCAGGGCGCCCGCTCGGACAGCGCTTTGCCGGCCTTGGGAAGCCACGGGGAAAGGACGGCCACCAGCAGCGCACCCAGCGCCACGGCGGCCGTGGCGAAGGCATACGTCGCAGTTTCGCTCCAGTCGCCGATGTCCTCGAAACCGGCCGCACTGGCCGATGCCAAAGCCCAGGCCAAGGCAGTGGCCAGGCCGGGGAGAATCTCCGGCCGGCGCCGGCTCGGCGCCGATGAGGGGAATACAAGTGTTGAGGCCATGGAATCGGGCGGCACCTTGTACCCGCCTTGAAATCGACCGGACAAGGGCTGTTGCCAAAAGTTGTGAAATGCATTCTCTGGGCACGCAAGCCCGATTCCTTGCGACAAATAGGAGTATCAAAAGTCTGTTTCCGGATGTGTCCTGTGAATCGTCCGGCACGCGCGATCAAACCTGGAAACCGAATATCCAAGTTCTCAATGCTTTGTAAGAACACGGCCTGCCAGCGGTTCCAATTCCCTTTTCGGAACCTCGGAGAGATGTGTATGAAACCCACGGCAGAGCCGGCGAAGGCACCGCGCATTCTTTCGCCGTCCGAGGTGACACGCATCGGTACCGACGCCCAGGCCATCGAGGCGGCGCACCGGCTGGCGGCCGACTTTGCGCAAGGGGCGTCACGGCGCGATCGCGAGCGCGTCCTGCCCTGGGATGAACTCGATCGCTGGTCCGCCAGCGGTCTCGGGGGCATCACCGTGCCGCGGGCCTACGGCGGCCCGCAGGTCTCGCATGCCACGCTGGCCGAGGTCTTCGTCATTCTCAACACGGCCGACTCGTCGCTCGGGCAGATCCCGCAGAACCAGTTCGGCGTGCTGGGCGTGCTGGCAGAGATCGGCACGCCGGCCCAGAAACAGCGTCTGTACGGCGAGATCCTGGCGGGCCGCCGCCTGGGCAATGCGGGCCCGGAACGCAAGGCCGATGGAGCCGCCACCGTGCTCCAGGGCATCACGCGCATCCGTGCCACGCCCGAGGGCTTGCGTGTGACCGGGCGGCGCTTCTATTCGACGGGTGCGCTGTTCGCGCACCGGGTGCCCGTCAGGGCGCAGGACGACGAAGGACGCTTCGTGCAGGTCTGGGTGCCGCGCGATGCGCCCGGCCTCACGGTCGTCGACGACTGGGATGCCTTTGGCCAGCGGACCACCGCAAGCGGCACGGTGCTGCTCCTGTCTCTTATACACATCTGACGCTGCCGACGAATAGAGAGGTGT
>ERZ1031720.28-NODE-28-length-18931-cov-7.874550_pt1 | contig 18931 bp, 20 predicted proteins | sample MGYA00518750_ERZ1031720 | MGnify/ENA primary metagenome ERZ1031720 (study PRJEB33718, sample SAMN03160008) | human skin metagenome | collected 2014-04-10 | study: EMG produced TPA metagenomics assembly of the PRJNA266117 data set (Human skin bacterial metagenome and... | reverse complement strand
TTCGTCGGCAGCGTCAGATGTGTATAAGAGACAGGGTCGCTGGAGGTGTCTCGCCAGGTCTGTTCGAAATCGCTGACCTGGGTCTGCACGCTGCTGTGCACGTCGCGTGCAGCGGTCTCGACCGTGTCCTTCATCTTGCGCAGCTCGTCGAGCTCCATCGACCGGTTGACTTCGGCCTTCACATCCGCCACGTAACGCTGCGCCTTGCCCAGCAGCATGCCCACGGTGCGGGCGACGCGCGGCAGTTTCTCAGGGCCGATCACGATCAACGCGACCGCCCCGATGAGTGCGATTTTGGAAAAACCGATATCAATCATGCGCAAAAACCCGTTGCGTGCTGAACCCGAGGCATGACTTCAATCAAGCCACACGACGTCCAGCCGACCGGTGGATGGATCCCACCGGTGTCCTGAACGACTGCCAAGACACGCACTCAGCGTTTTTCCTTGGCGTCGACGTCGATGGTGGGCTTGCTGTCGAGCGCGGACGATTCGGTGACCTGCTTGTTCTCCGCTTCGTTGCCGTCTTTCATGCCGTCCTTGAAGCCCTTGACCGCACCACCCAGGTCTTGACCCATGTTGCGCAGTTTCTTGGTGCCGAACACCATCACCACGATGAGCAGCACGATCAGCCAGTGCCAGATGGAAAAGGAACCCATGGAAATCTCCTAAGTGAACGAGTATTTTAGTGGTGAGCAGCACTCGCTGCCCGCTACAGGAACAAGGTGTTTCACACCGTCAGCGTTTTTTCCGGTCGCTGGCGGCGCGCCTGTTGCACCCCAAGATATCAAAACAGGATCGAAGTCGGAAGCCCGGCGGCGCCATCGGCGGCTGCGGGCCGGCGTGAATGCGGTCTGCGGTCAGCCCTTGAGCCAGGGCCTCGCGCCTCCCACGACGTGCATGTGCAGATGATGCACCTCCTGCCCGCCGTCGCCGCCGGTGTTGAACTGCACCCGGAAACCGCCCTCCGGGTAAGGCCGGCAGCCGGCCTGCTGCGCCAGCACGGGCGCCAGGGCGACCATGCGCCCGAGCAGCGCGGCATCGTCCGGCCCGACATGGGCCAGCGACACGATATGCCGGCGCGGGATCACCAGAATATGCACCGGTGCCCAGGGCGCGATGTCGTGGAAGGCATACAGCTCGTCGTCTTCGTAGACCTTGCGCGACGGAATCCGGCCCGCAGCGATCTTGCAGAAGATGCAGTCGGGATCGTGAGCGGCGGTGCGGGCCTCGGCGGCATCGACAGGGAGAGAGGAAACGGACACGTTCGGATTCCGAAAAGACTCGTTCGTGGGAAATCGGGACTCAGACCGGCTGATGCCGGTTCATGCGCACCATGCCGAGCACGATGCGATAGAGGAACCAGATCGAGATGGCGGCCCAGGCGATCCAGCCGGGCACGATGAAGAACAGCCACAGCGGCGCGGTGATCAGGTAGAGCAATCCGGCCCAGACCACCGAGCGGATGCGCCAGCTGAAATGGCTTTCGTGCCAGGAACCCACGGCGTCGCCGCGCTTGACCATGTCCAGGATGAAAGCCAGCAGGAGCAGCAGGATGGAAGCCTGCGCCGTGGGGATGACGGCCGCCACCGCCACGATGAGGTGGAGGATGTAGCTGACCCAGCCCACGGTGCTCAGGCTGCTGTCGTCGCGATACGGAGTTTGCATGACAGGTCTCCCGGGTTGAAGGATACGGAAACGCGGTCTCAGGCCTGGCCGGACTCGCGGGCCTGGGCCTTGCGCAGCGCCTTTTCCTCGAGCCCGCTGGTGCCTTCGCGGCGCTCGAGTTCGGTCACCACGTCCAGCGGCGACAGACCGTAATGCGCCAGCGCCACCATGCTGTGGAACCAGAGATCGGCCACTTCGTAGACCAGCTTGGAGGCATCGGCCCCATGGTCGACATCCTTGGCAGCCATGACCACCTCGGTGGCCTCTTCGCCGATCTTCTTGAGAAAGCTGTCCGGCCCCTTGTGCAGCAGGCGGGAGACGTAACTCTTGTCCGGGTCGCCGCCATTGGCCGGCTTGCGGGATTCGATGACGGCGGCCAAGCGGGCCAGCGCGTCCTGGGAAAAATCTGGGGAGCTCATGGGTCTTACTTATAGATGCTGGCCGGGTCCTTCAAGACCGGTTCGACGGTCAGCCACGTGTCATTGTCGTGACGTTTGAAGAAACAACTGTGACGGCCGGTGTGGCAGGCGATACCGGGTTCGTGCCCGGTCTGCGTGACCTCGAGCAGCACCACGTCGTTGTCGCAGTCCAGGCGGATGTCGTGCACGATCTGCACGTGGCCGGACTCCTCGCCCTTGAACCACAGCTTGCCGCGCGAACGGCTGTAGTAGACCGCACGGCGCAGCTCGGCCGTGCGGGCCAGCGCCTCGCGGTTCATCCAGGCAAACATGAGCACGTCCTTGCTGCCGTGCTCTTGAGCGATGACGGGGACCAGCCCCTGTTCATCCCATTTCACTTCATCGAGCCAATTCATCACGCCATTGTCTGTCATTTGGCCCGCGTGGCACACGCCCAGGGTCCGAAAGCATCGGCCCGGGAACGTTGCGGGCACGGCACAGCAGTTGCGCACCGGGAAGTCCCTCATGAATTAAAGCTTGAATGATCAAAAATTTTCCTTATGATTCGACAAATGTAAATTTTTTGTCAGACCGCTCGCGGCTCTGAAACCGCCTGCCCGCCATGCCCGATACGTCCGACGCCAGCGACCTGACCATCGCCATCCGCATCAGCCGGGTGCGCCCCAACCTCACGCGCTCGCACCAGCAGATGGCCGACTACGTGCTGGCCCACCCGCTGCAGGCCGCCACCATGCCGATCGACGAGCTGGCGGCCGCCGTGGGCGTGTCGGTGGCCACGGCCAATCGTTTTGCGCGCGCCATCGGCCTGGACGGTTATCCCATGCTGCGCGCGGAGCTGGTGCGCGGCTTCGAGGCCATGCTGGCCCCCATCGAAAAAATGCGCATCAAGCTGGAAAAGCCCAGCAGCATGCGCGATGTGTTCGCCGCCGCGCTCGAGGAAAGCCAGCGCAACGTGGCCGCGACCCGCGAGGCGCTCGACGCGGCCTCGTGCGAGGCGGCGGTGAGCACCATCCTGCGCGCACGGCGCATCTATCTGGCGGGCTTCGGCGCCAGCGGCTGGCTGGCCGGCCTGCTGCAGCGCGGCCTCGACGGCCATTGCGACAACGTGCACCTGCTGGCCGGCGTGGCCGGTGCCTCCTACGGCGCGCGCCTGCTGCCGCGCATGACGCCCGACGACATGCTCATCGCCATCAGCTACCCGCGTTACCTGACCGACACGGTGCTGCTGGCCCAGGGTGCCTTCCAGCGCGGCGTGAGCGTGCTGGCCCTCACCGACGGCCCCCGTTCGCCGCTGGTGCCGCATGCCCACGTCTGCCTTTTCGCCCAGACCGAAAACCAGTACGCGGCAAACTCCGAATCGTCGGCCCTGGCCATGATCGAGGCGCTGACCAGCGCCGTCGCCCATCAGGCCAAGGAGTCGGTCAAGTCCGCGGCGCGCATGACCGAAGCCGTGCTGCCCTGGCTGCACGACGGCACACGCGGCCGCCTCGAGGCCGGTGCGGGTCCGCGAGGAGGCCAGGGTGCCACGGTGGCCGCCGCCGTGCCTGCGCCCTCGCCCAGCGGGCCTCAGGTGCCGCCGCTGCGCGATCCGGGCTGATCCGATCACCTCTTTCGGAAATCGCCTGATGTCAATCTCGCTTCCCTGATCACGCCCGTCTCCAACCGCCCCGCTCCAGTTTCTGCCGCTCCGTTTCCATTGCCTACGTTTTCCATGTCCGCCCCTTCATTTCCCGCCGCATCGGCTGCCGTTCGTCCCGTGATCGCCATCCATGGCGGCGCAGGCACCCTCAGCCGCGGCCAGATCTCGCCCGAACAGGCCGAGGCCTATCACGCAGCCCTGCACGGCATCCTCGAAGCCGGCCAGCAGATCCTGGCGGCGGGTGGCACGGCGCTGGACGCCGTCTGCCTGGCCGTGAAGCTGCTGGAAGACTGCCCGCTGTTCAACGCCGGCCACGGGGCGGTTTTCACGTCGCGGGAAACCCATGAGCTCGATGCCGCCGTCATGGACGGCGCCACCCTGGCTGCAGGCGCCGTTGCCGGCGTCTGCCGGGTGCGCAACCCGGTCGAGGCGGCCCGCGCCGTCATGGTCCGGGGCCAGCACGTGCTGATGGCGGGCGAAGGCGCAGAGGCCGTGGCACGGGAAGCCGGGCTGGCCGCGGTATCGCCGGATTACTTCTCGACCGAGGCACGCCGTCAGCAACTGCATGCCGCCCGTGCCCGCCACGCCGGTGCCGTGCTCGACCACGACGGCGCCGCCGCACTCGCCGGCCGGCCGCTCGACGAAGACCGCAAGATGGGCACCGTGGGTGCCGTGGCGCTCGACGCGCAGGGCCACCTCGCGGCGGCGACCTCGACCGGCGGCATGACCAACAAGCAACCCGGCCGCATCGGCGACAGTCCGCTGATCGGCTCGGGCACCTATGCGGACGACCGCACCGCCGCCGTGTCGTGTACCGGCCATGGCGAGAGCTTCATCCGCGTCAGCGCCGCACACGACGTCTGCGCACGCATGGCCTACGGCGGCGCCACGCTGCAGGACGCCACCCAGGCCGTGGTGCACCAGGCCTTGCCGGCCATCGCCGGCACGGGTGGCCTGATCGCCGTGGACCGCACGGGCAGCGTGAGCCTGTGCTTCAACACCGAAGGCATGTACCGCGGTCATGCCCGGGTCGGCGAACGGCCGCAGACCGCCATCTTCCGCGACGAACCCCTCGTTTGATTGACCTCCCGCAGGGCCGTTCGCGTGCCCGGCGCCTCTCTCTCCCTATGACCCCCTCCTCTACTCCATCTTCCCCGTCGCTGGCCTCCAGCATGCCGGAGCAACGCGTGCTGAGCGTGGCCGACCTGACGATCCGGTTCGCCAACTCCGAGCGCACGGTCGATGCCGTGCGCAACCTCTCCTTCCATGTCGACCGCGGCGAGACGGTCGCCATCGTGGGCGAGTCCGGATCGGGCAAGTCGGTGACCTCGCTGGCCCTGATGCGCCTGGTCGAGCACGGCGGCGGCAAGATCGTCAACGGCCAGGTCGCCCTGCGCCGCCGCAACGGCCAGGTGCTCGACCTCGCACGCGCCGGCAACGCCACCATGCGGTCGGTGCGCGGCGCCGACGTGGCCATGATCTTCCAGGAGCCCATGACCTCGCTCAATCCGGTGTTCACCGCCGGAGACCAGATCGCCGAATCCATCCGCCACCACCAGGGCATGGATCGGGCGGCGGCACGCGCCGAGGCCTTGCGCATGCTCGAGCTGGTGCGCATTCCCGAAGCGCGCAATGTGCTCGACCGCTACCCGCACCAGTTGTCGGGCGGCATGCGCCAGCGCGTGATGATCGCCATGGCGCTGTCGTGCAAACCCCAGTTGCTGATCGCCGACGAGCCGACCACGGCGCTCGACGTCACCATCCAGGCCCAGATCCTCCAGCTGATCCGCCAGTTGCAGGACGACATGCACATGGGCGTGATCTTCATCACCCACGACATGGGCGTGGTGGCCGAAGTCGCCGACCGGGTGGTGGTGATGTACCGTGGCGACAAGGTCGAGGAAGGCCCGTCGTCGCAGATCTTCGCCGCACCCCGCCATGCCTACACCCGTGCGCTGCTGTCGGCCGTGCCCAAGCTGGGCGCGATGCAGGGCACCGACCTGCCCCGTCATTTCGAGCTGATCAACAAGGTCGAAGCGGCCTCGGTCACGCTCGAATCGGCACCGGTCGACACCCGGCCGGCAGGCGCGCAGCCGATCCTGCGCGTCAAGGATCTGGTGACCCGCTTCGACCTCCGCGCAGGCCTGCTCAACCGCGTCAAGCGGCGTGTTCACGCGGTCGAGAAGGTGAGTTTCGATCTGTATCCCGGCGAGACGCTGGCGATCGTCGGCGAATCGGGCTGCGGCAAGTCCACCACGGGCCGCTCGCTGCTGCGCCTGGTCGAGAGCCAGAGCGGCGCCATCGAGTTCGGTGGCCGCAACATCCTCGACCTGCCCACCAGCGCGGTGCAGGCCTTGCGCCGCGACATCCAGTTCATCTTCCAGGACCCTTTCGCCTCGCTCGACCCGCGCCTGACGGTGGGTTTCTCCATCATGGAGCCGCTGCTCGTGCACAAGGTCGCCAGCGGCAAGGCCGCGCAGGAACGGGTGGACTGGCTGCTCGAGAAGGTCGGCCTGCCGCGCGAGTATGCGCAGCGCTACCCGCACGAGTTCTCGGGCGGCCAGCGCCAGCGCATCGCCATTGCGCGCGCACTGGCGCTCAATCCCAAGGTGGTGGTGGCCGACGAGTCGGTTTCCGCGCTCGACGTGTCCATCCAGGCGCAGATCGTCAACCTCATGCTCGACCTGCAGCGCGAGCTGGGCGTGGCCTTCCTGTTCATCTCGCACGACATGGCCGTGGTCGAACGCATCAGCCATCGCGTGGCCGTGATGTTCCTCGGCCAGATCGTCGAGATCGGCCCGCGCCGCGCGATTTTCGAGAACCCGCAGCACCCCTATACCAAGAAGCTGATGGCCGCCGTCCCCATCGCCGACCCGGCGCGCCGCCACCTCAAGCGCGCACTGCTCGAGGGCGAGATCCCCAGTCCCATCCGGGCACTGGGCGACGAGCCCGTCGTGCAACCCCTGGTGCAGGTGGGCGAAGGCCATTTCGTGGCCCGCCACGCCATCGCCAACCTCTACTGACCGACATCACCCAGATCGCGGCCGCCCGCCGGGCGGACCGTGGCACCCAAGCACGCTCGACCCTGTTCAGTTCTTCATCCAAAGCCCGTCCTCTCTCACTTCCAACCTGGAGTTCACCATGAAGAAAACGATCCACTCCCGACGCATCGCGTCGAGCCTGCTGGCCCTGGCCGCGCTGGCTGCTTCCGGTTCGGTGCTGGCCGCCGGCAATGCCATCCTGGCCATCGGCCAGCAGCCCGAGACGCTGGACCCGTACAACACCAACACCACCATGACCACGGCGGTGACCAAGACCTTCTACGAAGGCCTGTTCCAGTTCGACAAGGACCTCAAGGTCCGCAACGTGCTGGCCGAGAGCTACGACGTCTCGAAGGACGGCCTGGTCTACACCTTCAAGCTGCGCGCCGGCGTGAAGTTCCATGACGGCACCGAGTTCAACGCCGCCGCCGTCAAGACCAACCTCGATCGCGTGATGAACCCGGAGAACCGCCTGCTGCGCGCCACCCAGTTCAACCGCATCGCCAAGGTCGAAGCCGTCAACCCCCTGAGCCTGCGCATCACCCTCAAGGAGCCCTTCGGCCCCTTCATCAACTCGCTGGCCCATGCCTCGGCCGCCATCATCTCGCCGGCCGCACTGCAGAAGTGGGGCAAGGACATCGCGTTCCACCCCGTCGGCACCGGCCCCTTCGAGTTCGTCGAATGGAAGCAGACCGAAGCCATCGTCGGCAAGAAGTTCGACGGCTACTGGAAAAAGGGCTACCCCAAGGTCGACGGCGTGAGCTGGAAGCCCGTGCTGGAGAACAACACGCGTGCCGCCATGCTGCAGACCGGCGAAGCCGACTTCGCCTACCCGCTGCCTTACGAACAGGCCGCCATCCTCAAGAAGGTCGACAAGATCGAAGTGGTGACCACGCCCTCGATCATCGTGCGTTTCCTGAGCTTCAACATGCTGCAGAAACCCTTCGACAACCCGAAGGTGCGTGAAGCCATCGGCTACGCCGTCAACAAGGAAGCGCTGGCCAAGGTGGCGTTCAGCGGCTTTGCCTTCCCGGCCCAGGGCTTCGTGCCGCAAGGCATCCAGTACGCCGTGAAGATGGACCCGATCCCGTACAACCCGCAGAAGGCACGCGACCTGCTCAAGGAAGCCGGCTATCCCAACGGCTTCGAGACCACGCTGTGGAGCGCCTACAACAACACCACCAGCCAGAAGGTGATCCAGTTCGTCCAGCAGCAGCTCGCACAGGTCGGCATCAAGATGCAGGTGCAGGCGCTCGAACCCGGCCAGCGTGCCGAGCAGGTCGATTCCTGGCCCGACCCCAAGACCGCCAAGGTCCGCCTGTACTACACCGGCTGGTCGTCGTCGACCGGTGAAGCCGACTGGGCGCTGCGTCCGCTGTTCGCCACCGAAGCCTGGGCCCCCAAGCTCAACAACATGTCGTTCTACAGCAGCCCGGTGACCGACGGCGCCATCGCCAAGGCCCTCGTGAGCGTCGACGATGCCGAGAAGGCCGAGCTGTACAAGACCGCCCAGGAACAACTGGCCAAGGACCTGCCGCGCATCCCCCTGGTGACGGAGCAGAACCTGTCGGCGCACAGCAAGCGCCTGTCCGGCGTGTTCGTCATGCCCGACGGCAACATCAACAGCGACGAAATCGCGACCCAGTAAGGCTGCCTGGCAGCCCCCGTTCCCCCCGGCGGACCGGCCGTGGGGAACCCTTCTCAAAAAAAACCGGCGGTGCCTCGTCCGAGGTGCCCCCGGTGACCTTGCACCATCGACTGCCTCGTGCAGTCCCGCTTTCATGCTGAACTACTTTCTCAAACGACTGGCCGGCCTGCTGCCCACGCTGCTCATCGTCTCTGTCCTGGTTTTTCTTTTCGTGCACATGCTGCCCGGCGATCCCGCCCGGCTGGCGGCCGGACAGGACGCCGACGAAGCCACGGTCGCCCTGGTTCGCCAGGACCTGGGCCTGGACAAGCCCCTGCCCGAGCAGTTCCTGAACTTCTTCAAGCACATGGTGCAAGGTGATTTCGGTACCTCCATCCGCACCCGCCGTCCGGTGATCGACGAGATCGGCGAACGTTTCATGCCCACGCTGCTGCTCACCATCACCAGCATGGTGTGGTCCGTGATCTTCGGCATGGGCATCGGCATCGTCTCCGCGGTCTACCGCAACAAATGGCCCGACCGCCTGGGCATGACGCTGGCGGTCTCGGGCATCTCGTTTCCCGCCTTTGCGCTGGGCATGGTGCTGATGCAGGTGTTCTCGGTGCAGCTGGGCTGGCTGCCCACGGTGGGCGCCTCCACGTGGCTGCACTACATCCTGCCGTCCATCACCCTGGGCGCGGCCGTCGCGGCCGTGATGGCGCGCTTCACGCGGGCCTCCTTCGTCGAAGTGGTGCAGGACGATTTCGTGCGCACCGCGCGTGCCAAGGGCCTCAACGAACGGGTGGTCATCCTCAAGCACTGCCTGCGCAATGCGCTGATCCCCGTGGTCACCATGATGGGCCTGCAGTTCGGTTTCCTGCTGGGCGGCTCCATCGTCGTCGAGGCGGTCTTCAACTGGCCCGGTCTGGGCCGCCTGCTGGTCGACGCCGTCAACATGCGCGACTACCCCGTGATCCAGACCCTGGTCCTGCTGTTCTCGCTGGAGTTCATCCTGATCAACCTGGTGGTGGACATGCTTTACGGCTACATCAACCCGACCATCCGCTACAAATAAACCGCAGCCCCACCGAGACATTCCGGCATGACCACGCCCTCCATTCCTACCCCTCCCGACGCGGCACAGATTGCTGCCGCCTCCGTCGCAGCCACTGCGGCATCCGTCGCCGACGGGGCGATCCGCACACCCTGGCGCGAGTTCTGGCGCAAGTTCAAGAAGCAACGCGTGGCGGTCGCCGCCCTGGTGTTCGTGCTGCTGCTGGTGCTCGCCGCCGTGCTGGCGCCCTACCTCGCTCCCTTCGACGCAGAAAACTTCTTCGACTACGACCGCCTCAACGACGGTCCTTCGGCCATGCACTGGTTCGGCGTCGATCCGCTGGGCCGCGACATCTTCAGCCGCATCCTCATGGGTGCCCGCATCTCGCTGGCGGCGGGTTTCCTGTCGGTCCTGGTGGGCGGCCTGATCGGCACCGCACTGGGCCTGCTGGCCGGCTACTACGAAGGCTGGTGGGACCGCATCGTCATGCGCATCTCGGACGTGCTGTTCGCCTTCCCCGGCATCCTGCTGGCGCTGGGCGTGGTGGCCATCCTGGGCAGCAGCATGACCAACGTGGTCGTGGCCGTGGCCGTGTTCAGCGTGCCGGCCTTCGCCCGGCTGGTGCGCGGCAACACGCTGGTGCTCAAGCAGATGACCTACATCGAGTCGGCCCGCAGCATCGGCGCGTCGGACTGGACCATCATCATGCGCCACATCCTGCCGGGAACGATCTCGTCCATCGTCGTCTACTTCACGATGCGCGTGGGCACCTCGATCATCACGGCGGCCAGCCTGTCCTTCCTGGGCATGGGCGCTCAACCGCCCACGCCCGAATGGGGCGCCATGCTCAACGAGGCGCGGGCCGACATGGTCAACGCACCCCACGTCGCGCTGTTCCCCAGCCTGGCCATCTTCCTGACCGTGCTGGCCTTCAATCTGCTGGGCGACGGCCTGCGCGATGCGCTCGACCCCAAGATCGACCGCCAGACATGATGTCCGCCACCATGCATGACGTGTCGCCGGCGCAGGCCCTTGCCGCACGGCTGCGCTCGCAGCCGCCGCGCATCGGCCTGCTGGCCAGCGGCCCGCTCGATGCGATCACCGACGTCGCCGGCGTGCGCGTGGGTCACGCCACGCTCGACCGGGACGACGTGCAGACGGGCGTGACCGTCATCGACCCCCATGCCGGCGATCCTTACCGCGACAAGGTGCCGGCCGGGCTGGCGGTGATCAACGGCTTCGGCAAGAGCGTGGGGCTGGTCCAGCTCCAGGAACTGGGGCAGCTCGAGACACCGATCGCCTTGACCAACACGTACTCGGTCAGCGCAGTCGCCGAGGCGCAGATCCGCCAGTGCGTGCAGGCCAATCCGGAAACCGGCCGCAGCCTGCCCACCGTCAACCCGCTGGTGCTCGAATGCAACGACGGTTTTCTGAACGACATCCAGCGCATGGCGGTCACGGGTGACGACTACCTGGCGGCCTGCACCCAGGCCGGCCTGCAGCCCGCTCAGGGCTCGGTCGGCGCCGGTCGCGGCATGTCGAGTTTCCAGCTCAAGGGCGGCATCGGCAGCGCCTCGCGCCGTGTGCCCATGTCCCATGCCCAGCCCCACGAGGCCATCCAGCAGGGCCGGCCCGGTCCCCGGACCTTCACGGTCGGGGCACTGGTCCTCTCCAACTATGGCGTGCTGCCGAATTTCTGCTGGGGCGGCGAACGGCTCGGCCCGCAACTGGCCACGCTGCTCGACGACGAGGCCCGCGCCCAGGCCCAGGCGCCGGAAAAAGGCTCCATCATCATGGTCCTGGCCACCGATGCCCCGCTGGATGCACGCCAGTTGAGCCGGCTCGCCGCACGCGCGGGCGCCGGCCTGGCGCGCACCGGATCGGTCTACGGTCACGGCAGCGGCGACATCGCGCTGGCGTTCTCGACCGCCTACACCCTGCCCCACCAGGCCGACCGGCCCATGCCCGCCGTCTCCACGGTGCATGAAACCCTGCTCGACGGCCTGTTCCAGGCCGCCGCCGACAGCGTCGAGCAAGCCATCGTGCATGCGCTGTGGTGGGCTTCGCCGGTCACCGGCCGCAACGGGCACCATCGCCGCGCCCTGCGCGATCTGCTGGCCCGCCTGGACTGACAAACAAGAATCCGCTCCTCGATCGAGGTCCGTCGCACGGACCCGCCTTATCCATGAACATCCTGATCTCTGTCGACATCGAAGGCGTCGCCGGCGTCTACCACCCCGAGCAGGTACGCCCCGGCAACCCGGAATACGAACGTGCACGCCGGCTCATGGCCGCCGAGGCCAATGCCGCGATCGCCGGCGCCTACGACGCGGGCGCATCCCAGGTCTATGTGAACGACTCGCATGGTGCCTTCCGCAACATGCCGCCCGATCTGCTCGACGAACGGGCGCAGGCCATCCAGGGCAAGCCCCGTTACCTGAGCATGGTCTCGGGCGTCGAGCTCGGCATGGACGGCGTGTGCCTGATCGGCTACCACTCGCGCGCCCAGGGGCTCGGCATCCTGGCGCACACCATCAACAGCTTCGCTTTCGCCCGCATCGCCGTCGACGGCCGCGAGCTCGGCGAGGCGGGCCTCTACGGCGCCCTGGCCGGCGCCTATGGTGCAGCCGTCATCATGGCCAGCGGCGACGACGTGTTCATCGAAGAAAACCGCGATCTGTTTCCGCACACGACCTGGGTCCAGACCAAACGCGCCACAGGCGCCAACAGCGGCATCAGCCTGTCGCCTGCACAGTCCTGCGCCGCCATCCGGGCCGGTGTGCAGCAGGCCGTCGCCGGCCGCAGCGCCTGCCGGCCGCTCCTGCTGGCCGAAGCCGGCAAGCCGCTGCAGATCACGCTGCAGACCCAGACCACCGCCCTGGCCGACCTGTTCTGCCAATGGCCGGGCCTGGTGCGCACGGCAGGCGACGAACTGCGTTTCTCGGCGCCCGACATCGAGTCGGCGGTGCGTATGATCAACAGCCTGTCCGCCATGTCCAGCATGCTCAGATGACTCCTGTCACCCACTCAGCTTCTTCCGTTTCACCTGCTTCCGTGGCCGACACCGAAGCAACGACGGCGACCGTCGGCATCCTGGCCGGCATGGGCCCGGCTGCGGGCGTCGACTTCGCCCGGCTGTTCCTGCAGTCCTGCGACGCCTGCCTGCTCGAACGCGGGCAGCCCATCAACGACCAGGCCTATCCCGAGCATTGGCTGGCCCAGGTCCCCATCGTCGACCGCACCCGCGCGCTCAACGACCCCGAGGCCCCCCAACCGCTCGAAGCCATGCGCCGTACGCTGGGCCGGCTCGCCGATCTCGGCGCCCAGGCCGTGGCCATCTCCTGCAACACGGCGCATGCCTGGCATGCGCCGCTGCAGGCCAGCGCACCGGGCGTGCAACTGCTGCACATCGCCCAGGAAACCGTTGCCGAACTGGCACGCCGCGGCACCCGGCAGGCCGCTTTGCTGGCCACGGCGGGCACCTACCGCATGGGTCTCTACGACCCGGCTTTCGAGGCCCACGGCATTCGCTGCATCGTGCCCGACGAGCAGACCCGGCGCTGGCTGATGGAAGGGATCTACGACGGCGTGAAGGTCGGCCGTCTGGCGCTCGCCGAAGAACGATTTGTGCAGGCCGGCATGCGGCTGCGCGAACAGCATGGCGATATTGCGCTGGTGATGGCCTGCACGGAAATCCCGCTGGCCCTGCCCCAGGCCGTTGCGGCCCGAGACTGGCCGTTGGTCGACCCCTCGGCCATCCTGGCCCGGGCCCTGGCGCGCGCAGCCTACCGGATGTAAGGCGGCCCCGGCGCGATCAGAGCCGAACGACGATGCCGCGTTCGGCCATGCGCGCCTTGGCCTGGCCCACGGTGTATTCGCCGTAGTGGAAGATGCTGGCGGCCAGCACCGCGTCGGCACCGCCCTGCTGCACGCCATCGGCCAGGTGATCGAGGTTGCCCACGCCGCCCGATGCAATCACCGGAACACCCACCGCATCGCTCACCGCACGCGTGAGCAGCAGGTCGAAACCGCTTTTTGTGCCGTCCTTGTCCATGCTGGTCAGCAGGATCTCGCCGGCACCCCGGCGGGCCATTTCACTGGCCCACTGCACCGCATCCAGACCGGTGTTGCGGCGGCCGCCGTGGCTGTAGACGTCCCAGCCCTCGCCGCGCTGCAACAGGTCGTCGCCCTGGCGGCGTTTGGCGTCGATCGCCACCACGATGCACTGCGAACCGTATTTGTCCGAGGCTTCGTTGATGACCTGCGGGTTGGCCAGCGCAGCCGAGTTGAAGCTGGTCTTGTCGGCGCCGGCATTGAGCAGACGGCGCACATCGGCCACGGTCCGCACGCCGCCGCCCACGGTCAGGGGAATGAACACCTGGGACGCGACCGCCTCGATGATGGGCAGGATCACGTCGCGCTCGTCGCTGGTGGCCGTGATGTCGAGAAAGGTCAGTTCGTCGGCGCCCTGCTCGTTGTAGCGCGCGGCGATTTCGACCGGGTCGCCCGCATCGCGCAGTTCGAGGAAATTGACGCCCTTGACGACGCGGCCGCCCGTGACGTCCAGGCAAGGAATGATACGTTTGGCCAGCATGATGAATCGCGATGGGAAATCAGGTCGGTGCCGGCAGGCAGCCGGCTGCCTCGGGGCGGGACAGAAGGAAAACCGGCTCAGCCGTTGAGTTCGTCGGCACGATCCTGGGCCGCCGTGAAGTTCAGGTCGCCCGAGTAGATGGCACGGCCGCAGATCACGCCTTCCACGCCTTCGTCCTCGACGGCGCAAAGGGCGTCGATGTCCGCCATGTTCGACAGACCGCCCGAGGCGATCACCGGGATCGACAGGGCCTGGGCCAGCTTGACCGTGGCCTCGATGTTGATGCCGCTGAGCATGCCGTCGCGGCCGATGTCGGTGTAGATGACCGACTCCACGCCGTAGTCCTCGAAACGTTTGGCCAGCGTCACGACCTCGTGACCGGTGAGCTTGCTCCAGCCGTCGGTCGCCACCTTGCCGTCCTTGGCATCGAGGCCGACGATGATGTGCCCGCCGAAAGCGCTGCAGGCATCCTGCAGGAAGCCGGGGTTCTTGACCGCTGCCGTGCCGATGATGACGTAACGAATGCCGGCATCGATGTACTGCTCGATCGTGTCGAGGTCACGGATACCGCCCCCGAGCTGCACGGGAATGTCGTTGCCGACCACTTTCAGAATCGACTTGATGGCCGACAGATTCTGCGGTTTGCCTGCAAAAGCACCGTTCAGGTCGACCAGATGCAGGCGCCGGGCGCCGGCTTCCAGCCACTGGGCGGCCATGGCGGCGGGATCGTCGCCGAAGGTTGTGGCTTGTGCCATGTCGCCCTGTTTGAGGCGTACACATTGACCGTCTTTCAAATCGATGGCGGGAATCAGCAGCATGATGGATACGGGATTACAGGCAAAACACGACCGGATGCGCGCCGGCCGAAAAAATGGATGGAAAGGAAAGATACACGAAGCCTGGCCGGACGCCCGAAGCGCACGGAAGCGGCTTCGTCGGCGTCACGGCCGCCATCCCAGGAAATTGCGATAAAGCGCCAGCCCCTGGGCTGCGCTCTTTTCGGGATGGAACTGCGTGGCAAAAATATTATCGCGTGCAACAGCCGCGGTAAAGCGCCCGCCGTAATCGGCTTCGCCCACGCTGTGGATCGCATCGGCCGGACGGGCATAGTAGCTGTGGACAAAATAGAACCAGCTGTCGTCGGGCACATCGCCCCAGACCGCGTGCGGCCGAACCTGGCGGACACGGTTCCAGCCCATTTGCGGCACCTTGAAACGGCTGCCGTCGGGCTGGCTGCGGCCGGCCAGGTCGAATTTCACGACTTCGCCGGGAATCAGGCTCAGGCTCGGCGTGTCGCCCTCTTGGCTGTGATCGAGCAGCATCTGCATGCCCACGCACACACCGAACAACGGCTTGTTGGCCGCAGCCTCGAGCACCACGGGCAACAGGCCGGATTCGCGCAGTTCGCGCATGCAGTCGCGCATGGCGCCCTGGCCCGGCAGCACCACGCGTTCGGCCCGGTGCACATCGTCGGCCTGCGAGGTCACGATCACCTCGTAGCCCGTGCCTTCGGCGGCGACCTTCACCGCCTGCGACACCGACCGCAGATTGCCCATGCCGTAGTCAACGACAGCGACGGTTTTCACTCCACCATTCATAACGCGACTTCAGCAATCAGGGGTTGGGAAGACAGGACGACAGGATTCATATCGGGCGGCGCAAGCGCTCACAGCGAACCTTTGGTGGACGGAATCACGCCCGCACTGCGCGGATCGAGCTCGAGCGCGGCACGCAGCGCACGTGCAAACGCCTTGAAAACCGTCTCGGCCTGGTGGTGGGCGTTGATGCCGCGCAGGTTGTCGATGTGCAGCGTCACGCCGGCGTGATTGGCAAAGCCCTGGAAGAACTCGTAGGCCAGTTGGGTGTCGAATGCCCCCACCATGCCGCTGGTGAACGGCACCTCGAAGTGCAGCCCGGGCCGGCCCGAGAAGTCGATGACCACACGGCTCAGCGCCTCGTCGAGCGGCACGTAGGCATGGCCGTAACGGCGGATGCCTTTCTTGTCGCCCACGGCCTTGGCGACCGCCTGCCCCAGGGTGATGCCGACATCCTCGACGGTGTGGTGGCCGTCGATGTGCAGGTCGCCCTGGCAATGGATGTCGAGATCGATCAGCCCGTGTCGGGCGATCTGGTCGAGCATGTGGTCGAAGAAACCGATGCCGCTGGCCAGGGTGGCACGGCCGGTGCCGTCGAGATTGAGTTTGACGGTGATCTGGGTCTCCGCCGTCTGGCGGGACACTTCTGCGATGCGCGGGGCGTTCATGGACCGTATTGTCGCCGATTCACCGGCCAGCCCGTCGCGCCGGCCCCGCCGCTCACCGCAACGGAGCACTGCAAGCCCGTCCAGCGTCGCGTCAGGCCCACACCTGGGACACGTCGGGGGTCGGGCAAGTAGGTCGAAAGCCTGCGTTGCCCTAGCCCGTCATGGCCGGTTCAGGGTTTTTCCATGCGCATTTCGGCTGCACGCGCGTGCGCTTGCAGCCCTTCGCCATAGGCCAGCACGGCGGCGATCTGCCCCAGCTTGCGGGCACCCGCCTCGCTCACCTCGATCAGGCTGCTGCGCTTCTGGAAGTCGTACACGCCCAGCGGACTCGAGAACCGCGCCGTGCCGCTGGTCGGCAGCACATGGTTGGGCCCGGCACAGTAGTCGCCCAGGCTCTCGCTGGTATAGGCCCCCAGGAAGATCGCACCGGCATGGCGCAGCGAGGGCTCCCAGCGATGCGGATCCTGGCTCGAAACCTCCAGATGTTCGGGCGCGATGCGGTTGGCGATCTCGCAGGCTTCTTCCATGCTGCGCGTGTGGATCAGCGCCCCCCGGTCGGACAGAGACTTGGCGATGATGGCCGCGCGCGGCATCTGCGGCAACAGGCGATCGATCTCGGCCTGCACCTGCTCGATATAGGCCAGGTCGGGGCACAGCAGAATGCTCTGTGCCAGTTCGTCGTGCTCGGCCTGCGAGAACAGATCCATCGCGACCCACGGCGCCGGCGTGCTGCCATCGGCCAGCACCAGGATTTCGCTGGGACCGGCGATCATGTCGATGCCCACCGTGCCGAACACCCGCCGCTTGGCAGCGGCCACATAGGCATTGCCCGGACCCGTGATCTTGTCGACCGCCGGAATCGTCGCCGTGCCGTAAGCCAAAGCCGCCACGGCCTGCGCGCCACCGATGGTGTAGGCACGCGTCACGCCCGCCACATAGGCGGCCGCCAGCACCAGCGGGTTCTTGTCGCCGCGCGGCGTGGGCACGACCATGATGATCTCGCTCACGCCCGCCACCTGTGCGGGAATCGCATTCATCAGCACCGAGGACGGATAAGCCGCCTTGCCCCCCGGCACGTAGATGCCCACGCGGTCGAGCGGCGTCACTTTCTGGCCCAGCAGCGTCCCGTCTTCGTCGCGATACGACCAGGTTTCGCCGCTGGCCTTCTTCTGGGCCTCGTGGTAGCTGCGGACCCGGCGTGCGGCCGCTTCGAGCGCCTCGCGCTGTTCGGCAGGCAAGCCGTCGAAAGCCGCGCGCAATTCGTCGGCCGTCAGCGTCAGCGCCTCCATGCCCTCGGCCGCCAGGCCGTCGAAACGGTGCGTGTACTCAAGCACGGCGGCATCGCCGCGCGCCTGGACATCGGCCAGGATCTCGGCCACGCGCTGCTCGATGGCGGCATCGGCTTCGGCCGACCAGTGCAGCCGGGCCTTGAAAGCGGCATCGAAATCGGCCGATTGAGTGGAAAGGCGGACGGGACGGGCAATAAATTCCATGGCGTTCATTCCGGCCGGATGGCTCCGGCGAAGGCATCGATGATGGTGCGGATACGGGCTTGTTTGAGCTTGAGCGCCGCCTGATTGACCACCAGGCGGGAGCTGATGTCCATGATGCGCTCGACTTCGACCAGCCGGTTGGCCTTGAGCGTGTTGCCGGTCGAGACCAGATCGACGATCGCATCGGCCAGTCCCGTCAGGGGCGCCAGCTCCATGCTGCCGTAGAGCTTGATCAGGTCGACGTGCACGCCCTTGTTGGCAAAGAACTCACGCGCGATGGCCACGTACTTGGTGGCCACCCGCAGGCGCGAGCCCTGGCGCACGGCGCCCGCGTAATCGAAGCCGTCGGGCACCGCCACGCTCATGCGGCAGCGGGCGATGCGCAGGTCGAGCGGCTGGTACAGTGCAGCCCCGCTCGAAGCGCCCCAATCGGCGCTGTGTTCGAGCAGCGTGTCCAGACCGGTCACGCCCAGGTCTGCGCCGCCGTACTGCACGTAGGTCGGCACGTCGGTGGCGCGAACCAGCACCACCCGCACGTCGTCCTGATTGGTCGGCAGGATGAGCTTGCGGGATTTCTCTGGATCCTCGAGCACCGTGATGCCCGCAGCCGCCAGCAGCGGCATGGTTTCGTCGAAGATCCGTCCCTTGGACAAGGCGAGCGTGATCATGCGCTGATCCTTTCGATATCCGCGCCGATACCGCGCAGCTTGCTTTCCATGCGGTCGTAACCGCGGTCGAGGTGATAGATGCGTTCGACCACCGTTTCGCCCGAGGCCACCAGTCCGGCGATCACCAGGCTGGCCGAGGCCCGCAGATCGGTCGCCATGACGGTGGCGCCCGACAGCTGCGGCACGCCTTCGACCGTCGCCGTGCGGCCGTCGATGCGGATGTTGGCGCCGAGCCGCACCAGTTCGTTGACATGCATGAAACGGTTTTCGAAGATGTTCTCGGTGATCACCGAGGCGCCGTTCGACACCGCGTTGAGCACCATGAACTGCGCCTGCATGTCGGTCGGGAAACCGGGATACTCGCTGGTGCGCAAGGTCTGCGCACTCAGGTTCACGAACGCCGGCGCGGCCGCCTTGACCCGCAGGCCACCGGGCTGCTCGTCGACGGAGGCACCGGCCTCGCGCA
>ERZ1031720.27-NODE-27-length-19052-cov-13.169395_pt1 | contig 19052 bp, 18 predicted proteins | sample MGYA00518750_ERZ1031720 | MGnify/ENA primary metagenome ERZ1031720 (study PRJEB33718, sample SAMN03160008) | human skin metagenome | collected 2014-04-10 | study: EMG produced TPA metagenomics assembly of the PRJNA266117 data set (Human skin bacterial metagenome... | reverse complement strand
CAGAGCTTCGGCATCCTCATGGATCCGGGCGGCGAAGACCTGGGCACCAGAGAACTGCTCTGTCTCGCCACTGGGCTTGAGCTGACGCCGGATTTCTTTCAGCGATAGGCCTGTCTCCCCCAAAAAATCCGTACAGCGACTGAACCAGGTGACGAGAATGTCCCAGTGCAAAAAACTGTTGAGGCAACTCTGAAAAGACTCGCCCTTCTGAAATCAAGGCAACGCACCACGCCGCAAGGGTAAACCCTGGTTATTTCCAGCCATGCACATCACGCCCATGGTTTGAAAAAATTTAATAGTTGCCATGCGCAACCATTTAAAGTTGTTGTCATTTCAGAAAAACCAAAAGATCTCAATGACAGTCGGCTTACCCAAATACGGCCTGCTACTCGCGGTGTCTTGAGCGATCTATCTCGCGTGCCATGAAGCCATGCAGTCAGCGGCATACCAGTCTTGCCGTAGCTGCCGTGGCGAAGTGCATGCCAACTCATAAAGTGGCATCCTTTAATAGGAGACATGCGATGGCAGAAAAACCATTATGGGGCAGGCTTTTAATCACAGGGGCATCCGGCCGTCTAGGCTCGCAACTGCGGATGGCGACAAAAGACTTGGCACAGGCTATTCGATTGACCGACGTCAAAGCGTTGACCGACCTGGCGAACGACGAAGAATTTATTCAAGCCGATCTTGCGGATATGTCGACCGTACTTGAGCTCATGACCGGAGTCGATGTGGTCATCCATCTGGGCGCAGTCATGCCGCAAGCGCCCTGGGAATCGATTCTCCAAGCCAACATCATAGGAACATACAACATTTTCGAGGCGGCTCGCCAAGCAGGCGTCAAGCGCGTCATCTTTGCAAGCTCACATCACGCAACCGGAATGTATGAGAGAACCGAACGATTGGACTCGGAATCACCTGTTCGGCCGGCAAATCTATATGGACTGAGCAAGGCGTTTGGGGAAACCACGGGTCGTATGTACCACGAAAAGCATGGCCTTGAGGTGATCAGTTTAAGAATTGGATCATGCTTTCCTGAACCCACGGATGAAAGGATGCTAGCCACATGGCTAAGCCATCGCGATATGAGCAATCTTTGCAGGTGCTGCCTGCAGGCGTCTCAGGTGGGTTACACCGTGCTCTATGGCGTTTCAAACAACAAACGCGTTTGGTGGAGCAACGCAAAGGCGGGTTACATCGGGTACCAAGCCATCGATAGCGCAGACGATTTCGAAGAGGCCTTGCTGACGCCTCAAATCACGAACCACCAAGGCGAAAAATACAAGTTCCAGAGCGGAAAATTTGCGAATTTAGTTCCGTAAACTGCAAATCGACCAACCACACCCTCAACGATAATAAATTAAATTCTGCATAGGAGACAATATGTTTAGATACCTGGCACTCCTCGTTGGCATGAATCTTTGCATGACAGCAAATGCACAGTCATGGCCAAACAAACCGGTCCGACTGATCATCCCGTACGCAGCAGGTGGTCCCACGGACGTCATGGCGCGAAAACTTGGCGTACGTCTATCGACAGAGCTTGGACAACCTGTCGTCATTGAAAACAAGCCTGGGGCAGGCGGCGTAATCGGCGTAGATGCAGTCGTCAAAGCAAATGCGGATGGCTACACACTCGGTCTCATTGCACCAGGCCCTGTCGCAGGCATGCCGGCGCTGACGAAAGTACCGTATTCGAATGCAGACATCGACTATATTACTTTGGTTTCACGCAGCACCTCGGTCATCGCGACATCGAGCCAATCACCTTTCGAAAACCTGAATGCGTTGATTAACGCAGCAAAGAAGGCGCCCGGCACGTTGAACTATGGCTCTGCAGGCAATGGAACTTCGCCCCACATTGGCGGTGAAATGTTGAAGCAAGAGGCCGGTATCGATGTGCGACATATTCCGTACAAAGGCAGCGGCCCCACTGTACCGGCAGTCTTGAGCGGGGAAATACATTACACCTTGATCGATCTGGTTGGAGCCATTCCCCTTGCAAACGAAGGCAAGCTGAGAATCCTGGCGACTGCAAGCGCAAAGAGAGCGGATCAAATCCCAAACATACCGACAACCGTTGAACTTGGGCTTCCCAATGTCATCATGGATACAAATTACGGAATCATCGGCCCCAAGGGAATCCCAGCCGCAACACGGCAAAAAATCATCGCGGCGATGCATCGGACAGTGAAATCGGAGGATGTTCTGAGCTATTTCGCCCAACAGGGAATAGAGCCACTGAGTTCCACATCAGCCGAATATCGCGACTTGATGAAAAGCGAGCTGGATCGATGGACAAAAGTGATCGTCAAAGGTGACTTGAAGCTTGACTGACAAAAGAAATGTTCTACTGACATCTTGTCTGGCGCTGGAAAATCGCTACCGCATCTAAATGCGCCGCTTAGCATAAACGCAGATCACTCGACAGGCGCGGGGCCCCTCGCGCCTCATTCTCAAACAAAGAGTTCCAAGCATGACGACGTACAAAGTCAACCTACTGATCAACAATATCGACGTGGAAAGCGATTCCTACTTGGCGATCATAGACCCAGGGCGAACCAAAGATGTGGTCGGCCATATCGCACAAGCCAGCACGTCACAGGCGGCAGACGCGGTTCAAGCAGCCCATGAAGCCTTTCACAAGTGGAAAAGGACACCGATACAAGAACGAATCGGTTTGCTCGAGAAGGCAGCCAAAATACTCGACGATGAGGCTGGTGAGATTGCACCGATCATGGCACGTGAGTCAGGGATGCTCGTATCCACCTCGGAAGCGGAAATCAAGATCGGTGCCAACATCATTCGTGACAATGCAGAGCTGGCCGGCCCCTTTCTTCAATCAAAATACATTGAAGACGAGATCAGTTGGGTCAGCATCGAAAAGCGTCCGATCGGCGTTGTCGTGGGCATAGTGTCTTGGAACGCCCCGGTTGTCTTGACCATGCGCAAACTTGCACCCGCCTTGGTCTGCGGCAACACGATCGTCATCAAGCCATCGCCGACGGCGGCAATCGGCATTTCGATGCTACTGAAAAAGATAGCAGCCCTGTTTCCGCCGGGAGTCATCAATGTGGTGCATGGTGAAGCCGATGTGGGCACCGTTTTGACGACGCATCCTCACGTGCGCAAAGTGTCATTCACCGGCGGAGGCAAAGTCGCGACAACGATCATGCGAAACGCAGCTGAAGGCATGAAGAATGTTCAATTTGAATTGGGAGGCAACGATCCAGCAATCATCCTTGACGATGTCAATATCGATGAGGCCATTGCAAAGGTGACAGCAGGCATTTTTCGCCGAGCCGGCCAGTTCTGTTTTGCAATCAAAAGAGTTTATGTACCGGAATCGATCTACGATCGTTTTTTTGAAAAGCTAGAAAACGAAATAAACAAATTCGTTGTCGGTCACCCTCTTGATCCACTCACCACATTTGGGCCTATAAACAATCGGGCACAGTGGCAATTCCTCAAGCAACTCCTTGAGCGCACACGCGCAGCCGGAGCAGAAGTGGTTGAACTCGGAAAATGGACACGAGACGACATCGTCAACGAAGGCTATTATTTGCGACCGACAGTGATTAAAAATGCAGACCCGGCCTCTGAAATCGTCACGACAGAACAGTTCGGTCCGATTATCCCCGTCATCAGGTACTCGACCGAAGACGAGGCCCTTCAAATGGCAAATCAAAGCGAATTGGGCCTGGGCTCCAGCGTTTGGTCGACTAATCACCAACGAGCGATGAACTTTGCGCGTCAAATCGAGGCAGGCATGACCTTCATCAATCAATCCGGTGCGTCGCGACTGGGGCAGCGACACATACCTTTTGGCGGAGTCAAACAAAGTGGGATTGGCCGGGAAAGTTCGGAAATCGGTCTAGCCGAATACATCGAATACCATAGCATCAATGGCCACACTCGATGATCAAGATGTTCAGTAGAAAACCATTGATCAGTTGACATCGCATCATCTGACGCGCACCTCAAAACACAGAGGATGGGTCACAACCAAATCGCCAACCTCCAAGCCTAATGAATGTCATTAGGCTCTTTTATTGATACTTTAGACTTCAATCGTGTTTCTTCATCAACAAGGAAGAACACATTTCAATGAATGCTCTGAGCTTGGGTTGATTTCGGGTATTTCTAGAAAAATACAAGAACAGACCGTCACTTCCAGGCGAGAGATGCATCAAAGCGGGACGCAGAGTCCCGGCCGCAATCTCTCGCGATGTATGGAATGTGGACGAATAGATCAACCCGACTCCCTTTACGGCCAAACTACGCATCAGCTCACCATCATTGACAGTAACACTGCCGGTAGGATCTATCTTGACGCTCTCATTGCGCTCCATGAACTCCCAACGATAGATATCGCCCTTCTCTGGTCGGCGAAATCTGATGCACTCATGCTTAGCGAGATCTGCGGTGGTTTGCGGCTCTCCGTGGATTTGGAAATATTCTGGCGCTCCAAAGACACCCCAATGAAAGGGTTCGGTCAGCCGTACCGCGACCATGTCCTGAGGAATGTAAGAACCAATGGATATGCCGGCATCGTAACCTTCAGATACGAAATTACCATGTTGATTGCTGACGGTGATATCCAAATTGAGATTTGGCCAAGCTTTGCGAAACGACGGCATGAGAGGTTCGAGAACGTGTGGCAACGCCAGTCTCTCCACGATGAGCCTCAACGTACCCGACGGCATCTTGGCTGATTGAGCCGCGTCCTCAAAACCTGACGCTATGGCCGCTGCTGCAGGTTCGACTTTCAGAAGAAGGTTCTTCCCTGCCTCTGTGAGCGCCATCTTTCGGGTAGTACGCTGAAAGAGAGGCACGCCCAACCGTTGCTCCAATTTCTGCAGGGACTGACTCACGGAACCGGGCGTCTTCCCGAGGTCCAGGGCTGCTTTTCGGATGCTGAGTCTTCGCGAGATTGCCAGAAATTCAAGCAACCCATCAAAGCTATCGTTTTGGAACATCATGTTTCATCAAATTATGGTGACAAAAGCTGCCTCAGCGTACTATACGCCGCCTTGACCCACTCAAACAACACGGATTACATCGTTCTACTAAACAATGTGTTCGTCCTCAGATGGCTATTGCCTGGTGTCGACTACCGATAAAGTAGCGCCACAAATCACCAACTGAAGGAATGTTGTATGTCATTGAAAAAGTATCTGACCGGATTCACTGCCGTATTGGCAACTCTGGCTTTCTCCGCTTCTGCAGCGATAGCACAAAGCTCAAGGCAGGCTGATCGAGTTCTTATCGTCGTATCAAGTCTTGATAAAAAGGCCGAGAATCTAGTAGGAGGATATTGGTTTCCAGAACTCACCCATCCAGTCGAAGTGTTTGACAAAGCCGGTTTGGAATTCGACATAGCCAGCCCCAAAGGCGGCCTGGCTCCCTTCGATGGGTTCGATCTCAAGGACCAAGCCACCTTGAACTTCTGGACCAACCCCAATCATCGAGCCAAGATCGCCTCGTCAATCAAACTGACCGATGTTGATCCGTCGAAATATTCGGCCATATTGCTCGTGGGTGGACACGGTCCTATGTGGGATTTTGTCGACAACCCAGACTTGATCAATATCATTCAAGTCATGCATAAGAAAAATGACATTATCAGCGCCGTCTGCCACGGCCCTGCCGGACTGATCAATGTCAAACTCCCGAATGGCAAGCGGCTCATCGAGGGGCGTCGACTGACGGCCTTTACTGCCGAAGAAGAAGTTTCCAGGCAGTACGACAAGCTGGTTCCGTTCGAGCTGGAGGGCTCCCTGAAGGCCAGCGGGGCAAAATTCGAAGAGGCCCCGATCTTCCAAAATAAAGTGGTCATCGACGGTCAACTCATCACGGGCCAGAACCCCGCCTCGGCAACTGCACTCGGAGAGGCGGTTGTCAATGCCCTGAAGGCAAAGCGTATTTAGCATTGTTTTCACGAAATGGGTAGCGACCCCCTTTCGTCCGGCATCAACAGCCACATGCCCAGTGGAAATCAGGCCCTGCCGCGTCCATTTGAGTCGACATCCGATCAGCGCCCCTCAGATGTCGCGGGTATACGGGATGACAACCGCCTGCCCGTGCAGTCTGCCGTCCGCGTCGAGCAGTTGCCACAGCGTGGCATCCTCGATCATGAAGCGCTGGCCTGACTGGGTGATGCGCACGCCCTTGTAGCCCGCCTCGTAGCCTTGCCGCTGCACACGGGCAAGAAACTGCTGGCGCTCCTCGCGATTCGGGGCCTCGGCCGAGAGCCGGGAAGGCAGTTGTGTGATTTCATCCCAGCTGTATCCAAAACGCCGCTGCGCCGCCTTGTTGCCGTAGATGAAGAGTGGGTCGGGATCGGTGTTGTGCGCGAGCACCGCGAACGGGGCGCTTTCATAGAGCCATTCGGCAGCCTCCTCGGCGACGGGCATCGCCTGGGGCACCAAGGGCCGACCCAGCAACCGGGCGTAGCTGCCCGCCAGCAGCGCGTAGAAAGCGGGATCGCGTGGGTCGCTCATGTGTCCAGTTCCTTGATCAAGGCACCACAGTCGGGCAGATCATCCGATGATCCACCGCGATACATCCCAGTGATGGCCAACTGGATCCGGGGCCAAGCATGGGAGCCTCGTTCAGCCTCCAAGTACGGTTTCACCTGAATTCGGCCAGCAACAAGAGCGACAGCGCCGAGAGAAGCATGCAGCACATCACTGCCGATATAATTAAACGAAAATCATTTTCGATAACAAACCAAGATGGGGCCGAGCGGGCGGCCATTGCACGGGGGAAAGTCAATGCCGGTATCGCGCGACGCCATCAGCCACGAGATTGGCTCACTGTATGTCGACCACAGCCGGTGGTTGAACGATTGGTTGCGCAGGCGCATGGGTGATTCACACCAAGCGGCAGATCTCGCCCACGACGTTTTCCTCAAGCTGCTTGCGCGTGATGCGCCCGTCGAAGCTCATGAGCCTCGCGCTTTTCTCACCACAGTGGCCCAGCGCGTGCTTTTCAGCCATTACAGGCGGCAGACGCTGGAGCGGGCTTACCTGGAAGCGCTGAAGCAAGCTCCACAAGCTCTAGCGATCTCTCCCGAAGAACGAGCCATCCTGTTGGAAACACTGACGGAAATCGACCGGGTACTCGATGGCCTGCCGGTCATGGTCAAACGTGTTTTCCTCCTGAGTCAACTCGATGGTCTGAAGCAGGCCGACATTGCCAAGGATCTGGGTCTTTCGCTCGCGACCGTCAAGCGGCATCTGGTCAAAGCCTCCATGCACTGCATCTTTGCGCTGGATGTGTGATGGCTTCACACCGAAACGAACGCTCTGCAGGCGATATTCCCGCTGCCGTTGCCCAACAGGCTATTGAATGGATGCTCGAGTTGCAGGCCCACCCTGAATCCGCCTCGGTTCGCAGTGCCTGGGCACAGTGGCGAAACGACCATCCCACGCACGACTTGGCGTGGCAGAGGGTGGAAAGCTTTCAAGGTCGTCTGGGACGGCTGTCGGCTGCACCCGGCGCAGCCCACTCGGCACTGACAGCCAAGGGCTTGGCGCGTCGCGGCCATGCGGTCAAGTTGCTGATGCTGCTCGTGTTCGGCAGTTCGGTAGTTTGGTCGATAGACGAAAAGAAGAATGTGCGCCGATGGTTTGCAGACCTCAGCTCCGACGTCGGGCAACAGCGGCAGGTCACCCTGGAAGATGGCACTCGGCTGGTTCTCAACACGAACACTATCGTCGATCTTCATTTTTCTGCTCGTGAACGACGTCTTCACCTGCTGGAGGGCGAGGTGTATGTCGCGACAGCACACGATTCGTCAAGGCCCTTTTTGGTGGAGACCGAAACCGGGACGGCGCATGCGCTGGGTACACGCTTCACCGTCAGGACATTTGAATCGCAATCCCATGTCGATGTGTTCGAGGGCGCAGTGAGGGTGACATGCGCTCGCTCCCCGGGTTCATCCGTGGTGCTGCAGGCGGGTCAGGGTGTCCGCTTCCGCTCGACGAATCTGGATACCCCCATGACCGTACGTGAAGACGCGAACAGTTGGCTGAATGGCATGCTGGTCGCTCACAGCATGCGCCTGGATGACTTTCTCACGGAGCTCTCTCGTTACAGCCGGCAGCCCTTGAGCTGCGACCCGGCGGTGGCGGGTCTGCGTGTTTCGGGTTCGTACCCCGTCGCAGACATTTCAAGGATTCTGGACGCGCTGAGTGCAACGCTGAACCTCAAGGTGGAGTCCGTCACTCGTTTCTGGGGATTGCAGACGACCCGGATCCGGCTGGCCTCAAGAACCTGACAAGTTTCGCTTTTATTTCTTACACCGGTTGAGCTGTTTTTAAAGCTGATGCGACAAGGGGAAAGAGAAAGCTTTCCCAATCCCTACACATCGCTTCCGAGAACACGTTACATGGCCAACCGTCTGCAACGCCAGCGCCCGTCGCTGCCCCCCATCCTTCTGCATAGCACCCTCGCCCTGGCGATTGCTCGAATGAGCGGCGCCACTTGGCTGGGCATGTCATTGCTCGCGGTCACCCCTTCGGTGATGGCGCAATCGAATTCGGTGCACACCTTCAATATCCCCGCGGGGCCGCTGGAAGGTGCCTTAAACCGTTTCGGCAAAGAGACCGGCATCCTGTTGTCCTTCTCGCCCGAGACCACATCGGGGCTGCGCAGCCCCGGCCTCAGAGGAACGTTCAACGTTCAGGAGGGGCTGGCAACCGTGCTGAGTGGGACCGGCGTGCAGGCGCTCCCGCAGCCGAACGGCAACATCCTCTTGCGCCGCCAGCCCGTCACCAGCACGCCGGAGATGACCTCTGCGACCTCGACGCTGTCCGAAGTGCGCGTCGTTGGGAGCCGAATTGCAGACGGCACGACCGAGGGCACCGGTTCGTACACTGCGGCCGGCCCCAGTTCGATGTCTGCAGGATTGGGATTGACGTTGCGCGAGACGCCGCAGTCGTTGACGGTGGTCACACGGCAGAAACTGGACGACTTCAATCTCAACACACTCACGGACGTGATCGACCAGACGCCGGGCGTCTTCGCACACAAGCAGGGCAGCGTCGTCGAATTCTTCAGCCGTGGCGAACAGGTGCAGAACTTCCAGGTCAATGGCCTGCGCCAGACCAACGGCTCGGGTCAGAGTCCCCAGGGCCTGTATGTCAACGATGACATGGCGACCATCGATCGGGTCGAAGTTCTCAAAGGTTCGGCGGGCCTGCTACAAGGCGACGGCAATCCAAGCGCCACGATCAATCTGATTCGCAAGAAGCCGACACGTGAGTTTCAGGCCTATGTGGCTGCAGGAGCAGGTTCCTGGAATGCCTATCGCACCGAAGCCGACGTCAGCGGCCCCTTGAACGAAAGCGGCTCGGTCCGTGGACGCGTCGTGGCCGCGTACTCCGACACAGACACGTACCGGCTCGACGAGAAATCCAAGGGCGGCCTGGTGTTCGGCACATTGGACGTCGATCTCGACCGAGACACGCTGCTGAACATCGAAGTCGATTATCGCAAGCGCCAGCAATATGGCACGCCGGGCAGCTACAGCTTCCAGAGATACGGAATGTGGGGAGAGGTTCACGAGTCCCCATCACGTTCTTGGAATGCGGCCGCACCCTGGGCCGGCGGCAATCTGTATTCGCTCAGTACCCATGCGAGGCTCGAGCATCGTTTTGCCAACGACTGGGTCGCCACGCTGCGCGTCGGTGTCGACAGCAGGCGCGAACCGGAGTCATGGTACGGCTACGCAGGCAGCTCCACATACTATTCCCAGGGCACCAGCAACAATGTGCTCGAGGAAACCAAGAATCTCGCCGTGGATGTCAAAGGTCCATTCGATCTTTTGGGCAGGCGTCATGAACTGGTGGCCGGCTACAACTGGACTCGGGCAAACTCGGCCTACGACCTTTTTTACGCGGGTGACTTCATCGGTACCGCCGAGTACCAGAATTACCTGGCAACGACCGATTACGCTGTGGACGGCAACCGATACATGCCGCAAGCTGATCGCTCCTACCTGAGCTACTTCAGCGGCCTGCGCACTCGGTCCACCCAAAGTGGAGCCTATGTGGCGGCCCGCTTCAGCTTGACCGACGATCTGACCCTGCTAACCGGCGCCCGTGTGTCGGCTTACAAAAGCCGGACAGACAACCTGAACGCCAGCCGCATGCTCGATAACCAGACGGGCTTTGACGAGTCGAGTGTCATCACCCCTTATGCGGGCCTGGTCTACGACCTGAATCGCAACCTGTCGCTGTATGGCAGCTACACCAGTGTTTTTCAGCCGGTCACGCTGCAGGATGAAAAGGGGCAGACCTTGGATCCCAAGGAAGGCGTTACCTATGAAATCGGCACCAAGGGCGAATTCTTCGACGGTCGGCTCAATGCCAGCATCGCGCAGTTCTGGAAGCGCTGGGAGAAGGCTTCCGAACTGTCCGGTGGTTTGACGCCTTTGGGTACGCCGGCCTATCGCAACATCGACAACGTCATGGAGCACGGCTACGAGCTCGAGCTATCGGGCGAACTGGCCAGGGGCTGGCAAGCCCAAGGCAGCTACGTGATGAACAACAGCGAAATCAATGCTTCGCGGCTACCCAAGCAGCAGTTCAAACTCAGCACCTCGTATGATTTCTCGGGCGATCTGAGAGGCCTGACCATCGGCGCGGCCGCACGTTGGCAAAGCCACACCCAAACCCGGACCGAAAGCCCCAACATCGCACAATCGTCCTACTGGGTGTTCGACATCATGTCCCGCTATCGCGTCAACAAGCACTGGTCTGCTTCGGTCAATGTGAACAATCTTCTCGACCGCAAATACCTGTACGTCTACAACTGGGCACCAGCCTACCTCGGCCAATACCAAAGCTGGGGCGCGCCGCGCAGCGTCAACCTGACGGTTCGTTATCAGTTCTGATACGCCCTACTCTCATCAGTCGACGATAAACAGCTTGGCACCTAAGGGCGAACGCGAGCGGTGCGGTTCGGCGTTGTCGGCCACCTGATAGCTCATGCCGGGCTTGAGGATGAACTTGCGGCCATCCTCCAGTTCGGTCTCCATCTCTCCTTCCAGGCAGAGCAGCACATGGCCTTTGGTGCACCAATGATCGGAGACGTACCCCGGTGTGTACTCGACCATCCGGGCACGAATGCTTCCGAAGTTTTTAGTACGCCAGAATGCTTGGCCGGCCTCTGCTGAATGCTCGGTTTGCGGCACGCCAGACCAATCGGTGGTGTCAAACGGAATGTTGTCGATCTTCATCGGCCATTTTCTTTCGATGGGGTTGTAGAGAATTCCTCGCACGAGATGGGCTCACGTGCGCCAGCGGACGGGCCTATTTGCACATCACAAGCTGCCGACGAAGCCAGTCGAGGTAAGCGCCGATCGCTTTTTCGTCGCGTGTGCAGTACGACCACTTCTGCTGCTTGTGAACCTTGATGAAACCGGCCCTTCGCAGAATGTCCAGATGCCTGCTGATGGTGGGCTGGGTCACCGACAGGGCCTCGGCGATGAGAGTCATGCAGACGCCAAACACCACAGGATCGGCAGACCCCTGCTTTCCGAAATGTTTGCGTGGCTGGGCCAGCAGCCGCAGGATTTCCATGCGCACCTCGCTGCCCATCGCCCTGACTTGTTCTGAACGGTCCATGGCCTATCATATCGTCATATTGCTAAGTGACTGAATAGGACTGCGATCAATGCTGCTGGACCTGCCCCACACCACGAGGATCGATGGAAACGCTGTCAAGTGGGGGCGATGTGGCAAAGGGCCTCCCTTGGTGGCTATCCATGGCACGCCGTTTTCTTCGCAGGTGTGGCGCAGGATCGTGCCGTTGATCGCCGAGCACAGAACGGTGTATTTTTTCGACCTCGTCGGTTACGGCCAGTCAGAGATGCGCGAGGGCCAGGATGTGTCGTTGGCGGTGCAGAACCATGTTCTCGCCGTGTTGTTCGACGAATGGGGGATTTCCTGCCCTGACGTTCTTGCTCACGATTTCGGCGGTGCCACGGCACTGCGCGCTTTTTACCTCAATGGATTGCGGTACGCATCGCTCACGATCTTCGATGCCGTGGCACTTTCGCCATGGGGGTCGCCGTTCGTTCAGCATGTTCGCCAGCACGAAGCGGCATTCGCCGGAATGCCCGGCTACATGCACGAGGCCTTGCTCGCGGCCTACTTGCAAACTGCCGCACATCGGCCTCTTTCGGACGAGGCTCTGAAGATCTACAGCACCCCATGGCTTGGGGCGGTGGGGCAACCGGCTTTCTACCGCCAGATCGCCCAGATGAGCACACGGTACACGGACGAGGTTCAAGACCTTTACCAACCCATGGAGTGCCCCGTCACGGTGCTGTGGGGTGAGAACGATGCCTGGATTCCTGCCGAAAAGGGGCATGAACTGGCGAAGCTGATTTCCAAGCGGCCGTGCATTCTTGTTCCCGGCAGCGGGCATCTCATGCAAGAGGATCGACCCGAGGCCATCGTGGCCGCCGTGTTGGGTCGCGCGGCTTTTTTGTGCAATTCATTGGGACATTGAAGCCCGGCTGAAGCGACATCGGCTTGGATGCACGCCCGTATCCAAGGCGCTCGTTCAAGCGCGAGGCAGAAAATCCAGCAAGCTCTGCAGCACGGGCGACGGCTGCTCCTGTCGATAAAAACAATAGAGATTCATGACATGGCTGGCGTCGGAAAGCCTGCGATAGATCACATTGGGAAATGAGACATTGATCATGGACTCGGGGACGATGCTCACCCCCTGTCCGATCGCGGCCGACATCGCCGCCGTCACCACACTGGTGGTGGGTTCCGAGAGTTTTGGGGTGAATCCAGCCGACTCGCACCAGGCGATGGTTTGGGAAATGGCCATGAAGTCAGATCCGATATTGATGACTTCTTGCGACAGATGCGAAATCGACAAATCCTCGATCTTCGACAGAGGATGATCTTCGTGCATCGCGATGAATAAACTTTCGGCCCCTATTTTCACGACTTCGAAATCATCGGTATTGGCGATGTTTCGCTCGAAGCACACTTCGATCTGCCCTCGCCTCAACGCATTGATTTGATGGTGGGTTTGGCCATAGTTGAGGTTCAGATAGATATCGGGATGCTTTTCCTTGAATTCGAAAAGAATCCGGGTGGTCAGCCCGAAAATGGACGAACCGTAGACACCCACCGAGATTTCACCGGTCTTTCCGCTGCCGACCAGACGGGCTCTTTTGGTCGCCTCTTGAACATAGGTCTGAATGTTCTTGGCGTCCTTATACAAGGACCGTCCCGCATCCGTCAGTTCCATGCCCGATGTCGTTCTACGAAACAGCACGACGCCTAAATCCCGTTCCAGCATTTGAATATGCCGGCTCAAAGGGGGCTGGCTGATATGTAGCTTGGCGGCGGCCCTGGCGATCTGCCCTTCTTCGGCAACCGTTACAAATGATGCAAGGATTCTATTCTCCATAAGGCTTTCCAAAATCGTAGGGGGCTATACAAAAAAAGCAATCGACCATCGGATGACCGTCAATGAAAATGGGATCAGGCCGTGAAGACCACGCCAAAAGGACTGCAGATACTACGGGTTAATACCTATGTCGCACAGTCTTTGAGCGTTCGACATCGCTTTATGGCCCAGTGAAGGCAGCGTAGAGGCATGAGTTCGAAAGAACACATCACTATAGACAAAAATGACCATTAGACGGAGACAAGATGTTTAATAAGTTCGATCAATTCAAGTGGCGACCGCTTTCCGCGACGAGAATGCCGTACTGCGGCACAGTCGCGTTTTCGGCCGTTTTTCTCGCCACGGCCTGCGGTGGCGGCAGTGGCGACGGCAACACGCCGACAACCCCCACCGAGCCGCCCAAACTTGAACAGGTCACCATCAAGGCGCTGGCCAAACCCATCATCACCCTCGATGGCTATCAGTTCAAGGATTTGAATGCCAATGGGCAACTCGATGCCTATGAAGATTGGCGCAGGCCGGTATCCGAGCGTGTTGCAAACCTGGTTTCGCTGATGAGCCTGGAAGAGAAAGCAGGTTTGATGCTGATCAACACCCTGAATGCCGGTGCCGCAGGTGCAATACCGGCCAACGGGATCGACATGGTGGTGAATCAGAAGATGAATCGGTTCATCTTCAGAAGTGTGGTCACGGCCAATCCGACCAGTTCGCAAGTGACGCCGGAGCAAGCGGCTGTTTTCACCAATGCCGTTCAGAAACTGGGCGAAAGCACGCGTCTCGGCATCCCGATCGTCTTCAAATCCAACGCCAGAAACCATTACGAAAAAGATCCCCGCGTCGGTATCAACGAAGCCGCCGGCGCATTCACCGAGTTCCCGAAAGAAGCCGGCCTGGCTGCCGCAGCCCTGGGCGAGGGATCGATGTCTTCGATCGCCACCTTCGCCGATGTGATGGGTGCGGAATGGAAGTCCATCGGACTGCGCGGCATGTATGGCTACATGGCCGATCTGTCGACCGAACCCCGGTGGTACCGGGTCCACGAGACCTTCACCGAAAATGCGGACCTCAATGCCGACATCATGAGAACGCTGGTGCAGCGGTTGCAAGGCGAGGTGGTGAAGGACGGTACATCCGTCACGCCCAACTCGGCGGTGGCCTTGACGCTGAAGCACTTCCCGGGCGGCGGCCCTCAAGAGATGGGGCTGGATCCGCACTACTCCCATGGCAAGAACCAGATCTATCCCGGCGGCAACTTCGGGTATCACCTGAAGCCTTTCATGGCCGCGATCGACGCGGGTGTCTCGGCGGTCATGCCGTATTACGGCGTGCCGATCAACGTCACCTACGAAGGCGTCAAATACGATCAGACCGGCATGGCTTTTTCCAAGCAGATCGTCACGGATCTGCTGCGTGGAAAGCTGGGATTCGGCGGTTACGTCAACTCCGATACCGGGATCATCAATGATCGCGCCTGGGGTCTCGAAAGAAACTCGGTGGCAGAGCGCGTGGCTGCCGCGATCAATGGCGGAACCGAGACTTTGTCCGGGTTCAGTGAAAACAAGACCATTACCGATCTGGTGGCCTCGGGTCTTGTTTCGGAAGCGCGGGTCAACGAAGCGGCCTCGCGCCTTCTCAAGGAACAGTTCCAGTTGGGATTGTTTGAAAACCCCTACGTAGAAACGGCCAAGGCCAACGACGCGATCGGAAACGATGCACACCGTGCGACTGGACTGGATATACAGAGAAAATCCATCGTTCTGTTGCAAAACTCCGCCCTCGCTTCCGGCAAGGTGCTGCCTCTGAAGCAGGCCGCCAAGGTCTACACCATGGGGTTGGCAAAATCCGATGTCGAAAAATACGGATACACCGTCACCGATGGCGAAGCCTTGGTGGCCGGCGCAAGACCGAGCGCAGCGGGCCACGACTACGCGGTGATTCGTGTCGAGGTTTCGACCAACAAACTGTTGCCGGGCACGTCGACGCGGGCCACGACCACCTACAAGAGCGATGACGCGGCCACCGGTGGACGAATCAATCCGCTGACCGGCAAGACCTGGGGCTCGAGCGACCGCTGCGTATCGAAATCCGATTACTCGGCCGAAGATGCTCAAAAAGCCTGTCTCGACAATGGCCTCGGCTTCGGCGGCTCATTCCCCTGGGAAAGTGGAATGCTGTCTTTCTCCGAAATGGCGAACTCCGACTCCTGGCTGATCAGCCCCAGCCTGGACCAGATCAAGGATGTCATGGCTGAAGTCGGTGCCGATCGCACGGTTCTTTCGGTGTATTTCCGTCAGCCCTATGTGCTCGACGATGCGAGCGGCTTGAAAGCGGCCGGCGCGATCGTGGCGGGTTTCGGTGTCAGCAATACGGCTTTGCTTGACGTGCTGAGCGGAAAGATCCTGGCCGGTGGGCAAACGATCTCGCCCCAAGGCAAGCTGCCGTTCGCACTGGCCAACAACTCGAAAGCCATTGTCGACAATCAGCCCGATGTTCCTGGCTACCCCGAGAAGGACACGCTGTTCCCCTACGGATTCGGCCTTCGCTACTGAGCAGCCGTAAACCCGAAAGAACGAAGCGAGCGGGTCTCGCTTCGTTTCTCGAGGGCTGCAGACATAACCCTCTGATTTTCCCTACCCTTTCAATTTCCCGGAGACATTAGTGAGAAAGAACAAAATCGGTCAGCTATTGAGCATCACGGCACTGGCCAGTATCCTGGCCCTGCAACCCCTGACCGCGCAAGCCCAGAAGATGGTGCTCAAGGCAGCCGACGTTCACCCGGCCGGCTATCCCAATGTGGTCGCCGTCGAGAGCATGGGCAAGAAGCTCGAGAAAGCCACCGACGGCCGCCTGCGCATCCAGATGTTCCCCGGCGGCGTGCTCGGCGGCGAGAAGGAGATGATCGAGCAGACCCAGGTCGGCGCGATCAACATCCTGCGCACCTCGCTCGGCTCCGTCGGCACCGTGGTGCCCGAGGTCAATGTCTTCAACATGCCTTTTGTCTTCCGCAGCCCCGATCACATGCGCAAGGTCATCGACGGCGAGATCGGCGACGAGCTTCTGGGCAAGATCACCGCTTCGAGCGCCCGTCTGGTCGCCATCGGCTGGATGGACGGCGGCTCGCGCAGCCTCTACACCAAGAAGCCCGTGCGCAGCGCCGCCGACCTCAAGGGCCAGAAGATCCGCATGATCGGCAACCCGCTGTTCGTCGACACCATGAACGCCATGGGCGGCAACGGCATCTCCATGGGCTACGGCGAGGTCTTCACGGCCCTGCAGACCGGCGTGCTCGACGGTGCCGAGAACAACTCGCCGAGCTACTTCACCAGCAACCACTTCAGCACCGGCGCCAAGTACTACAGCCAGACCAACCACCTGATCATCCCCGAGCTGCTGGTGGTCTCCAAGGCCACCTGGGACAAGCTCAAGCCCGAGGACCAGGCGCTGCTGCGCAAGTTCGGCAAGGAAGCCCAGGCCGAGCAGCGCGTGCTGTGGGACCAGAGCGTGGCCGACTCCGACACCAAGCTCAAGGCCGCCGGCGTCGAGTTCATCCAGATCGACAACAAGCCGTTCTACGACGCCACCGCACCGGTGCGTGCCAAGTACGGCGCCAACTACGTCGATCTCATGAAGCGCATCGAAGCGGTCAACTGATCCATCTGCCCGCCTCGTCGAGGCCCTGCGCCTGTCGTCCGGCTCCTGCGGGAGCTCGGCGCGGGCGCTGGGTCTGTGCCGGCGGCAGCCGGCTTTCTCCTCCTGCCCTTCCCACTCCTGCTCTTCCCACTTCTTCTCCAACACCATGAGCCAACGTTTTCTGTGCTGGATGGACGCCCTCTACGTGGCGGCCGTCTGGCTTTCCGGCGCAGCGATCACGCTGATGTCCCTCATCATTCCCTGGGGCGTCTTCAGTCGCTACGTGCTGGGCACGGGATCGGACTGGCCCGAGCCCATCGCCATTTTGCTGATGATGGTGTTCACCTTCATCGGCGCGTCCGTGGCCTATCGGGCCGGCGGACACATCGCCGTCACCATGGTCAGCGACCGCCTGCCCGCGCACCTCAAGGGCGCCGTCAACCTGCTGGTCGACTTGCTGATGATGGCGCTGTGCCTGTTCGTGGTGTGGTTCGGCCTCAACCTGAGCCTCGAGACCTGGCGCCAGGGCATTGCCGAGCTGCCGTGGCTGCCGGTCGGTGCGACCTACCTGCCGGTGCCCATCGGCGCGGCCATCACCCTGTTGTTCGTCATCGAAAAACGCCTGCTGGGTCCGCAATCGGATCGGCAGGTCATCTCCCACGAAGCCAGTCACGCGCTGGAGGAAGTCTGACATGGACGCGCTGATTCTTCTGGGCAGCTTCTTTGCCCTGGTGTTCCTGGGCGTGCCGATCGCCTACTCGCTGGGCCTGTCGGCTCTGGTGGGTGCGCTGTGGGTGGACCTGCCGCTCGACGCGGTCATGATCCAGCTGGCGGCCGGCGTCAACAAGTTCTCGCTGCTGGCGATTCCCTTCTTTGTGCTGGCCGGCACCATCATGGCCGAGGGCGGCATGGCGCGCCGGCTGATCGCCTTTGCCGGCGTGCTCGTGGGCTTCATCCGCGGCGGCCTGGCGCTGGTCAACGTGCTGGCCTCGACCTTCTTCGGGGCCATCTCGGGCTCTGCCGTGGCCGACACCGCCTCGATCGGCTCGGTGCTGATTCCCGAGATGGAGAAAAAAGGGTATCCGCGCAAGTTCGCCGCGGCCGTCACGGTCAGCTGCTCGGTGCAGGCCATCCTGCTGCCGCCGGGCCACAACGTGGTGCTGTACTCGCTGGCGGCCGGCGGCTCGGTGTCGATTGCCGCGCTGTTCATGGCCGGTGTCTTCCCGGCGCTGCTGCTCGGCGGCGTGATCGCGCTGCTGTGCCTGTGGACGGCCCGCCGCCAGAACTTCCCCAAGGGCGAGGTCATCCCGCTGCGCCAGGCGCTCAAGATCTGTGCCGATGCGCTGTGGGGCCTGATGACCATGGTCATCATCCTGGGCGGCATCATGTCGGGGGTCTTCACGGCCAACGAGTCGGCTGCCATCGCCGTGGTGTGGGCGTTCTTCGTGACCATGTTCATCTACCGCGACTACAAGTGGCGCGACCTGCCCAAGCTGCTGCATCGTACGGTCAAGACAGTGACGGTGGTGATGATCCTGATCGGCTTTGCGGCGGCCTTCGGCTACATCATGACCATCATGATGATTCCGATGACGGTGACGTCCTTCCTCACCAGTCTGTCGGACAACAAGTACGTGCTGCTGGCGCTCATCAACGTCCTGCTGCTGGTGCTGGGGGCGATCATGGACATGGCGCCGCTGATCCTGATCCTCACGCCCATCCTGATGCCGGTCATCAAGATGATCGGTGTCGACCCGGTGCACTTCGGCATGATCATGATGCTCAACCTGGGCATCGGCCTGATCACGCCGCCCGTGGGTGCGGTGCTGTTTACGGGATCGGCGGTGGCCAAACTCTCCATCGGGGAGGTGCTGTCGGCCATGAAACCCTTCTTCCTGGCCCTGCTGCTGGTGCTGGGCATGGTCACCTACATCCCCTGGCTGTCGTTGTGGCTGCCCCGGTATCTCGGACTTTGA
>ERZ1031720.26-NODE-26-length-19155-cov-8.003822_pt1 | contig 19155 bp, 18 predicted proteins | sample MGYA00518750_ERZ1031720 | MGnify/ENA primary metagenome ERZ1031720 (study PRJEB33718, sample SAMN03160008) | human skin metagenome | collected 2014-04-10 | study: EMG produced TPA metagenomics assembly of the PRJNA266117 data set (Human skin bacterial metagenome and... | reverse complement strand
GAGATCTACACCTCTCTATTCGTCGGCAAGCGTCAGATGTGTATAAGAGACAGCCGGTGGATGGTCAAGCTACAACCAAGTGAGTTGTTCGGGTAAGAGGTCTTGTACAGGACCTCTCGTTTTTTCAGAGTAGAATCGAGGACTGTTCAGAAAGCCAAATAACTGCCTCAAAAACAGTTCCTCATGCCATCTGGATATGACTAGCCGTCGTGGTGAAATTGGTAGACACGCTATCTTGAGGGGGTAGTGGCGAAAGCTGTGCGAGTTCGAGTCTCGCCGACGGCACCATATAAATCTCATCGATGGGTTTTCCCTGTGCGGAAACCTGTCGGTGACGCGATGAAGTAGCTCTCCCAGATGAACCTCGCGCAATACCTCCCCGTCCTCTTGTTTATCCTTGTTGGCGTGGCAATTGGCGTATTGCCTCAGGTCCTGGGATATTTGCTCGGCCCGAATCGGCCCGACGCAGCCAAAAACTCCCCCTACGAATGCGGATTCGAAGCCTTCGAAGACGCGCGTATGAAGTTCGATGTCCGCTATTACCTGGTGGCCATCCTCTTCATTCTTTTTGACCTCGAAATCGCGTTTCTCTTTCCGTGGGCCGTCGCGCTGCACGATGTGGGTATCGCCGGTTTCTGGGCCGCCATGATTTTCCTGGCCATCCTAGTCGTGGGCTTCGCCTACGAGTGGAAGAAGGGTGCTCTCGACTGGGAATAAAACAGTCGTCAGCGCCGCCAATAACAGGAGACACGATGATAGAAGGCGTTTTAAAAGAAGGGTTCATCACCACCAGCTACGACTCGGTGGTGAATTGGGCGAAGACGGGATCCCTGTGGCCGATGACGTTCGGCCTGGCTTGCTGCGCGGTCGAGATGATGCACGCGGCAGCCGCACGTTATGACATCGGCCGTTTCGGTTCCGAGGTGTTTCGCGCCAGCCCCCGTCAGTCCGACCTGATGATCGTGGCCGGTACGCTGTGCAACAAGATGGCGCCGGCCCTGCGCAAGGTCTACGATCAGATGTCCGAGCCGCGCTGGGTCCTCTCCATGGGATCCTGTGCCAATGGCGGCGGCTACTATCACTACAGCTATTCCGTCGTGCGCGGCTGCGATCGCATTGTTCCCGTCGATGTCTACGTGCCGGGCTGTCCGCCCACGGCCGAAGCCTTGCTCTACGGGATCATCCAGCTGCAGCAGAAAATCCGTCGCACCCATACCATTGCAAGAGCCTGAGGTGTCGTATGGCAGAAGTTGCAATTCATCCCGAAGTCCTCAAGAATCGGGTAGCCGCCGCGCTGGGTGAAAAAGCCAAGCGCCTGACGATCGATCACGGCGAACTGACCGTTCACGTGGCTGCCAGCCACTATCTCGAGGCCATGCAGATTCTGCGTGATGCCGCCGAGTGCCGTTTCGAACAACTCATCGACCTGTGCGGCGTCGATTACTCCACCTACCGCGACAGCGTCTGGGAAGGACCGCGCTACGCCGTGGTCGTCCATCTGCTGTCGGTCTCGCTCAATCAGCGGGTGCGGGTCAAGGTTTTCTGCCCGGACGACGACCTGCCGGTCGTGATGTCCGTGGTGGGTCTGTGGTCGTCCGTCAACTGGTTCGAGCGCGAGGCATTCGATCTTTTCGGCATCGTCTTCGACGGCCACCCCGATCTGCGCCGCATCCTGACCGACTACGGCTTCATCGGCCACCCCTTCCGCAAGGACTTCCCGCTGTCGGGCCATGTCGAGATGCGTTATGACGCCGAGCGTCAGCGCGTCATCTACGAACCCGTCACCATCGAGCCGCGTGAAGTCACGCCGCGCATCATCCGCGAAGAAGACTACGGAGGCTTGCACTGAAGGCGCCCGTCGTCATCGAGTGATGTGAATCCATGGCAGAGATCAAGAACTACACCCTGAATTTCGGTCCCCAGCATCCGGCTGCGCACGGCGTGCTGCGGCTGGTGCTCGAGCTCGACGGCGAAGTCGTCCAGCGCGCCGACCCGCATATCGGCCTGCTTCACCGCGCCACTGAAAAGCTGGCCGAGAACAAGACGTTCATCCAGTCGCTGCCCTACATGGACCGGCTGGACTACGTCTCGATGATGTGCAACGAGCACGCCTACTGCCTGGCCATCGAGAAGCTGCTGGGCATCGAGGTGCCGATCCGCGCCCAGTACATCCGCGTGATGTTCTCCGAGATCACGCGCATGCTCAACCACCTCATGTGGCTGGGTTCGCACGGCAACGACTGCGGCAGCTCCACCATCCTGATCTACGCGTTCCGCGAACGCGAGGATCTGTTCGACATGTACGAAGCCGTGTCGGGCGCGCGCATGCATGCGGCCTATTTCCGTCCGGGCGGCGTCTACCGCGACCTGCCCGACACCATGCCGCAGTACAAGGTCAACAAGATTCGCAATGCCCGCGAGATCGCGCGCATGAACGAGAACCGGCAGGGCTCGCTGCTCGACTTCATCGACGATTTCACGCAGCGTTTCCCGACCTATCTGGCCGAGTACCATACGCTGTTGACCGACAACCGCATCTGGAAACAGCGCACGGTCGACATCGGCGTGATGACGCCCGAGCGTGCCCTCAATCTCGGCCTCACCGGCCCCATGCTGCGGGGCTCGGGCATCGCCTGGGATCTGCGCAAGACGCAGCCCTACGACGCCTACGCACAGGTCGATTTCGACATCCCCGTGGGCAAGACCGGCGACTGCTACGACCGTTATCTGGTCCGCATGGAAGAGCTGGCCCAGTCCAACCGCATCATCAAGCAGTGCGTGGACTGGCTGCGCGTCAACCCCGGTCCGGTCATCACCGACAACCACAAGGTGGCTCCGCCTTCCCGCGAATCCATGAAGACCAGCATGGAAGAGCTGATCCACCACTTCAAGCTCTTCACCGAAGGTTTCCGCGTGCCGGAAGGCGAGGCCTATGCCGCCGTGGAGCACCCCAAGGGCGAGTTCGGCATCTATCTCGTCAGCGACGGTGCCAACAAGCCGTACCGCCTCAAGATCCGTCCGCCCGGCTTCGTGCATCTGGCCGCGCTCGACGAAATGGTCCGGGGCCACATGATTGCCGATGCCGTGGCCATCATCGGCACGATGGACATCGTGTTCGGCGAGATCGACAGGTAAGAGGGACAGAGAACGCCATGACAGCCACGATTTCCGAAGCCACACGCGCACGATTCGACCAGGAGGTCGCCAAGTACCCGCCCGAGCAGAAGCAGTCTGCGGTGATGGCCTGCCTGTCCATCGTGCAGCAGGAGTTCGGCTGGGTCATGCCCGAGCACGAACGCGTCATCGCCGAGCGTCTCGAGATGCCGGTGATCGCCGTGCACGAGGTCACGACCTTCTACAACATGTACAACCAGCGTCCCGTTGGCAAGTACAAGCTCAATGTCTGCACCAATCTGCCGTGCCAGTTGCGCCGCGGCGCCGAAGCGCTCAAGTACCTGGAGCAGAAACTGGGCATCCCGGCCGGCGACACCACGCCCGACGGGCTGTTCACGCTGCAGCCCAGCGAATGCCTGGGCGCCTGTGCCGATGCGCCGGTGATGCTGGTCAACGACCGCACGATGTGCAGTTTCATGGAAAACGACAAGCTCGACCAACTGGTCGACGGCTTGCGCGCTGCGGAAGGAAAGACGTCATGAACGCTGAACAAGTGCTTGGCCAGTTCACCGCGACCGGTGTGCAGACCTGCTTCCACGATCGCCACCTCCAGCCTCAGATCTATGCCGGTCTCAACGGCGCCAACTGGCGGCTCAAGGACTACGAGGCCCGCGGCGGCTATCAGGCCCTGCGCCGTATCCTGGCTGCCGACGGCGGCGAAGGCCTGACGCAGGATCAGGTGATCGCCACCGTCAAGGAATCCGGCCTGCGCGGCCGTGGCGGTGCCGGCTTCCCGACCGGTCTCAAGTGGAGCTTCATGCCCCGCTCCTTCCCGGGCCAGAAGCACCTGGTGTGCAACTCCGACGAAGGCGAACCCGGCACGTGCAAGGATCGCGACATCCTGTGCTACAACCCGCACATCGTGATCGAGGGCATGATCATCGCGGCCTACGCCATGGGCATCACGCTGGGATACAACTACATCCACGGCGAGATCTTCGAGGTCTACGAACGGTTCGAGGAAGCGCTCGAAGAAGCCCGTGCCGCGGGCTACCTCGGCGACAAGATCATGGGCAGCGCCTTCAGCTTCCAGCTGCATGCGCACCATGGCTTCGGCGCCTACATCTGCGGCGAGGAAACCGCGCTGCTCGAGTCGCTCGAAGGCAAGAAGGGCCAGCCCCGCTTCAAGCCGCCGTTCCCGGCCAGCTACGGCCTGTACGGCAAGCCGACCACCATCAACAACACCGAGACCTTCGCGGCGGTGCCCTGGATCATCCGCAACGGTGGCCAGGCCTACCTCGAGATCGGCAAGCCCAACAACGGCGGCACCAAGATCTTCTCGGTCAGCGGCGACGTCGAACGTCCCGGCAACTACGAAGTCCCGCTGGGCACGCCTTTCTCCAAGCTGCTCGAGCTCGCCGGCGGCGTGCGCACGGGTCGCCAGCTCAAGGCCGTGATTCCCGGCGGCTCGTCCGCTCCGGTGCTGCCGGCCGACATCATGATGGCTTGCACCATGGACTACGACTCCATCTCCAAGGCCGGCTCCATGCTGGGCTCGGGCGCGGTGATCGTCATGGACGACAGCCGCAACATGGTCGAATCCCTGCTGCGCCTGTCCTATTTTTACCAGCACGAATCCTGCGGCCAGTGCACGCCCTGCCGCGAAGGCACGGGCTGGCTGTGGCGCGTCGTCGACCGGATCTGGCATGGCCAGGGTCGTCCGCAGGATCTCGATCTGCTGGACTCGGTGGCCGGCAACATCATGGGCCGCACCATCTGCGCGCTCGGCGATGCCGCCGCCATGCCCGTGCGCGGCATGCTCAAGCATTTCCGTCACGAATTCGAGGCACTGGTTCAGCAGGCTCCGGCCTCCGCCGAACACGCCTGAGGTGAGAGGTAGACACGAATGATCGAAATCGAACTCGACGGGCGAAAAGTAGAGGTCAGCCAGGGCAGCATGGTCATGCATGCGGCCGAGAAGGCAGGCACCTACATCCCGCATTTCTGCTATCACAAGAAGCTGTCCATCGCGGCCAACTGCCGCATGTGCCTGGTGGATGTCGAAAAGGCGCCCAAGGCGCTGCCTGCCTGCGCCACGCCCGTGACGCAAGGCATGATCGTGCGCACCAAGAGCGACAAGGCGATCAAGGCCCAGCAGTCGGTGATGGAGTTCCTGCTCATCAACCATCCGCTCGACTGTCCCATCTGCGATCAGGGCGGCGAATGCCAGCTGCAGGATCTGGCCGTGGGCTACGGTTCTTCCTCCTCGCGTTACGAGGAAGAAAAGCGCGTGGTCTTCCACAAGGATGTCGGTCCGCTGATCTCGATGGAAGAGATGACGCGCTGCATCCACTGCACCCGCTGCGTGCGCTTTGGCCAGGAAGTGGCCGGCGTGATGGAACTGGGCATGGTCAATCGCGGCGAACACGCCGAGATCACCACGGTGCTCGGCGAGACCGTCGACTCCGAGCTGTCGGGCAACATGATCGACATCTGCCCGGTCGGTGCGCTCACCAGCAAGCCGTTCCGCTACAGCGCGCGGACCTGGGAGCTGTCGCGCCGCAAGTCCGTCAGTCCGCATGACTCGACGGGTGCCAATCTCATCGTGCAGGTCAAGAACCACAAGGTCATGCGCGTGGTGCCGCTCGAAAACGAGGCCGTCAACGAATGCTGGATCGCCGACCGCGATCGTTTTTCGTACGAAGCCCTCAACGGCCCCGAGCGCCTGACCAAGCCCCTGCTCAAGCAGGGCGGTGAATGGATCGAGGTCGACTGGGCCACCGCACTCGAGTATGTGGCCAACGGCCTCAAGCAGATCAAGTCCAAGTACGGTGCCTCGTCCATCGGCGCTCTGGTCAGCCCCCACAGCACGGTCGAGGAACTCTACCTGGCCGGCGCCCTGGTGCGCGGCCTGGGCAGCGACAACATCGACTACCGCCTGCGCAACGCGCAGTTCCCGCAGTCTTCCGGCGTGCGCTGGCTGGGCACGTCCATCGCGTCCCTGTCGTCGCTGCAGTCGGTGCTGGTCGTCGGCAGCAACCTGCGCAAGGACCACCCGCTGTTTGCACAGCGCATCCGTCAGGCCGTGCGCAAGGGCGGCTCGGTGCACGTGATCCATTCCGAATCGCAGGACTGGGCCCTGTCCGTGGCCAGCCGCATCACGGTTGCGCCGTCGCAGTGGGCCCAGACCCTGGCCGACGTCGCCGCCGCCGTGGCCGAGAGCCAGGGCGTGGCTGCGCCCGCCGCAGGCCAGGCCACCGACGGTGCCAAGGCCATTGCCGCGAGCCTGCTGTCGGGCGAACGCAAGGCCGTGCTGCTGGGCAACGCCGCAGCTCACCATGCGCAGGGCGAAAGCCTGCTGGCCCTGGCGCAGTGGATTGCCGCCCAGACCGGCGCCACCTTCGGTTACCTCACCGAAGCCGCCAACACCGTGGGTGCACAACTGGTGCGAGCCCTTCCTGGCGCCCAGGGACAGAATGCAGGCCAGATGCTGGCCGGCGGTCTGAAGGCCGCGCTGCTGTTCAACAACGAACCGGTGTTCGACTCCGCCGCCGGCGAGCAGGCCCGCGCGGGACTGGCCCAGGCCGACATGGTCGTGAGCTTCAGCCCCTTCAAGGCCAACCTCGACCTGTGCGACGCCATCCTGCCGATTTCGCCTTTCACCGAAACCGCCGGCACCTTCGTGAACGCAGAGGGCCGTGCCCAGAGCTTCCATGGCGTGGTGCGTCCGCTGGGCGAAGCCCGTCCGGGCTGGAAGGTGCTGCGTGTGCTGGGCGACATGCTGGGCCTTCCCGGTTTCTCGCAAGACACCATCGAGGACGTGCGTGCGGCAGCGCTGCCGCACGACATCGCTGCGGCGCTGTCCAACCAGACGACCGCGGCCGTCGAACTCGGTGCAGCCGAGGGCGAGCCCTGCGTGGCCACCATCTACCAGCTCGACGGCATCGTGCGCCGCGCGCCCGCGCTGCAGCTCACCGCCGATGCGCGTCAAGGCCAGGCCTGGACCGACCAGACCGGTGATCACGCACACACCCATGCCCAGGAGGTCGTCGCATGATCGACGCGTTGTACAACGGCGGCCTGAATCTGGTCGCTCAGGATTGGTGGACAGGTGGTGCCTGGCCCGTCATCTGGAATTTTCTGAAGATCCTCGCCGTGCTGCTGCCCCTGCTGGGCGCCGTGGCCTACCTCACGCTGTGGGAGCGCAAGCTGCTGGGCTGGATCCAGGTGCGCCATGGTCCCAACCGCGTGGGTCCCGGCGGTTTGCTGCAGCCCATCGCCGATGCGCTCAAGCTGCTGACCAAGGAACTCATCAACCCGACGGCGGCCAGCAAGGGCCTGTTCCGTCTGGGTCCCGTCATGTCCATCATGCCGGTGCTGGCTGCATGGGTGGCCGTGCCCTTCGGTCCCGATGCCGTGATCGCCAACGTCAACGCAGGCCTGCTGCTGATCATGGCGCTGACCTCCATCGAAGTCTATGGCGTGATCATCGCGGGCTGGGCTTCCAACTCCAAGTACGCCTTCCTGGGCGCGCTGCGGGCATCGGCCCAGATGGTGAGCTATGAAATCGCCATGGGTTTCTGTTTCCTGGTGGTCGTCATGGTCTCCGGCAGCCTGAACCTCGGCGAAATCGTGGCGTCTCAGGCGCGCGGCATGGGCGCCGACATGGGCCTGAACCTGCTGTCCTGGAACTGGCTGCCGTTGCTGCCCATCTTTGTGGTCTACGTGATCTCGGGCGTTGCCGAAACCAACCGCCACCCCTTCGACGTGGTCGAAGGCGAAGCCGAAATCGTGGCCGGCCACATGGTCGAGTACTCGGGCATGGGCTTTGCCATCTTCTTCCTGGCCGAATACGCCGCGATGTGGCTGGTCTCCATCCTGGCCGTGCTGATGTTCCTGGGTGGCTGGCTGTCGCCGATCGCCGCTCTCGACTTCCTGCCGGGCTGGCTGTGGCTTGCGCTCAAGACGTTCTTCGTCGTGTCGCTGTTCATCTGGATCCGCGCCACGTTCCCGCGCTTCCGCTACGACCAGATCATGCGTCTGGGCTGGAAGATCTTCATTCCCGTCACCCTGATCTGGTTGATCGTGGTGGCCGGCTGGATGCAGACCTCCTGGAATATCTGGCATTAAAAACAGAGGAATACCCACCATGTCCGCTGTACTGACTCCACGCAATTCGCGTCCCTCGTTTTCCTTCCGGGACTTCATCTCGAGCTTCATGCTGACCGAGCTGCTCAAGGGCATGGCCCTGACCGGCAAGTACATGTTCAAGCGCAAGGTGACCGTCCAGTTCCCCGAGGAAAAGACACCGTTGTCGCCGCGTTTCCGCGGCCTGCACGCACTGCGCCGCTACGAGAACGGCGAAGAGCGCTGCATCGCCTGCAAGCTGTGCGAAGCCGTCTGCCCGGCGCTGGCCATCACCATCGAGTCCGACGTGCGCGACGACGGCACCCGCCGCACCACGCGCTACGACATCGACCTCACCAAGTGCATCTTCTGCGGCTTCTGCGAGGAAAGCTGCCCGGTGGACTCGATCGTCGAAACCCACATCTTCGAATACCACGGCGAAAAACGGGGCGACCTGTACTTCACCAAGGACATGCTGCTGGCCGTCGGCGACCGGTATGAAAACGAGATTTCGGCCGCCAAGGCAGCCGATGCCAAGTACCGCTGAGCCGGCTCCAGACCTTCTAAAAGACCAGTCCCATGGATGTTCAAACCGGTTTCTTCTACCTCTTCTCGGCCGTGCTGCTGTTTGCGGCATTCCGGGTCGTCACGGCGCGCAATCCCGTGCACGCGGTGCTCTACCTGATGCTGACCTTCTCGCAGGCCTCCGCCGTGTGGTTCCTGCTGAAGGCCGAGTTCCTGGCCATCACCCTGGTGCTGGTCTATCTCGGCGCCGTGATGGTGCTGTTCCTGTTCGTCGTCATGATGCTGGACCTCAACTTCGAGGAACTGCGCGTGGGCTTCTGGAAACATTTCCCGCTGGCAGCCGTGGTCGGCGTGATCATCGCGCTCGAACTCGCCCTGGTGCTCGGCCTGACCTTCCAGGACGTGCCTGCACCGCCGGCTCTCACCGGTGAAGCGGCCGCCAACTATTCCAACACCAAGGAACTCGGCATCCTGCTCTACACCGAGTACCTGTACCCGCTCGAAGTCGCCGCCGTGCTGCTGCTGGTGGGCATGATCGCCGCCATCGCGCTGACGCTGCGTGGCCGCAAGGACAGCAAGCACGTCAACCCCTCGCAGCAGGTTCATGTGCGAGCCCGCGACCGTGTCGCGCTGGTCAAGGTCGACGCAACGGGCGCGGCGCTGCCGCCCGCACCGTCGGCCGCCGTGGAGGAGAGCAAAGCATGACATTGACCCTGAGCCATTTCCTGACGCTGGGCGCGATCCTGTTCGCGATCTCCGTGGTGGGCATTTTCCTCAACCGCAAGAATCTGATCGTCCTGCTCATGGCGATCGAATTGATGCTGCTGGCGGTCAATATCAACTTCGTGGCGTTCTCGCACTACCTGGGTGACATGCACGGACAGGTGTTCGTGTTCTTCATCCTCACCGTGGCGGCTGCCGAGTCGGCGATCGGCCTGGCCATCCTGGTCCAGCTGTTCCGCAACCGCTCCACGATCAATGTCGATGCACTCGACACGTTGAAGGGCTAAAACAACAATGAGCACTACCCTTTCCGCAAGCACGCTGCTGGCGGTGCCTCTGGCGCCGCTCGTCGGCTCCCTGGTGGCCGGCATTTTCGGGACGGCTCTGGGCGGCAATCTCATCGGCCGGCGCACCAGCCGGAGCATCACGATCCTGGGCGTCTTCATCGCCTTCGTGATCTCGGCCATGACGCTCTACAGCGTCGCCGTCGACGGGGCCCGCTTCAACGAGACGCTCTACACCTGGATGGTGATCGGCGATCTCCGCATGGAGATCGGCTTCCTGGTCGACAGTCTGACGGCCATGATGATGGTGGTCGTGACCTTCGTCTCGCTCATGGTGCACATCTACACCATCGGCTACATGGAAGAAGACGCGGGCTACGACCGTTTCTTCGCCTACATCTCGCTGTTCACCTTCTCCATGCTGATGCTCGTCATGAGCAACAACATGCTGCAGCTGTTCTTCGGCTGGGAGGCCGTGGGTCTGGTTTCCTACCTGCTGATCGGCTTCTGGTTCAACCGCCCCACCGCGGTGTTCGCCAACCTCAAGGCCTTCCTGGTCAATCGTGTCGGCGACTTCGGCTTCATCCTGGGCATCGGCCTGCTCGTGGCCTACACCGGTACGCTCAACTACGGTGAAGTCTTTGCCCGTGTCGATTCGTTCAGCCAGCTGACGTTGCCCGGCACCGACTGGATGCTGATCACCGTGATCTGCATCTGCCTGTTCATCGGCGCCATGGGCAAGTCCGCCCAGTTCCCGCTGCACATCTGGCTGCCCGACTCGATGGAAGGCCCGACCCCCATCTCGGCGCTGATCCACGCGGCGACCATGGTGACGGCCGGCATCTTCATGGTGGCGCGCATGTCGCCGCTGTACGAACTGTCGGATGCGGCACTCAACTTCATCCTGATCATCGGTGCCATCACCGCGCTGTTCATGGGTTTCCTGGGCATCATCCAGAACGACATCAAGCGCGTCGTGGCCTATTCCACGCTCTCGCAACTGGGTTACATGACCGTGGCGCTGGGTGCTTCGGCCTACTCGGTCGCCGTGTTCCACCTGATGACGCACGCCTTCTTCAAGGCGCTGCTGTTCCTCGGTGCCGGCTCGGTGATCATGGGTCTGCATCACAACCAGGACATCCGCTGGATGGGCGGCGTGCGCAAGTACATGCCCATCACCTGGATCACCTTCCTGCTGGCTTCGCTGGCCCTGATCGGCACGCCGCTGTTCTCGGGTTTCTATTCCAAGGACGCCATCATCGAGGCCGTGCACGCCAGCAACCTGCCGGCTGCGGGCTTTGCCTCGTTCGCCGTGCTGGCCGGTGTGTTCATCACCGCCTTCTATTCGTTCCGGCTGTATTTCCTGGTCTTCCACGGCAAGGAACGCTACGACCAGAATCCCGATGCGCACCACGGCCATCACGACGACGATCATGCGCACGACACGCATGGCGCGCACGACGACGGCCACGGCCATGACCACCACGACGCCCACAAGCCCCACGAGTCGCCCTGGGTGGTGACGGTGCCGCTGCTGCTGCTGATGGTGCCTTCGGTGCTGGTCGGTTTCTTCACGCTCATGCCCATGCTCTTCGGCAGCTTCTTCGACGGCGTGATCTTCGTCGACACCGCCAAGCATCCGGCCATGGCCGAGCTGCGCGAACTCATCCACGGCCCGCTGGCCATGGCTGCCCACGCGCTGTACACGCCGCCCCTGTGGCTGGCCATCGCCGGCGTGGCGCTGTCCTATTACATGTACATGATCAACCCGGCCGTGCCGACCGCGATCAAGCGCCACTGCGGTCCGATCTACCGCCTGCTCGAAAACAAGTACTACCTCGACTGGATCAACGAGAACATCGTTGCCGCCGGTGCCCGCCTGCTGGGCCGCGGCCTCTGGAAGGGCGGCGACCAGGCGCTGATCGACGGCCTGGTGGTCAACGGTTCCTGGAAGGTCGTCGGCTGGTTCTCCGGCCTGGTCCGCTGGTTGCAGTCGGGCTTCATTTACCACTACGCGCTGGCGATGATCGCGGGTGTGCTGATCCTGCTGACATGGTTTGTCAGCTGGCCGATGTTGACGCAATGGCTCAACGGTTGAGGAGTAGAACAAAATGGGTTTGCTGAGCCTTGCCATCTGGGTACCGATCATCTGGGGTGCCGCACTGATCGCTTTCGGCCGTCCCGGCCAGGAAAATCTGGTCCGCTGGCTGGCCTTGATCGGATCGCTGGTCGCGCTGGTCGTGACCTTCCCGCTGTACACCGCCTTCCACGGCGGCACGGCAGAGATGCAGTTCGTCGAGAACATCGCCTGGATCGACCGTTTCAACATCAACTACCACCTGGGCATCGACGGCCTGTCCTTCTGGTTCGTGCCGCTGACCGCCTTCGTGACGGTGGTGGTGGTGATCGCCAGTTGGGAAGTCATCAAGATCCGCGTGAACCAGTACTACGGGTCCTTCCTGGTACTTTCGGGTCTGATGATCGGCGTGTTCTGTTCCATGGACGGCATGCTGTTCTACGTGTTCTTCGAAGCCACGCTGATCCCGATGTACCTGATCATCGGCATCTGGGGCGGACCACGGCGCATCTACGCGGCCTTCAAGTTCTTCCTGTACACGCTGCTGGGATCGTTGCTGATGCTGGTGGCCCTGATCTACCTCTACAACGCCTCGGGCAGCTTCGACATCCGCGACTGGTATGCACTGCCGCTGTCGATGAGCGAGCAGACCTGGCTGTTCTTCGCCTTCTTCGCCGCCTTTGCGGTCAAGATCCCGATGTGGCCGGTGCACACCTGGCTGCCGGACGTCCACGTCGAGGCCCCGACAGGCGGCTCGGCCGATCTGGCGGCCATCATGCTGAAGCTGGGTGCCTACGGTTTCCTGCGCTTCTCGCTGCCCATTGCGCCCGATGCGGCTCATGAATACGCCTGGCTGATGATCGCGCTGTCGCTGGTCGCCGTGATCTACGTCGGTCTGGTGGCGCTGGTCCAGCAGGACATGAAGAAACTGGTGGCGTACTCGTCCGTCGCGCACATGGGCTTCGTCAGCCTGGGCATCTTCCTGTTCGTCGAGATGGGTCTGGCGGGCGGTGTGGTGCAGATGGTGGCCCACGGTTTCGTGTCGGCCGCGATGTTCCTGTGCATCGGCGTGCTCTACGACCGCATGCATTCGCGTGAAATCGCCGATTACGGCGGTGTCGTGACCGTCATGCCCAAGTTCGCGGCCTTTGCGTTGCTGTTCTGCATGGCCAATGCCGGTCTGCCCGGTACCGCCGGTTTCGTCGGTGAATGGATGGTCATCCTGGCAGCCGTGAAGTACAACTTCTGGATCGGCATGGCCGCAGCGACCGCGCTGATCTTCGGTGCCGGCTACACCCTGTGGATGTTCAAGCGTGTCTACCTGGGACCGATCACGAACAAACATGTGCGCGAGCTGACCGACATCAACGGCCGCGAGTTCCTGATGCTGACGCTGCTGGCCATCCCGGTGATCTACATGGGCGTGTACCCCAAGCCCTTCACCGACGTCATGCATGCCTCCATCTTCGAACTGCTGCGCCACGTGGCCATTTCCAAGCTGAACTGATTCGGCACGCCTACAGAGACAAGAGAGAAACCAATGCTTGATCAACTCAGCTGGATCGCGATCTATCCCGACCTGCTCCTGCTCGTGATGGCCTGCGTGATCCTGCTCGTGGACCTCTCGGTCCAGGGCAAGTACCGCACGCCTACCTACACCCTGACCCTGGTCACGCTGGCGGTCGTCGCCGCCATGCAGGGCTACTACGCCGTCACGGGCGACGTGATATACGGCTGGGGCAACATGGTGGTCAGCGATGCCATGGGCAACTGGCTCAAGTGCTTCGCCGCCATCGCCACGGGCGTGACCCTGGTCTATGGCCGCAACTACGCCACCGACCGCGGCATGCTGCGCGGCGGCGAGCTGTTCACGCTGTCGCTGTTCGCGCTGCTGGGCATCTTCATCATGATCTCGGCCAACAACCTGCTGATCGTGTACCTGGGCCTCGAGCTGCTGACCCTGTCGAGCTATGCCCTGGTGGCCCTGCGCCGCGATCACGCCATGGCGACCGAAGCCGCCATGAAGTACTTCGTGCTGGGCGCTCTGGCCAGCGGTTTCCTGCTCTATGGCCTGTCCATGCTGTACGGCTCGACCGGCACGCTCGACATCAACGAAATCTCGGCTGCCCTCAACAACGCCCCCGGTATCCCCTTCGTGCTGATCCTTGCGCTGGTGTTTGTCGTCGCCGGCCTCGCTTTCAAGCTGGGTGTCGTTCCTTTCCACATGTGGATTCCCGACGTCTATCACGGTGCCCCCACCGTGGTGACGCTGCTGGTGGGCGGCGCGCCCAAGCTGGCCGCCTTCGCCATCAGCATCCGCCTGCTGGTCGAAGGCCTGCTGCCGCTGGCCTTCGACTGGCAGCAGATGCTGGTCGTGCTGTCGGTGGGCTCGCTGCTGGTGGGCAACCTGGCCGCCATCGCGCAGACCAATCTCAAGCGCATGCTGGCTTTCTCGACCGTCGCGCAGATGGGCTTCGTGCTGCTGGGTCTGCTCTCCGGCGTCATCGACAGCAACACCTTCAACGGCGAGCTCGCCTACGGCTCGGCCATGTTCTACGTGGTGACCTACGTGCTGACCACGCTGGTGGCTTTCGGCAGCATCCTGCTGCTGTCCCACGAAGGTTTCGAATGCGACAACATCAGTGACCTGGCCGGCCTCAACCACAGCCATCCGCTCTACACCGGCATCCTGTCGGTGGCCATGTTCTCGCTGGCCGGCTTGCCGCCGCTGGTGGGTTTCTACGCCAAGCTGTCGGTGCTGCAGTCCCTGGTGTCGACGGGAATCACGGGTTATGTCGCACTGGCCATTTTTGCCGTGGTCATGTCGCTGATCGGTGCCTTCTACTACCTGCGGGTGGTCAAGGTCATGTACTTCGACGAGCCGCCCGCCGGCCGCGAGATCGCCGTCAATGTGCCGCTGCATGCACGTGGCCTGCTGACGGTCAACGGCGCGTTGATCCTGGTCCTGGGCCTGATGCCCGGCGGCCTGATGACGCTGTGTGGGCAGGCCATCGCGAACCTGCTGAACAAGTAAAGGCGCCGCGGCGCCCGCAGCAGCCCAGGATGCCTTGCGGTATCCTGGGTTTTTTTATGGTTCGGTGGCCGGTCGGTGCTGCCGTGCGCAAGGAATTCGTCGTCCCATGTCTCCCTGGCTGGCTCTGTGTTTGCTGATCGTGGCCGCCGTGTTGGCCAATCTCCCCTTTGTCGCCGAATGGCGAGGCTGCCGTTTGGCGGTGCGGGCCTTGCTGCTGTTGGCTCTGTATGGCACCACTCTGGGCCTTTCGTGGCTGGTCGAGGCCCGCATGGGGCCGCTCTGGTCCCAGGGGTGGCAGTTCTTTGCCATTACCGCAGCGTTGTTCCTGATCCTGGCGTTTCCCGGGTTTGTCTACCGTTACCTGCTGCTTCGGCGGCGTTGATGCGGCTGGGCGTTGCAAGGCGTGTTGCCCGTTCCTCTTTTTCTGTTCTTTTTCGCCGATCGGCGTATCCAAGAGTGACCTATGCGTGATTCCTCTCCAGACCTCCACCTGGCCGAAACCCTGCTGAGCCGGGAAGTCGTGCACCGCGGCGACTTCCTCACGGTGCACCGCGACACCGTCCGGCTGCCCGATGGCGGTTCGGCCACCCGTGAGTACGTGGTCCATCCGGGGGCCGTGGTGGTGGTTCCGCTGCTGGACGACGGACGGGTGCTGCTGGAGCGGCAGTTTCGTTACCCGGTCGGGCAGGTCATGCTGGAACTGCCGGCCGGCAAGCTCGATGTGGGCGAGAATCCCCTGGGCTGCGGTCAGCGCGAGCTACGCGAGGAGACCGGCTACACCGCCGAGGAGTGGGCCTATGCCGCCTCGACCCATCTGGCCATCGGCTACTCCACCGAAGTGATCCACATCTATTTTGCACGCGGGCTGAAGGCCGGCGAGCGATCGCTCGACGAAGGTGAATTCCTGGATCTGGCGACGATGTCGATCGAGGCGTTGCTGGCGGCCTGCCGCGATGGGCAGGTGACCGATGCCAAGACGCTCAGCTGTTGCTTGTGGCTGCAGAACGTGACGGAAGGTCGCTGGTCCCTGACGTGGCAGCCTGCTTGAGCGAGCCGTTTCGGCTGGTCGACGACCGGGGTTTGACCGGCTGTTTGGTGGTCGCCAGGCCGATCACCGATGCTGCGGCCACGGGGCCGGGCGTCGCTCCCGTGCCGATGGAGGCCGGTGCCGCTGCGTTGCCGGCGTCGGCCAGAGCGGGCGGCAGTTCATGGGCGGCTGGCGGCAGTATGCCGAACAGGTCCTTCAAGGCCTTGCTGTACTGTTCCATGCCCACGCTGCTGGTGTTGTGGTGGTTGCCGCCCTCGACCATGATGAAACGTTTGGGCGAGTTGGCGGCCGCATAGAGCCGCTCGCCCAGGATGGGTTTGATGATCTCGTCGTCGCTTCCATGCACCACCAACAGCGGCGAGCCGATGCGGCGCACCTTGTCGATGGACTCGAAACGCTGGGTCAGCAGCGGGCCGATGGGCAGCCAGCCCCAGTTGGTGGTGGCGAAGACATCGCGTACCGAGCTGAATGTGCCCTCGACGATGGTGCCCCGCTCGTCGTTGACCTTGCTGGCCAGATCGATGGCGATGGCGCCGCCCAGCGAGTGGCCGTAGATGTAGCGCGGTTGTTTGGGAAAACGCTCGGCCAGCCAGTTCCAGGCGGCCTGCGCGTCTTCGTAGGCCATGCTCTCGGAGGGCAGCGTATTGCTGGGCGTGCTGCCTTCGCTCAGGCCGCTCGTGGTCTTGCCGAATCCCCGGTAGTCGATGGCAAGCACGGCAAATCCCATGTCGTGCAGCCGGCTGATGCGGGTGCGGCTGGCCCATACGTCCCAGCGCGCGCCGTGCAGGTACAGCACGACCGGCTGCTTGGTGCCCAGCATCGCCGGCGCGTCGCCCAGCCAGAGGCCGTGCATCTTGACGGATTCGGAGGTCAGGCGCGACGTGAAGGGAATCCACACGTCCTTCAGATCCATGTCGCCATGGCCCCAGCGGCTGATGCCGGGATTGAAGATGAACTGACGCTGGCGCTCGTCCAGGGCCGAGCAGCCAATCAGGCCGGCCACCGCGAGGAGTGCCAACAGCATCCAGGCGGCCCAGCGTCGTGCAATCGTCGTCATCATCATCGTCACAGACCCCCTGGGCGATGAAAAGTTCGCCCGGTGCTATTCCTGCAATGGTCGTGCCTGGTCTGTTTTTTGTCCGTCACACGTCCGCCCTGAGTGCATCCATCCCCTGTTTTCGGGATGCATTCGCATGATGCAGTGCGCGATTGTTGGGTGGAAGCCTGAAACCGATTTCTGGTACTTACCCGTGTTGTAAAAACGCAGCGATTTCCTGGGCCAAAAGAGCCGACGACGCAAGATGAATTGCACTGTTTCGGTGCATTTCTTGCCATTCCGATGCTTCCTCCCGTCGCTGGCCGAAGGTCAGGAAGGCTGGCGCGACGTCGGCGCGGCTGCGCGAGGGACGGGGCCGCACACGCCGACCGTCTCTGCCCGATAATTCGGCCATGAAAGTCCTGGATCTGCAGTGTGCCCATCAGCATGTGTTCGAAGGCTGGTTCGGCAGCGAAGACGACTACCGCAGCCAACTGGCGCGCGGCCTGTTGACCTGCCCGGTCTGCGGCGATGCAGCGGTCCAGCGGCTGATCAGTGCGCCCCGGCTCAACCGCAAAAGCAATGCGCTGCCGGCGGCGGTCCAGCCTTCGGCTTCGGCGGCCCCGGCTGCACGGCGCGCCGCGCCGCCGGTCGTGCCGCAGGCCCGCGTGCCGGCCGACAATCCCCCGCCCTCCGAGACACAGGTCGCCTTGCAGGCCGCTTACCTGGAGGCGGTGCGGCACGTGCTGCGCAACACCGAAGATGTCGGTCCCCGTTTTGCCGAGGAAGCCCGCCGCATGCATTACGGCGAGAGCGAGGCCCATGGGATCAGAGGGCAGGCCAGTCCCCAAGAGCGCCAGGCCCTTGCCGAAGAGGGAATCGACGTGGTGAGCCTGCCGCTGCCCGAAGGCCTCGACGGCACGTTGCAGTAGGTTTCGCGCAGCCGCGGGGCCAGCAGGCGGGTCGGACGTGCCCGCGCGCGTTGCGGTCCGCCCCGGCGGACTCCGCCGCCTCAGCGGCCGCGCAGGAACAGCGAATCGAGATCCTTGAGCGTGACCTGCCGCCAGGTCGGCCGGCCATGGTTGCACTGGTCCGAGCGTTCGGTCGCCTCCATCTGGCGCAGCAGCGCGTTCATCTCGGGGACCGTCAGTTGCCGGTTGGCACGCACCGAGCCGTGGCAGGCCATGGTGCCCAGCAGTTCATCCTGGGCGCGTTCGATGACCGTGGTGGCTTCCTGTGTCGCCAGTTCGGTCAGCACGGCCCGGGCCAGCTCGACCGCCTGCCCGCCGCTGTCGCCGCGGATCAGGGCCGACGGCATGGCGCGCACCGCCAGTGTCCGGGGCGAGAACGGCGAGATGTCCAGGCCCAGGCGGGCCAGGGTGTCGCCGTGGCTTTCTGCGGCCGCGACTTCGGCCGGTGTCGCCGCGAAGGTCGCGGGGATCAACAGGGGCTGGCTGGCGATGCGGGACTGGCTGAACTGCTGCTTCAGTCGTTCATAGACGATGCGTTCATGGGCCGCGTGCATGTCCACGATGATCAGTCCCTGGCGGTTCTCGGCCAGGATGTAGATGCCCATGAGCTGGGCCAGTGCGCGGCCCAGCGGCCACTCTTCGGCCGCGGCCGCGGCCGAAGCCGGTGAGGGGTGCTCGCCGTTCGCCGTCTCTTGTGCAAGACCGCCGGCCTGCGTGGTGAATGACGTGCCCGGGCTCGCGGCCGGCGAGGGCAGGGGGACGCGAGGACCATCGTCCGATGGGGCCGCCGACGAGGCTGCGCCGGGTGCAGCGCCCTCGTCGTCGCGCGGCTGGCGTTGCCACAGTGCGCCGAGCTCGCTGACACGATGGCCCTGCAGCGCCATGGCGGGCTGGGTCCAGTGGTAGTCGAGCGGCCTGCCGGTACGAGGGATAGCGCCCGGTGCGCCCGATTCACCCGGGATCGGGTTCGAGGGGGGCGTTGCGAGAAGCGGGTTGACCGCCGCCGCATCCTGGCCTGCCGCCGCCGCACGCGGTGCCGACAGGGCATTTTCCACACCGTGCCGCACGGCCTGATGCACCTCGCGGCTGTCGCGGAACCGGACCTCGATCTTGGTCGGGTGCACGTTCACGTCGACGCGCGTGGGGGCGACTTCGATGTGCAGCAGATAGACCGGCTGACGCTGGCCGTGCAGGAAGTCTTCATAGGCACTGCGCG
>ERZ1031720.25-NODE-25-length-19774-cov-9.286475_pt1 | contig 19774 bp, 17 predicted proteins | sample MGYA00518750_ERZ1031720 | MGnify/ENA primary metagenome ERZ1031720 (study PRJEB33718, sample SAMN03160008) | human skin metagenome | collected 2014-04-10 | study: EMG produced TPA metagenomics assembly of the PRJNA266117 data set (Human skin bacterial metagenome and... | reverse complement strand
ACACCTCTCTATTCGTCGGCAGCGTCAGATGTGTATAAGAGACAGACCTTTTGCATGCCGCCGAACAGCACGTTCGATGCCGTGTCCGAACCCGTCAGTGCCACGCCCAGCCAGCCCATCAGCGTGCCGAAGAAGGGGTAGAACATGCCTGTGTTGGCAAAGGCCAGCCCCAGCGTCGTGTCGGTACCCGAATAACGCGTGAGCGTGCCCAGTGCCAGCATCAGCACGATGGTGAGCAGGGAAAACCGCACCAGCCAGACCGTGCGCGCAAACGTACTCAGCAAACCGACGATGTTGTAACGCATCACCAGCCCACCCACGATGGCCGCAGCCAAGATGCCGGTGCCCGTCGCCGACAGCAGATTCAGGGTGTAGATGGCCGCTTCAGGATGCGGCGTCGGCACCACCGGCGGCACTTTCAGGATGAGATTGTGCAGTCCCGGAATCGGAAATGCCGGTGCGAACAGGCCGTTGAGAAACGCCTTGACCGGCGGCAGACCCCAGATGAAGACAAAGACCGTGAGAATCGCCCAGGGCGTCCAGGCCCGGATGATCGCTTCGCGGCTGTGGCTCACCGGTGCCACGACGGGGTTGGGACTGACGCTGGTGTCCTTGCCGCCTCGCAGGGAGGTGCTGGTCCAGACTTTGCGCGGTTGCCAGTACCTCAGAAAGGCGATCAGTGCGGCCATCGACAGGATCGCCGCGATGATGTCGACCAGCTCAGGTCCGATGAAATTGGAGACCAGATACTGGGGAATCGCGAAAGCCAGTCCGGTGACCAGAATGGCAGGCCATATCTCCATCATGCCTTTGCGGCCGGCAAAGGCCCAGATCATCCAGAACGGCACCAGCACCGAGAAAAACGGCAGTTGGCGGCCCACCATCGCCGTGACTTCCATCAAGTCGTAGCCGTGCACCTTGGCCAGCGTGATCACCGGTGTGCCCAGCGCGCCGAAGGCCACGGGCGCCGTGTTGGCGATCAGCGACAGCCCCGACGCAGCCAGCGGCGAAAACCCCAGCCCGATCAGAATCGCCGCCGTCACGGCCACCGGGGTGCCGAAGCCGGCTGCGCCCTCGAAGAATGCCCCGAAAGCAAACGCGATCAGCAGCAACTGCAGCCGGCGGTCTTCCGTGATGCTGGCGATGGAATCCTGCAGCACCTTGAAGCTGCCGTTCTGTTCGGTCAGCTGGTGCAGAAAGATGATGTTGAGCACGATCCAGCCGATCGGCAGCAGCCCCGTCAACCCGCCCAGCAACGCCGCTTCGCCCGCCATGCCCGCCGGCATGTTGTAGGCCAAGATCGCCACCGCAAATGCCGCCAGCAGCCCCGCGCCTGCGGCGACATGGGCCTTGAGATGAAAAAACCCGAGCCCCGCCAGCATGACCACCACCGGCAATGCCGCCAGCAGCGTGGACAGAACCATATTCCCCAGGGGGTCGTAGACCTGTTGCCATGTCATCGCATTTCCTTCTATCGCCAAGGTGAACAGAGGAAAGCCCAGCGCCAATCATCTGGCGCATTCGCCAGCGAGACCACTCCGGGCCTACAGACGTGAATGGCCGGGACAGACAGCAACGCCATTCGCTGCCGAGTATAGGAGCGTCATGCTGCACTGCGCCAGAGCATTTTGATGGCGGAAAACCCGAATGAAAAATGCGTGTTGGTTTGAATCGCCTGCGCGGAGCTATGAAATTCATTCAGTCATTTCATGGGTGGCACTGGCTGCCGCCGAGCAGGCGGATTTCCCTTTTCTGGTCGTTTTAATCATGGATTACATCTCGATGCAAAGCTGCACGGAATCGGTGAATGTCGCGGCGTAGGCTGTGCAAGAAATGTGCTGGGGTGTCGTTTGGAACTTTGCTTGCAATGGCGCCGAGATCAGGTCCTTGATTCGCGTTTTTGTTGACTCACATTTTAAAGTTGGCGGAGATCGAGGTTGAATTTATCCAGGTCCGATATGCGGATGAGTGGGAGGTTTTTTTTATGAAAGGCGTTTTGTGAGTGGATTTTTGAAAATTGATCGATCGATGAATACGTGTATTGATGTTGGGGCATGGTTTTGAAAGGTTGATTATGTTGCGAGGCTTTGTGGTTGTGATATTTGTTGGGTCTTTTTCCCTTCAGGGGTGCTCGAGTTCAAGCAATGGCCTTATCGCGGAGATTTTTGCATCGAGTCAACCGGAGAGATTCAGGCCCACTCGCGTTGATGATGTGGTGGAACGATATGTGGCGAAAGGATTGTTGAAATCGGAGGCGAAGAATATATTGCAGGCGGCGGGTTTCTCGATTGAAGAGCAATCGATTGAAAAAATGAAGGGGTGCTTGGGGTGTGACGAAAAAATGATTGTTGCTTGGTTTAATCACAAATTGCCGTTTACATTTTTCTATGATTACGGTGTGATCGTTGATGTTGGTTTTCGAGAGGGTAGGGTGGCTGTTGTGGGAAATTTATCGTTTCTGCCGATCGAGATGGACAACTGCAGGAGGCCAGAACGCATAGTATGAGCATGAATGCTCATTTAGGCCTACTCTGCACTGAGTATCAGGAGGTCTGACGGCCATGAAAAAACCCGCGGACGTCGGGTGTCGACGTGTCGCGGGTCTTGCGTGCGAATCGGGCCGGTGCGGCGGGCACCAGCCAGAGTGCCAGTCAGCGCATTACTGGATCTTGGCCTTGCTGCGCAGTTCGTTCTGATAAGCCTGCAGCTTTTGCTGCTGCAGTTGCTGAACGACCTGCGGCTTGACGTCTTCGAAGGCGGGCAGTTGGGCATCGCGCACGTCGTCGAGGCGGATGATGTGGAAGCCGAACTGGGTCTTGACCGGGGTTTCGGTCATCTGGCCCTTGGTGAGCTGGGTCAGTGCCTGGCCGAACTCGGGAACGTAGGTGTCGGGCGAAGCCCAGTCGAGGTCGCCGCCGCGCTCACCCGATCCCGGGTCCTTGGAAAATTTCTGGGCCAGCTCGTCGAACTTCGCACCCTTCTTGATCTGGTCGATCAGGGACTTGGCTTGCTCTTCGCTCTCGACCAGGATGTGGCGGGCATGGTATTCCTTGCCGCCGTTGGCTGCGGCGTACTTGTCGTACTCGGCCTTGGCTTCGGCGTCGGTGACGGGGTGCTTTTCGCTGTACTGGGCAAACAGGTCCTGGATCAGGATGGCCTGGCGGGCGAGTTCCAGCTGGGTGCGGTAGTTTTCGCTCTTGTCCAGGCCTTGGGCTTGCGCAGCCTGCATGAACACTTCGCGCATGACGATTTCTTGCTTGATCTGGTCACGCAGTTCCGGCGTCACGGGACGGCCCGAGCGTTCGAACTGCTTGATCAGCGCATCGATGCGCGAGCTGGGCACTGGCTTGCCGTTGACGATGGCGGCATTCTGCGCCAGGGCCGCCACGCTGGTGACGGCGAGTGTGGCAGCAACGGCCAGGCTCAGGACTTTGTTTTTCATGTACATACTCGTTGAAGTTGATGTCTATTCTGAAATCGGAGCGTCAGGTGGCACGCCTCAAGGGCTGGCGTGACCTTCACGTCTGAACATTGAGAGCAGGCCGGTCGCAAAAGGTTGCATTCCCGGCCTGCCCGCAGTGTCGGACAGGGTCGACGAATGCGGATCAGGGCCTGGGCGGCCCGGTTTCGATGGCCAGCGCGTGCAGGCCCAGGGCATGGCAATCGGCGAGGGCATCATACACAAGCCGATGTTGCCGAACCCGGCTCAGCCCTTCGAATTCAGGGGATGCGATGCGCACGCGGAAATGTGTTCCCCAACCCTGTGCGTTGGCTCCGGCGTGCCCGGCATGGGCAGCGCTTTCGTCCAGGACTTCGAGGGAGGTGGGGGCCAGTGCGGCACGCAGGCGGTGTTCGAGCTCGGCCGTGGTGAGCAAGGCCGGAGCAGCGGCGGGATGTTGCTGGGTCATGGCTGGCGAGGGGGCTGGCTGTCGTCCTGATCGTGCGACGGCGGGTGACTCGGCGCATGCCCTGCGGGCTCTGCCTGGCTGCCGCTCATGTGCCGGCTCACGTACAGACCCTGGGCCAGGATGAAGGCGATCGGGAAAACATAACCCCAGATCTTGAAGTCCATCCAGGCTTCGGTGCTGTAGGCCACGGCCACATAGGCGTTGAGTGCCCCCATGAACAAAAAGTAGAGGGCCCAGCTGTAATTGAGACGGGTCCAGACGGCGGGCGGTAGCGCCAGTTGTTTGCCCAGCAGCACATGCAGGAAGTTGCGGCGCATCAGCCACTGGCCGCCCAGCAGCAGCAGCGCCATGGCCGTGTAGAGCACGGTCGGTTTCCACTTGATGAAGCGGTCGTCGTGGAGTCCCAGAGTCAGTGCGCCGAACGCCAGGATCAGCACCAGGGTGGCTTTCTGCATGGTCTGTAGCTTGCGCTCCATGGCATAGATCACGGCCATCTGCACGCAGGTGGCGGCCATGAGCACGCCGGTGGCGATGTAGATGTCGGTCAGCTTGTAGGCGCCGAAGAACAGCAGGATGGGGACGAAGTCGAGCAGGGCTTTCATGGACGGGATTATTCCTTGTTCCGAAGCCCGTTCAGCCTTTGGGCTCGAAGTCCAGCGAAGCGGAGTTCATGCAGTAGCGCAAGCCGGTGGGTGCCGGACCGTCGGGAAACACATGGCCGAGGTGGGCGTCGCAACTGGCACAGACCGTTTCGGTGCGTACCATGCCGTGGCTGCGGTCGACGATTTCGCGGATGGCGCCCGGCACGGCTTCCGAAAAACTCGGCCAGCCGCAGCCTGCGTCGAACTTCGTGCTGGCGTCGAACAGCAGCGCACCGCAGCAGATGCAGTGATAGCTGCCATCGTCCCAGACACGGTTGTACTTGCCGGTGAAGGGACGTTCGGTGGCGGCATGGCGAGTGACTTCGAAGGCCACCGGCTCGGCGTTCTTGTCGGCGAGGATGGCACGCCATTCGGCGTCGCTGCGTTGTGGTTGCGAAGGCTGCTTGGCGGTCTGATCGTGGGTCATGATGAGCAACTGATGGTGATGTTGGAGGCCCAGTCCGGGGGGAATCCAGCCAGCGCGTCGTGCTGCGGGTGTTCGTCATATGGGGACGACAGCACGCTCAGCAAGTCCTGCGTGGGCTGGAAGTCGCCGTTCTCGGCGGCTTCGATGGCGGTTTGCGCCAGATGGTTGCGCAGCACGTACTTGGGATTGGTGCGCAGCATGGCGGCCGAAATGGCCGCGGTGTCGCGCCCCGCCACGTGCGCGGTGTAGTCGGCCGCCCAGGCGTCGAGGGCCGGGCGATCGAGAAACAGGTCGCGCACGGCCTCGAACTGCGGTGTGCCCGGCAGCCCCTCGCTCAGGCGGCGCCAGAAGATGGGGTAGTCGGTGCGCTCCCGGGCCATGAGCTGGAGCAGCGGATTGAGCAGATGGATCTCGCCGTCGGCATCGAGCTCCGGCAGGCCGAGCTTGGCGCCCATGGCCCGGCGCAGCAATCCGGGAAAGTCGGCTTTGTAGGTCTCGAGTGCGGCCAGTGCGGTGTCCGAATCGCCGATGAGCGGCATCAGGGCCTGGCCCAGTGCATACAGGTTCCACATCGCCACATTCGGCTGCCGGTTGTAGGCATAGCGGCCCTGATGGTCGCTGTGGTTGCAGATGTGGGTGGGATCGAAGCCGTCGAGGAACTGGAAGGGACCGTAGTCCAGGGTCAGGCCCAGGATGCTCATGTTGTCCGTGTTCATGACGCCGTGGCAGAAACCGATGGCCTGCCAGTCCGCCATCAGCGCCGCCGTACGTGCCGTGACGGCGGCGAGCAAGGCGGTGTAGGGCTGGGTTTCATCGGCGCAACCGGGGTAGTGGTGCGCGATGACGAAGTCGGCCAACTGCCGCAGCTCGTCATGCAGGCCGTTGTGCGAGAAGTGCTCGAAATGGCCAAAACGAATGAAGCTGGGTGCCACGCGGGTGACCACGGCGGCCGTTTCGGTTTCCTCGCGCCGCACGGGGGCGGGCGAGCCGGTGATGCACAGCGCGCGGGTGGTGGCCACGCCCAGGCCATGCAGGGCCTCGCTGGCGAGGAACTCCCGGATGGACGAGCGCAGCACGGCGCGCCCGTCGCCCATGCGCGAATACGGCGTGGGGCCGGATCCCTTGAGCTGAAACTCCATCGGGCCGGCGGCCGTGCGGGTTTCGCCGAGCAGCAGGGCCCGCCCGTCGCCCAACTGGCCGGCCCACATGCCGAACTGATGCCCGCTGTAGACGGTGGCGATGCTGGCGTTGCCGCCCCAGGGACGGTTGCCGGTGAAGACATCCAGCGCTTCGTCGCTGGCCAGCCAATCGAGGTCCAGGCCGAGCTCGCGTGCCAGGCCCTCGTTGCGGGCCACCCAGTGAGGGCCGGGCAGGGCGCGCGCAGGCCATGCGGTCGAGAAGGCCGGTCCCAGGCTGTGAAAGCGGTTGAGCCAGGCTGGCCTGCCGGCCAGAGGGGCACCGGCGGTCGGGTCGGCCGGGCTGGGGGTGGATTCGGAGGAAGCCGTGAAGGAAGCAGTCTGCATGACTCTATTGTCCCTCTCCTGTGCAGGGCGGGCAGGCCGGCGCGAAGTAGACCTACGCGCGGCAGGCCGATGTGACGATGCCGCAGGTGTCATGCAGGCGACAACATCGTGCATCACGCGGGAAAGCACTGATTTTTTGCAGCATCCCCTCGGATTCTGCAGGGGCGGGCTCGGTCTACCATAGGGCGGACCGCCACAGAACGCCTGGCCGGAGCAGGCCGGCCCAACCAGGAGACAGCCCATGCTGGGATTGATGCAGAAACAGCCCTTGCTGGTTTCCAATCTGCTGAGTTTCGCCGAGCGCCACCATGGCGACAGCGAGATCGTGTCGCGCCGGGTGGAGGGTGACCTGCACCGGTGCACCTACCGGGACGTGGCCCGCCGGGCGCGGCAGTTGGCCAATGCGCTCGACGCGTGGGGTGAACTGCCGGGTGCGCGCATCGGTACGCTGGCCTGGAACGGCTATCGCCACCTGGAGCTCTACTACGCCGCCGGTGGCAGCGGCCGAGTGGTGCACACGCTCAATCCGCGGCTGCATCCCGAGCAGATCGTCTGGATCGTCAACCATGCCGACGACCAGGCGCTGTTCTTCGACCTCACCTTCCTGCCCATCGTCCAGGCCATCTGCAAGCAGTGCCCCGGTGTGCGGCACTGGGTGGCCCTGACGGACGAGGAACACCTGCCGCGCGACACCGGCATTCCGGGACTGCTGGCCTACGAAAGCGTGCTGGCCGAGCACGGCGACGACTACAGCTGGCCCGAGTTCGACGAGAACACCGCCTGCGGCATGTGCTACACGAGCGGCACCACCGGCCATCCGAAGGCCGTGCTGTACAGCAACCGTTCGTCCGTCCTGCATGCCTACGCCGCCAGTCTGCCCGACGTGATGGCGCTGTCGGCGCGCGACGTGGTGCTGCCCGTGGTGCCGATGTTCCACGTCAATGCCTGGGGCATTCCGTACTCGGCGCCGCTGGTGGGGGCCAAGCTGGTCTTTCCGGGTCCGGGCCTGGATGGCAAGTCGCTCTACGAACTGATGGAAAGCGAGCGCGTGACTTTCGCCGCCGGCGTGCCGACGGTCTGGCAGATGCTGCTGACCCATCTGCAGACCCACGGACTGCGGTTTTCCACGCTGCAGCGCACGGTGATCGGCGGCTCGGCCTGCCCGCCGGCCATGATCGACACCTTCGAGCGCGATTACGGCGTGCGGGCCATGCATGCCTGGGGCATGACCGAGATGAGTCCGCTGGGGACGCTGGCCACGCTCAAGAGCAAACACGACGGCATGGACGAAAGCCTCAAACGCACCCTGCTGGCCAAGCAGGGGCGTGCCATCTTCGGTGTCGACATGAAGATCGTGGGCGACGACGGACGCGCTCTGCCGCACGATGGCCAGACCTTTGGCGATCTCTATGTGAAGGGCCCCTGGGTGGTCGAGGGCTATTACCGCCAGGCGGGCGAGGGGCCGTTGGTCAACGGCTGGTTTCCCACGGGCGATGTCGCCACCATCGACGAGGACGGCTACCTGCAGATCACCGACCGCAGCAAGGACGTGATCAAGTCGGGCGGCGAGTGGATCAGTTCGATCGCGATCGAGAACATCGCCATGTCGCATCCCGGGGTGGCCATGGCAGCGTGTATCGGCATGCCCCACCCCAAGTGGGACGAACGGCCCATCGTGGTGGTGGCGCGCAGGCCCGGAAGCACGGTCAGCCGCGAGGAACTGCTGCAGCATTACCACGGCAAGGCCGCCAAATGGCAGGTGCCCGACGATGTGATCTTTGTCGATGCGATCCCGCTCGGCGCGACCGGCAAGATGCTCAAGACCCGGCTGCGCGAGCAGCTCAAGGATTACCGTTGGCCCGGGGCCTGATCGGCGCGGCCGACCGGGACCGGTCTGTTCCATGTTCATGTTTCTGTGTCTGAAAGCAAGCGGATGACTGCTCTTTACCAAGTCCTCGGCGACATCGCCGTGATCACGCTGGATCACCCGCCCGTGAATGGCCTGGACCTCGCCACGCGGCGTGCCGTGGTTCAGGCGCTGCTGCGTGCGCAGTCGGACGGCGCGGTGCAGGCCGTTGTTCTCGACGGCGCAGGCCGGACATTCTCGGGCGGAGCCGACATCAAGGAATTCGGCACCGACCGGGCCATGCAGTCCCCGCACTTGCTGGATGTGATCGAGCTCATCGAGTCGTTCGGCAAGCCCGTGGTGGCGGCCCTGCATGGCGCGGCCATGGGGGGCGGCCTGGAGCTCGCGCTGGGCTGTCATTACCGGGTGGCTTCGGCCGGCACACGGCTGGCGCTGCCCGAGGTCAAGCTCGGCCTGCTGCCCGGAGCCGGAGGGACGCAGCGCCTGCCGCGCGTGCTGGGGGTCGAGGCGGCGCTCAACCTCATCCTGTCTGGCGAAGCCGTGCTGGCCGAGGCCGTGGCCCGGCTGCCGGGCCAGAAACTGCTCGATCTGCTGGTCAGCGATCCGCAGCAACTGCGCGATGCCGCGGTTTCGTTTGCGCGTTCGGTCGCGGCTGACCGTCCGTTGCCGCAGGTGCGCCGGCTTCCGGCCGGACATCCGCAGGGCGCGGCGTTCTTTCAGTTCGCGCGCAACACGGCGCGTGCGATGGCACCCCATGTCCCGGCTCCGCTGGCCTGCGTGGATGCGGTGGAGGCCGCGACCACACGTCCGTTCGAGGCCGGTCTGGCCTACGAGCGCGAACGTTTCATGGGCCTCATGTACACACCCGTGAGCCGGGCCCTGCGCCATGTGTTTCTGGCCGAGCGCGGCACGGCCCGTATCGCCGATGTGCCCGATGACACCCCGCGGCGGCCGGTCCTGGCCGTCGGCGTGGTGGGCGCGGGCACCATGGGCAGCGGCATCGCGGTCAACTTCCTCGATGCCGGTTTGCCCGTGGCCTTGCTCGAGAGCAGCGCGGAGGCACTCGAGCGTGGCACTGCCGCCGTGACCCGCATCTTCGAGGGCCGGGTCAAGAAAGGAAAGCTGTCGGCCGAAGCCTGTACCCAGCGGCTGGCCCTGCTGCAGCCGACGCTCGACGACAGCGACCTGGGCCGGGCCGATCTGCTCATCGAGGCGGTATACGAGGACTTCGATGTCAAGGCCGCGGTGTTCCGGCGGCTCGACGCGGTCGCCAAGCCCGGTGCCATCCTGGCCACCAATACCTCCACACTCGATGTCGACCGCATCGCCGCCTGCACGCGACGGCCGCAGGATGTGGTGGGGCTGCACTTCTTCAGCCCGGCCCATGCGATGAAGCTGCTGGAAGTGGTGCGTGGACGCGAAACCGCACCCGACGTGCTGGCCACCGCGATGGCCCTGGCCCGCCAGATCAAGAAGACGGCCGTGGTCGCGCGGGTCTGCGACGGCTTCATCGGCAACCGCATGCTCGAGCAATACTTTCGGCAGGCCGGTTTTCTGCTCGACGAGGGGGCCACGCCGGGCCAGATCGACCAGGCCATCGAGCGCTTCGGACTCGCCATGGGGCCGTTCCGCATGAGCGACCTGGCGGGCAACGACATCGGCTGGGCCATCCGCAAGCGGCGCTACAGCGAACAACCGGACATGCGCTACAGCGGCACCGCCGACCGGCTGTGCGAAATGGGCCGGTTCGGCCAGAAAACCGGTGCCGGCTGGTACGACTACCAGCCCGGCCAGCGTTCGGCGCTGCCGAGCGCCGAGGTCGCGCAGATGATCGAGGCGCACCGCGCGACTCTGGGTCTCGCACCGCGCCGCATCGGCGACCAGGAAATCGTGCAGCGCCTGGTCTATGCGCTGGTCAACGAGGGGGCCAGGCTGCTCGAGGAAGGCATCGCTGCCAAGTCCGGCGATATCGACATGGTCTACCTCACGGGCTACGGATTTCCGGTCTGGCGGGGCGGACCGATGCATTTTGCGGACCAGCAGGGCCTGCTGTCGGTGGTGCAGACGATGCGGCGGTTCGCCGCCAATCCGCACGACGACGCCGCTTTCTGGCAGCCCGCACCCCTGCTCGAGAAACTGGCCGCTCAAGGCGGCTCGTTCGGGGCCGATCATTCAAGAGGAGGAGCCGCGTCATGAGCCGCGCCGTCATCGTTTCAACCGCCCGCACGCCCCTGGCCAAGAGCTGGAAGGGCGCCTTCAACCTGACCCACGGTGCCACGCTGGGCGGGCATGCCGTGCAGCACGCCATCCTTCGCGCCGGGCTGGAGCCGGCGCAGGTCGAGGACGTCCTGATGGGCTGCGCAACCCCCGAGGGGGCGACCGGCGGCAACATCGCGCGCCAGATCGCCCTGCGCGCGGGCTGCCCGGTCACCACGTCCGGCATGACGGTGAACCGTTTCTGCTCGTCGGGTCTGCAGACCATCGCGCTGGCGGCTCAGCGCATCGTCGCGGGTGAATGCGAGGTACTGGTGGCCGGTGGCGTCGAGAGCATCTCGTGTGTGCAGAACGAGGCCAACCGCCACATGGCCGAAGAGTCCTGGCTGCTCGAGCACAAGCCCGAGATCTACTGGAACATGCTGCAGACGGCCGAACAGGTCGCCCAGCGCTACGGCATCGACCGGGAGGCCATGGACCGGTACGGCGCCGCCAGCCAGCAGAAGGCCGAGGCGGCACGCCGGGCCGGGCTGTTCTCGGACGAGATCGCGCCCATCACGGTCGTTGCCGGCCTGGCCGATGCCGTCACCGGGCTGCGCACACGCGAGCTCACGGTCAGCGACGACGAAGGCATACGCCCCGGCACCACGTTCGAGGCGGTCAGCACCATACGCCCTGCGTTGCCGGGCGGACGGGTGGCGGCCGGCAATGCCAGCCAGTTCTCCGACGGAGCAGGCGCCTGTGTGGTGGTGGACGAGACCTACGCCCAGCGCCACGGGCTGGTGCCGCTGGGCCGGTTCCTGGGGTTTGCCGTCGCCGGCTGCGAGCCCGACGAAATGGGCATCGGCCCGGTCTTCGCGGTGCCCAAAGTGCTGGATCGGCTGGGCCTGTCCGTGAAGGACATCGATTTGTGGGAGCTCAACGAAGCGTTTGCGGTGCAGGTTCTCTACTGCCGCGACCGGCTGGGCATTCCGCCGGATCTCTTGAACGTCAACGGTGGCGCGATTGCCGTGGGCCACCCTTACGGCATGAGCGGCCAGCGGCTGGTCGGGCATGCCTTGATCGAGGGCAAACGCCGTGGCGCCCGGCGCGTCGCGGTCACGATGTGCATCGGCGGCGGCATGGGGGCCGCCGGGATTTTCGAAATTCTTTGAAATCCATGATGAACTGAAAGCCTGTGCCTGATCCATCGGATGGGTACTCATTGCTATGAAAAAAGGAACTCTCCACGTTGAGATGGAGTGATCTGCGGACGTTTGTCACGCCGCAGCGCCATGAGCTGGGCTAGACTTCCGCGCGGGGCGATCGCCCGATCGTCCCGTTGCCGCGGCCTCAGGGTCCGCGCTCGCACCGATTTTGGTGTCTGTCCTGTCTTCTTCCATGAGCACCCCCCGTAAACCTGTCTCGCACGAAAAAGCACGTTTTCCGATCCGGCCTCTGCCGCATCTCATCTTTGCCAGCCGCTGGCTGCAACTGCCGCTGTATCTGGGCCTGATCCTGGCCCAGGGCATCTACGTTTTTCACTTCTGGGTTGAATTGGTCCATCTGCTCGAGGCGGCCTTCGGCAACACCGACGCGCTGCACAAGCTGGTCAGCAGCATCGGCTACAAGACCGATGTCATGCCCACCGGTCTCAACGAGACCATCATCATGCTGGTGGTGCTGGCGCTGATCGACGTGGTGATGATCTCCAACCTGCTGATCATGGTGATCGTGGGCGGCTACGAGACTTTTGTCTCGCGCATGAACCTCGAGGGCCATCCCGACCAGCCGGAATGGCTGAGCCACGTCAACGCCAGCGTGCTCAAGGTCAAGCTGGCCACGGCCATCATCGGCATCAGCTCCATCCATCTGCTCAAGACCTTCATCAATGCCGACAACTATTCGGACAAGGTGCTGATCTCGCAGACCGTGATTCACATCACCTTCCTGCTGTCCGCCATCGCGATCGCCTATTGCGACCGCCTCATGACCCCTGTGGGCCATGGCAAGGACGTATCCGACCACTGAACCGAGCCGGGTACGGTGCGTTTCGGCGTGCCGTGCCCTTCATCTTCCATGATCAAACACATCGTTTTCTGGACTTTCCACGAGCAGGCCGACGGCGCCGACAAGGCCGCCAACCTGACGCGCGCCAAGGCGCTGCTCGATGCCTGCGCATCGCTGGTCCCCGGCACGCTGGCCTTCGAAGTGGCCATCGCGCAGCCGGGAATGGACTGCACCTACGATCTGGTGCTGTACTCGGCGTTCGAGGACCAGGCAGCACTCGACGCCTATCAGAACCATCCTCAGCATGTGGCGCTCAAGCCCTTCATGAGTGCGGCGCGCAAGGAGCGCCAATGCATGGACTACACCGTGTGACGCCCGTTCCGGGCGGCCGTTGATCGGCGCTCGAAAAGGCCCCCGATCGGGCTATCGCGACTGAGACAGGAGAGGCCATCTCTTGTGCGCACAATGACGCGTGCAGGCACTGGGCCTGCCCCTGTACCGCAGGCGCGGGGCAGGGCACGACCACCGGGCCGGCAGGAGACGACATGGCGCGCAACATCCAGCAACTGTTCAATCTCGAGGGCCGCACGGCCCTGGTCACGGGCGGTTCACGCGGACTGGGACTGCAGTTCGCCCAGGCCCTTGCAGAGGCCGGCGCCCGCGTGGTCATCAGTTCGCGCAAGGCCGCCGAGCTCGAGCAGGCCGCCGCCGGCCTGCGCAGTGCCGGGCACGACGTGCACGCCGCGGCCGCCGACTGTGCGGATCCCGCCGACCTCCAGCGCCTGTGCGACGACGCCCATCGGCACCTCGGCCATCTCGACATCCTGGTCAACAACGCCGGTGCCACCTGGGGCGCCCCCGCCGAGTCGCATCCCCTCGAAGCCTGGGACAAGGTCATGAATCTGAATGTCCGCGGTTATTTCCTGCTGTCGCAGGCCGTGGCACGGGCCTCGATGATTCCCAGGCGAGGCGGCAGCATCATCAATCTGGCCTCGATTGCCGGGCTGGGGGGCAATCCGGTGTCCATGCAGACCCTGGCCTACAACACCTCCAAGGGTGCAGCCATCAATTTCACCCGGGCGCTGGCGGCCGAATGGGGACGCTACAACATCCGGGTGAATGCGATCTGCCCGGGCTTCTTCCCGAGCAAGATGACCCATGGCCTGCTCGAGGCCACGGGCGGGCCGGACGCCATGGCGGCCCGCGCCCCGCTGCGACGGCTCGGCGACGACGAGGACCTGAAGGGCCTGTGCCTGCTCTTTGCATCGGACGCCGGCAAACACATCACCGGGCAGTGGCTGGCCGTGGACGGCGGCATGAGCGTGGTGACCGGCGGCTGAGCAGGTTAGAGTGGCGGTTTGCCCGCGCAGACGAGCGGATGCAGGGGGTCTCGCCCCGATCGCACCCGGCTTTGCACCGGCACGGACCCGCCACAAGGATTAGCCCCATGACACCCGATCCCCGTTTCGGCGTCGAGATTCCCTTCGTCAGCCTGCTGGGCTTCACGCTCGAACAGTTTGCCGATGGCGCCTCGGAACTGCATTACACCCCCGAGGAAGCCCACCTCAACTCGTTCGGCGTGGCCCACGGCGGTGCCTGCATGACCTTGCTCGATGTTGCGATGGCGACCGCTGCGCGCAGTGTCGAAAAAGACATGGGCGCGGTGACCATCGAGATGAAGACCAGCTTCATGCGGCCCTCCCGGGGGGCACTGGTGGCTCACGGCAAGCTGTTGCACCGCACCGCCACCATGGCGTTCACCGAAGCACGCATCGTCGATGCCGCCGGCCAGCTGTGTGCCCACGCCACCGGCACCTTCAAGTATGTCAAGCGCCTGCCCGTGGGGCCGCGCAGCACGCAGGGGTTGCGTCCCGTCTCGACCGACTGAGGGCGACCGCGTTCGGGCGGGTGCGGCCATCGCCCTGGCGGGAAGCCGCGCGCAAGCAAGGGACGGGCGTTTGCGCTAAAGTCGCGCCCCATGCCTGCCGACCATCACCCCATGCCCGACACCCGACCCACTTTCCGGGACCTGCTGGCCTTGCGGTCCTACATCAGGTTCTGGGGCACACGTCTGCTGGGCACCGCGGCCACGCAGATGCTGATGGTCGCCATCGGTTGGCAGATGTACGACCTGACCGGCAGCGCCTGGGACCTGGGCCTGGTCGGCCTCTACCAGTTCGCCCCCGCGCTGCTCCTGACCCTGCTGGCAGGCCATGCGGCCGACCGGTTCAACCGTGCGCGCATCGTGGCGATCTGCCTCGGTGTCGATGCGGTGTCGGCCATCATGCTGGTGACGGCGACCGAAGGCCATTGGGTCACCCGCGATCTGCTGCTGGGGATCTCGGTCGTGCTGGGCATGGTGCGGGCGTTCCAGATGCCGGCGCAGCAGTCGCTTGTGCCTTCGCTGGTGCCGCCGGCCATGCTGCCGCGGGCCATGGCTTTCTCGTCGGCCGGGCTGCAGGCGGCCATCATCGGCGGGCCGGCGCTGGGGGGCCTGATCTTTGTGGCGGGCGCCTCGGCGGTGTACGCCACCAGCGCGGTGCTGTTCATCGGCGGCTGCCTGCTGATGGCGGGCCTGCGCTACAACTACACGCCCCAGGCGCGTGCGCCGATGTCTCTCGACAGCCTGTTCGCCGGTGTGCGTTTCATCTGGCAGCGCAAGCCGGTGCTGGGCGCGATCTCGCTCGATCTGTTTGCGGTGCTGCTGGGGGGCGCGGTGGCCTTGCTGCCCATGTTCGCCAAGGACATCCTGCACACCGGGCCTTGGGGCCTGGGCCTGCTGCGGGCGTCGCCGGCCTTGGGCGCGCTGGTCACCTCGGTGATCCTGACCCGCTGGCCGCTCGAGCGGCGCGTGGGGCCCCGACTGCTGGCCGCGGTGGCGATCTTCGGCGTGGCCACGCTGGTGTTTGCGTTCTCCCGCAATCTGGTGCTGTCCATGGCGGCCTTGGCCGTGACCGGTGCCATGGACATGGTCAGCGTGGTCGTGCGCCAGACCCTGGTGCAGCTCGAGACGCCCGACGCCATGCGCGGCAGGGTGAGCGCGGTCAATTCGGTGTTCATCGGCGCGAGCAATCAGCTCGGCGAGTTCGAGTCGGGTGCCACGGCGGCCTTGCTGGGGCCGGTGGGCTCGGTGGTGCTGGGCGGGGTGGGAACGATTGCCGTGGCGCTGTGCTGGCGGCGGCTGTTTCCGGAACTTGCGCAGCGAGACCGTTTGAACTGATCCAAGTCAAACTTTTGTTTTGCTAGCACCAGGTGACTGCATGCGGTCGTCTTATGCTGACTCGCTCGGTTTTCGAGGGATTTTTGCCCGATCGACCCGGGCAAAAAGGGTTGAGTCCGGCGAACGGCTGTGGAACACTCTTCGGATCAGTAAGGGGGGACAGGTCAAAAATTGCCTGTCGACACAATAATGTCGTGATAGGCCAAGCAAGACATGGATGCGACCGAAAACACCGCGCAGCAGGCAAGTCAAGCCACGACGCTGCGTCATCTGCAATCGATACTCGACTACAACACCGACTGGATCTGGGAAGTCGATGCCCAGGGCCGCTACACCTATAGCTCCAATGCGTGCCGGGTTCTGCTGGGTCGTCCGCCCGAGGACGTCGTCGGCCGGACGCCGTTCGACTTCATGCCCGACGGCGAGCAGCAGCGCGTGATGCGCATTTTCCAGCAGTACGCGTCGACGCACTCGGCCTTCAGGGGGTTGGTCAACCGCAATGTCAGGCCCGACGGCTCCATCGTCGTTCTCGAAACCAGCGGGGTGCCGTTGTTCAACCCGGCCGGCGACTTCGTGGGTTACCGGGGGATCGATCGCGACATCACCGATATCGGCGAGCGCTATCTGCAACTCGAGGCCGTCTGCGACTTCGTGCCCGTGCCCTTGTGCATCGTCGACGTGCAGCGGCGTTTCGTGATGGCCAACCAGGCGCTGGCAGCCGTGCTGGGCATGGCGACTTCGGCCATCGAGGGGCAGCCTGTGAGCCAGTTCCTGCCCGGACTCGACGCCTGTCTGGTGGCCAGCTTCGCCGCTCTCGATACGTTGGGCAGCGAGGCGCAGCCCGAGCTCGAGATCGGTGCGCGCTGGTTCCATCTCACCATCACCACGCTTCCCGACGATCCGCGCGATCGTCCGCGGCTGTCGGTTGCCATGACGGACATCACCGCTCAGAAGAATGTCGAACAGGAGCTCGCGCGCATGAACCGCCAACTGGCGCGCCATGCCTACGAGGACTACCTCACCGGCCTGTTCAACCGCCGCCACCTCGACAGCGTGCTGCGGACCGAACTGGCCCGTGCACACCGCGCAGGCGCTCCCACCTCGCTGTTGATGCTGGATCTCGACCACTTCAAGCAATACAACGATCGTTTCGGCCACCAGGCTGGAGACGAGTGCCTGCGGCTGGTGGCCGACAAGATCGCCACGGTGATCAGCCGCAAGGGTGATTGCCTGGGGCGTTTCGGCGGCGAAGAGTTCATGGCGGTGCTGCCGCATACCCCGCCCGAGGGCGCCCATGCGGTGGCCTTGCGTCTTCAGCAGGCCATGCGCGGCCTGCAGATGCCCGAAGGCGCGCAACCGGCGAGTGGCATCACCCTGTCCGCGGGTGTCGCCACGCTGTATCCCGATGTGTCCCGGCAACCCTTCGATGCGGATTCGGCTGCGTCCTGCCTGCTGCAGGCGGCCGACCAGGCGCTGTACCGCGCCAAGAGCGCCGGACGCAACCAGATCGTGGTGCACGACGCGCTGTGGTCGCAGGCCTGCCCCGTGGCATCGGCCTGAGCGAGCCGCCTTCGGGCCCGGCTGACACGCGAGCCGGCCCAGCGGGGTGTCGCATTGCAGTCACATTTGTGCAGCGGCCGGTAGCGATACCCGGTAACGAAGGCATGGCCGGAAGCCGGACCGCTACAATCGCCGCGTTGGTGCTCGCCATTCATGTTCAGTGGGTGGCAGTTCAACGGGAAGCAGGAGAGCCGCGGCAGACAGGATGCCGTGCTCGTGCCTGCGCTGCCCCCGCAACGGTCAAGCGGACGGGGTTGGATGGAGGAGGGTGGGGTACGGCGTGAGAGCGTGTACCCGACAGGTCCATCCCGATGCCCCACCTGCATCACAGATGCCACTGGCTGCCTTGAACAAGCGGCTGGGAAGGCGATGCAGGCGTGCCGCCAGCCCGGATACCGGCCAACACAGCGGCTGCCGGCCTGCTTCATGCAGGGCGCGCCACATTACCCAAGGATTGTCGGGGAGGGCGGTCCAGGGGGTCCGTGCTTTTCTCATTCCAATGGCTATTTTTCACCCCACCGTGCGCTTGACCGCACTGGCCGCCGCTGCATGGCTGGCGACGTCCGCTCAGGCCCAGAACAACAAAGAACCGCAACTGGCTGAAACCGTGGTCACGGCCACCCGCAGCGAGGCGCGTGCCAATGCGGTGGTGAGCGACGTCACCGTCATCACCCGCGAGCAGGTCGAGCAGTCTGCCGGCCGCACGCTTGCGGAAGTGCTGCAGCAATACGCCGGTGTGCAGATCGCCGCCAACGGTGGACGTGGCAAGGCCGGCAGTGTCTTCATCCGTGGTGCGGAATCGCGCCATACGCTGCTGTTGGTGGACGGCGTGCGCTATGGCTCGGCCACGCTGGGTATACCGACCTGGAACAACATCCCGCTGGCCAGCATCGAGCGCATCGAAGTGCTCAAGGGGCCGGCCTCTTCGCTCTACGGTGCCGACGCTGCGGGTGGCGTGGTGCAGATCTTCACGCGGCGCGGCACCCAGGACGGTGCCCATCCCTATGCCGAAGTCACCGTGGGCAGCCACGACTACCGCGGTGCGGCCGCAGGCGTGAGCGGCAAGGCCGGCCAGGTCGGCTACAGCCTCAATGCGAGCGGCTTCAACGACGGCGGGATCTCGGCGACCAACGGCAAATATGCCGCAGCCTACAACCCGGATCGCGACGGCTTCCGTCAACGTTCCGTCGATGGCGCTTTCGATTGGGACTTGACGCGTGACTGGACCTTGTCCGGCGGTTTCCTGCGCAGCGAGAGCAGCAACTATTACGACGGCAGCTATTACGACAGCAGCTTTGCGGCCGTCCCGGCAGACAACCCGCACGGCCGCCTCAACACCTTTGTCGGCCGTCTGGGTCTCAAGGGACAGGTCACCCGGGCCTGGACGACACGCATCGACTACCGTCAAAGCCGCGACGACAGCAAGGACTGGACCGTCAGCGGCCAGTCTGCCGACATCTTCAAGACCCGTCAGGATCAGTTGACATGGCAGAACGACATCGTCACGCCGGTCGGCACCGTGGTGGCCGGCCTGGAGCGGCTGGACCAGCGTGTCGACGGCACGACTGCGTATGAGGTGACACGCCGTTCGATCACGTCGGTGTTTGCCGGCATCAATGGCGAGGCTGCAGGCCACACCTGGCAGGCCAGCGTGCGCCGGGACGACAACTCGCAATTCGGTGACAAGACCACCGGTCTGCTGGGCTATGGCTATCAATTGCTGCCAAGCCTGCGTGCTCATGCCAGTTACGGCACGAGTTTTGTGGCGCCGTCGTTCAACCAGCTGTATTACCCGGGTTTCAGCAATACCAAGCTCGAACCCGAAAAGGGCCGCAACGGCGAGATCGGCCTGACCTGGTCGGCGGCGGGTCAAGAACTGTCGGCCACTTATTTCCGCAACAAGATCCGTGGTTTCATCACCTCGGGCGCTCGTCCGGTGAATATTCCGTATGCCCGCATCGAAGGCTGGAGCCTGGGCTACCGCGGCCAGCTGCAGGATCTGTCGCTGTACGCCAATCTCGATCTGCTGGATCCCCGCAACACCGTGACGGGCGACCTGCTGCCGCGCCGCGCCAGGCGCCAGCTCACCGCCGGTGCCGACTATCCCTTGGGTGCCTGGAAACTGGGTGGCGCGCTGCGTGTGGTGGGCGAACGCGAGGAAGCCTTCTTCAACGACGCGACCTATGCGACCGAAAAGAAGGTGCTCGGCGGCTACACCACGGCCGATCTGTATGCCAGCTACGCCATCAACCGCGACTGGAGCGCACAACTGCGCCTGAACAACCTGGCCGGCAAGGACTACGAGACCGCCTACGGCTACAACCAGCCGGGCCGTGAAGCATTCCTGACGCTGCGCTGGCAACCGCGCTGATCGGCCTCTGTCTCTTATACACATCTGACGCTGCCGACGAATAGAGAGGTGTAG
>ERZ1031720.24-NODE-24-length-19962-cov-9.020646_pt1 | contig 19962 bp, 21 predicted proteins | sample MGYA00518750_ERZ1031720 | MGnify/ENA primary metagenome ERZ1031720 (study PRJEB33718, sample SAMN03160008) | human skin metagenome | collected 2014-04-10 | study: EMG produced TPA metagenomics assembly of the PRJNA266117 data set (Human skin bacterial metagenome and... | reverse complement strand
GATTTCTGCCTGTCTCGTGGGCTCGGAGATGTGTATAAGAGACAGGCTCACCCTGGGCGGGACGTTCGCCACGCGGGCGCCGGCCATCGCCGCCGCGCTCGCCACGTTCACCGCGTTCCTGGCGGTCGCCACGGCCGCTTTCCGTCCGTTCGCCATTGCGGCCATTGCGGCCTTCACGGCGTTGGCCGTCCTTTGCATTGCGCGAGGACTTGGCCGGCGTCGTGCTCTCGGGTGCCGGCACGGGTGCCGGTACGGCTTGCGGCTCCAGTCCGATGAGGCGCTTGAACCAGCCCCAGACGCCACCTTCGGCCGCGGCGGGTTCGACCACCGGAGCAGGGGCGGGCTGGGCCACCGGCTTGGGCGCGACCACAGGCGCGGGGGCATCGGGCAGCACGCCCTTGATGATCGGCGTCTGCTTGTTGGTCGGCTCCTGCGAGCGGCGTGTCACCGTGGTGGGGTCTTCCACCTGTTCGGCCAACTTGTAGCTGGCCGGGAACGTGTCGAGGCGCGCATCGTCGTGCTTGATGCGGTCGAGCCTGTAGTTCGGCGTTTCCAGCGACTTGTTCGGGATCAGCGTCACGTTGACACGCTGCTTGAGTTCGATCTTGGCGATCTCGGGGCGCTTTTCGTTGAGCAGGAAACTGCCCACCTCGACCGGCACCTGCAGGTGCACCGCGGCGGTGTTGTCCTTCATGGACTCTTCCTGGATGATGCGCAGGATCTGCAGCGCCGAGCTTTCGGTGTCGCGGATGTGACCCGAGCCGCCGCAGCGGGGGCAGGGGATGGACGAACCTTCCGACAGTGCGGGCTTGAGGCGCTGGCGGCTCATTTCCATGAGGCCGAACTTGCTGATCGTGCCGAACTGCACGCGGGCGCGATCCTGGCGCAACGCATCGCGCAGGCGATTCTCGACTTCGCGGCGGTTCTTGGATTCCTCCATGTCGATGAAGTCGATCACGATCAGGCCGCCGAGATCGCGCAGGCGCATCTGGCGTGCGACTTCGTCGGCCGCTTCCAGGTTGGTGCGCAGGGCGGTTTCCTCGATGTCGCCGCCCTTGATGGCGCGTGCCGAGTTGACGTCCACGCTCACCAGCGCTTCGGTATGGTCGATCACGATCGCGCCACCCGACGGCATGCTCACCGTGCGGGCGTAGGCCGATTCGATCTGATGTTCGATCTGGAAACGCGAGAACAGCGCTGCGTCGTCGCGGTACCGCTTGACCTTGCTGGCATGCTCGGGCATGACATGCGACATGAACTGCTGGGCCTGTTCATAGATGTCGTCGGTGTCGATCAGGATGTCGCCGATGTCGCCGTTGAAGTAATCGCGGATGGCCCGGATCACCAGGCTGGATTCCTGGTAGATCAGGAAAGCGCCCTTGCCGCCCTTGGCCGCGCCGTCGATGGCGTTCCACAGCTTGAGCAGGTAGTTCAGGTCCCACTGCAGCTCGGGCGCCGAGCGGCCGATGCCGGCCGTGCGGGCGATGATGGACATGCCGTTGGGGTATTCCAACTGGTCCATGGCCTCCTTGAGCTCGGCCCGGTCGTCGCCCTCGATGCGCCGGCTCACGCCGCCGCCGCGCGGGTTGTTGGGCATCAGCACCACATAACGGCCTGCCAGACTGACGAAGGTCGTGAGCGCCGCGCCCTTGTTGCCGCGCTCTTCCTTCTCGACCTGAACCAGCAGTTCCTGGCCTTCGCGGATCGCATCCTGGATCTTGGCCTGGCTGGGCGAAACGCCTGAGGCGAAATACTGCTTGGAGATTTCCTTGAAGGGCAGGAAGCCGTGGCGGTCTTCGCCGTAGTCGACGAAACAGGCTTCGAGCGACGGCTCGACGCGAGTGACCACGGCCTTGTAGATATTGCCCTTGCGCTGTTCGCGGCCCTCGATCTCGATCTCGTAGTCCAGCAGCTTCTGGCCATCGACGATGGCCAGACGGCGCTCTTCGGCCTGCGTCGCGTTGATGAGCATCCGTTTCATGATGCTGTTCCTTCTCTGTTCGTTACAGGTCAGGCAAGCGATGCATGGCACGGCATCCGCTCACCTCACCTCGTGGAGTCTTGCGACTCCTCCTGCCCGTGGGGGCAAACGATGCACAGGGCTGGCGTGGCGAACGGGAACGGCCAAAGGTGAACGTGAAACGGACGACGGGAACCGGGCGGCAGGCAACAGGGCTGAATCAGTCTGCTGTCTGCCGCAACGATGGCGGCGCGTGAGTCATATGGCAGGTGACGACGCGGCGTGCGGGTAAGCAGGCAACCAGGGTTGCGGTCTGCAGCCGGACGCGGACCCATGCTGCGGGCAGGCTCGCGCCGCCGTGCAAGGGGCGCAAAACGCCGCTTGCCCAGGCAAGGCACACTCCAACCAGATCCAGCAGCAGTTTCATGTCGTCAAGGAAATCCAGATGTCCCCGCTGGCGCGGCCGGGAAATCCTCCCGGCGCATGCGCCAACGTTCAATATTCAAAGCAATTCGAGTTCGCCAAGCGTCAGCCCGAACACCCTGTCCTTCGCCAGTCCGGCTGCCGTCATGTACGGGCAGCGGGAGTGGAGCAGACAGTGCGCGTGCATCGACCTGAATGTCGCGATCCTGCCGGAACGGGCCTGAATTTAGTTGCTCTTCAAGTCAGGCGGCCCCAGCCGGATACGCAAGAAAAGCGGTGTTTTCAGAAAACCCCGCTCTTCCGAGAACTGGTTTCCATCCATCCAGCAGGCGGGGCACGGCGTGCCGTTCTGCTGATGGACAGACTTCGTCCTGTCGCGATTCATTTTATATGAGAACCTGCGGTGCCGGTCACGCATACGACACATCCCTGTGCAACTCGCTCATTGTCGCGGAGCAGGATGTGCCGTCGCCGGGCAGACCGCATGCCACGACTCAGGCCAGCCCGCTCACGGTAAACTGCCGACTTGCGTCGATGGCGGGTGGTCGGCCCGCCGTCAAACCAGGAGCGGGGGAGCCCTTTCCATCTTGGTGCCGCCTGTGCGACGCCCCGTATCCTGATCTCCTGATGCCTCGATTCCCTGCCTCTCGTCCTTCCTCGGCCCCTTCGGCACGCCCTCCGCGGCGATCCACGGCCACGCCGCGCCCCTCGGCACCCGGCAAGTCGCCTGCTGCCGCTCCTGCATCTTCCACGGGTCCTGAGGCTCGGTCTCCCGTCGGCGCACCGGTGCCCGGCACCGAAGCCGCGCTGGCGGTCCGGCTGATCGAGGTCGACGACGAATCGGGCGGTCAGCGCCTGGACAATTTCCTCATGCGGCACCTCAAGGGCGTGCCCAAGACCCATGTCTATCGGGTGATCCGCAGCGGCGAAGTCCGTGTCAACAAGGGCCGGGCCAGCGCCGACACGCGCGTCGAGGTCGGCGACCGGATCCGCGTTCCGCCGATGCGCATTGCCGAACGTCCCGAGCCGGCGGCCCAGGCCGCGCCCGCACGCGAATTTCCCATCCTCTTCGAGGACGACCATGTGCTGGCCATCGACAAGCCGGCGGGCGTGGCCGTGCACGGCGGCAGCGGGGTGAGCTTTGGCGTCATCGAACAATTGCGCCGGGCACGGCCGCAGGCGCGTTTTCTCGAGCTGGTTCATCGGCTGGACCGCGAGACCTCGGGCGTGCTGCTGGTGGCCAAGCGCCGGTCCGCCCTGACCCGTCTGCAGGATCAGTTCCGCGAGCGGGAAACGGGCAAGACCTATCTCGCCCTGGTGCCCGGACAGTGGCCTGCCAGGCTCAAGGTCATCGACCTGCCGCTGCGCAAGTTCACCTTGCCGGGCGGCGAAGACGGCGCGGGCGAACGCCGTGTACGCGTCACCGACCGCGACGATCCCGAAGGCATGCGCTCCATCACGCTGGTGCGCATCAGCCCGGCGACGCCGCCCGACGCCGCTTTTTCGCTGCTCGAGGTGACCATCAAGACCGGTCGGACCCATCAGATCCGCGTGCACCTGGCGAGCCAGGGGCACGCCATCGCGGGCGACGACAAATACGGTGACTTCGAACTCAACCGGTCGCTGGCCAAGCGCGGGCTCAAGCGCATGTTCCTGCATGCCTGGCGGCTGCAGTTCGATCATCCGGCCACCGGCGAACGCATTGCCCTCGAGGCGCCCCTGCCCGGGGAACTCGACGCCCTGGTCGGCTTCAATCACAGCCAGAGCCCCCCGACGGGGCTTGCATGAATCTTCAACAGGAGTAGTCCGGATGCCCCGACGTTTCGACTTGCTGGCTTTCGATTGGGATGGAACGCTGTTCGACTCGACCCAGATCATCACGCGGTGTCTGCAAGAGGCTGTACGCGATGTCGGCGGGCGGGTACCGAGCGACCGCGATGCGTCGTATGTGATCGGGCTGAGCCTCATGCAGGCCTTGCAGCACGCCGCTCCCGATCTGGCGGCCGAGCATTACCCCCAGCTCATGACCCGCTACCGTTTTCACTATGCCAAGCATGTCGACGACGTGGTGCTGTTCCCGGGAACGCTGCCCATGCTGCATGAACTCAAGTCGCGGGGCTATTTTCTGGCCGTGGCGACGGGCAAGAGCCGGCGCGGCCTCGACGAGGCGCTGCAGAGCGTCGGCTTGCGTGGCCTGTTCGATGCCTCGCGCACGGCCGACGAAACCGCCGGCAAGCCCCATCCGCTCATGCTCAACGAACTCATGGCCGAATTCGGTGTGACGCCGGATCGCACCCTCATGATCGGCGACACCGTGCACGATCTGCAGATGGCGGCCCGTGCCGGCTGTGCCGCCGTGGGCGTGAGCTACGGCGCCCATGCACATCAGGGCCTCGCCGACCTGAATCCCGAGTTCATCGCCGACAGTACGCAGTCCCTGCACGATTGGCTGCTGAGCCAGGGCTGAAGACATCGCCCGATTCCTATCCTCTGACGACTATGCCCCAAGCTTTCGGGGTGCCATGGAGATGCCTGTCTTATGAATCAAGATCCGACCGGGCGCGATCGCGCCGACCAGCGGGATGAGCCGTCGTGGCATGACGGACCGGCGCCGGCCCATGCCAACCCAGGACCGCCGCAGGCTGCGGTGCGCGGTGCTGCGGCGCCCGCGGCCGCCGGCCAGCCCGGCTGGGAACGCGAGGCCATCGAAAAGCTCGCTTATGCGGCGCTCAGCGAGCAGCGGTCCTCTCGCCGCTGGAAGATATTCTTCCGTCTGGCCTGGCTGGTGGTGTGGGGCGGAATCGCCTGGGGCTTGATCGCCCTGGGCACGGGTTCCGGCAGCGGTGGCGCCGGAGGCGTGAACCCGCACACGGCGGTGGTCGAGATCGACGGCGAGATCAGTGCGGACGGTGAAACCAGCGCCATGAATATCAATGCCGCCCTGCGCCGTGCCTTCGAGGACGATCAGGCCAAGGCCGTGGTGCTGTGGATCAATTCCCCAGGCGGCAGCCCGGTACAGGCCGGCATCATCAACGACGAGATTCATCGGCTCAAACAATTGCACAAGAAGCCCGTCTATGCCGTGGTCGATGATTTGTGCGCCTCGGCAGCGTATTACATCGCCGTCGCCGCCGACGACATCTACGCCGACAAAGCCAGCATGGTCGGCAGCATCGGCGTGCTCATGAACGGTTTTGGTTTTACGGAACTCATGCAGAAACTTGGAGTCGAACGCCGCTTGCAGACTGCCGGGGCTAATAAGGGCATGCTGGATCCCTTCAGTCCGGAATCTCCGGAGCAAAAGCGCCATGTCCAGGTGATGCTGGACCAGATCCACCAGCAATTCATCAAAGTGGTTCGCGAGGGCCGCGGCGAGCGGCTCAAGGAAGACGGCGATACCTTTAGCGGACTGGTGTGGACCGGCGAGAACGCGATGGATATTGGCTTAATCGATCATCTGGGCAGCCTGTCCTATGTCGCCCGCGAGGTCATCAAGGCCGAGAAGCTGGTGGACTATACCGAGCGTGAAAGCGTCTCGGAGCGATTGGCCCGGCGTTTTGGTGCCTCGTTCGCTTCGGAAGCCGTCGGAACCGTGCTCCGGAATTATTCATTGCGTTAACGTCGAGCGGTGATTTGACTATTGATTCACGCAGCCGGCAGATAATGTGAATATAATAGGCCGCACTCGATAAACTCGATGCGGTTGTCGCATGGGGTCGAACTTTTTCTCTCAAGGAATTTGCATGGCTACATATGCTGAACTCAAGGCGCAGGCAGAAGCTCTGCTCAAGCAAGCCGACGAACTGCTGGTCAACGAGCGTGAATCCGCGATCGCGGAAATCAACCAACGTCTCGAGCAACTGGGCCTGACCCCCGACGACCTCAAGGGCGGCAAACGCGTCAAGGCCAAGGCCGACGGCGACAAGCCCAAGCGCATCGTGCCCGTGAAGTACAAGGGCCCGAATGGCGAAACCTGGACCGGTCGTGGTCAGAAGCCCGTGTGGCTTGCCGAATTGCTCAAGCAAGGCCGCAAGGTCGAGGAATTCCTGATCTGATCTCATTCAGATCCTGGGCGGGGTGATTTTCACCCTCCCAAAACAAAAATAGCCGCTCCCTGCCGAGCGGCTTTTTCTTTGCTGCGGTTTGATTTGCGGTACATGAACCTCATCATGGACCGAGTGCGTCAAATCTCGGTGCAGCAACTGTCCTGCTGGGGGTTGTGTTCGGGCGCCGAAGCGCTTTGCAGACCGTCAGCAACCTATTGTGTAAACAGCGGGTAAAGCCATGATCTCTGCAGCGGGTTTGAGCGCTGTCGGGTTTTTTCGCCACTGTGCAACGGGTGCACTGACGTTTTGTGACAATTCCTGTATCTCCAGGGTCAATCCCCAGCTGACCGCCAGCCGGGTGTGCGGCTGCAAATGCTGAATGGCGCTGTCGAGCAGCGCGGCATTGCGGTAGGGGGTTTCAATGAAAATTTGACTCTGTCCCGTCAGGTGTGCGGTCTTTTCCAGTTCACGCAAGCGGGTAGCCCGTTGCGCAGCGTCTTGCGGCAAATAACCGACAAAAGCAAAACTTTGGCCATTCAATCCACTGGCGGCAAGCGCCAGCATCAGGGAAACGGGGCCGACCAGTGGAATGACGGTTAAACCGAGGTCATGGGCAGCGCGGACTATGGAGCTGCCCGGATCCGCAATGGCCGGCATGCCGGCTTCGCTGGCCAGGCCCATGTCGTGTCCCTGCAGACACGGCTCGAGCAAGGCGGCCACGGCCGCGGGCACGCTGTCCGTCGCCGGTCTGCCGCCTCGCTGCGCCGTGACTGCCGTGGCATGGTCGCCTTTCTTGTGCATCTGGCGCGGCAGTTCGGCGATGTGAAGAGCCTGCAGCGGTTGCGCCAGCGGGTGCGTGCGGTCGACGCGCTTGAGGCTGGCCCGCAAGGTCTTGGCGTTTTCGCAAAGCCAGTAGGTCAGCCGTGCGGCGGTTGCCAGTGTGGTCTCGGGCAGCACGGGAATGGGCGCAGGGTCCGCGCTGTCGGGCAGGCAGCCGAAATCCAGGGGAGCCGGAACGAGATAAAGACGTCCGCGTTCGGTTCGGGGAGTGGAAGGCATCATGCGTGCGCTCCGTAGAGCGGCAGACCGGCGGCGCGCAGCAGCCGGCAGGTCCGGATCAGCGGCAGTCCGATGAGTGCGGTAGGGTCGTCGTTGACGATGCGATCGAGCAGGCTGATGCCCAGGCCTTCGCTTTTGGCGCTGCCTGCGCAGTCATAGGGTTGCTCGATGCGCAGATAGGTTTCGATTTCCCGGGCGTCGAGCGTGCGGAACTGGACTTCCACGGCGGCGAGGTCGAACTGTTCGAATCCCGTGGCCAGGCAGACCACGCTGACCGCCGTCTGGAATATCACCGTCTTTCCGCTCATGCGGGTCAACTGCTCGACTGCACGCTCGTGTGTGCCGGGCTTGCCCAGAGGCATGCCTTCGAGATCCGCGACCTGATCGGAGCCGATCACCACGGCCTGCGGGTGACGGTTCGCCACTTCGACGGCCTTGGCGCGGGCGAGCCGCAGGGCGAGGTCCACCGGCGACTCGCCGGGGTGCGGGGTTTCGTCCACATCGGGGGCATCGGTCTCGAAGGGAATGTTCAGGCGCGACAGCAACTCCCGCCGATAGCGCGAGGTCGAGCCCAGGATCAGGGTGCGTGCGGACGTGGCCGCCGGATGATGAGAAGTCATCCCCGGATTATCCCGTGACTGCCCAGGGAGATCGTGGCCCTGTCCGGCCGGTGCGAACCGGGAACTTGTTTTCCCGGCGGGTGCGGACCTCTACACTTGAGGGTATGAATCACGATTTTTCGCTCGAAGCACTCGATATCCGCGCCTTGATCCAGACCGAGGCCTCGTTGGCAGGTCCCTTGCCGCTGGCCGCCTTCGGTCGTGTCACCGCCGACGTCCAGGGGACGGAGGCGGGCGGTGAGATCCACGGCGATGTGGATTGGCAGGCCCAGGGGCGTGTGGTGCCGGTGGCCGGAGCCGCCGACGAGCTCTGGCTGGATCTCGTCGTGGATGCCGAGATCCCGCAGATCTGCCAGCGTTGCCTCAAGCCCATGCGCTCGGCCCTCCATATAGAACGTTCCTTTCGTTTCGTCGCCGACGAACAGACGGCTGCCGCACTGGATGAGGAGTCCGAGGACGACGTCCTGGTCATCAGCCGCCAGTTCGACCTGCACGCCTTGATCGAGGACGAATTGCTCATGGGGGCGCCGCTGGTTCCGCGCCACGACACCTGCCCGCAGAACATTGCCTGGACCGCGGAAGGCGAGGGCTACGACGAGGTGCAGGAGGAGCGGCGCAATCCGTTTGCCGCGCTGGACGTGCTCAAGAAGAAGCTCTGATGCCATTGCCGCGTCGATGCGCGGGCTCCTACCGCTGCCCGCCTCGGATCGGGAACAGGCAGGGGGCTTGGCCTGTTCGCCGGCCTGGGCTATAATCCTCGATTCACGCGCGCAGCCATACCTGTCGTGCACCGAACACCCACCCAGCGGCATGTGCCGTCAAACATTTAAGTTCAGGAGCGGATCATGGCCGTCCAGCAAAACAAGAAGTCTCCTTCCAAGCGCGGTATGCACCGTTCGCACAATGCGCTGAACACTCCCGGCATCGCCGTGGAACCCACCACCGGTGAAGTGCATCTGCGTCACCACATCAGCCCCAACGGCTTCTATCGTGGCCGCAAGGTCCTGAAGACCAAGGCTGATTCCAGCGAAGCCTGATCGGTTGGGCATGCAGACTTCGTTCTGTAGCCCAGACCGCGAGAGGGCCTGCCGCTGCACGGCAAGTGCGGCGCCAGGCCTTTTTTTTCGAGAGCTCTGTCGGCCCTCGTCCCGTAGCAGTTTGTTTGAGAGATGACCATCACCACCATCGCCGTTGATTGCATGGGGGGCGACCATGGCCCTCGAGTCACTTTGGCGGCTTGCCGGCATTTTCTCGACAGCCATCCCGACGCTCGCCTGTTGCTGGTCGGTCAGGCCGATGCGCTGGCCGGTTTCGAACACCCGCGCGCCCGGTCCGTGATCGCCACCGAGGTGGTGGCCATGGACGATCCGATCGAGCTGGCTCTGCGCCGCAAAAAAGACTCGTCGATGCGCGTGGCCATCGTTCAGGTCAAGGACGGGCATGCAGAGGCTGCGGTTTCGGCCGGCAATACGGGAGCGCTGATGGCCATCGCCCGTTATGTGCTCAAGACCCTCGAGGGGATCGAGCGGCCCGCCATCGCCTATCCCTTGCCCAACGCCAAGGGCGAGGCCACGACGGTGCTGGATCTGGGCGCCAATGTCGACTGCACGGCCGAACATCTGTTGCAGTTCGCCGTCATGGGTTCGGCCCTCGACTCGGTGCTCAAGGACAAGGCGCGGCCGACGGTCGGCCTGCTCAACATCGGCTCCGAGGCCATCAAGGGCAGCGAAGAAATCAAACGTGCAGGCGAACTGCTGCGTGCAGCGGCGGCGACCGGTGCCATCGACTTCTATGGCAACGTCGAAGGCAACGACATCTTCAAGGGCACGTCCGACATCGTGGTCTGCGATGGTTTCGTCGGCAATGTCGCGCTCAAGACCACCGAAGGCCTGGCCTCGATGATCGGCCAATTCCTCAAGCAGGAGTTCTCGCGCAACATCCTGACCAAATTTGCCGCCATCGTGGCCTATCCGGTCCTAAAGGCTTTCAAGACGCGTGTCGATCATCGCCGCTACAACGGCGCGGCACTGCTCGGACTGCGGGGACTGGTGTTCAAGAGCCATGGCTCCGCCGATGCATTGGCCTTCGAGCATGCGCTTCAGCGCGCGTATGATGCGGCACGAAACCAGTTGCTCCAGCGGGTCCAGGCCCGCATCGCCCAGGCCGCGCCGCTTCTGTTGCCCGCGACCGGCGCGGAGCCGTTACAACAACAGCCGGCAGCGCCCGCGCGCCATCCTTCGGTATCCCAGGCTTGACCCGGTCGGGTCCGGCTGCCGTGTGGATCGGATGCACGCTCGGTCAGGGCCGGTGAGAGATACGCATCAGCTATGACCAGACGTTATTCACGCATCACCGGAACGGGCAGCTTCCTGCCCGAGCAGCGCATCAGCAATGACGAGCTGGCTGCCCGACTGGCCCTCGACGGCATCGAGACTTCAGATCAATGGATCGTGGAGCGGACGGGCATCCACGCGCGTCATTTCGCTGCGCCCGATGTCGGCAGCAGCGACCTGGCGCTCGAAGCCTCGAAGCGCGCCTTGGCGGCAGCAGGACTGCAGGCCGACGATCTGGATCTCATCATCGTGGCAACGTCGACGCCCGACATGGTGTTTCCCTCCACCGCCGCGCTGCTGCAGCACAAGCTGGGCACCGCGGGCAGCGCGGCGTTCGACGTCCAGGCGGTCTGCAGCGGCTTCGTCTACGCCCTGACCGTGGCCGATGCCATGATCCAGAGCGGTTCGGCCAACCGGGCCCTGGTGGTCGGGGCCGAAGTGTTTTCGCGCCTGCTCGATTTCACCGATCGCACCACCTGCGTTCTGTTCGGCGACGGCGCGGGTGCCGTGGTGCTCGAAGCCAGCGACCGGCCGGGCATCCTGGCCAGCGACCTCCATGCCGACGGCAAGCATGCCGGCATCCTGTGCGTGCCGGGCAACGTCTCGGGCGGCAAGGCGATGGGCGATCCGCTGCTCAAGATGGACGGCCAGGCGGTGTTCAAGCTGGCCGTGGGCGTGCTCGAGGATGCGGCGCGCCAAGTTTTGGCCAAGGCCGACAAGACTGCAGCGGACATCGACTGGCTGATTCCGCATCAGGCCAATATTCGCATCATGCAGATGACGGCGCGCAAGCTGCGCCTGTCCATGGACAAGGTCATCGTCACCGTGGGCGAACACGGCAACACCTCGGCAGCCTCGATTCCGCTGGCACTTGACGCGGGCATCCGAGACGGCAAGATCAAGCCTGGCGACACGCTCATGCTCGAGGGCGTGGGGGGCGGCTTCACCTGGGGTGCGGTCCTGCTCGACCTCTGACCGGCACTGCAAGGCCCGACATCCCGTGCCGCATCGAGCGGCTTCAGTTCAACCTCCACCGATCCAACATCCATGGACTCCACCTTCGCATTCGTTTTTCCCGGCCAGGGCTCACAGTCTGTCGGCATGCTCGACGCCTGGGGCGACCATCCCGTCGTGCGTGCCACGCTCGAGGAAGCGTCGACCGCGCTGGGCGAAGACATCGCCAAGCTGATCCACGAAGGCCCCAAGGAAGCGCTGGCCCTCACCACCAACACCCAGCCCGTGATGCTGGTGGCCGGTGTGGCCGCCTGGCGTGTCTGGGAGGCCGAAGGCGGCGCGACGCCGGCGCTGGTGGCCGGCCATTCGCTGGGCGAGTACTCCGCTCTGGTCGCTGCCGGTGCGCTGTCGCTGGCCGACGCCGCACCGCTGGTGCGTTTCCGTGCCCAGGCCATGCAGGATGCCGTGCCCGTGGGGGTCGGTGCCATGGCGGCCGTGCTGGGCCTGCCGGCCGGCATCGTGATCGACACCTGCGAAGAGGTGGCGCGCGGTTTCGGCGATGGCAGCGGCGAGGTGGTCGAGGCCGTCAACTTCAACGATCCGCTCCAGACCGTGATCGCCGGCAGCAAGGCCGCGGTCGATGCCGCCTGCGAAGCGCTCAAGAAGGCCGGTGCCAAGCGCGCCCTGATTCTGCCGGTTTCGGCTCCTTTCCATTCCAGCCTGATGCGGCCGGCGGCCGAGCGCCTCAAGGAGGCGCTGGCATCGACCTCGTTTGCCGTGCCCCGCATCACGCTGATCAACAACATCGACGTCACCGAACAGTCCGAGCCGGATGCGATCCGTCAGGCGCTGTACCGCCAGGCCTTCGGCCCGGTGCGCTGGGTCGAGACCCTCCACACCTTCAAGACCCGGGGCATCACGCACATCGTCGAGTGCGGACCGGGCAAGGTGCTCTCGGGCATGACCAAACGAATCGCACCCGAGCTGACGGCTGTCGCCGTCTACGATCCCGCCACGCTGGCCGAAGCCCAGGCCGCTCTGGCCTGAGTGCCGGCGGCCGCGCGGCTGCGTTGCGGTCCTTTTTTTGAATCTCTATCCACACCATGACTGATGTGAAATTTGCGGGCCAAGTGGCCCTCGTCACCGGCGCTTCGCGCGGTATCGGCGCAGCCATCGCCAGCGAACTGGCGGCCCAGGGCCTCAAGGTCATCGGCACCGCCACGACCGAATCCGGTGCCCAGAAGATCACCGAAGCGCTGTCTGCCTGGGGTGGCCAGGGCCAGGCGCTGGACGTCAACGATGCCGCCGCTTCCGAGGCGCTCATCAACGCCATCGTGAAAGAGCATGGCGCCTTGCACGTTCTGGTCAACAATGCGGGCATCACGCGGGATACGCTGGCCATGCGCATGAAGGACGACGACTGGGATGCGGTCCTCGACACCAATCTCAAGGCGATCTTCCGCCTCAGCCGCGCCGTGATCCGGCCCATGATGAAACAGCGGTATGGCCGCATCATCAGCATCACCAGCGTGGTGGGCGCCTCGGGCAACGCGGGACAGGCCAACTACGCGGCGGCCAAGGCCGGCGTAGCAGGTCTCACGCGTGCGCTGGCCCGGGAGTTGGGCAGCCGCAACATCACGGTGAACTGTGTGGCACCGGGCTTCATCGCCACCGACATGACCGCAGTGCTGCCCGAAGAGCAGCACAAGGCCCTGCTCAGCCAGATTCCGCTGGGCCAACTGGGCCAGCCGTCCGACATCGCCCACGCCGTGGGTTACCTCGCCAGCCCGCAGGCCGGCTATGTGACCGGGCAGGAACTGCATGTCAATGGCGGCATGTACATGAGTTGACGGCAGCAGCGTTTGTCGCTGCTGTTTTCGATGGCCGGGTGTCCGCACGGCCCAACCCTCGTCATGCATGGGAGTAGTCCATGCAAGGCCGGTTAGAATGACGGATTGTTTAGACTACCCCCAGAGGGAAACCATGAGCGATATCGAAGCACGTGTCAAGAAAATCATTGCCGAACAACTCGGCGTGGAAGAGTCCCAAGTGACCAACGAAAAGGCCTTCGTGGCCGACCTGGGCGCAGACTCCCTGGACACGGTTGAGCTGGTGATGGCTCTCGAAGATGAGTTCGGCATTGAAATCCCGGACGAAGATGCAGAGAAGATCACCACGGTGCAAAACGCCATTGACTACGCAGTGGCACACCAGAAGGCCTGATGGCCGTTTGCCTTGACCGGAACAGATCGGCACGATCCGCCCCTTGTGGGCATTGCACAGGGATCTTGCTGTGTTCTCCGGCAGGCCTGGAGTTGTCCTGCATGTCAGGGCTCTCCGTTGGAACAGTCCGATCTCGCCAATGTGCGGCGACAGCAGGGGACGCAAACAGCAGTCCTTCGGCCCCTGTGGCGACTTTCCTTCATTCCTTTCCAGAATTTTTACAGCGCCGGCAAGGCGCCGCATCTGCCAGGCAACTGGTGGTCGGCGTGCGGGCGTCTGTCCAACACTCTCTATAAGCGAGCGAGCTATGTCCAGACGTCGTGTTGTCGTCACCGGCCTGGGTTGCGTCAGTCCCGTTGGCAATACGGTTGATGCAGCCTGGAGCCAGTTGCTGGCCGGTCAGTCCGGTGTGGATCTGATCCGGGCCTTCGATGCTTCCAACTTCGCCTGCAAATTCGCCGGCCAGGTCAAGGACTTCGACATCACGCAATACATGCCCGAGAAGGAAGCGCGTCACATGGACCGCTTCATCCATCTCGGCTATGCGGCAGCCGTCCAGGCAGTGGCCGACAGCGGTCTGAAGACGGGCGACGACCTGTCCCTCGAGCAGGCCGAACGCATCGGCGTGAACATCGGCTCGGGCATCGGCGGTCTGCCGATGATCGAAGGCACGCATGGCGAATACGCCAACCGCGGGCCGCGTCGCATCTCGCCCTTTTTTGTGCCGGCTTCGATCATCAACATGATCTCCGGCCACGTCTCCATCCGCTACGGCTTCAAGGGTCCGAACATCGCGGTGGTCACAGCCTGCACCACGGGCCTTCATGCGATCGGTATGTCGGCTCGCATGATCGAGTACGGCGATGCCGATGTGATGATCGCCGGCGGTGCCGAGTCGACCGTTTCCCCTCTGGGTGTCGGTGGCTTCGCGGCCGCACGCGCCCTGTCGACCCGCAACGACGATCCGCAGACCGCATCGCGTCCGTGGGACAAGGACCGCGACGGCTTTGTGCTGGGCGAGGGCGGTGGTGTGGTGGTGCTCGAGGAATATGAGCATGCCAAGGCGCGCGGCGCCCGGATCTATGCCGAACTGATCGGTTTCGGCATGAGCGGCGACGCCTATCACATGACGGCTCCCAACGTGGACGGCCCGCGCCGCTCCATGGCCATGGCGCTGAAGAATGCCGGCATCAATGCCGACGAGGTGCAGTACCTCAATGCGCATGGCACATCCACGCCGCTGGGCGATGCCAACGAGACCCAGGCCATCAAGGCCGCTTTCGGTGACCACGCCAAGAAGCTGGCCGTGAATTCGACCAAGTCGATGACCGGCCATCTGCTGGGCGGCGCCGGCGGCATCGAGACGGTGTTCACCGTGCTGGCTCTGTATCACCAGAAGAGCCCGCCCACCATCAACATCTTCAACCAGGATCCCGAGTGTGACCTCGACTACGTGGCCAACACCGCGCGGGACATGAAGATCGATATCGCCGTCAAGAACAACTTCGGGTTCGGCGGCACCAACGGCACGCTGGTGCTCAAGCGCGCCCCCTGATCGGCTCCCCCTCCGACCTGGCATCCGGGTCGGGGCGGCGGCAAGGCCGATTGTCTGTTGATGCGCCGTGCGGCCCGACTTTCAACGCTACAACGCGCCGGCTACGCCGCAGGGCCGGGTCGGTGCGTGCCGTCGTCTCTCCTGGATCATGTGGAGCGTCTGGGGTGTCGGCGTGTTGCTGGGGTGGGGCTGGGCGCTGCAGACGACGTTTTTCTCGGGCGGCGGCTTGATTTTGGCCCTGTCGCCCCTATCTGCCTGGCTCGTGCGCTCCAATCTTCGAAGCCTCGAGCAAGGGGTCTTGCGCTGGACCGGCCTGCAGTGGCTGTGGCTGGCCGACGGTTCGCCGCCGTCTGCAGGCGTGTCCGTCGCCGTTCAGCCCATGCTGGATGTCCAGTGGGCGATCTTGCTGCGCTGCAGCGGGCCGCAAAGCCCGGGCGGACGGCTCCCTCGCTGGCTCTGGATGGCGCGTGTCGTGCACGAGGCCGACGACGAGGCATGGCTGTCGTTGCGTCGTGCTGTATATTCCCCCGCCAGACGTGAGCCGGATGCGGCGAGCGTCTCCGAATCCTGAAGAGCGTGGTGCATGCGCCGCGCAAACTTCGTTTTTATGAGCACTGCCACGCCTGATGACTGAGGCCATCCCACCCCAACCCGCGGATCCGGACAGCGATTCCGAGCTGGTGCGCCGTACCTTGGAGGGTGATCAGCGGGGATTCGAACTGCTGGTCATCAAATACCAGCGACGGATCCAGCGTCTCATCGGCCGCATGGTGCGTGATGTCGATCTGGTCGAGGACATCGCCCAGGAGACCTTCATCCGGGCCTACAAGGCCCTCGGACAGTTCCGTGGCGACGCGCAGTTCTACACCTGGCTCTACCGGATTGCGGTCAATACCGCCAAGAAGGCGCTGGTCGACATGAAGCGCGATCCGGTGCTCACGGAAAGCGCTTTGCGCGGGGCGAGCGACGACGATGAAACTTCCCGCCCCGAAAACGAACCAATCAGTTCCGAGACCCCGGAAGCGTCTCTGCAAGCCAAGGAAATCGCCAATGCCGTGAACGCGGCCGTCGAGGATTTGCCCGAGGAGTTGAGGCAAGCCGTGACGCTGCGCGAGATCGAAGGGTTGAGTTACGAGGAAATCGCCCAGATGATGAATTGCCCGATCGGTACCGTCCGGTCGCGTATCTTCAGGGCACGCGAAGCGATTTCCGCCAGGGTGAAACCGTTGCTGAACAAGCAGACCGGAAAACGCTGGTAAGGCCGGTTTTGCGTGCGGTGCGATGTCTAGAACAAGAGCGAGTGGTCGCGAAAGGTTGCGAAAATGAGTACGGAACTGAATGGCGTGCAGGCGCGTGACCGCGCATGCGAGCAATTGTCGGCGTTGATGGATGGCGAAGTCGAGCGCGCGGCCTGCGCGGCGCCCATGGGGGCGATCGCGCGCGATCCCGGGCTGCTCGAGGACTGGGCGGATTACCAGCGCATCGGCGATGTCATGCGGGGCGGTGCTGCGTTGGCGGGGTCGGGCAACGAACTGGCCTTCCTGGCTGCTTTTCGCGAGCGACTGGCGGCCGAACCGGACGTGCAGACGGTCGTTGCCGACAACGTCTTGCCGCTCAACACGCCCAGCGTGCCTGTGCAACGGGCCGAACCGGCTCCGCGCAGCGCCGCCAACGACGGAATCTACCGTTGGAAGATGGTGGCCGGCCTGGCCACCGTGATGGCCGTTCTGGTGGTGGGCTGGGCAGCGCTCGACGAGTCTTCGCTCGCGCCCGCGACGCCCGCACCGCAAGAGATTGCCCTGCAGCAGCCTTCGGCGCCTGCGCCCCAGTTGGCTGCCGGCGGCGGCGCATCCGGGTCGCTGGCCGGCGATGCGGCCATTCGGCAGGTTTCGGCCAGTGTGGCCGGAGCAGGCTCGGCCGTGGCTTTGCTGCCTCAGGGCTCGCTGCGCCGCATTTCCCAACCGGGTCTGGTGGTCGAGCGCGAGGCGGTCGGCTCGGTGGCTTCCCGTTACGCCCTTCAGGCCGCCAACGACGGCGGCGTGGAGAGCATGATGATCCGCGATCCCCGTCTCGATGAATTCCTTGCCGCGCATCGCCAGGGCGGTGCGTCGGTGCTGCAGACCCCGGTGGACTTCGTGCGCGACGCCACCGTGCAGTCGGCACCTTGAGCTGCCGCAACCGGATGGGTCGCTCAAGGTCGAGTGCGGCGCGTCTGTTTGATTTGTCCTGAATCCTTTGTCCATGACCGTTCTTTCAGCTGTGCGTCTCCCGAGCACTCGTGCCTTGTGCGTGGGTGCGGTCATGTTTGTGGCGTGTGTCTCCGGTGTCTGGGCGCAGCAGTCTGCAGCGCCGGGCCCGACGGCATCGCCCGCTGCCCAGCCCCAGAAAACCGTCGACGAATGGCTGGAGCGCCTGCAGAGCGCACCCCGGCGCAACAGTTATGCCGGGACCGTCGAGGTCTCCATCGGCGGACACGTGTCTTCGTCCCGCATCGAGCACACGCTGGTGGGTGGGCAGACCGTCGACCGCATCGAGACCCAGGGCAACCGTCCCCGCATCGCCTACCGCCATGCCGACGAAGTGCTGACCCTGTGGCCTGCCAGCCGCCAGGCCGTGCGGGAAAAGCGCGATCCGCTGATGAGTTTCCCCAACCTGCTGCAAGGCCCGGCCAGCCGCCTGTCCCAGGTGTACCGGGTCGGCGTGGCCGGTGCGGACGCGGTTGCGGGCCATGCATCCAAACGCATCGACCTGATGCCTCGCGACGACTGGCGGTTTGGCTACCGGCTCTGGAGCGAAGCTCGCACCGGTTTGCCGGTGAAGATGCAGATCGTCGATGCGCGAGGGCAGGTGCTCGAACAGTCGGCTTTCTCCGAACTGCGCCTGTCGCCGGCCCTGGATGTCGACGCCCTGGAACGCCAGCGCCGCGACCTCGAAGGCTATACCCGTCAAGACGTCGTCCCTGCAACGCACCACGGCGGATCAGGAAGGCTGGCGCCTGTCGCGCGACGTTCCGGGTTTCATGCCGGTGAGCTGTTACCGGCGTGAACTGGGGCACGGCGACTCCGCCGGTGCGCCGGTCGCCATGCAATGGATTTTTTCCGACGGCCTGGGCTCCGTTTCCCTGTTCCTGCAGCCCTACGACAGCGCACAGCATCTGCGCGAGGTCCAGCTCGTGCAAGGCGCGACCCATGTGCTCACGCGCCGGGTGCAGGACTGGTGGCTCACGGCCGTGGGCGAGGTGCCGGCCCAGACCTTGCAGGCCTTCGCCGACGCGCTCGAACGCAAGCCCTGAGGGGCACCGAGGGTCACGGCCACCTCACCCCATAATGTGTGGCAGTCTTGAATGCCGCGATTGCGCCTGCATGTTGAGCGCAGCGGTCGCGATCGAACGGCTGCCCAGTGAACTTGGGCCAGGATTTGGGGTCGCACCCAGCAATTCCGCTTTGATGACAGGAGAGATGGAAGTATGGATATGGTCTCCAAATGGAAGCGTACGCGCAGCGTGATGTTGACCGCGGCCCTGGTCGTGGCGACCAGCGGGGCGTTGTGGACACCCTCGGACGCCTATGCCCAGGTTCAGGGGCTGCCCGATTTCACGCAACTGGTCACGCAGAACGCGGGCTCGGTGGTCAACATCCGGGCGACCGAGCGCGTGGCGGCCAACAGCACCCCTGGCGGTGGCCAGATGGACGAGGAAATGCAGGAGTTCTTCCGACGTTTCTTCGGTGTGCCGATGCCCAGCCAGCCCACGCCGCGCCGCGGCCAGCCGCAGCAGCCCCAGCAGGAAGAGGAACGGCCCACCGGCGTGGGCTCCGGCTTCATCCTGACGACCGACGGCTTCATCATGACCAACGCCCATGTGGTCGAGGGTGCCGATGAGCTGCTGGTGACCTTGCCCGACAAGCGCGAGTTCAAGGCACGCCTGATCGGCGCGGACGCCCGGACCGATGTGGCCGTGGTCAAGATCGAGGCGACGGGTCTGCCCGCCGTCAAGATCGGCGACCTCAACCAGCTCAAGGTGGGCGAATGGGTGATCGCCATCGGCTCGCCGTTCGGACTCGAAAACACCGTCACGGCCGGCATCGTCAGCGCCAAGCAGCGCGATACCGGCGACTATCTGCCTTTCATCCAGACCGATGTGGCCATCAACCCGGGCAATTCGGGCGGACCGCTCATCAACATGCGGGGTGAGGTGGTCGGCATCAACAGCCAGATCTACTCGCGGTCGGGCGGCTTCATGGGCATTTCGTTCTCGATTCCGATCGACGAAGCCATCCGCGTGAGCGACCAACTGCGGGCAACCGGGCGGGTGACGCGAGGCCGCATCGGCGTGCAGATCGATCAGGTGAGCAAGGACGTGGCCGAGTCCATCGGGCTCGGCCGTCCGCGCGGTGCGCTGGTCCGCAGCCTGGAGCCGGGCTCGCCGGCCGAGAAGGCCGGCATCGAGCCGGGCGACATCATCATCCGCTACGAAGGGGCCGATATCGAGCGCACCAGCGATCTGCCGCGCCTGGTCGGCAATACCGCTCCGGGCAAGAAGGCCTCGATTACCGTGTTCCGTCAAGGCAAGCCGCGTGAACTGTCGATCATGGTGGCGGAGTTCGAACCCGAGCAGAGTGCATCGGCGGCCGCCGCCAAGTCGCAGGCGGCACCGAGCGCCGGGGCTGTGCAGTCGCTGGGCCTGAACCTGCGCAACCTGACCGCAGCCGAGAAGTCCGAGCTCAAGGTCAACGGCGGTGTGTGGGTCCTGTCTCTTATACACATCTGACGCTGCCGACGAATAGAGAGG
>ERZ1031720.23-NODE-23-length-20710-cov-9.045171_pt1 | contig 20710 bp, 17 predicted proteins | sample MGYA00518750_ERZ1031720 | MGnify/ENA primary metagenome ERZ1031720 (study PRJEB33718, sample SAMN03160008) | human skin metagenome | collected 2014-04-10 | study: EMG produced TPA metagenomics assembly of the PRJNA266117 data set (Human skin bacterial metagenome and... | reverse complement strand
CGAGATTTCTGCCTGTCTCGTGGGCTCGGAGATGTGTATAAGAGACAGCGTAGGCGTCGCGGCTCAGCGTCCAGCTCTGTCCCTGCAGCTCGGCGATGGTGCGCGCCTGGGCCAGCGGGTGGTCGTTGCGGCAGACGATGGTCGAGGCATACGAGAACAACGGCACGACATCGAGATCGGGCAGCGGCTGGCGCGGTCCCAGGCCGATGGCGAGGTCCAGCGTGCCGTCGCGCAGGGAAGCGTAGCCCGTGCCCAGGATTTCCTGGATCTCGATCTTCACGTCCTGGCGCAGCCGGAGGAACTCGGTGACCACCATGGGCATGAGCGACAGCGAGAACCAGGGCGTGACGCCGATCGTCAGGCGGGTCGTGCGGCCCTCGCGCACGGCCCGCATCTCGTCTTCGGCCTTTTCCATCTGGCTGCGCATCAGCTTGGCATGCATCAGCAGCGTGCGTCCGGCCTCGGTGAGCGAGGTGCCCTGCGATTGCCGTTCGATGAGCGGCGTCTTCACTTCGTCTTCGAGTTCGATGATGGCGCGGCTGACCGCTGCCGCGGAAATGCCCAGCGCCTGCGCCGCGCTGCGCACGCTGCCTTGTTCGGCGGTCGCGGCAAAGTAGAGGAGTTGGTGGAGTTTCATGGCGGGGGTGTGAATCGAATGCGCAAGTGTCAATCATAGGTTGACGGCATGCGCTTCGCCTGCGTCGGGTTGGTTCGCAAATTGCGTGGTTTCCAGTTCAGGGTTCTCCTGATGGGCAAAGCCGGAGAACCCCGTCATCTTTGTATGCACCAATTTGAGGAGTCAGTATGAGTATGCGACCACGACATTCCACCCACTCCAGCAGCCGTCCCGCGGTGCGCGCCTGGACTGCCGCAGCCCTGGCCGTCGCCATGGCCTGGGGCGGCTCCGCCATGGCACGCGACCTCGTGGTCGCGCTCAAGACCGAGCCCACCTCGATGGATCCTCAGTACCATGCGCTGACCCCGAACATCCAGCTGTCGCAGACGCTGTTCGAGTCGCTGGTGGTGTCCGACGAGAACCTGGCGATCAAGCCCGGGCTGGCCGAATCGTGGAAAGCCGACGGCAATACCTGGACCTTCAAGCTGCGCCCCAACGTGAAGTTCTCGGACGGCTCGCCGTTCACGGCAGAAGACGTGCTCTTCACCTACGACCGCGTGCCCAAGGTGCCCAACAGCCCGTCGTCTTTCAAGATCTACCTGCAGCACATCGTGAAGGTCGAGGCACTGGATCCGATGACCGTGCGCATCACCACCGACGAGCCCTATCCGCTGCTGCCCAACAACCTGGTGGGTGTGCCCATCATGTCGGCCAAGGCCGCCTCGGGATCGGCACCTGAAGGCAAGACCACCACCGAGCTCAACGGCGGCAATGGTCTGGTGGGCACGGGCCCGTACAAGTTCGCGTCCTGGAAACGCGGCGCCGAGATCGTGTTCGAGCGCAACGATCATTACTGGGGCGGCAAGCCCGCCTGGGACAAGGTGATCTACCGGCCGATCAGCAATCCGGCCGCTCGTGTGGCAGCCCTGTTGTCGGGCGACGTCGACCTGGTCGAGGATCCGCCCACGGACGATCTGGAACGCCTGCGCAAGGACAGCAAGCTCACGGTCACGACCAAGCCGTCGAACCGCGTGATCTATGTGGCCCTGGACCAGAACGGCGAGACCACGCCCGGCATTCCGGACACCGCCGGCAAGAACCCGCTGCTCGACAAGCGCGTGCGCCAGGCGCTGTCGCTGGCCATCGACCGCCAGGCGCTGGTCGACCGCATCATGGGCGGCGTGGCCACGCCGGCCGCACAACTGCTGCCCCCGCCCATGTTCGGCACCAGCAAGAACCTGGTCAAGGCCGAGAAAGCCGATGCCGCCAAGGCCAAGCAGTTGCTGGCCGATGCCGGTTATCCGAACGGTTTCTCCATCACGCTGGGTACACCCAACGGCCGCTACATCAACGACAGCAAGGTCGCGCAGACGCTGGCCTCGATGTGGTCGCGCATCGGCGTGAAGACCTCGGTCGATGCCGTGGCGCCTGCGGTGTTCTTCAAGAACCGCGACAGCTACGCCTACAGCGCCTATCTGGCCGGCTGGGGCACGTCGACGGGCGAGATGTCGAACACGCTGAACTCGCTGCTGGTCACGCCCGACAAGGACAAGGGCGTGGGCACGACCAACCGCAGCCGCTACTCCAACCCCGAGGTCGACAAGCTGGTCGCCGATTCGGCCACCACCATGGACGACGCCCAGCGCGCCGCGCTGCTGGCCAAGGCCAGCGAAGTCGCCATGGCCGACTACGCCATGCTGCCCATCCATTACGAACACTCGGTGTGGGCCATGAAGAAGGACGTGAAGTTTGCCGGCCGTGCCGACCAGCAGACCATGGTGCAGTCCATCACGCCGGCGAAGTAATCGCCATGCGCCCCGTCGGCCGCATCGGCGGTCGACGCAGCCGCGCTGCCGAACTGCTGCAACAGGCTTTCCGGCATCCGGCGGCAAGGCCGCTCTTTTTCCGATCGGTTCGATTGCTGCGGACCGATGGCCCGGCGAGCCAAGTGCCGCGGGCCCGCGAATCGGCAACATGCCCTGTTTTTGATTCGGCGTCCGCTGGCGGCGGCGCCCATTCACCATAAGCCCCACATGCTCGCATTCATCATCCGCCGCGTGCTTCAGGCCATGCTGGTCATGGTCGTGATGTCCGGCCTCGTCTTTCTCGGACTGTTCGTCGTCGGCGACCCCGTCTCCATGATGGCCAGCCCGGAGGCGACCGAACTCGAACGCGAAGCCATCCGTGCATCCTTCGGTCTCGACCGCCCGTTGTGGGCGCAGTACGCGACCTTCATCGGGCACGCCGTGCAGTTCGACTTCGGCAAGAGTTTCCTGACCGGCCAGCCGGCCATGAGCCTGATCCTCGAGCGCATGCCCGCCACGCTGGAACTGGCCTGCGTCGCCATGCTGATCGCACTGCTGGTCGGCGTGCCGCTGGGCATCTGGGCGGGTCTGCGGCCCCAGGCCATCAGCTCGCGCGGCATCATGACCGGTTCGGTGCTCGGTTTCTCGCTGCCCAATTTCTGGGTGGGACTGATGCTGATCATGATCTTCTCGGTCTACCTGGGCTGGCTGCCGGCCGGCGGCCGCGGGCAGACGGCTTCGATCGGCTCGCTGAGCCTGAGCGTGCTGACGCTCGATGGCTGGCAGAAGATCCTGCTGCCGGCCCTGACCATCGCCATGACCAAGGCGGCGCTGATCATCCGTGTCACGCGGGCGGCGACACGCGAAGCCCTGCCCATGGACTACATCAAGTTCGCGCGCGCCAAGGGCCTGAGCTGGAGCCGCATCCTGCGGGTGCACTTGCTCAAGAACATCATGATTCCCATCGTCACCATCGGCGGGCTGGAGTTCGGCCAGGTGGTGGCGTTCGCGGTGGTGACCGAAACCATCTTTGCCTGGCCGGGCATGGGCAAGCTGCTGCTCGACTCCATCGTCACCCTGGACCGGCCGGTGGTGGTCGCGTACCTGATGCTGATCGTGTTTTTCCTGGTGATGCTCAACCTGCTGGTGGACATCCTGTATTCCGTTCTCGATCCGCGGGTGCGCCTGCAAGGAGCCAAGGCATGAGTACCCTCCATCCCTCGTCGGCGCCGTCGGCGACCCGTGACGGCGGTGCGGCTTCGGCTGCCTCTGCCGCAGCTTCTGCGTCTGCCGAGACGGCCCCGGTGCGCGCACCTGTCGAAACCCCGTGGCAACGCATTCGTCGTGATTTCTTTGCCAACCGCACGGCCGTTTTTGGACTGGTGTTGTTGTTGCTGGCGGTCGGCGTTGCGGTGCTGGCACCCTGGATTTCGCCGCAGAACCCCTACGACATCGGCAACCTGGACATCTTCGACTCCAAGCTGCCGCCCGGCAGTGCCAACGCCGACGGCACCATGACCTACTGGCTGGGCACCGATGGGCAGGCGCGCGACCTGATGTCGGCCATGTTCTACGGCATGCGCACCAGCCTCATCGTGGGCGGCGTTTCGGTGAGCGCGGCGCTGGCCATCGGTGCTTTCGTCGGCCTGATGGCGGCCTATTTCGGCGGCTGGGTCGACGCGCTGCTGATGCGCATCGTGGACATCCAGCTGTCGCTGCCGTCGATCCTGGTCGCCCTGGTGCTGCTGGCGGCCCTGGGCAAGGGCGTGGACAAGGTGATCATCGCGCTCATCATCGTGCAGTGGGCTTACTTTGCCCGGGCAGCGCGCGGCGCGGCCCTGGTCGAGCGGGCCAAGGAGTATGTCGAGGCCGCCAAGTGCATGGGCTTGTCTTGGCCGCGCGTGATGCTGCGCCACATGCTGCCCAACTGCATGCCGCCGCTGATCGTGATCGCCACCATCGACCTCGCGCACGCCATCGCGCTCGAATCGACGCTGTCCTTCCTGGGCGTGGGCGTGCCGGTGACCGAGCCTTCTCTGGGCATGCTGATCGCCAACGGTTTCGAGTTCCTGCTGTCGGGTTCCTACTGGATCTCGTTTTTTCCCGGCATCGCCCTGGCGCTGGCCATCATCGGGCTGAACCTGGTGGGCGACCACCTGCGCGACGTCCTCAATCCGCACAACGCGCACTGACCGCCATGGACGTTTTTCACTCAGACACATCCGCTGCCGGCAGCCCGGCAGCCACGCTTGCCCCGGTGCTCGAGGTGTCGGGCCTGCAGACCCACTTCCACACACGCGCCGGCGTGGTCAAAGCCGTCGACGGCGTCGATCTGCACGTTCGTGCCGGCGAGATCCTGGGCCTGGTGGGCGAGTCGGGCTCGGGCAAGAGCATCACCGGTTTTTCGATCATGGGCCTGATCGATGCGCCCGGCCGCATCGCCGGCGGTCACATCCGCTACCAGGGCCGCGACCTGACGACCCTGTCCGATGGGGCCATGCGGCAGTTGCGCGGCAACGAGATCGCCATGATCTTCCAGGATCCGATGATGACGCTCAATCCGGTTCTGCGCATCGACACGCAGATGACCGAGACCATCCTGGCGCACGAGAAAGTCTCGGCCGCCGCGGCGCGCGATCGTGCACGGCAGGCGCTGGCGATGGTGGGCATTCCGTCGCCCGAGGAGCGGCTGATGGCGTACCCGCACCAGTTGTCGGGCGGCATGCGCCAGCGGGTGGCGATCGCCATCGCGCTGCTCAACCATCCGAAACTCATCATCGCCGACGAGCCCACCACGGCGCTGGACGTGACCATCCAGGCCCAGATCCTGTACGAAGTGCAGAAGCTGTGCCGCGAGACCGGCACGGCCATGATCTGGATCACGCATGACCTGGCCGTGGTATCCGGCCTGGCCGACCGCATCGCCGTGATGTATGCGGGTCGCATTGTCGAGACGGGCGCCACGGCGGATGTCATCCATGCACCGCGTCACCCCTACACGCAGGGGCTGATCCACTCCATTCCCACCCGCGAGACCCATGGCCAGCCGCTGCAGCAGATTCCGGGCATGACGCCGTCGCTGCTGAATCTGCCCAAGGGCTGTGCGTTCCGCCCGCGCTGCGACCGCGCCACCGACCAATGCCTGGACGTGCCCGTGCCCAGCCATCCCGTGCCCGCGCGCACGGTGCGCTGCTGGCATGCCGCAGCCTGACGAGAGCCTATCCGGAGAGCCACGATGACGATGAATCAAGCCAAACCGCCTGCACGCGCGGACCAGGCCGCCGGACAGCAGCAACCTTTGCTCAAGCTGTCGGGTATCGAAAAGAAGTTTGTGAATCCGCTGGACCTGGCCGGACGCATCGCCAATCTGCTGGGCGCGGGCAACCGTGCCACAGTGGTGCATGCGGTCGACGGTGTCGACCTCGAGGTGCAGGCCGGCGAGGTGATCGGCATCGTCGGCGAGTCCGGCTGCGGCAAGTCGACGCTGGGCCGTGTGGTGGCCGGCATCAACCCGCCCACGGCGGGCCACGTCAGCTACCAGGGCCAAGACACCCGCACCATGACGGCGGCCCAGCGCAAGGCCTACGAGCTGGGCGTGCAGATGATTTTCCAGAACCCCATGGCCTCGCTCAATCCGCGCATGCGGGTGGTCGACATCATCGGCGAGGCACCCGTGGTGCACGGACTGGTGAAAGCCGCCGACAAGGCCACCTACGTGGCCGACCTGATGCGCCAGGTGGGGCTGGATCCGGAGTACGCCCAGCGTTATCCGCACCAGTTCTCGGGCGGCCAACGCCAGCGTATCGGCATCGCCCGTGCGCTGGCCCTGAAGCCGCGGGTCATCGTCTGCGACGAAGCCGTGGCGGCGCTGGACGTGTCGATCCAGGCCCAGGTGCTCAACCTGTTCACGCAACTGCGCGAGCAGCACGATCTGACCTATCTGTTCATCAGCCACAACCTGGGCGTGGTGGGGCATATCTCCGATCGCGTGGTCATCATGTACCTGGGCCGCATCGTCGAGGTGGCCCCGACCGACGTGATCTTCGGCGGCGCCAACCATCCGTACACCCGCGCACTGCTGGCCGAACTGCCGACGCTCGACACCGTGCGCCGTGCCTACAAACCCATTGCCGGCGAACTGCCGTCGCCGCTGTCGCCGCCTTCGGGCTGCACCTTTCACCCCCGCTGCCCGCATGCCATGGCGCGGTGCAAGAGCGAGGTTCCCGCCCTGCGCCAGATTTCGGGCGGCCATCAGAGTGCCTGTCACCTCAACGACGAGCCCGGCGGTCTAGCCGCTGCCCGTTTTGCCGTGCCGGTGCACACCCTTCCATCCACACCCGAGCCCCTACCCGCATGAACGATTCAGCCGTCGACCCTCGCGCCAAGACCCCGTTCCCTCCGTACACGCTGAGCCTGCCGCCCGGCGAGCCGATTGCACTGGTCGCGGATTCGCCGCACAGCGGCACCCGTTACCCGGAAGATTTCGGTCACGTGCTGGCGTTCGAGGCTCTGCGTGCCGGCGAAGACACCCATGTGCACGAGCTGTGGCAGTCGCTGCCCGGCGTCGGTGCCACCCTGCTGGCCGCCGAGTTTCCGCGCAGCTACATCGATCCCAATCGCGACATCGAGGACATCGATCCCGAAATGCTGTCGCAGCCCTGGCCCGGCGAGCTCAAGCCCAGCGAGAAGACCCGCCTGGGCATCGGCCTGATCTGGCGGCATTCGGGTCAGAACGGCCGCAAGCCCATCTATGATCGGCTGCTGACGCCCGCCGAAGTCCAGGCCCGCATCGACACCTATCACAAGCCTTACCACGCCGCCATGCGCGAGCAGATCGAAGCGGCCTACGCACGCTTCGGCGGGGTGTGGCACTTGAATCTGCACTCGATGCCCGCCAACTCGTACGAGGGCCTGCAGATCGAATCCGACCACCCGCTGGCCGACTTCGTGCTGGGCGACCGCGACGGCACGACCTGTTCGCCCGAGTTCATCGACGTGGTCGCCGGCTCGCTGCGGCGGCAGGGCTACAGCGTGGCGATCAACGATCCGTTCAAGGGCGTGGCCCTGATCGCGCGACTGGGCCGGCCGGCAGAGAACCGCCACAGCCTGCAGGTGGAGATCCACCGCGGGCTGTACCTCGACGAGATGACGCGTGAGCGCAGTGCCGGGTTCGACGACCTGCAGCGCAAGCTGGCCATCGTCTCACGTGACATCGCTGACTATGTGAAGGAGCAACACCCATGACCATCATCCAGGAAATCGCCGAGCAGAAGACCTCGCTCGAAGCCATTCGCCACGACATCCATGCCCACCCCGAGATCGCTTTCGAAGAAGTGCGCACCTCGGCGCTGGTGGCCGAACTGCTGACCTCGTGGGGCATCGAGGTGCACCGCGGACTGGGCAAGACCGGCCTGGTCGGCGTGCTCAAGGGCACGGGCGGAACCGGCACCCGTGCCATCGGCCTGCGCGCCGACATGGACGCACTGCCCATGCCCGAGTACAACAAGTTTGCCCACGCATCGACCAACCCGGGCCGCATGCACGGTTGCGGCCACGACGGCCACACCACCATGCTGCTGGGCGCGGCGCAGTACCTGGCGCAGCACCGTGAGTTCGACGGCACGGTGAACTTCATTTTCCAACCGGCGGAAGAGGGCGGCAACGCAGGCGCCCGCGCCATGATGGTCGACGGCCTGTTCGACCGGTTTCCCTGCGACGAGGTCTACGGCATCCACAACATGCCCGGCACGCCGGTGGGCACCTTCGGTTTCTGCGCCGGCCCGATGATGGCTTCGAGCAATCGCTTCGACATCGTGATCCACGGCACGGGCGGCCATGCCGCCACGCCCGAGAAAGCGGTCGACCCCATCATCATCGCCGCCGAGATGATCGGTGTGCTGCAGACGCTGATCTCGCGCAACAAGTCGCCGTTCGAGACCGCCGTGCTGTCGATCACGCAGGTGCACGCCGGCGATGCCTACAACGTGATTCCCGACCAGGCCGTGATCCGCGGCACGGTGCGCACCTTCAACCGCGACGTGCTCGACCAGATCGAGGCCAACCTGCATCGCGTGGCGACGACGTTGCCTCAGGTCTACGGTGCGCGCGGCGAGCTGAAGTTCATCCGTGCCTACCCGCCGCTGGTCAACCATGCCACCCAGACGCACTTTGCGGCCGACGTGGCGGCAGCGACCTTTGGCGAAGACAAGGTGCAGCGCGAGGCCCACCCGATGAGCGGATCCGAGGACTTCTCGTTTTTCCTCGAAGCGGTGCCCGGCAGCTATCTGTTTCTGGGCAATGGCGACGGCACGCACCGCGCCACCGATCGGGGACCGGGCCCTTGCGAACTGCACAACCCGAGCTACGACTTCAACGATGCGTTGCTGCCCATCGGCGCCACCTACTGGGTGCGGCTGACCGAGGCGTTCTTCAAGCGCGAGGCCTGAGGCAAGCGGGCCCGGTCCCGGCGGTACCACCCCGGTCGTCGCCGACGACCCGCGTGCGGCTCCTGGCCGGTGTCTTCGTGTCGCGAGGCCTGAGTCCGACTCAGGCCTTTTTTTCTGGCGGCGCCACGCGCGTGACCATCACCTGGTCGATGCGGTAGCTGTCGACGTCCATGACTTCGAACTGGTAGCCGCCCCAGGTGACGGTATCCGTGCGACGGGGCACGCGGCGCAGCATGACCATGAGGAAACCGGCCAGGGTCTCGTACTCGTCCTCGTGCAGCAGGGCGTCGATGCCCAGCACGCGCTGCACGTCCTGGATGGGCGTGACGCCGTCGATGAGCCACGAGTTCTCGTCGCGTCGCACGATCTGTTCTTCGTCCCAGGGCGAGACCAGGTCGCCCATGACCGTGCTCATCACGTCGTTGAGCGTGACCACGCCCACCACCAGGCTGTACTCGTTGACGATCATGGCGAAGTCTTCGCCCACCTGCCGGAATTGATCGAGCACCTCGGCCAGCGTCAGGCGGTCGGGCACGATCAGCACCTTGCGCAGCAACGACCCGTCCGAGAGCGAGATCGGCTGGTTGTTGAGCACCCGCTGGAACAGATCCTTGGCGTCGACATAACCGATGACGTGGTCGATGTCGTGATCGCAGACCGGATAGGTGGAGTAGGGCTCGGCGGCGATGCGCGCACGGACGACCGTGTCGGGATCGTCGCGCAGAAAAAACGCGATGCGGTCGCGTTGCGTCATGGCGCTGGGCACGGTGCGTGTGTCGAGCTCGAACACGTTCTCGATGACCTGCTGCTCGCGCCGCGCCAGTGCCCCCGAGAGGGCACCGGCCTCGGTAAGGGCGAGGATGTCGTCGGAGGTGATGCGCTCGTCGCGCTGCTGGGGCAGCTTGAAGAGCTTCATGAGTTTTTCTGCAACCTTGGCGTAGAACCACACCAGCGGCCGGAACACGGTCATCAGCAGGATCATCGGGCCGATCACGCGCACGGCCAGTTCTTCGGGGATGGCCATGCTCAGGCGCTTGGGCATGAGATCGGCGCCCAGGATGAAGAGGGAGGTCACCAGCAGGAACGAGGTGAGGAAACCCATCGTGCCGGCGGTGGGCTCGGGCAGCCACCACAGGTAGAGATCGGTGAAATAAGGGCTCAGCATGCCTTCGCCGACGATACCGCCGAGGATGGCCAGTGCGTTCACGCCGACCTGCACCACCGTGAAGTAGTTGCCGGGCTGTTCCTGGATGCGCATGACTTTCTGGGCACGCGCGTCGCCGTCGTCGGCCATCTGGCGCAAGCGCAGGCGGCGCGAGGCCGCCATGGCGATTTCTGCAATGGAAAAGAAGGCGCATGCGGCGATGAGCGCCAGGAGGGCTAGCACGCTTTGGCTGAAGGTCATATCCGAATGTGAGGGACGCAGCCTGCTGTGGAATCACGACCAGTTTAGCGGAAGCCCTGCTCCTTCGATGGGAGTCATCGGCAAAGAGTACGCGGTGCATGGCTCTGGCATGGCAGGCGGCCCGCCAGTGCCGGATGGTGGGCCGCGAGCGGTTAGAATGCGCTGCGCCCGTGCAGTGCCTGATGGCTCCGTGCGGTGCTGCCCGAGTGGTGAAATTGGTAGACACAAGGGACTTGAACGCAACCCGGTTCAATCGTCCATCGCTTCAACCGAGCGGTGGTCGGATGAGCCGGACACACGATCGATTGCAATTTGAGCCCCTGCATGGAAACGTGCAGGGTGACGCCCGTCAAATTCGGCGAACGCCCTGGATCTGTCTGACGACAGGTTCGAGCCAACGCCGAGCCAAGCGCCTGAATGGTTCGCCATGCAGGTTGAAGGTGTAGAGAGTAGACGGCGGGTACCTAAAGCCCCGGGCTTTTCAACCAAGCCCGAGGCCACGGTAAAGGCGTACTCCAGACCCCGAACAGGGCCGGCCAGTCGTTCTTCGACACAGGCCGGCGCTGGCGGCGAAAGCCGTAGTGGGTAAGAAAATCCCTCGCCGCAAGGCGTACCGGTTCGATTCCGGTCTCGGGCACCAGAATAGGAAACAGGATTGTGCAGACGATGCGCAATCCTGTTTTTTTATGGGCGAACGGATGGTGGTCGGCTGGCCCATCTCGTGTCTCGCCAACTTCGGTATGACGACACCGAATAAAACACGGCAAGCTCTTGCAGGGGTTGCGACGGCGGTGGCCCAACGCTTCAGGCGGCGGGGACTTCGGACGCCAAGCTATTCAGCTCGAAACCCTCATCGAGCCAGCCGGCGACACCGCCAGCCATGATTTTGACCGGGCGGCCCAGCCGGGCCAGACGCAAGGCGCCGCGCGCCGCTCCGTTGCAATGAGGGCCGGCGCAGTAGGTCACGAAAAGCGTCCCCTCTGGCCAGGCCGCCAGCTTGCTTTCGACGATCTTGCCGTGAGGCAAGTTGATGGCGCCAGGCACATGGCTCATGGCGAACAGTGCGGGTGAACGCACGTCGAGCAGCACAAAGTCGGGACCCTTTCGGAGCCCGTCATGCACATCCCAGCAATCGGTTTCGAAAGTCAATTCGGCTGCGAAATGAGCCTCGGCGGCGAAAGCCGGGGCGGCGGGGATGGCGGTCACATGGGTGCGGGTGGAAGGCATGGCAAAAAAGATCGTGTTGGTGGCGACAGAGTCGATCTTGCCGAGAGGTGAGCCGGGTCACAATTGGCGGATATGACAACCATCGACAAGATTGCGCCAATCGCCGAAGCCACCCATGGGCCACTGGTCGTGGCCCCGATCTACGACGGCCTGTGTACGTTCGAGTTCTCCATCGTGGCCGAGGTCTTCGGACTGGCGCGGCCGGAGATGGGGCCGGGCTGGTACCGCTTTGCCAGCGCGGCGGTCGAGCCCGGCATGCTGCGCGCCCACGGCGGTCTGCGGGTCACGGCAGACGGGCAGGCCGACCTGCTGGAGCGTGCGGACCTGATCGTGATGGCCGGTTGGAAAGGCGCGCACGTTCCGGTGCCGGAGCAACTGGCACGGCGTCTGCGGCTGGCCTGGGAGCGCGGCGCCCGTCTGGCTTCGATCTGCTCCGGTGCCTTCGTGCTGGCCGCCACGGGCTTGCTGGATGGCCGGCGGGCAGCCACGCACTGGCGCTATGCAGATGCCCTGCGGCAGCGGCACCCCGCGATCGAGGTCGATGCCGGCGTTCTGTATGTCCAGGAAGACCGCATCCTGACTTCGGCAGGCAGCGCTGCCGGCATCGACCTGATGCTGCATCTCGTGCGCACGGACTTCGGCGTAGAGGCCGCGAACAGCGTGGCCCGGCGCCTGGTCATGCCCCCTCATCGCAGTGGCGGCCAGGCGCAATTCATCGAGCGCCCCGTTCAGGCGGACCGTCTCCACCGGCTTTCGGACGTGCTGGAACAGATGCGGGCGGATCTTCAAGACGACTGGACGGTCGATCGCATGGCCCGGAGCGTGCTGATGAGTCCCAGGACCTTCCTGCGCCGTTTCATCGAGGCGACGGGCGTCTCGCCCGGCCAATGGCTGATCGCCGAACGGGTAGCAGAAGCCCAGCGCCTGCTCGAGAGCAGTGCGATGTCGATCGAGGACATTGCCGCGCGGGTCGGATTCGGCAGCGTCCAGGTCTTGAGGCATCACTTTCACGTCAAACTGGGCCTGGCGCCCCGGGACTATCGCGGCATGTTCGGTGCTGCACCCCTGACCGCCCCACGGGTCTCTCGGTAAACGAAAGGCAACGACCCAGCGAAAGGCAAGGACCCAGGTGCGCTCAACCAGGCTTGCAGTCTGTGGTCGTCATTCCCCATACGTTTTCTTCGCGACCAACATGTCGTAGAGAAGCTGTGCCGCCGGACGAAGGGGCCGGCCGCGACGGGAAATCAGACCCAGCGTTCGACTGACTTGGGGTTCGACGAGGGGCACTGCCGACAGTCCCTCATGCCCTTCAGGGGGCAGGGCCATGCGCGGTACCACCCCGATGCCGAGTCCCGCCGCGACCAGGCTGACCAATGCGGGGACATGATTGACCTCACAAAACCACCGTGGACGCGAGGGCGAGTGCGCCAAGGCCTGGTCGATCAGGAAACGGTTGCCGCTGCCCTGTGCCAAAGCGATGTAGTGATGCTCGGTCAACTCACGCCATGCCACCGACTTGCGCTTGCCCAACAAATGATGCGATGGACACGCCAACACAAAAGCCTCTTCGATCAGCGGCATGAATTCGATGTCGGCTTCTTGAGTGCCGATGTAGGTGACACCAAAGTCTGCGTCGCCGCGCGTCACCGCCAGCAGCACATCGCTTGAAGCCTCGTCGAGCACCCGAATGCGGATGCGTGGATAGTGCCGGTGATAGTCCTCGAACACCGAAGGCAGGAAGTGTCCGACCGCCGATGGCACACAAGCCAGCGTGACCTCGCCCGATAGCCGCTCCGCCAGGTCATGAATGCCCAGAAGCGAGCTGTCGACTTCGTTCAGGATGTTGCGTGCGCGGTGCACAAAGGTTCGCCCCACGGTGGTGAGCTCCACCTTGCGTGTGGTTCTTGTAAACAGCGCCACGCCCAGCGCGTCCTCGAGTTTGTCCACGCGACGCGACAGGGCCGACTGCGACAGATGCAGCGTCTCGGAGGCCGCGCGAAAGCTGCCGAGATCGGCGACCGCGAGGAAGGCCCGCAGATCGGCCAAGTCGAAATTCAGAATCTTTTCCAAGCGGTACTCCTGCGTTTTACGCAAGAATAGCAGCAATATTTGCACTTTACAGCTTGAATGACGCGCTTGATCATTTGGGTCCGGGCAAGCGTTGCACCGAAAAGCAAGGCCTGCACAACAACGGAGACAAGACAAACCGAAGTCGGTGCGCAAGCCGCCTGACCGATGTTGTCAACAACTGATCGGAAACGTCATGCATTTTTTTTCTTCGCAGTCGGCGGGGGGCTCTTGGCAGCGCCGCATGCTCAGGGGCTTTTGGGGTTGCACCGCACTCGTGGCCTGCTTTGCGGCGACCGCCCAGACCTGGCAACCCGCCAAGCCGATACGCCTCATCGTGCCTTACGGCCCCGGCGGAAGTTCCGACGTGATTGCACGGGCCATGGGCGTTGAAATGTCCAAGGGCCTTGGCCAGGCCGTCATCGTCGACAACAAGGCGGGCGGGCAAGGCGTCATTGCGATGCAGGAAGGCGCCCGAGCCGCGCCGGACGGCTACACCGTGGTGCTGGGCCACGTGGGCACGCTGGCGGTGAACCCGGCCATGATGCCCAAGCTTCCCTACGACGTGCAGAAAGACTTCTTGCCGGTCGCGTTGCTGGCCACGGTCCCCATGGTGTTCGCGGTCGGGCCGAGCGCCCACGTCGACACCTTGCCGCAATTGATCGCGAAGGCCAAGGCCGAGCCCGGCAAGTTGAACTATGGCTCTGCCGGCAATGGCAGCGCGGGCCATCTGGCGTTCGAGATGCTGAAGCTGGCGACCGGCACCGATGTGACGCATGTTCCTTACAAGGGGACCGGCGCTCAAATGACCGATCTGCTCGCCGGCAACATCGAGGCTGCGTCGGCCGGCCTGCCCGGTTTTCTGTCCCAGGCGAAAGCCGGCAAGCTGAAGATTCTGGCCGTGGGTTCGGTCAAGCGTCTGCATGCCGTGCCCGATGTACCAACCGTCGCAGAGCTGGGCTACCCGGATTTCGAAAGCTCGCAATGGTTCGGCTTGATCGTCCCCGCCAAAACCCCTGCAGAGGTCATTGCCCGTTTGCATGAGGAAGCGTTGAAGGCCCTGGCATCGCCGTCCGTCCAGCGCAGGCTCGAGGAGGACTCCAGCACCGCCGCACCCCTCGGACCTCAGGAATTTGCAGCGTTCATCGCCTCGGAGCAAAAACGCTGGGGTGCCGTGGTGCGCAGCGCCAAGCTGACTGCGGACTGATCGCCACCCCATACCCAGACCATTTGCTCGACTCATTACCGAGCCGTTAAAGGAATCACCATGAACGTACGCCACGAAACACGCCCCATCGTCCCCGAACAAGAACTGATCAGCCTGGGGCTGCAGGCCTTTCAGGGACTGGGACTGAACGAACAGAATGCCCAGGATGTCGTCGAGGTCCTCGTGCTGGCCGACTTGTTCGGTTTGTCCACCCATGGATTGAGCCGGGTCGAGTCGTACGGCGAGCGACTGGCCGTCGGCGGTATCGCCAAGAACCCCGACATCACCGTCGAACGGGTCGCGCCTGCGTTGGTCAAGGTGGATGGCGCGAACGGCGTCGGTCCGCTGGTCGGCATGCACGGCCTGCGTGCGGCGATGGAGGTGGCAAGAGAGTACGGCATCGGCGCTGCATTCGTCCGCGGCAGCAACCATTTCGGCCCCATCTCTCCCTATAGCTATCTTGCGGCGGAAGCCGGTTTTGCCAGCATGATCGGCAGCAACGCCACAACGACCATCGCGCCTTGGTGCGGCAGCGATGCCCGGCTCGGCAACAGTCCCCTCGGCTTCGGTGTGCCCGGTGCCGACGGCGCCCACTTCATGCTGGACATGGCCATGAGCGTGGTGGCCCGCGCCAAGATTCGCAATGCGCTCAAGGCCGGCGACGCCATTCCCGACACCTGGGGCACCGACAGACAAGGCCGCAAGACCACCGATCCCAAAGCCGCGCTCGATGGCTTTCTGCAACCCATCGGCGGCCACAAGGGGTACGGCCTGGCGCTCATGGTCGACATGTTCGCGGGCGTGTTGTCCAACGCGGCTTACCTGACCCATGTGAAATCCTGGGTGGACGCACCGGACGAGCCGCAGAACCTCGGACATTTCTTCATCCTCATCGACACCCGCCGGCTTGGCGCGGCGCAATGGCTTGCCGAGCGGATGCGGGACTTCGCGGCCATCCTGCACGGCAGCCCGGCTGTGGAGGCGGACAAGCCCGTCATCGTGCCGGGAGAGATCGAACTCGCCAACATGAAACGCCAACGCGCCCAAGGCATTGCGCTCGATCCGGCCGTGCTCGAGTTGCTCAAGGCTCATGGACAAGCCAGGGCCGTGTAAGGGCGGCGTTGTCTGGCATGCTCATCCAAGACGCCGACGTCATTCTTCTACCGACACGCATCGACCTCTGCGATGCAGCCTCGACCCCACTTTTCATTTCAAGGTTTCGATCATGACCCGCCAGACCAACCCGACTGAAAAACACATCGATGCCGGCGTTCGTGCTGCGTTGACACCCGGCGGCGTGTTGCGGGCTTCGATCAACGTGGGCAACCCCATTCTTGCAAACCTCGATGCAGCAGGACTGCCTGCTGGCGTATCGGTCGACCTGGCCAGGGAGTTCGCCAGGTGGCTCGACGTGGAGGTCGAACTGAAGGTGTTCGATTCAGCCGGTCGATCCGTGCAGGCCGTGACGAACGAGGAGGCGGACATCGGTTTTTTTGCAGTCGATCCACTGCGCGGCGAAGGCATCCACTTCACGGCCCCGTATGTTCTGATCGAAGGCGCCTATCTGGTTCGCGAAACGTCCCCATTGCGGGACAACGCCGAGGTCGACCAGGCGGGCCACCGGGTCGTCGTGGGCAAAGGAAGCGCCTACGATCTCTACCTGACGCGCGAACTCCAGAACGCGAGCCTTGTCCGCGCGGTGACTTCACCTGCCGTGGTGGACACCTTTTTGGCGGAAGCTCTGGAAGTGGCTGCCGGCGTCAGACAGCAACTCGAAGCCGATGTGGCCCGATGGCCTGGTCTTCGCATCCTGCCCGGCCGTTTCATGGTGATCCAGCAGGCCATGGGCTTACCCCGCAGCCGCGGTGTCGAAGCCGCGACATGGCTCAGAGCGTTCGTCGAGGAAATGAAATCGAGCGGCTTCGTGCAGCAGGCCCTCGCTCGGCATCGTATCGAAGGCGCGTCTGTTGCTGACGCTGCGTGAGCGGTCAGGAAGGCACGGCTGCCGTGTCTGGGGTCGGCGATGAAGACGTGTGTCGAGGCGCACGCGGTAGCGGTCTCACCTGTGCAGGTTCTGTGGGGTCAATACATGAACGCCGACCATGCTCTTGTTCCGGTCACTCCAAAGTCGCTAAGGACCGCAACTGCTCGACAACTCCCATCAAAGCAGACCCCTCCCTCAAGCACAGATCCATCGCTCAGAATTCCTTCTTGAACAACCGATCCACCGAAAACACCCCCCCACCAAACGCCGCAAAGAACAGACAACCGGCGGCCCATAGGCTGGAAAGTTGAATGGCTTTGTGCTGGAGCAGTTCCAGCGTGGCGGCGCCGCCGTCGAACAGGCGCTTGGCGCCGTTGGGCGTGATGTATTCGGGGTGGGCCTTGACGGCCTCGATCCCGGCGCTGGTCAGGAGGAGGGCCGCGTCGTAAGGGAAGTGAAAGTGGAACCACACGGTGACGAGCAGCATCACGGCATTGGCCAGCGCCAGGGGGCGGGTAAGCAGGCCCAGGATCAAGCCGATGCCGCCTGCGACTTGCATGACGGCAAGTAGCGGCGAAAAAAGCCATCCCGGATGAAATCCGATCATCTCGACAAACGAGACTTGCGCCATGGGGGCCATGAGTTTGGGCCAGCCTTCGAACAGCAGCCAGCCACCCAGCATCACCCGGAGTAGAAGCCACCCGAGCGGTTGTGCAAACGTGTTGTAGAGGCCTGCGAAGGGGCCGATCCAGAGTCTTTCTTCACGGGTTGTGAAGTCTAGGCGTGCGCTCATGTTTATCCTCTGTCTGTCGACTGTTGTTGTGTCGGATTGAGCGTATCGGAACCGGACATTTGCAGCTTGATCTGGCTCAACTCTCGGTGAGGATTGCCGCATCGAGCCGCAGGCGGCAGGGACGGTTCACACCAGATTCAACACGATGCCTTCGGCTTCCGGATCGAGCAGGCCTTTCTCGACGAGGTACCGGATGACCGCCGCAATCTCGGCGCCGTTCACGGGCTGGATCACGGAGAGGCAACGTCTGAGGAAATGACGCCGGGCCTGGACGGGAAGGGATTCCGCGACGGCGGCGCCCAGGGACGAACGCAGCCGGTTCAAGTGGTCCCAGTATTCGATTTCTGCCAGGCAGTCGTCCAGGGACTGGGGGAGCTGTTGGGGGTGGGCGTGGAATCGCTCGTCCACCTGGTCGATCTTGTATTGATTCCAGTACTTGTCCTTGCGCAGGCCCTTGAGTGCGGCTTTGCAGAACTTCTCGGCCGGGGTGAGGGCGAGCAGGGGTGTCGCCGGGTCGATCGGCGGCAGGCTGAACAGGCTGCGATACGGATCGGTGTCCGCTTCGGCGGCAGCATGCTGCTTCCCTCGAAAGGGCAATACGTTGGTCATCGATCAGGGCTGGCGTCTGGGTTTGTCGCCGACTGAGTCGGGCGGTCGGCGTTTCGTGCAAGAGGCGCCGGCGCCCGATCGGTCGGGTTGGAACGCCGACGATATCCTGTTCTGGTACTAACCGGCTTGCCTTTACCCCGATTTCCGTGGGGCGGCGCTCAGAACGAGGCGCGCAGCGTCAGGCGGAAGGCACGCGGCTCGCCGTAGATGGCGCCCGAGTAGAAGCCGTACTGGCGGTAGTAGGTCTTGTCGAACAGGTTGCTGATGTTGAGCGTGGCGACCAGGTTCTGGTTGATGTCGTACCGCGCCATGGCGTGATAGAGCGTGTAGCCCTTGAGGTCGATGTTCACGTTCGAGCCCAGGGTGGGGTGGCTGGTGCCGGTGGGGGCCTGGCGCATCGCGCTCTGTGTGGTCAAGCCGCCGCCGATCGTCAGCTTGTTCCAGGCGCCGGGCAGGCGGTAGCTGGTGTTGAGCCTGAACAGGTGGCGAGGATCGTTGTCGGTGGTGGGGCTGTTGGGGTTGTCGACCGAGAGGAAGGTGTAGCCGCCATAGACATTCCAATGCGGCGTGATGCGACCCGAGAAGTCGAGCTCGAATCCCCGGGTCCGGACGCCCGACGCGCCGTTGACATAGGCCGTGCCATCTGCCTCGTTGCCGTTCACGTAGAGCGGATTGCCTTCCGCATCCCGGGCGATGGTCGCGAGATCCTTCTGCTTGGAATAGAACACCGCCAGCGAGCCGTCGATCTGGCCGTCCAGCCATTCGCCCTTGATGCCGGTCTCGAATGCGGTTCCGGTCTTGGGGGAGAGGTAGTCGCCGTTGGTCTTGCGCTGGGTCTGGGCCTCGAAGACATCGGTGTAGCTGGCATACAGCGAGTAGTTGCTGCTCAGGTCGTAAACCGCGCCCAGGTAGGGCGTGACCTGGTGGCTGAAGCTCGAGCTGACGGCGCCGTTGGCGTAGTTCGATTGCCATCCGAGCCGCGCGCCCGCAATGACGGCGAGCGGGTCGGTGATCTTGAAACGATTGGCGACGTAGCCGCCATAGGTCTTCTGGCGGGTGGTGGTGTTGAGGCCGGTGCGGGTCGAGGTCACCTCGCCGATGCTGGAGCCGGAGGCGATGAACTCCCGCCAGTCGCCGATGGCAAAACGGCTGGAGATGCGGTTCATGCACGAGGCCAGTGCAACGCCGGCCGCGTCACGGCACTGCAGGCCAAACGTGGTGGTCTTGCTGTCGGATGCGTTCAGCCCGGCCATGAACTGGTGCGAGCGGCCCGCGAACGGGTAGTTGCCGTTCACGGTCCATTGGATGTTGCGTGTCTGGTTGTCGCTCTCCTGGAACATGGTGTTCAGGTAGGCTCCGGTGCCGTCCTGGTTCCAGAACCCGCGGGTGGCGGTCGAGCCGCTGTTGGCCTTGGAGACGGCCAGGTGGTTTCTGGCTTCGCCCTGGGCAATCGAGCCGGTCAGGCGGGTGCTCCAGTTGCTGTCGATGCGGTGCTCCAGGTTGGCGAAGAGCGTGCGGGTCTCGCGCAGGCTGTAGCTCCAGTCGGCCGATGCGCTCATGCTGCGGCTGAAGTGCGTGGTGCTTCCGTCCGAGAACCAGATCGGCACGTTGGTGCCCCAGGTCGCGCCGTTGATGCGCCGGCGTTCAAGCTGAAAGCCCAGGCCGGCCCGGGTGTCGGCGCTCAGGTCGGCGGTGACGCTGGCCAGCAGGCCCAGCGACTTGTCTTGCTCGCGGTCGCGGAAACCGTCCGAATCGTCGCCGCTGAGCACCAGGCGCGAACGCACGCTGCCGTCTTGCGTGAGCGGCTGGTTCAGGTCCAGCATCAGGTGTCTTTTGTTCCAGCTGCCGAAGGTCACGCTGGCGGCGCCGAAGCGGGTCTTGCGTGCTTCCTTGCGAACCAGGTCGATGGTGCCCGACGGATCGCCCGTGGCGCCCAGCAGGCCGTTGGCGCCGCGCAGGATTTCCACGCGGTCGTACAGGTCCATGTTGAGGGACTGGCCCGATCCGGCGAAACTGGTCTCGCCGTCGATCTTGGCCCCGTCGACGCGGAAGTTGCTGATGGCGAAGCCCCGAGCGCGATACGTGGTGCGGACACCGACGTCCAACTGGGTGGCGCTGATGCCCGTCGCATGCAGCAGCGCATCGTCGAGGGTTTCGACGTTCTCGTCGTCCATCTGCTGGCGGGTGAGGGTGCTGACCGATTGCGGGGTTTCGCGCCGAGTCAGCGCCAGCCCGGTCGAGGCCGAGACGGCGGGGTTCTCATACGACCGAGTGACCTCGCTGGCGTTGGTGATCTCGCCGCGTGCCTTGACCTCGACCACATCGAGCTGGACGTCCTGCTGAGCCAGGGCGGCCTGCACGAAGAAGGCCTGTGCCGCCAGGGCCAGAAGAGCCGGCTTGACCGGCGGGCGCTGAAAACTTTTCCCGAACATCAAAATGGAATTCCCTCGGTTAATAAGAATGATTAGTCATTCGGATGCGGAATGTAGTGGGGCAAGGTGCTGCACCTGTCTCTTATACACATCTCCGAGCCCACGAGACAGGCAGAAAT
>ERZ1031720.22-NODE-22-length-21032-cov-10.532202_pt1 | contig 21032 bp, 16 predicted proteins | sample MGYA00518750_ERZ1031720 | MGnify/ENA primary metagenome ERZ1031720 (study PRJEB33718, sample SAMN03160008) | human skin metagenome | collected 2014-04-10 | study: EMG produced TPA metagenomics assembly of the PRJNA266117 data set (Human skin bacterial metagenome... | reverse complement strand
GCGTGATGCTGCCCGAAGACTTGATCTTGGCCAGCGTGTCGCTGCTTTGCGCGTGGACGGCACCTGTGGCCAACAAGACGGCGGCGATTGCCAGGACATGTTTTTTCATGATGAACCTTTGTGTCTATCGAGGGTTGCGGGAGGGGGCGCGCCGCACTCGACGAAATACGGCTGCTCTCTTGACAATTGCAGCTTCCATGCCACTTGCACGAATCTTTACAGACCGCGCAAGTCACTGATTCGAAAAGGAATTTGTCGGACCGCTCCGACAAGGAAGACGGTAGACCGACGATCCGGCGGCTGGGGCGACGGAAATCCGTCCATCCGCCCCTGGCGTCCAGCCCCCATCCGTCAGTTGCCGTGCAGGCCGTGCTTGCGGATCTTGTCGTTGAGCGTGGTCTTCGCCACATGCAGGGCCCGCGCGGTGGCGGCGATGTTGCCGCCATGGCGGCGCAGGGCATCGCCGATCAGGCTGCGCTCGAAGTGGTCGACGGCATCGCCCAGCGACAGCATGGCCGCGCCGCCCTCCCCGTCTTCGCAGCCCTCGGGCCGCGCGCCGGGCAGGTTCTGCGACAGGCCCAGCACCAGGCAGTCGGCGACGTTGCGCAGCTCGCGCACATTGCCGGGCCAGTCGTAGACCATGAGCTGGCGCAACTGCTCGGGCGCCAGCTCGGGCACCGGCCGTTTGTAGCGGCCGGCGGCCAGCAGCATGAAGTGTTCGAGCAGCAGCGGAATGTCCTCGCGCCGCTCGCGCAGCGGCGGCAGCTTGATCGTCACCACGTTGAGGCGGTAATACAGGTCGGAGCGAAACGGCAGGCGTGCATCCGGCCCCTGGCGCGAAAGCTCTTCCTTGGTCGCGGCCACCACACGCACGTCGACATCGACCGAGCGGTTGGCGCCGATGCGCTCGATGGTGCGCTCCTGCAGCACCCGCAGCAGCTTGATCTGCATGGCCATGGGCATGGTCTCGACCTCGTCGAGGAACAGCGTGCCGCCATGGGCGTGCTCGATCTTGCCGATGCGGCGCTTCTGTGCGCCGGTGAACGCGCCGGGCTCATGGCCGAAGAGTTCGCTGTCGAGCAGGTTGTCGGGCATGCCGCCGCAATTGAGGGCCACCAGCGGCCCCGTCCGGCGCGAGGACAGTTCGTGCAGGGCCTTGGCCACCAGTTCCTTGCCGGTGCCCGTTTCGCCGTGAACCAGCACATCGACGGGCGACTCGCAGACCTGCGCGATGAGCTGGCGCACGCGCTCCATCTGCGGCGAGCGGCCGATGAGCCGCGAGGCGATGCCTTCGCGCTGGCCCAGGGTGCGGCGCAGCGTCACCACCTCCAGCGTCAGCGCGCGCTTTTCGAGGGCGCGGCGCACGACCTCGACCAGGCGCTCGGACGAGAACGGCTTGGGGATGAAGTCGTAGGCCCCGGCGCGCATGGCCTCGACGGCCAGGCCCACGTCGCCGTGACCGGTGATCATGATGACGGGAATGCTGGCGTCGATCCGGTGGCAGTGGGCGACCAGCGACAGGCCATCGGCACCGGGCAGCCGCATGTCGGTGACGATGACCCCGGCAAAGCCTGGAGCCACCAGCCGCACGGCGGCCTCGGCGCTGTCGACGGCACGCACCGACATACCGGCGAGCTGCAACGCCTGCTGGCAGCCGAGCTGGACCAGCGGATCGTCCTCGACCAGCAGGACCTGCAGGCCCTCGCAGCCGTTGATCGGGGCGTCTCGCTCGGTGTCGTCGGACTGCGGGACAAAAAGCGGATGAGGCATGTTCATGAAACACTCCGCGCCGGCGCGAAGGCCGGCAGATCGATGACAAAACAGGCGCCACCGCCAGGCCGGTCGAAGGCGTGGATCTCGCCGCCGAAGGCATGCACGATGTCGCGCGAAATGGTGAGCCCCAGCCCCAATCCGGCGCCGCTGGGCTTGGTGGTGTGGAAAGGCTCGAAGACCCGTCCCGGGTCGGGCCCCAGGCCGGGTCCGGTGTCGCAGACGGCAATCCAGGCCCGGCCTTCGGGGTCCGCCGCCGGCAGGTCCGGCCCCGGCCCCCGGTCAAGGCCGTGGCCCAGGCCTGCACTGAGTTCGAGCCGCCGCACCGGGCTGCCCGCCATGGCGTCGATGGCATTGCCGATGAGGTTGGTCAGCACCTGCTCGAGGCGGTTGGGATCGCACCAGAGCGTGCAGGCACCCGGCGCGACGCTGTTGTGGATCTCGATGGCCTCTTGCCGCAGCCGCGTGCCGTAGAGGAAAACGCTGTTGGACAGCGCCATGGCCGCATCGACCGGCGAGCACTGGGGCTGGGACTTGCGCGCAAAGCTCTTGAGCGGCGTGATGATGCTGCCCATCTTCTGGGCCAGGCGCGCCAGGATGCCCAGGTTGCTTTCGAGCGTCAGGTGGTCGCCGCGGCGCAGGAACTCGACCGAATTGTTCGACAGCGTCTCCATGGCCACCAGGGGCTGCGTGAGCTCGTGGGTGATGCTGGTGGCCAGTTGCCCGAGCAGCGCCATCTTGGCCGCATGCACCAGTTCGCTCTGGGCGGCGCGCAGGTCGCGTTCGGCCAGCTCGCGTTCGCCGATCTCGTGCGTGAGCTGCAGGTTGGCCCGCGTGAGATCCTGGGTCCGCGACTGCACCTTGCGTTCGAGCTCGGCATTGACCTGTTCGAGCAGATTCTGCGACTCGCGGCGCTGGCGCTGGATGCGGCGGCGCTGCGCCAGATAGAGCAGGCCCAGCACGAGCAGCGCGCAGGCCAGCGTCGACACCGCGGCGCTCTGCAACGCCACCGCACGCACGCCGTCGAGGCTCGAAAAGGTGATGAGCCGCCAGTCCATGCCGTTGAGCGTGCGGCCCAGCACCAGCATGCCGCCGTTGCTGTCGAGGCCCGCCTGCTGCGCCATCGGCAACTGGCCCTCGATGACCTGGCTGTCCTGATCGACCGAGAGGTTGACTTCGAGCGGGAACGGCTTGATGCGGTGCTCGTCGTAGAGCCGGGTGAGCTGCAGGTCGACCCGGCGTTCGAGCGTCAGGGGCACCAGCGCGCTGTAGCGCCAGTCGGGGTTGGACGACAGCATGACGACCTGGTTGAGATCGGCCAGCAGCGCCGGCACACCCAGCAGCGCCCAGGCCTCGTTGATGGGCGAGAGATCGATCTTGACGGTGGCCACGCCCACCACCTCGGCCCCGTCGTGAATGGGAAAAGCCACGAAGTAGCCCGGCTCGCCGCCGTCGATGCCGAGTGCAAAGTGACGGCCGACACGGCCGGCCAGGGCTTCGAGAAAGTAGGGCCGAAACGAGATGTCGGCCCCGCGCCGACTGTCGTCGGCCTGCCGGCTGTTGCTCGAGGCCAGCACCACGCCTTTCGGGTTGGCCACAAAGACGGCCATGCTGCCCAGATGGGCGTTGAGGCGTTCGAGGAAGTGGCTGGCCGTGCGCGCGGCCGCACCCGGATCGTGGGGTACACGCAGCAGGGCCAGCACGGTGGGATTGAGCTGCACGGTGGGCGGAATGCTCTCCAGGCGCCGGATCACGCCCTCGACCGCCATCGCGAACAGGTCCAGCCTGTGGTTTGAGGCCTCGCGCAGCTCGACCAGCGCCCGCTGCTCGGCCATCGAGAAACTCAGCCACGCGCTGCCCGCCAGCGCAGCCGCAGCCAGGCCGGCCACCACGGCGCGGCGCAACAAGGGAGAGACCACGGGAAACATCAGGCGGATCATGGCGATTGCCGCTCCGCCATGCGGTGCTTATATCGGCTCAAGCTTTGTATATAAATGAACCAATATATATGCAAAAACCATGCCGGACTGTCAATCCAGCGACTTCGACTGCGGGGATCGGTAGAGCTCGCGCAGGGCCGGCGTGGGCGGCCAATCGAGGTTGAGATTGCTGGGCGGAATGGGCCGCTGGAACCAGCGTTCGTACAGTGCCATGATCTCGCCGGACTTCATGTAGCGCACCAAGGCGCGGTCGACGATCTCGCGCAGCGCATGGTCCTCGCGCCGCATCATGCAGGCATAGACCTCGGACGACATGGGCTGCCCCACCAGGATCCAGTCGTCGGGGCGGCGGGCCTTGGCGCGTTCGCCGTAGAGCAGCGCGTCGTCCATCATGAACGCATCGGCCTCGCCGCGCTCGAGCAGTTCGAACGAGACGCCGTGGTCGCGCACCGCCTGGATCTGCATGCGCACGCCCTGCGCCTCGGCATAGGTGCGCAGCAGGCGCTCCGAGGTGGTGCCGGCCGTGACGACCACCCGTTTGCCGGCAAGGTCTGCGAAATCGCGGATGTCGGAGTTCTTGTGCACCATCAGGCGTGTGCTGATGACAAAGATCGAGACCGAGAAGGCGGCCTGCTTGGCCCGTTCGCGATTGTGCGTGGTCGAACCGCATTCGATGTCGACGCTGCCGTTCTGCAGCATGGGGATGCGGTTCTGCGAGGTCACGGGGACCTGCCGGATGGTCAGCGACGGCAGCTTGAGCTCGCGGCGCAATTCCTCGACGGCCTTGAGCGCGAGCTCATAGGAATAGCCCACCACGCGGTGGTGACTGTCGTAGTAGGAAAAAGGCACCGACGACTCGCGGTACGCGATGTTGACGACGCCGGTCTGCGCAATGCGCTGCAGGGTATCGGGCGCCTGGGCCTGGGCCGGCGGCCCGAGCAGCGCGCAGGCCAGCAGTGCACCGGCATGCGGAAAAAGTGATCGAAAGCGGTGCGGAAACGCGGCGCGCAGGCAATGCGCGAGGACGGGCAAGGGCATGGTGGGGGATGTTGTCTCGGGTCATCTGGAAGAGAGCTGGCCTTACCTGCAGCAACCATGCCAGCCCTCGCCGCCTCCTGCGCCGGGAGGCGGGGGGTACACGGGAGGCCTCAGCCGCCCAGGAGCTCGCAGAAGCGCGGCAGATCGACGTTGCCGCCGCTCACCACGATGCCCACGCGCAGACCGCGCAGGGACTCGCGCTGCGCACGGGCCGCAGCGTAACCCAGGCAGCCGGTGGGCTCGACCACCAGCTTCATGCGCGAGGCCATGAAGCCCATGCACTCGACGAGCTCGGCGTCGCTGGCGGTGAGGATGTCGTCGACATCGCGCCGGATGATGGCGAAGGTGTGCTGGCCGAGGTACTGGGTCTGCGCCCCGTCGGCAATGGTCTTGGGTGTGTCGATGCGCACGATCTCGCCACGGCGCAGGGATTGCTGGCCGTCGTTGCCGGCCTCGGGCTCGACACCGTAGACCTTGCAGTCGGGCGCCAGCGCCCGCGCCGCCAGCGCCGACCCCGAGAGCAGTCCGCCGCCGCCCAGCGGGACAAACAGCGCATCGAGCGGGCCGGTTTCCTCCAGCAGTTCCTTGACGGCCGTCCCCTGCCCGGCGATCACGTCGGGGTGGTCGTAAGGCGGGATCAGCGTCAGGCCGTGGCGCTGCGCGAGATCGCGCCCGATCTGCTCGCGGTCCTCGGTGTAGCGGTCGTAGAACACGACCTGCCCCCCATAACCCTGGGTCGCGGCGACCTTGGCGGCCGGCGCATCCTTGGGCATGACGATGGTGGCGGGAATGCCCAGCAGCCGCGCCGACAGGGCCACGGCCTGCGCATGGTTGCCGGAAGAAAACGCCACCACGCCGGCCGCGCGCTGCTCGGGCGTGAACCGCGAGAGCGCATTGAAAGCGCCGCGGAACTTGAAGGCCCCCATGCGCTGCAGGTTCTCGCACTTGAAGAAGACCTGCGCGCCCAGGTCCTCGTCGACCGTGCGCGATGTGATGACGGGGGTGCGATGGGCATGACCGGCCAGGCGTTGCGCGGCGGCGGTGACATCGGCATAGGTGGGGAGTTCGGTAGCGGTCATGGGTGTCTGCAAGGTTCGGAAGACAAGTTCGGAAGGAACAGGAACGGGAGGGAAACGAAGGGATCGAGCGGCCTGCGGAATCGGTGCATTCTGCACGGACGGCTGCTACCAGGGCCAGGGCAGCGCCGTGCCCAGGCCGCGTTCGCGGGCCTGGTCCAGCAGCGCCCGTGCCACGGTGAGGTCCTGCAGCGCCAGGCCGGTGAGGTCGAAGGCGGTGATGTCGGTGTCCGACCGCGAGAACGCCGACTGGCCGGCCAGCAAGCGGCCGATTTCCACACTGGGCGTTTCGGGGGCCCACTGCCGTTCGCCGATGCTGCGCGACTGCGCACTGTCGTCGACCACCCAGCGCGCGCGTTCGGGCAGGCCGGCCGGCAGTTCGCGTTTGCCGCGTGTGTCGGTTCCCACGCAATTGATGTGGGCTCCGGGGCTCACGGCCGCGGCATCGAACAGCGGTCCTCCGCCCGGCGTCGCCGTGATGATCACATCGCTTTCGGCGACGGCCCTGTCGGCATTCGTCGCATGTCTTATTTCACACGAAGCCTCGAAACCGGATTCGAAAGACCGATCGGATTTTCCGCTTCGGCTCACATACCGGACCACGTCGAGCGACGGCAGTGCACGCAGCGCCTCGGCGAGTTGGGCCCTCGCCTGCACGCCCGTACCGAACACGCAGACGGTGCGGCTGCCGGTGCGGGCCAGCGCCGCCAGGCCGATGCCGCCGGCCGCGGCGGTGCGCGCCGTGGTGATGGCGTTGCCGTCGAGCAGGCCTTCGGGGCGTCCGGTGGCCGGGTCGATCAGCAGGATGGTCGCCTGGTGGGGTTCGCCCCCCCGGGCCCGATTGGCAGGCCAGAAACCGGCAGCCTTGAAACCCAGCAGGCTCTCGGCCGGCACGTCGCCGGACTTGATGCCGAAGATGCCGCCGCCCGGCAGCGCTTCGCGCACCACCGGAAACAACCGGCCCTGGCCTGCGCTGTGCAGCAGAAAGGCTGCGCGTACCGCATCGCGTACGGCGGCCGGATCGAGCAACTGCGCGACCGCGGTGGCGTCGAGCACCAGCAAACGGGCATCACTTGGCATAGAGGTACACCGCCGCCCGCGAAACGCCCAGATGGGCCGCAACCGTTTCCATGGCACGCCGCACGTCGAGCAGGCCGGTGGTCTTGAGCTCGGCCATCAGCGCACGGCGCTCGCCGGCCTTGAGCGCACGCGGGGTGGAGGCGCGACTGGCCGCGAACCGGTCGATCCGGGCACGGATGGCGTCGGCGCCGGACGAGTCGAGCGACTCGCGCGGCACCACCCCGTCCTGGACCGCCATGAACTGCGACATGGCGCTGTGCAGTCCGTTGAAAAGCGTGAGATCGACATTCAGGCACAAAGCCGCGATGTAGCGCCCGCTGCTGTCCTGGATGCCGATGGATGTGCTCTTGGCCGGGCGGCCATCGGCAAAACGATTCGGGTAGTTGGCGACCACCGGGGCAAAGTCCGGATCGGCCAGGCGGGCCAGTCCCAGCTCGGTGGCCGCATCCCCGGCCGCACGGCCCGACAGATTGTTGTGGATCTCGAGCACCGCATGGTCGGGGTCGAGCAGATCGTGGACCACGATCTCGCAGAAGGGCGCAAGCGTCTGGCCCAGGCCCTGGGCGATGTGCCTGACCTGCGTCAGCAGGAGCTGTTGCTCGGCACTGCGGGCAGGCTTCGGCGATGAGCGGCGGGTTCTTGTCATTTGGATATTTTTTCCAAACATGAACCAATTGTCAAGACACCCCGCGCCCTGCCCCTCCCTGCACCGCAAGCCGCCCGTCAAGCGGCAAAGACCGTTCAGCGTTTCCAGCCCGACGGAATATGGTTGCGCACCAGCGCCAGGGCCACGAGCACCACGACCATGGCGCCGCCCAGCAGCGTGAAGTACGAGGATGCACCGTCGAGATCGATCACCAGCGCGCCGGCGAAGGCACTCAGGATCGCGCCCAGCCGGCCAAAGGCCAGCGCCGAAGCGGTTCCGGTGGCCCGCACGTTGGTGGGATAGATGTACGCACAGACGGCATAGACGGTCGATTGCACGGCGTTGACGAACAACCCGTGCAGGCCGATGCCATAGATCAGCAGCGCCGTGTCGTTCTGCAGATCCACGCCCTTGAGCCAGAACGCACTGGCCGCGCCGCCTGCGCAGCAGATCACCAGGGGCCAGCGCGAACCGAACTTGCTGATCGCCACGGCGCAGCCCAGCGCACCGATCACGCCACCCAGGTTGTAGGCGGTCAGGCCCGAAGCGGCCGTGGCCACGCTCAGGCCCTGCGAAGACAGCAGCGTCGGCAGCCAGCTGAACGCGCTGTAGACCGCCAGCAGGCACATGAAGAAGGCTCCCCACAGGGCCACGGTGTCGCGTCCGAAGCCGGCGCTGAACAGCGCCTTGATGCCGGCCTGCTTTTCATGGGCCTGCTCGGCCGGGTCGCGGAACTGCGCATCGAGGGCCACGGGGCGCGACATGCGGCCCAGCAGCCGGCTGAGTTCAGCCCAGCGCTCGGGCCGCCGCGACAGGTAGCGCGGCGACTCGGGCAGGGCCCAGATCAGCAGCAGCCCAAAGGCGACCGGCAGGGCTCCGGCCGCAAAGAACAGCCAGCGCCAGCCGTAGGCGGGCAGCACGTGGCTGGCAAAAAAACCCGCCAGCATGCCGCCCAGCGGCACACAGACGATGGTGGCGGTGATCGCCATGGTGCGATGGCGTGCCGGCGTGAACTCGGCCGTCAGCGTGGTCGAGCTCGGCAGCGCACCGCCCACACCGAGCCCGGCGATGAAGCGCAGCGCGGCGATCTGGAACGTGCTTTCGGCCAGGCCGATGAGGCAGGTGCCGACACCGAAGACCAGCACGCTGCAGATGATGGCCCAGCGGCGTCCGAAGCGATCGGCCAGCACGCCCGCAAAGGCACTGCCCAGGCCCATGCCGATGAGGCCGGCCGCCACCGCTGGTGCGAACTCGCTGCGCGAGACGCCCCACTCCTTCATGATGACGGGAATGGCGAAACCGATCATCTGGCCGTCGAATCCATCGAGCACGATGGACAGCGCCGCCAGGATCACGATGATTTTCTGGAACGTGGAAAAGGCGCCCTCGTCGAGCGTGCGACCGATGTCGATCTGGGGTCGGGTGGAGAGGGCGGCGCTCATGCAGCCTCCCCGGGATGCGCCGGCACGGCCGCGGCAGGGGCTGCGATGGCGGCATGCGAGATGCCGCCGGCACGGGGCCTGCAGGCCGGCGCGGGCCTTTGTACCGGCCTGCCGGTTGCTCCGCTGATCGCGATTCGTCTGGGGGACTCGATGTTGTTATGCATGGTTTTCGTCTCCGTGGCCGGCACCCGCGCAGAACACGCGAAGGCACGCCGGCCAAAAAATGCGGCAAAGCCGCGGAACGCCGTCGGACCCGGACCGCTCACCCGCACGGGGCGCGCTGCACAGGCCCGAGGCGCATCGGGGTCAACCCGGCGCCGGCAGGGCGGCCCGTGCCTGCATCAGCCGCACCAGGCGCATGAGGGTCCGTGTCGCAGGCACCGCCACGCCGAGGGCCTCGGCGCGGGCGACGACTGCGCCGTTGATGCTGTCGATCTCGGTCGGGCGGCCGGCCTGCATGTCCTGGGCCATCGAGGGATGGTGTCCCGCATGCGCGGCGATGGCGTGCAGCACCTTGTCGCAGACCGGTCCCGGCGCGACATCGAAACCGCTGGCACGGGCCACTGCGACCACCTCCTGCACGATCTCCAATGCCAGCTCGGGCCCGTCCTCCGCCAAGGCGAGCTGGTCGACGGTGCAGCCCGTGACCGTGCACAGCGTATTGAGGGCCGCGTTGAAGGCGACCTTCTCCCAGATGGCATGCCAGACCCGTTCGTCGATCTCGCAGTTCAGTCCGGCCGATTGCAGTGCGGATGCGGCCTGCTCGAGCGCTGCGCTGCGCCGGCCATCGGCCTGCATCAGACGGATGCTCCCTGCGCCGTGCGAAGCCACGTGGCCCGGACCGATCAGATCGGCGGGCCAGGTCGTGACGCCGACCAGGATGCGGGCCGGGTCCACCACCGCCGCCAGCTTCTCCACATTGCCCAGCCCGTTCTGCAGGCTGAGCACCTGGGTCTGCGGCCCGATGGCGCCGGCCACGCCGCGCAGCGCGGCTTCGGTATGCAGCGTCTTGGTGAAGACGATGAGCAGCTCGGGCGCCCGACCACCCGGTGCCTGCACGCGGCCGACCCAGTCCTTGGGCTCGAACACGGCAAGGCCCGGCACCTGCGCCGAACCGGCAGCGCTGTCGAGGCGCAGGCCATGGGCGGCGATGGCGTCGAGATGGGCCCTGGCGATGTCGACCAGCGTCACGGCATGGCCGGCCTGCGCCAGGCGGGCGCCGAACAGCGAGCCCATGGCCCCGGCGCCCAGTAAAACGATGTTCATGGAAAGATGTCCTGCGGAAAACGGGCACGGCGCTGCCCGGCGGCCCTGTGCAGGGCCACCGGAAACCCACCGGCCGCTGGCGGCCGAGCCGGGATCAGAAAGGGTAGTGGCGGGGGGTGGTCTGCAGCGTGATCCAGCGCAGATCGGTGAACTCGTGTACACCCGCCTGGCCGCCGAAGCGTCCCAGCCCGCTGGCCTTGACGCCGCCGAACGGCATCTGCGCCTCGTCGTGCACGGTCGGTCCGTTGACGTGGCAGATGCCCGACTGGATGCGCTGGGCCACTTGCCAGGCCCGCGCGGTGTCGCGTCCGAAAACCGCTGCAGACAAGCCGTATTCGTTGTCGTTGGCACAGGCGATCGCCTCTTCCACGCCACCGACACGCACGATGCCCTTGACCGGACCGAAGGACTCTTCCTGGTAGATCAGCATGTCGGGCGTGACGCGGTCGAGCAGCGTGGCCGGCATCAGCGTGGTCTCGGCCTTGCCGCCGCACAGCAGCACCGCGCCCTTGGCCAGGGCATCGTCGATCAGGCGATTGCAGCGTTCGACCGCGGACAGGTCGACCACCGAACCCAGCACCACCGGGCCCAGGCGGGGATCGCCCACCGGCAGGTCACGGGCCCGCGCGGCCAGCCGCTCGACGAAGGCATCGGCCACGCTCTCGTCCACGATGATGCGTTCGGTCGACATGCAGATCTGGCCCGAGTTGGCAAAGGAGCCGAAGATGGCCCCGTCGACCGCCGCGCCGATGTCGGCGTCGTCGAGCACCACCAGCGGGGCCTTGCCGCCGAGCTCGAGCACGGCCGGCTTGAGGTGTTCGGCGCACAGGCGCGCGATGATGCGGCCCACATGGGTCGAGCCGGTGAAGTTGACACGCCGCACCGCCGGGTGGGCCACGATCGCCTCGACCACGGCGCCCGCGTCCTGCGGTGCGTTGGTGATGTAGTTGACGACACCGTCGGGCAGTCCGGCTTCCTGCAGCGCCTCGATGATGAGGCGGTGGGTGTTGGGGCACTGCTCGGAGCCCTTGAGCACCACGGTGTTGCCGCAGGCCAGCGGCGCCGCCACGGCACGCACGCCCAGGATGACGGGCGCATTCCAGGGCGCGATGCCCAGCACCACGCCGGCCGGCTGGCGCACCGCCAGCGCCAGGCTGCCGGGCACGTCCGAGGGGATCACGTCGCCGGTGATCTGCGTCGTCAGCGCCGCGGCCTCGCGCAGGCCGTCGGCCGCCAGGTGAACGTTGAACCCGGCCCACATGGCCGTGGCACCCGTTTCGCCGGCCATGGCGGCGACGAATGCCGGCAGCTTGGCTTCGAGCGCATCGGCGGCCTTGAGCAGCAGCGCGCGGCGCTTGCCCGGACCGGTGGCCGACCAGGCCGGGAAAGCCGCGCTGGCGGCCTCGACGGCGGCCACGGCATCGGCCGGCGTGGCGGCGGGTGCACGCGTGGCGACCTCGCCGTCGAGCGGGTTCTTGCGCTCGAACCAGGCGTCGCCCTGCGCGTTGCGGTTCTGGCCCTGGATGAGCAATTGGATGGTCTGCATTCGATGTGTCTCCTGTGTCTTGTCTGTCGAAAGAATAAGCCCGGCTGCGCGCCTCAGTCCACCATGAGCTCGATCAGCACCGGCCCCTCGGATTCGAGCGCACGGCGCAACGCGGCCGCCAGTTCGTCGGCCTCTGCCACACGCACGCCCGCGCAGCCCATGCCCTGTGCCAGCGCCACGAAGTCGAGATCGGGCAGATCGGTGCCGGCGGGCTTCTCGCCCGGTGCGAAACCGAAGACCGGCGCGAAATCCTGCAGCGCCGCGTAGCGCCGGTTGTTGAGGATAACGAAAGTGATGGGCAGTTGCAGGTGGTGCGCGGTCCAGATGGCCTGCGGCGAATACATGGCCGAGCCGTCGCCCACCAGCGAAATCACGCGGCGCCCCGGCCGCGCCAATGCCACGCCCACCGCCGCCGGCATGCCGTGGCCCAGGCCGCCGCTGGCCATGGTGTAGAAACTCTCGCTGGTCTCGAAATGCAGGTACTGCTGCATGATGCCGCGGGCGCCGGGCGCCTCTTCCACCACGATGGTGTCGGCGGCCCGCACGGCGTCGAGCGTCTGCAGGGCAAACGCCGTGCTCATGGGCACCCCGGCCTGCGCCGGCGCAACCGCGGCGCGCGGCGCGGGATGTTCACGCGCGCACTGCGGCGCATAGGCCAGCAGCGCCTGCGCGGCCAGATCGACGCTGGCGACCACGGCCGTACCGACGGGGGCCCAAGCCGCCTGCTGCGGGTCGTCGACGATCTGGGCCAGGCGAGTGCCGGGCGGCACGTGCGGGCCCTCGCCTTCGACGTGATAAGAGAAGGCCGGAGCGCCCAGCACCAGCACGAAGTCGTGGCCCGTCAGCCGCGCCACGATCTTGTCGCGCATCGCCGGCAGGAAACCGCCGAACAGCGGGTGGCTTTCGGGAAAACCGTTGCGCGGGCACATGGGGGCCGTCCAGACACGCGCGCGATGCTGCTCGGCCAGGGCGATCACGGCGTCCCACGCGCCGTCGCGCTCCACGCCCCCGCCCACGACGAACGCCGGACTGCGGCTGGCCGCGAGTTCGCGGCCGATGGCCTGGAGCAGGCGGGGCTCGGGCGCCAGCCGGGTGCTGACTTCGCGCGGTTCGACCCAGTCGGTCTCGCGGTCCCAGTCGTCGGCCGGGATCGAGACCAGCACCGGGCCGCACGGCGGCGTCATGGCCACGTGATACGCGCGGGCCATGGCCAGCGGCACATCTTCGGCCCGGGCGGGCTCGCAGCTCCACTTCACATAGGGCTTGGCCAGTTCGGTGGCCTGGGCCGAATACAGGAAAGGATCGAAGGGCAGGATGGACCGGGCCTGCTGGCCGGCCGTGAGGATCAGCGGCGTCTGGTTCTTGAAGGCCGTGAAGATCGTGCCCATCGCATTGCCCACGCCGGCCGCCGAGTGCAGGTTGACCACCGCCGCGTTGCGCGTGGCCTGGGCATAGCCGTCGGCCATGCCCACCACCACCGACTCCTGCAGGCCCAGGATGTAGCGGAAGTCTTCGGGGAAATCACGGAACATCGGCAGCTCGGTCGAACCGGGATTGCCGAACAGCGTGGTCATGCCATGGTGACGCAGCAATTGCAGAACCGCCTCGCGGACGGTGGGACGCTGGCCGACAGACGGTGCGGCTGCAGGGGGGATGGTGTGTGTCATGTGAAATCGGCTCGGAGGGTCGTCGGCAGCCGCCGGCGACGGGGGCACACGCGGCCCGGTGCCGTGCCATGCGCAGCACCGGGCGTCTCGTGTGTTGTCTCAGGACCGAGTATTCACCGCGCCCATCCATACGCCAATGCAATCGAGGCGATATGCATTATTAGATTGGCGCATGTTTCCCCGCCCGCAAGCCGGTGCGCCCCGGTCGCTCGGTCAGTCGATGCGGATGTTGTTGTCGCGAATCAGCTTGCCCCAGCGCTCGCGTTCGGCCTTGACGTAACGCGCCATGTCGTCCGGCGTACCCGACAGGCCGTCGACGCCCAGGGCCTCGAAGCGCGCCTTGACGGCATCGGACTGCAGGGCCTCGGTGAGACCCTGGCTGAGGCGTGCCAGGGTCTGCGGCGGCGTGGCGGCCGGCACGGCCAGACCTTGCCAGGCATAGGCCTCGTAGCCGGTGACGCCCTGCTCGATCAGCGTCGGCACATCGGGCAACGAGGGCACCCGCTGGGCGCTGGCCACCCCCAGCGCATGCAGCTTGCCGCTCTTGACGAAGGGGTTGCCGCTGGCCGTGTCGACCAGCATGAACGCCACGTTGCCGCCCAGGATGTCCTGCAGCGCGGGTGCGGCGCCCTTGTAGGGCACATGCGTGAGCGTCAATCCGGTGCGTTCGCGCAGCAGCTCGGTGGCCAGGTGATGGGGGCTGCCGGTGCCGGCCGAGGCGTAGTGCACACCGCCCGGCTGCGCTTTCGCCCAGGTGACGAATTCGGCCCAGGTGCGCGCCGGCACCTTGGGGCCGACCACCAGAACCAGGGGGAACCGCGCCAGCATGCCGACGGGCGCAAAGTCCTTTTCGGCGTCGTAGGGCAGGCGCGAGAACAGGAAGGGGTTGGCCGCCAGCGTGGCGAAGTCCGCCGTCAGCATGACATGGCCGTCGGCCCGTGCGCGGGCGGCGTACTCGGCGGCGATGTTGGTGGCCGCGCCCGGCTTGTTGTTGATGACGATGGGCTGGCCGAGGATCTTGGACAGCGTCTCGGCCGTGGCGCGGGCCACGGCATCCGAGCCGCCGCCGGCGGCGTAACCCACCACCCATTCGATGGGCCGGGTATCGGTCTGTGCGTGGGCCGGCTGCACAGCCAGGCCGCCCGCAGCCAGGGCGGCGATGCAGAACCCCCGTGTCAGGGCGAGGCGTCGGGAAATGGAATCGAACATGTCTTGTCTCCGTTGTCGTCGTTGTGAAAATCGTGTCGTGTTCAATCGCGGCCGGCGGGGGCTCCTTCGGCCTCGGCCGACGAGTCCCGCGCATGGGCCGCCAGCAAGGCCTGCTGCAGCACCGGCAGTGCCCCGATATGGTTGGCCAGCAGCAGCACCAGCCGCGCGTTGTAGGCATGGCTCTGGACTTCGGTGAGGGCCTGATGCGCCTGGATCAGGCTCTCGTAGAAGGCATCGGGTGCATCGAGGTGGGGTTCGGTGATGAGATCGGCGCAGTCGTGAGTCATGGAGGTTCCGGATCGGCAGGTCGGGAAAGGCGCAGGGCGGCAAACTGGAAAAGGCCCGCGCGCACCTAGGCGGCTGCGGCCACACCGGGCCGGGCGGCGACCGGGGCGGCGGTGTCGCCGTCCGCATCGGGCGCGACGCCGGCGGCATGCAGGCCGTGGGGCACGCGTGACAGGGCACGGGCCTGTGCGGCGAGCACATCGGCCGCGGTGGCGGCACGCCAGCGGGCGCACACATGCTGGTCGGGCCGCAGCAGGTAGACGGTGCCGGGCCGCGCGTCGTAACGCCGCCAGGCCAGCGCGTGGGCCGCCTGGGCATCGATGCGCACCACCGCGAGACCGCCTGCGGCCTGCAGCAGGCCCGCAGCCTGCATGACCTGCTCGACGGCCCGGTGGCCCACCGGGTCGGCCTGCGCCTCGCCCGCGAAGACCAGCGCCGTGAATCCGGTGCGCGAAAGGCTGCGCAGCAACCAGCCCGGGGCCTGCGCCAATGGGGCATCCAGCGCGGGATCGCCGGGACACAGCGCCGCACCGGCGAAATCGGGCTGCCCCGCCCGAGGGGCATCTTCGGTCAGCAACGCGCAGCCCGACAGCGAGGTGGGCCGCGACAGCCGCCCGCTGTTGACCAGCTCGCGCGCAAAACCGTGGTCGCGTGCCAGATGCAGCACGGCATCGCGGAACAGGCGGCTCACGGCGCTCTTGGGCGTGATGAAATCGGTGGCCCGCGTCGAGTGCAGGATGTTCTCGTCGGCCGCGCGCTCGCGCTCTTCCGCATAGCTGTCGAGCAGCGCATCGGGCGCCTCGCCGCGCAGCACGGCGGCCAGCTTCCAGCCCAGGTTGTCCGCGTCCTGCACGCCCGAGTTCGCACCCCGCGCACCGAAGGGCGACACCCCGTGCGCCGCATCTCCCGCGAACAGCACACGTCCCTGCCGGAAACCCGCCATGCGGCGGCAGCCGAAGGTGTAGACGCTGGCCCAGACCAGTTCAAAACGTGCATCGCGGCCCAGCAACGCCTGAACCCGCGGCAGGATGTGCTCGGGCTGTTTCTCGCGCTCGGGATCGGCATCCCAGCCCAGCTGGAAATCGATGCGCCAGACGTTGTCGGCCTGCTTGTGCAGCAGCACGCTCTGCCCCGGATGGAAAGGCGGGTCGAACCAGAACCAGCGCTCGGCGGGAAAGTCCGCTTCCATGCGCACGTCGGCGATGAGGAAGCGGTCGCGGAACACCTGCCCCTTGCTCTCCAGCCCCATCAGTTCGCGCACGGCCGAGCGCGAGCCGTCGCAGGCCGCCACGTAGCCGGCACGCAGGCGATAGGGCCCATCGGGCGTCTCGATGGAGAGCAGCACGCCGTCCGCATCCTGTTCGATGCCGCACACCCGGTTGCGCCAGCGGATGTCGATCTGCGGCAACTGCCCGGCACGCGCGGCGAGCTGCCCCTCGACGTGGTACTGCTGCAGATTGATGAAGGCCGGACGCTCGTGGCCGGATTCGGGCAGCAGGTCGAACTGGTAGAGCGGCGCGTCGCCCAGAAAGACACGGCCCGTCTGCCACGACACGCCCTTGGCCACCATGGGCTCGGCGCAGCCCAGCCGGTCGAACACCTCCAGCGTGCGCTTGGCAAAACAGATGGCACGCGAGCCCGACGACAGCCGGTTGTCGTCGTCCAGCACCACCACGTGCAGCCCCTGCTGCGCCAGGTCGATGGCCAGCGACAGTCCGACCGGCCCCGCGCCCACCACCACCACGTCGTGGCAGGCCGGCGGCTCGAGGCCGTGATCGGCCGCCGGCTGCGGGTCGAACGTCACGCCCTGGAAGTCGGCCTCCGGGCCCAGCGCGCTCAGGTCACGCACATGCATGGCAAAGTCTCCTGCGGTTGTCTTGTCGTTGTTGGGTGCGCGGTTCGCGTGCGGTCGGCACGGGGCCTTCAGCCCTCGAGCGCCTGCCACATCTGCCGGTCGCGCTCGGCCGTCCAGATGCGCGGGTGCTCGTGTCCCGTCGCCTCGTCATAGGCCCGGGTCACATCGAAGGGCATGCAATGGTCGAAGATCACCCAGTGGCCGTAACGCGGCTTGAGCGCGGCATAGGTCTCCTGGTAGATGGCCTTGAGGTCCAGTCCACGTGCCACGCCGTTGTTGACCAGGGTGTAGACATCGCTGACGAAGGCCCGCGTGCCGGCGATCGCCTGCGACACCGTCTCGGGCGTCTGCAAGGCGTCGCCGCGGCCGGGCACGAGCTTGTGAAATGCGAGGGCCGCCAGACGGTCGAGCGTGGCCGGCCAATCCCGGAAATAGCAGTCGCCGGCATACGCCGTGCTCTCGAATTCGACCAGGTCGCCGGCAAAGCAGACTTTTTCGTCCTCGATGTAGGCGATGGTGTCGCCCTTGGTGTGGCCACGGCCGATCTGCGCGACGGTCACCTCCACGCTGCCCAGCCACAGGCTCATGCGGCCCTCGAAAGTCAGCGTGGGCCAGGTCAGGCCATCCGGCACCGACTCGACGGCCCGGAACAGCCGCGGAAAACGCCCGATCTCGCTGGCCTTGTCCTGCTCGCCGCGCTCGACGATCAGGTCGTAGGTGTCGCGGCTGGCAATGATCTGCTGCGCGCCCTCCTGCACATAGGCCGAGGCACCCAGCACCCGCACGGCGTGGTAATGCGACAGCAGCACGTACTTGATGGGCTTGTCGGTCACGCCGCGGATGTGGCGGATCAGATCCTGCGCCATGGCGGGCGTGGCCAGAGTGTCGACCACCATCACGGCGTCGTCGCCGATGAACACACCGGTGTTGGGATCGCCTTCGGCGGTGTAGGCCCAGGCATGGGCGCTGAGTTGCTCGAAACGGGTCTTCTTGTCCGCCAGATCGGCATGGGAAGCGAATGTCTTGGTGTTCACGGCGCGGTCCTGTTCGATTCGCAATTTGTTTTTGACTAATCGATTAGTCAATGACGAATGATGCGCATATTAGTATTCGGATTCGCGGCTGTCCACGAGGGACAGCCCGCTTTTCCTTGCAATCGCGGGTAAACCATGAACGACAACGAGGTCCGGTCCACCGGAGCCGACGACGACACGCCGGCGGCGCGTCAGGCCCGCAATGGCCGAACTCAGACGGACGAGCGCCGCGGCATCCAGAGCGTGGAGGTCGGCGGCCAGCTGCTGCGTGCGCTGGCCGAGCATGGCCGTCCGATGGCGCTCAAGGAACTGGCGCAGGAAGCCCACATGGCGGCTGCCAAGGCCCATCCCTATCTGGTGAGCTATGGCCGCATGGGGCTGGTGGAGCAGGAGGCGGTCAGCGGGCGCTACCGCTTGGGGCCGCTGGCCCTGCAGATGGGGCTCATCAGCCTGCAGCAGGCCAGCCCCGTGCACGTGGCCACGCCCGCACTGGCGCCGTTGGCGCTGCGACTCGGGCAGACCACGGCGCTGTCGGTCTGGAGCGGTCGCGGTCCCACCATCGTGCGCGTGGAGGAATCGCCGGCGGTGCTGTTCGCCAGCATGCGGCACGGCACGGTGTTTTCGCTCACGGCCACGGCGACAGGCCGGCTGTTCGCGGCCTATCTCGAGCGCAAGCGGGTCAAGGAATTGTTCGAGGAAGAACGCGCCGCCGAACGCGGCCGCGCGGCATCGAAAGAGCCGGGGGCTCCGGTGCGTGCGCGCGCGCCGTCATGGGCCGGCTTCGAGCGGCAGCTCGACGAAGTCTGCACGCAAGGCATCAGCCGCTCGGCCGAGGGCCTGGTCAGCGGCATCAACGCCATGGCGGTGCCGGTGTTCGATGCCACCGGCGCCATCGTGCTGGGCATCACGGCCGTCGGCCCCATCGGTACCTTCGATGCCGGCTGGGACGGCGACATCGCGCGTGAACTCAAGCGGCAGGCCGCCGAACTCTCGCGCAAGCTGGGCGCGGCCTGACCGGCCGGCACGCCGGGCCCTGCCGCATGCCGCAGGCGATCAGGGGTAGATGCCCCGTTCCGCGCGGGCCATCAGGATGCGCTCGCACGCCACCGCGAAGGTCGCCGTGCGCAGGCCGATCTTGTGCTGGCTGGCAGTCGTCCAGATGTGCTCGAGTGCATCGCGCATGATCTTGTCGAGCCGCACGTTGATCTCGTCCTCGGTCCAGTAGAAGCTGTTGAAATCCTGCACCCACTCGAAGTAGCTCACCGTCACGCCGCCGGCATTGCAGATCACGTCGGGCACGACCAGGATGTTGCGTTTCTCGAACACGTCGTCGGCCTCGGGCAGCGTCGGGCCGTTGGCGCCTTCGAGCACCAGCTTGGCCTGGATGCGCTTGGCGCGCTCGGCATTGATCTGGCCTTCCAGCGCGGCCGGGATGAGGATGTCGGTCTCGACGTCCCAGAACTTCTCGTTGTCGACCAGTTGCGCGCCCTTTTTCTTGGCGTATGAGGCGATGCCGCCTTCACGCTTGACGATGGCCAGCGCCTCGACGATGTCGAAGCCCTCGGGCGCCACCACGGTACCGGTGTGATCCTGCACGGCCACCACCAGGCTGCCCGCGCCCGCGAACAGCTCGGCGGCGGTGCCGCCCACATTGCCCAGGCCCTGAACCGCCACGCGTGCGCCCTTGAGCTCGAGGCCGATGCGCTTGGCCGCTTCGCAGCCGGTCACGTACACGCCGCGGCCGGTGGCCTTGACGCGTCCGAGCGAGCCGCCCAGATGGACGGGCTTGCCGGTGACCACGCCCGTGGAGGTGTGGCCGGTGTTCATCGAATAGGTGTCCATCATCCAGGCCATGATCTGGCCGTTGGTGTTGACGTCGGGCGCGGGAATGTCGCGCTGCGGGCCGATGATGATCCCGATCTCGCTGGTGTAGCGGCGTGTCAGCCGCTCGAGTTCCTTGGTCGACAGTTCGGACGGATCGACCCGGACACCGCCTTTGGCGCCGCCGAACGGCAGGCCCACGGCCGCGGTCTTGATGGTCATCCAGGCCGACAGCGCCATGACTTCGTCGAGGCTGACATCGGGATGGAAACGAATGCCGCCCTTGCCCGGACCGCGCGAGAGGTTGTGCTGGACCCGGAACCCCTCGAAATGCCGGATGCTGCCGTCGTCCATCTCGACGGGCACGTCGACGATCAGCGAGCGCTTCGGCCGCTTGAGCGAATCCACCCACTTGGCCAGGTGGCCGAGGTAAGGCACGACCCGATCGATCTGTGCGAGGTAGATGGCCCAGGCGCTGTGGGCGTCGGTGCTGGCAAAGGACAGGGGTTTGGAGGCGGGGATCTTGGCGGGCATGGTGTACCGAAGAAAAACGAAGGACGGGGATCGTCGCTTTCGACGGTCGCCATCATGTGCGCGAAAGCCCCGGATCGGCACGGCTGGGCCCATGCAACTTGTGCATGGTGCGATGCAGCAGACGCCATCATGGGCAACCGCTCTGCGCCGGTCGGGGCTGTCGTCCCAGAGGACGGCCGACGATGCCATGGTGCGCGAGCCGCAAATCGCCGCCTGTCGGCCGACATGCCGAATCCGGCCAACGCCCCCGGCCTGTCGCCACGGCGCATCAGCCGGCAGGTACCGACGCGTTAGCGAGGTGCGTCTTGCCGTTTCAGGCAATCACGCCGCGCGCCCGCCAGGCGGCCTGTGCGGCACCGTCCACACCCAGCTCGTCCAGCACCTGCGCGGTGTGTTCGCCCAGCGCGGGCGGGGCGTGGCGCAGCACCGGCGGCGTGGCCGACAGCCGAATCGGACTGGCCACGCTGCGGATGGCCAGTCCGTCCGCGCGGGTCTGCGTCACGGCCAGTTCGCGGGCCTGGACCTGCGCATCGGCAAAGGCCTGGCCGATGTCGTTGATGGGGCCGCACGGCACGGCGCAGGTCTCCAGCAGCGCGATCCAGTCCGCCGTGGTGCGCTCGCGCGTCACGGCCTGCAGCAGCGGCAGCAGAACCGCGCGGTGGCGCACCCGCAGCGTGTTGGTCAGGAAACGCACATCGGCGGCCAGTGCGGGCCGGTCGGCCGCCATGCAGAACCGGGCGAACTGGCCGTCGTTGCCGATGGCCAGCAGCATGGCGCCATCGGCCGTGGGAAAGTCCTCGTAAGGGGCCAGGCTGGGGTGCAC
>ERZ1031720.20-NODE-20-length-21911-cov-9.132046_pt1 | contig 21911 bp, 23 predicted proteins | sample MGYA00518750_ERZ1031720 | MGnify/ENA primary metagenome ERZ1031720 (study PRJEB33718, sample SAMN03160008) | human skin metagenome | collected 2014-04-10 | study: EMG produced TPA metagenomics assembly of the PRJNA266117 data set (Human skin bacterial metagenome and... | reverse complement strand
CATACGAGATTTCTGCCTGTCTCGTGGGCTCTGAGATGTGTATAAGAGACAGCACCCTGGCCACCCCTGAAATCGGCGAGGTGCTGACCGTGGGCAGCGATCGAAGCAACGCCCTGTGGTGGCGCGGATTGCGATAGGCCACGTCGATCGCGACAGGTCGGCACATTCTTGTGCCTCCCATCGCCTTCCATCGAACCGCCAAAGAAAAAGCCCGCTACCTTTCGGATAGCGGGCTTTCATGCTGTTTCTGGTGGCGCTTCACGGAGAAAAAGCTAAAACTCTGAAAGTCCTTGAGGATCAAGCACTTACGAATATGTAGACGGCCTAGGTGATACAAAATTCGTGACACCGACCGTATCACATGTGGCGCCAATCGGATAGGCCCAGCGGCTGTATTCAGGGCGCCAATCCACCCGGCCACCGCTCATCAAAGCTTGGCGTCCGCACCCCCATGTTTGCCAATTCCGCATCCAAGGCCCTGCCGCGCTTGTGCACAGACTTGAGCACGTATTCCTGAATCGGCTCATCCATGTGCTGGGCGATCACACCCCAGCACAGGCCCACCAGCAGCCATTCCAGTTGCAGCCTCGGGCTGCTGGGCGTATCGACCGCCAGATGGGCCAGGGCAATCGCCAGCAGAATGGATGCGTCCAGCGCCATGACGTCCGTCAGCCTGTCGCCTTCGTCATCGCCAAGGGTTGCGGCATACCGGCGGTCAATGAAGCTCTGCCACACAGGATGTGCCTCCCGCTGCGGCGCGCTCAACGTCGGGATGGCATTCATGTCCACCCGGTAGGCCGGTGCGATCAGGTCATCAAACACCGTTTGCACGAGGCCATGGAAGCCTTTTGTCCACTGCGACGCTGACGGACTGAGCAGTTCCTGCACATAGGCCCGGCAAGCCTTCAGATCGCCATCCAGCACCTGCCACAAGGGCAACTCCCCGGGCCCTTCGTCGTAGATGGCCGCAGAACCCTCCAGCAGCACCTCAAACACGCCGAGGGTCATGGCGGTTGGCGTGCTCTTGCCTTCGTCGTAGCGGCCCCTGCTCAGCCGCTGCGCGGCTTCCGCCTCTTCCGAGGTCAGGCGAGCCAGGTTCTGTTCCACCTGCTCATTCAGCCAGCGCTGCAAGGCGGCATTCAGGTCGGGCACACCGCCCTGGGCACCAAATGCGTCCGTGCGGGCGGCGAGGTAAGCGTGCCGGTCCACTTCATTGCCAAGTGCCCTTTCCAGCACATGGCGGTACCAAGTCTGCACCCGCAATGCCTGGAGTTCACGATCTTTGACAGATGGCGTGGACCTCGCCCGGCTTCGGTTCTGCGAGGAGTTCTTCGTATTCATTGCACAGAAATTTTATTTGTCAAGGACGAGCTGGACCTGAGGTTTGGAGGCCACCTTGGAGGGGTTGTTTTGAGGGTCCGTTTCGACAATCGGGTTGTCATCAACAACGAAAGGAACCCAATGACAAAAAAGAAAATTATCAGCTCATCCAACCCCTCAACCATCCCTGCGGCGGTGCCCTCGGTCTTGCCTCTGGCTCGTGCGAAATCGCCCGAGGCTTCGCAAATCCAGTACGCCGACCAGTGCCGCAAGGACCCGAACACCGCACGCAACGAGGGTGCGGTCTACCGCTGGGAGCATGACCACTGGAGCGCCATGTCCGACGAGGCGTTGAAGGAAGACGCACTGGACTGGCTGTCCATCTTTGACCGCGCCAGGGCCACGGCCGCCATGGCCGAATCCTGTGTAGGAACCGCCAAGCTGCGCATCCGCAAGCTGCCCGCCAAGGCGAGCAGCGCCATCACCCTCATTCCGCTGCACGGCCGCTGGCTCTTTGTGGAGCCCCAGGGTCCCATCACCGCCATTGAGCCCGACTCCAGCGTGGCGGTGTGCTACCGCATCGCCTGCGACAAGGCAATCCCGCTGGGGCCCTATGTCCCCGCACCCCTCATGCCGGAATCATTGTTCGCGCAGTTCCTGGCCTCTTCTCTGCCCGACCAGGACGTCCAGGACTTCGTGCAGGAGTACATCGGCTACACCCTGACCGCGACGGCCAAGTTCCAGGTGGGCACGCTGTGGGTCGGTGCCGGCAGCAACGGCAAGTCGCTGCTCTTGAATGTCGTGCGTGCCCTGCACGAGCGCTCTGCCGCTGTCCGTCTGGACAAGCTTGCCGGCTTTGATTTGGTCGGTCTGGTGGGCGCATCGCTGGCTTTCTGCGATGAAACCCCGAAATCCAGGATCAACCAGCAGGCCTTGAAATCCCTCATCAGCGGCGGCGTGGTCCAGGTGGAGCCCAAGTACGGCCAGCCCTACGACTATCGCTCCACAGCGAAATTCATCATTTGCAGCAACCACATGCCCACCGCGACGGACCATTCCGACGGCTGGTGGCGCCGTCTGCACATCGTGGAATGGAACCAGCAGATCAAGGGCAAGAAGGTTGTCTACGACCTGGACCAGAAAATCATTGAGTCCGAGCTGGACCTTGTGCTGGACTGGGCCTTGCTGGGGCTGCAACGCCTCTTGGCACGCGGAAGCTTCGCCGCGCCCGAGGTGATGGAGCAGGCCAAGGCCGAGGCCATGCAGACCGCCAACACCGTCAAGTCCTGGAGCGAGGACGCCGGGGCGGCGCTGTCCTGGGTGTCGGGCCAGATGATCAGTAAGGCGGACTTGTACGACCGCTATCGCACCCACTGCCTGCAAGAGGGTCTGACGTTGGTGGGCCATGCCGAGTTCTTCAAGCGCCTGAAGGTCATCTTTCCCACGGCCAAGGAAGACCGTGTGGTGCTGACGGTCAACGGTGTGAAGCAGCGTGTGCGCCGCATCGGCTTGGCACTGGGGGTGTTTGATATTGAGCAGCCAGCAGACGATCAGAACACCGGTTTGAACGGCAAGTTCATGGCGAACGTTTCCACGGCGAAAGGCCAGAACGCTGATTTGAACGCCATGCTCATGGCGAACATTCCAACGGCGGATGGTCAGAACGCCGATCTGAACGCCATCCTGACGGCCAACATTCCTGGGGTGGACGAGGACTTCGATCCCTTCAAGAACCGCTAAGCGATGTCCAGGCGTCCAGGCTGGCCAGACATTTGTGCATGACCTGGCCGGTGTGAACGCGGCGACGACTCCCCCGAACAAACACGAAAAGCACCTGGCCAGCCTGGACAGGTTGGGCACATCCATCCATTTTAAGGAATCAACATGACACTGAACGAATTCGCCCAGGCATTCCATGCCGCCTTCACGCTGCACCAGAGCAAGGGCGGCTATGCCTGCACCCATGACGATGACCGCTTCACCTTCGCCGTCACGATCCGCGAAGAAGAACTGAGCTTCGGCGAAGCCATGGGCTATGGCCGTGAGAAAGAGCGACCCGTCATCGACCCGGTCGATGCCATCTTTGAAGCCTGCTACTGCGATGGCGATTCGCTGGAGGCGATTTCCATCTACGGGAGCCACTTCCCCGGCGCCACGGATGCGGAACAGCTTCGCAATCTGCTGGACACGGCATTCGCGCGAGATGAAGAGCAACTGGAGGACGCATCATGAGCACCGCCGGTATCGTCTGGGCCGAGACGGCGTGGCATTGCTGGTGGATGGCTTCGAAGGGCTACCCGGCGAGCGAAGCGGCGGACTACGAGCCGAACGCGGCCTTTGACTACCAGCCGAACTTCCGCACGCATGTGATGTACAGCGTGTTGACCGATGCCGGCGTGGCGGAGCTGATGGGCGCTGTCCGTGATGGCAAAAAGCTCATGCGCTGGCGGCTTCAGCACTTCAGTGATCGCCATGCTACGCAGCTTGAAAACCTGCTCAAGGTTGGGGCACTGGTCGAGCCCGATCCCTCATCGGTGGGACTCGCAATGCTCGCTCATCGGCAGTGGATGGAAATGCAAAATCCCCGTGTGGCGAAGGTGCTGGTGCTGTACATGCTTCAGTTGCAAATGACCGCCGATGACATCGTGGACGAACTTATGCAGGAGAACAGCATGTCGGGCGAAGATCGTGACCAGCAGTTCGCCGCCTTCGTCGGTCGGTGTCAAACGGCTCTGCGTCATGATCGGTTGTCGAACCAACTTGCGCCGAAGGCCGGCACGGAGAAGAAGGTCAAAATCTGATGTAAGCCGGCGATACCGCCTCCGGACGGTTCGGCCGGTCAGCTTAGTTCTCGTCGCAATGTGGCTTGGCGCAGGCGTAGACCGTGGATGCGGGTGAGAAATCGCTTCTCGATCTGGCCGTTTGCAACGGCTCTCCCAATCAAGCTCTCGATCGCCTTCAGGCGTGCCTGAGGCTCTTCACTTCCCAACGCATTGATTGAAACCCAAAGCTCCCTCTCTCTACCGCGTTGCACCGCGAGACGGCCTTGCGAGATCAAAACGCCAGTGACAACTTTGTCTTCAGCGGCGCTGTAACTTCGGTCCTTGTGGTACTGGAAGCCATGCCGGTGGACGATCTGCTTTGCTACCCACAAGAACGAGGGGGTAGCGTTTCTGCCGGACCAAGTCAGATCATCGACGTAGCAACTATCTCGGTTTCCAAACTTCGTGGCGTGTTCGTGGAGTTCGTCGAACATCGGCTTAGCCGCGAAAAATGCGAGTAGTTGGCTGATACAGCTACCTGTCGGCAGATGCTGATCTACGGTGCACAGCTTGGTTAAAAGCGCTGACACATCGCTGCTACAAAGAAGGGCTTCATGAAAGAAGCGATACACCCTTGAAGATGCTACTGACGGGTAGAATTTTTTGAGGTCAAGCTTGACCATTGGTGTAGGGCCGACATGGACCTGCGCGTTCGTGATGTAGGAACGCTTCTTTCGTCCCGAGTGCAAGTACTCCGGCTTCTCGATTCGCTCGAGAAAAGTGAACAAGCGTCTATGAACCCGCTCCAGCGCGCGCTTCGGTACCTCGACGCGTCTCTTCTTTTCGCCTTGCGTGATGTCAAAGCAAAGATAATTCGTAGTTCTGTTCGCGAGAGTTTGAAGGACTCCGGCGTCGAAGCCAACCAGCTTGGCCAGCGCACGCCGGCTTTCCATCTTGAACAGCGGGGACTGATTCAATGGATAGCTCTTCATGGCAACCATGCCCCCTCCTGATTACGCCTCGTCCTTGGCCGCAACCCACGCCAACATTTTTGCAACTTTTCCAGCGACTGCAACGCGCGCGCGCTCAGCTCGACTGCCATCGACCTGCTCTGCAAAGAACATGAGGGACGACATGGGAATGTTGAAGACCTCGGAGTAACGTTCGAGGAGTTCCAAAGTCACCTTCTTCTTCTCACCCTTTTCGATCTCACTGAGATAGGATTTGGAGATCTTCAGTTTGCCAGCCAAGTCCGTCTGAGACATGTCGTGGAAAACTCTTACCAAGCGGAGAGCGTCGTTCTGCACAGACATCTCCTTGCAAAAAATAAAAAGTCCAGAGGTCATCTTTCAGCTTGTGCCAGAGGCTCCAGAGGAACAGCGCAAGTCGACCGACTCGAATCGCTCCTTTAAGAAACCGGGGTCGGAAGAACAACCAACCCCACACACTCTTCTTTGATGCCTGCCGGCGGCTTGGACGCTTTCGCTTTTTTTCAGTCATGTTCTGACTCCTTGTTCAAAACGGCCTCACGGGATGTGAAGCCCTCGTCTGTCCCGAACAAAGTGGGAGAACGCCGGCAGTTTTACCTCTGGGCTATTAAAAACGATTCCAGCTCGTCTGGAATCGTTCACGCTACACAGACACACGTAACCACGTACCAAGTCAGGACGATCATGCGAACGGCATCGCTGCCATCGGCATTCCGGGAACTGGCGTACTAGGAACCGCGTGCTGGGCAGAAGTCAGGAATCTTGCGATTCCCACGAGCGGCGTTTCCACTACTCCGGTTTTGACAAAGCACCCTATAGCCCAAGCAAGGCAGAGTATACGGGTGTTTTCGCCGTTGGCAAGAAAAGTTCGCTGTCAGCGAACAATTTGAGGCAAATACCAAGTCAAGACACAGGTGACGTTGGGGTGGGCGGGCTTGCTGTTCCCTTTCACCGTAGCACGTCGTTCTCGCTGTCAAGGTCTGCGGCTGCTGCGCATCCTTGCGTCCTGCCGGCCGTCTGTCGAATCCTGACAACTGCGTTGCGGCGTGCTGCTTCCGGTCTCGGGCAATTCCGCCTGATTCACGGAGCCGACCATGGCACACGACCTCTTCTCTCCGCTTGACTCATTCACCACGTTCAACACAGACACTTCGGCACTGCTGGTCCGCGATGTCGCAGGTAGCTACCGTCCGGCAGGCGACGACGAAATCCTGAAGGCTGCTCAATGCCTGCTGGCGAGCCGGGTGCGCGGTACCGAGACGCTTTCGTCACCGCAGATGGTCAAGGACTTCGTCAAACTGCGCTTGGCAGGGCTGGAGCACGAGGTGTTCGCTGTGCTGCACCTGGACTCTCAGCACCGGGTCGTGGACTACGTTGAGATGTTCCGGGGCACTGTCAGCCAAACGTCGGTCTATCCACGCGAGGTAGTCAAGGACGCGCTGAAGCGCAACAGTTCGGCAGTCATCTTCGTGCACAACCATCCTTCGAGCAGTGCGGAGCCGTCGCGGGCGGACGAGATGCTGACTCAGACGCTCAAGTCGGCGCTGTCGCTGGTGGACGTGCGGGTGATCGACCACATCATCGTGGCGGGCTGCTCAACCTTGTCTATGGCGGAGCGGGGGCTGCTGTGATGGTGGGGCCTTCGGGCTCTTTCTTCCGCAAGGCTCCCCGTCATCGGTAGGCTTTGCCATGCTCATTCATCGGCGCTGGATGGGCATGCGCATCAATCGTGTGTCCAAGGTGCTAATGACGGATGACGAGATTGGGGACGAACTTATGTACAAAGACAGCATGTCGGCGCAACCGGTGACGAGCGCTTGCCAGCCTTCGTCGCATGCTGCGGTGCGGTCTTGCGGAATGAGCATATGTTGGCAAAGTTGAAACCGAAATCCAACGCCAATTTCAAAAATCGCAGGGTCGGTGATTTACGAAACTCATGCGTGACATGGCATGCTTGATGTGCCCGAATTCCGAGTCCATAAACCCGAACAACCAAGAGAATTATCAGATGGCAGGCAAGCGTCAGCACTATGTCCCGCAGTTCCTTCAGCGCGGTTTCCTACATGACCCTTTGGAAGAGGCAGAGCGTACGTGGTTACACCGTCGAGGCGCTAAGCCTCGTCTTGTCGGCATCAGAGATGCCGGTGTTGGCGAGTACTTCTATTCGAAGCTTGGTGCCGTCGGCGTTGCCTCCTTGGACGATCTGATCACAGAGATGGAAGCGGGTATGGACATGAAGTTGAAGGCCTTGCGTTCGGCGCCCGTGGGCGAGCAAGTCGATCCGGTCCTTGCAGCTCAGTTGACGACACACTTAGTGTTAAGAACCGCACACGTGCGATCGATTTTTGAACACAGTTTCACGCTCTTGCTCGATGGAACGATGTCTTTATTGACGGACCCAGACACATTTCGCGGTATCGCCGGAGTAGACAAACCCAATGCGGGGTCTCCGGTGTACGACGCGATACAGAAAACTCTCGACTCCCTTCCCTTGGAGGCGATTGCTTTTCCTCGGCCACTAGCTCAGCGATTAGTCCACTTCATGGTGCGAGAGAACTTTGATCTTTTTCATCAAGAGCACAACCCCATCCTCATTTCAGCGCTCGGCGAGATGACTGGCAGGGTCGCGACCACAATCCGCGAAGCCCACAACAAGGTGCTCGCTGATTCGCACCAGACACACTGGGAGAAGGATCTGTCGGACCTGTCGTGGGAAACCCAGACCGTCTCCGAGGCTTTCTTGCCCGACTGCATAGCCCTAGCTCGTGAAACAGGCGAAGATTTCATCCCACTTTTGCTGAGCGATCGTCAGAAGATTGAACTGATCGTCATGCCCATCGCCCATGACCGGGTCTTGGTGGGGTCTAGGCACAAGAACGTGTCGGTTGTACCACGTGCATTGAACATTGCTTGTGCCGCATGTAGCAGTAGCTTCTTCATATCCCGTGGCCCTCAAGAGGACAGCGATTTCTCCGAGTTGATCGGGCAACGGTCTGCGGTCGTGATCCAAGCCACCGTTCGTGATGCACTGGTCGACCTTCGGACTTCCGGCGAAGTTATTGAACAGGGTAAAACTGAGAAAGTCTGTCATGTCGACACCGGGACGGCCGAACCATTTTCATTCTCGTTGACCTGCGTGGATTTCGGTGATGCTAGGGGCGTGAGTAAACTTGGAGAGATACTTCAAGTAATCGTCTTGGAGACGAGTCGTAGCATGCCACTCTCCACGCTCGATGGCATTACTTTCGCGTCGGACTACTCGACCGCCGTCGCAAACCTTGATCGAGGCGATGCGGCGCTGAGCGCCGCGCAAAGTGTTCCGCGAACTTATGGCGTTGCCGTAGCCAAAGCGATCGATGTGAAACGCGACGGTGCGCTCAAGACTCACTTAGTCATGGCAGCTAGCATTGCAGATTTGCTTCTTTCTCAGAGGGAAGAAGACCAATCAATGGCTGTGCATATGGTCGTCAGCATGCTGTCCTGCTCGGCACACGTTGTTCTATTTGAAAGTCAGTTGGGTAAGCCTTCAACGGTGGCTCTCGACAGAGTTAACGAGTTCTTGTATCAAGCGGCAGCACCGGCACCGCTTCGCTATTTCTCAGCAAAACATAGCGCGTTTGCAGATCCACATGCTGGCGAGCGCTACGCCGCGTTGGTGCGCGACAGCCTCGATGCGGCGCGGATTGCAATCGGTCAGGCCAAACTTGCATATGCGGCTGACGCCGATATGGACGCGCTGCTTCGCGTGGCATTGCCTCAAATTTCTTTCGTGCTTTGCCACGTCGCTGAATGGTTGGGCCATAGGGATGGGCTACCCAACCAAGATGAATTTCCGGGCGTATCGCTGATCGTTGACTTGCAGGCCCGTGATCTGATTCGCTGGGTCGAACTGCTCGGACGTGATCTGAGGGTTCTTTATGACGGCGAAGGACAGTTCACCCATGCGAATTTGGTGGCTTTCGCCGGACATGTTGAACGTCTACTTTGGACAGTTCAACTGTTCCCATGGCCTACCGACGATGGTTTAGTCTTCGTCAACGTGCTGCCTGACGCAGTTGCTGCGGAGTCAATCGGGCGGCCGGTGCTCGACAAATAAGCGGCGTTGAGGCGGCTTAGAAACGTACGAGATCCGATGCCAAGCCTCTGGACGGCTAACGAAAACCGAGCCCCACCGAATGGACTTCAAAGTCTTGGATGAGCGATGAAATTGCTTGACCAGCCTGAACGGGTTGAACGGGGTGGACTCGGTTTTTCTCCTCAACCATTGAGCCGGCCCGCACATCCCGGAATCGCACCACTCGTCGGAAACAGTTCACCGGCACTTGCATTACCGTCGTTATCTGCTTGAATGAAATCACGGAGTGAGAGAAGAAGAAAGAGGAAGCAAGGTCAACATTTCCGCCGCTGGCGAACATGTCCTTGAAGGGGCTCCGCCCCTAACGCTGACGCTCACCCCGCGCCGGCACGGCACATAACAACAAGAAGAAAGGACGCCGCCATGAACGACAACATCATCACCGCCGCCGACCATTACGAGGTCGCCGCCAACATCATCAAACAACAGCCTGGACAGGCTGGACACGATGGCCAGCAACACCTGCGAACCCGCCGCGTAGAAACCAGAGTCTCGCCTGAAGAGCACGCCGCCATCTGTGCCCGCGCCTTGTCGCAAGGCTTCGGCAGCATCGCCCAGTATGTTCGCCAGCAGGCCGTCCATGGTGGTGACGCCGACTCACCGTTCGCCACTCAGCACATCTTGTTGGCCTGTCAGGCCGAACTCAACGACATCGCCGGCCATGTGAACCAGATCGCCCGCCACCTCACCGAAGGCGAGCCCTTGGACGAGGAAATGCTGATGGTCATGATGCAGGTCCTGGACCTTGCCGAAGAGAACTTGAAGCGCGTCACGAAGGAGAGCGCTGCGGCGACTGCGGAGGCCACGTGATCGTCCGCATCTTCAAGTTGGGCACTTCAAACGGCGAAGCACCGGTGAACTACCTGCTCAGCATGAAGGACCACACGGGCCAGCCTCGCGATGTCGCGCCGGAAGTGCTGGAAGGTCATCCTGCAACAACCATTGCCGTCATCAATGCCATCCACCGCAAGCACCGCTATGTGTCCGGCGTGCTGGCGTTCCGCGACGATGAGAAACCGACCCGAGCCCAGATGTATGAGGTGATGGATGCGTTCAAGAAGACGGTGGTGCCGGGTCTGTCAGACCGTCAGTTCAACAGCCTGTTTGTTCTGCACCGGGAAAAGGGCAATACCGAAATTCACTTGGTGGTTCCGATGATCGAGTTCGCCACGGGACGCGGCAAGCGACTCAACATCCATCCGCCAGGTGCTCGCAATCTCGCCCTGTATGAAGCCTTCACGCAGGTGATGAACCACAAGCTGGGCTATGGGCAGGTGGTCCCCGACCCGATGCGGGCGGCCATTTCAGTAACCGACCGCAAGCTACCCAGCAGCAAGGGCAAGCGGCGTTCCGCCCATCTTCTGCAACACGAGATCGTCCAGGCTGTCCAGGCTGGCCAAGTGAATAATAGGAAAGAGTTGGTGCAGTGGCTGGATGAGGCCCTTGGCGTGACTGCCACTCGGGAGGGGCGGGACTACTTGTCGGTCAAGATGCCCGGCGCCACGAAGGCAATGCGGCTTCGCGGTCCCTTGTTTGAAGCAGACACCGACTACCGCTCATTGGCTCAGCCAAAGCGCGGGAAGCCCGGCACCGTGATGCTCACCGTGCCCGAGTATCAAAAAGCCCTGGCCAGCCTGGACACCCTGGTCAGTGAGCGTCGGGCCTTCAACATCAAAGCCTATCTGACGCCGAGAACCTCGCCCCGAACCCAAGGCGCCGGCAGCGCCTCAGCCACGCTGAAACCTGCCAACTTCACAAGAGCAACAACAAAGGAGAAGCCCATGCCCATCAAGAAGACACCCCACACCGAGCGCATCGTGGAAGATGCGATGACCACTGCCAAGCAGGCCGACGACGAACATATCAAAAAGCCCGTGATCGCGAGCACCGAGCAGGCCACGCAACGCATGAAGGCTCTGCGCGAGTCTGGCACCACGGTCGCATCACCGGTGCCGTCCACGGCCATGGACACGATCAACAGCATTCAGGCGGCCATCGGTGCCTTGCAGCAGTCCATCAATGCTGCCGTGGCCGACATGGCGAATGCGACAACGCCGGACGAAGCGAAGAAGGCTCAGCAGCGCTTGATGGCGCTCATGGAGCAGATGGCGCGATTGGAGCAGCAGTTGCAGGACGCGAAGGTCAGGCAGGTGAATGAGGCGCCGGGGATGAAGTTGAAGCTGTAAGGAGGGCCATGGACTTTGGAAGTCGGAGCGACCGGCAACTTTGGGCCCAGAGCCGCCATCTAGCTAGAAGCTCCAAAGCCGTCTTTCAGCCGGGTTGCAAGTGCAAGGCCATAGGCCTGTTCGGTGCGCAGGCTATAGTGTTTGTAACGAATTCGCTCACGGACCTGATTCAGCAACCGTGTGGCGCGCAACACAGAAAAGGCGGCGGATTTAACGGCTGAATTTAGTACTATGGTTTCATACGGAAGATATGCCGTAAAGCGTGGCTACACGCCCCTTCTCGCGTTCTCTTCGTGCCAATTTAGACCGCAAGCGCCAGATATGGCCTGCGGCGTGGTACGGTCAACATTAAGTTAGGCAACTTCTAAAAACGATTGCGCGATGGAACAGTTGAATGACTATGCTGATAGGCGACTACTTCTAGGCTGCATCTACTGCGGAGAGGAGGACAGTACACGCGAGCATGTTCCGTCGCGTGTGTTACTAGACAAGCCATATCCAGAAAATCTTCCCGTTGTAGGCGCATGCCGCCCATGCAACAATGGCTTCTCGCAAGACGAAGAGTATTTTGCATGTCTGATTGAGTCTGTCATTGCTGGCTCCACAGAGCCAACAAGAATCCGACGCCCCACCATCGCTGCTTTACTGAAAAAGTCTCCCGCACTTCAGGCGCGCATCGAAGCGTCCAAAACCTTTGACGGCGAAAAGACGATTTTTCAAGTTGAGCACGATCGAGTACGTAGAGTTCTTCTGAAGTTAGCTAGGTGCCATGCAGCCTATGAGCTAAAGCAAGAATGCCGCGATGAACCAACTTCAATCTGGTGGCAGCCAATGGAATTGCTTCCTGATCAATTTTTGGAAGAATTCAACTCAACCCGTGTCATTCAAACCTTCGGTGAAGTTGGTTCGAGGGGTATGCAGCGCTTGCGAGTGGCGGAGGTAAAGTTGGCCGGCCTTAATGGAGAGGAACACCTATTGCAACTAATCCTCAACGACTGGGTGGACGTACAGGAGGGGCGCTACAGGTTCCACGCCATTGATGATGGGGGAATTATTTCCATAAAAATGGTCATCGGCGAATACTTGGCCTGCAACGTTACTTGGGAACTCTAGTGTGAAATCAGGCAACGTCGTCAGCAGAAATATGCAAAGTCGCCTAACTGGTTGGTCAAGCCGACGCCCACAAGCTCCGCTTGTGGGTGCCCTCCGTGCTTCGTACTGCGGCGAGGCTTACCGCGAGCGTTAGAATTCACTATGGATATAACGCTCGACACCAATGTAATTGGCCCACTGGCTTGCCCAGGCCTATATCCGACATGCCCCGATGTGCCGTCCATCGATTCACTGCGAAACTTGATTCTCAGCGGGAAAATCAATGCCTATCTTTCCGAAGCGTCCATATCACTTGAAGCAATTTCGAATGATGAGCGCGTCGATTTTTTTATTCGTCAGTGGGCATCGAGAAACTACCCTATTGCCCTCCCTGATCCATCTCCCGAGAGAAAGCGCGTCTTTGCTGAGGCTCTTCGTCTTGGAGTAAAAGTTCTTCATGCGCCCCGCATCGCACTCGGAGCCCTGATTGCCTTCCCAGATGAGTCATGGGCTGCTGACCGTCAATTTCCTCAAGAAGAACGCTTAGATCGATACCATTCCTACATCAGAAGTCAGCCGCACTCTGGGGCAGAACGACTCAAAGAGTTTGGCGCAGAGCTCGTTACGGTTCATGGTCTAAGCACCGACCACCTAAAGCATCTTTCTTCTCTACCGTCGTGGCCCACCGCTGAAAAACTGATGTGGATGAACGGAATTCATGCCGAATACGATTCACCGAAAAAATTCCCTACAAGGAAGAAATTTCTTTCCAAATTCCGTGATTTGGTTGCAGAGTGGTTTGACCTAGACATTCAAGCATCTCACTACGCCTATGGTAACGACTACCTATGCACCTTCGACTCTGCCAAGAATGCCGGCGCATCTGCAATCATGCATGCCAACCGCAAGTCCGGAAACACGACGCAGTTTGGCATTCAGATTGTGAGTCCAAGCGAGCTCGTTAACTTGGTGTCGCCGTGAAACCTAACCTCTCGGTCAAAATAGACCGCCTGCAAGCTGCGCGTGCAGGTTCCCTCCGCCGCTACGCGTCTCCGGTTGCCGGTTGCCGGTTGCCGCAAACACTAGCCCGCACCAAAAAAAGGAACCCGGTGATTCGCCCTATTGCAGAGCAACCACTCCTCAAAGCCAAGATTCTTGCCACGCTCCTCAAGCTGGCGGATGAAAAGCGAGATGTTGACCTTAAGCAACCAGCTGCCTCGCAGCTCTGGGAGCTTGATCGCCGTATCAATGAATACCTCTTTGATCTCAACGACGCTGGAGCCATTCACTATGAAGAGATTGGGGAAGACGGCTTCGCGCCGATTGTCATTTGCTCCGTCAGTCAGAAAACACTAGAACATCTTCTAGGCTGTCTGGCTTCGCTTACAGGAGATATCAGCCTGCTTGATGAAAGAGTTAAGTCCCTTCTGAGACACGACCCCAACAAGCTGCGAGAAGACATTGCCCAATCAGAGCGGCACATAGCTGAGGCGAGAGATCAATTGCAGAAAAACCCGATCCTAGCCCCACTCAAAACACCACTTGACGACATCAGCCTCCACTTTGAAAGCATTCGAAAAGTTGCTGAGAACTACGACGATGTCTATCGAAACATCCTCAAGCCAGTCCAGGAAGAGGGAAAGAGTGGAGTCCGAGCAACCGTGCGCTGGGCGATCATTGGTATCGCTGCGTCGTGGCTCCTGTCAAACTACAAAGACATTTGGGCGCTCGTCCAAGCAGTGCGCGGCGCGGGCTAACCCTTCCATCGAGAGGACGCTGCCCGGCAAGCCGGTCAGCGCCTCTCATGTCAAACGTTGAGCGTCCGCTTTTACTCGCAATCACCGACAGCTTCTGGCCGTATTCTGTCCTATCGAAAAATCGAAAGCTGCCTCTGGCAGTGACCCCAGTTCCGCAGCTCACCGCTCAGGCTTCGCCGGCCTATGGACAACCCCGCCCATGCTTGCCACAGGGCGCAGCGGGGTTGCCCACGGTGCAGCCGTGGACTGCTACGCCGATTTGCTTTTCTTCACGGGTTTGTCCAAGTCCTTGAAGAACTCTGACGGCTGAATGCCGAGGGCGTTGACGATCTTCAGAATATTGACCAGCGCCAGGTTGTGTTCGCCGCGCTCGATGCCGCCCATGTAGCTGCGGTCAATCCCGCACGCATCACCGAAGCCTTCCTGAGAGTAGCCACGCTCCTTGCGGCGACGACGCACGGCCTCTCCGAAGGCGACCAGTTCGGGCACCTTGGGTTTGTCCAGTGACACGGGTTTGACCATGTTTTGATGGTCCACGTCTCATGGATAAAACTCCACAGGGAAAGATAAGCCGGGATATGGTTACCATTTCGAGCTACGATCCTTGTGTGGGTGGCGCGGGGCCGCCTGATGCTTGGAAGGAAGCTTTGGGCTGCTGCCGGTTGCATTGACACCAACCTAAGCTTCTCGAGCTTGCTCGAACTGTACGGGACTGATGTAGCCCAGTGTCGAATGCCTGCGCGTCGGGTTGTAGAAGCGCTCGATGTAATCGAAGACATCGGCCCTTGCCTGCTCGCGACTTCGGTACGCCTTGCGGGCCGTCCGCTCGGTCTTCATTGAACTGAAGAAGCTCTCCATCGCCGAGTTGTCCCATACCTCGCCTGCCCGGCTCATGCTGCATGTGATGCCCTGTTCCCGCAGCAGCTGTTGGAACTGTACGCTGGTGTATTGGCTGCCCTGGTCGGAGCGATGCAGCAAGGCGACCGGCTTGCCCCGGCGCCATACGGCCATCATCAATGCGTCCACCACCAGCTGCGAGGTCATGCCGTCCTGCATCGACCAACCCACGATGCGGCGCGAGTACAGGTCAAGCACGGCAGCCACATAGAGCCAGCCCTCGGCCGTCCAGATATAGGTGAAGTCAGCCACCCACTTCTGGTTGGGCGCGTCGGCCTGGAATTGCCGGTTCAACACGTTCTCGGCCACGGCACTGCGCTCGCCTTTGTCCTTGGGCAGACCACGCCTGCGAGGTCGCGCCCGCAACGCCTGCTCACGCATCAGCCGCTCGATGCGGTGCAGCCCACAGGCCTGGCCTTGCTCCAGCACATCGCGCCATACGCGCCTGGCGCCGTAGGTGCGGTCGCTGCGAACGAAGCTCTGCTGCACATGTTTGCCCAACACTTCATCGTCAAGGCTGCGCCGGCTTCTGGGTCTGCTCAGCCAGGCATAGAAGCCACCCCGCGAGACACCGAGCGCCTCGCACATCACGTTGACCGGCCACGCCCCTCGGTGCTTCGCCATGAAGCCGAATCTCATATCGACTCCCTCGCGAAGTAGGCCGCAGCTTTTTTCAGGATGTCGCGCTCCATCTTGAGCTTGGCCACTTCCTTGCGTAGCTGGGCTATCTCCTGGTCCTGCGCCGTCTGCTTGCCCTGACCTGGAAACGCATCCTGCGGCGCTGCGCGCTGTTCTCGCACCCACTTGCGCAGCACGTTCTCGTGCAGGTCCAAATCTTTGGCCGCTTGCGCTACGGTCACCCCGCGCTCAGTGACCAGCTTGACCGCTTCGTGCTTGAACTCTCGGCTGAACGTCCTTCTGACTCTCTCCATGAACCTCTCCCGGTTTCATCTGCCACCTTAACAAGGTGTCATCGAAACCGGCAGCAGCCCAGATGGCCTGTTCGCTGCCCAGTGCGTTGATGTCCGGGTTTCCGAACAGCGCGATGAACTCGTCGTAGGTGCCGCGCTTCTCGTCCAGCGTCTTCTGCGTGTTGTCCAGCTTCTTTTCGGCGAGATAGAGCACCACCGCGTCATCAAAGGGCTTGGTCTTGGCGGGTGCTGCTGTTGCCGCAGGCGTGGGGGCCATGGAGGCGGGCGGTGGCAGTCGCTCGCCCTCGGGTGTCATCCGCAGGTGGCGCTGAATCTCTTCAAGGTTCTGCTGGCTCAGGCGCATCGCTTCGGCGACGTGGCCGCTGGCCAGCAAGGCCTTGATCTGCTCAACATCGCTGTCGCTCTTGATGTTGTTGAACGCGAGCCCCGAGGGCAGCACGAGGTCCCAATTCCTGAACGTCATCCCCGCCTCCAAGTGATACCGGCTCATCGCCAGTTTAGCGAGAGTCCAGTCCTTGGTTTTGAGGGAGACGCGCGACTCTTTTCCGTTGCGGAAAGTGCGCAGGTAGTAGACCCCGTGACGGGACTTCAGAAGGTTGGGGAAGTGGTGCAAGTTGGCAAGACCGTGTCACCGACCGTCTCACCGAACTTGAGAGAGTGCTGATTTCCCCAATGAAATCAACGACTTAGAGAATTGGTGGCGCTTCACGGATTCGAACCGCGGACCTGTGGATTATGATTCCATCGCTCTAACCGACTGAGCTAAAGCGCCGATCACTGCTGTGCAGCGAAGACCGTCATTATAGCCACAAAGTTGGCATGCCGATCAAGCCGAATCAGAAAAACCGCTTGTCCGGTCAGTCTCCCCGCGCAGTCTTTTCAGGCGCGGGCTTCGGGCCGCTTCAGGCGCGGCCGATGATCGACGCCGTCGCCATCAGCTCTTCGAGCAGCGCCAGCGCCGCCTTGCCCGAGAGGGTGTAGGGGTTGAGCCGAGGCTGCTCGGCGTACTTCAGCACCACGGTGGTGTTGAGCTTGCTGAGGTCGACGCGGCCCATGGTCCAGCCGGCAAAACGGCGCTCGCTGATCTCTTCGTAATCCAGCAGTTCGATGCGCTCGTGGCGCTCGTCGCGCAGGATGTGGCCGTAGAGCTCGTTCACCATCTGGCGGCTGCCTTCCAGCGCCTGCAGGAACACGCCGTCGCCGTAGCACAGGATGCCTGTGATGCCGTGCGAAGGATTGAAGCTGCGTGCCTTGGCGACGATGGCTTCGATGGCGTTGCCGGGGCAGTCGGCCACGGCGTGACTGGCATAAAGCAGGCGGACCAGCATGGTGGATTCCTTGTTCGAATGAAAGGACGAGCGGTTTGTTGTTCTATCAGTCGCGTCCGCGGATCAGCGACAGAAACTCGCGGCGCAGGTTGGGGTCCTTGAGGAACACGCCGCGCATCACCGAGTTGATCATGCGGCTGTCGAGTTCCTTCACGCCGCGCCAGGCCATGCAGAAGTGCTCGGCCTCGATCACCAAAGCCAGGCCGTCGGGGCGGGTCTTTTCGATGATCAGGTCGGCCAGTTGCACCACGGCTTCTTCCTGGATCTGCGGACGGGACATGATCCATTCGGCCAGGCGCGCGTACTTCGACAGGCCGATGACGTTGGTGTGTTCGTTGGGCAGCACGCCCACCCACAGCTTGCCGATGATGGGGCAGAAGTGGTGCGAGCAGGCGCTGCGCACGGTGATCGGACCCACGATCATGAGCTCGTTGAGGTGCTCGGCGTTGGGGAACTCGGTGATGGGCGGTGCCGCCTTGTAACGGCCGGCGAACACCTCGTTGAGGTACATCTTGGCCACGCGCCGGGCCGTGTCGTTGGTGTTGTGATCGTTCTCGGTATCGATCACCAGGCTGTCGAGCACACCCTTCATCTTGCCTTCGACTTCGTCGAGCAGCAGTTCGAGCTCGCCGGGCTGGATGAACTCGGCAATGTTGTCGTTGGCGTGGAAACGCTGGCGGGCCGCTTTCACGCGCTCGCGGATCTTGACCGACAGGGGCACGCCGTCGCCGGCGTTGGAATCTTCTGACATGACTGAGAGGTTTCTGGCAGTGCCACTAAAAAGCTGGGTCGGATGGTAACAGCCTTCCCAAGCCACTGCATGGAGGGGGATTGTCGATGCATGGCATGGAGAACGGCCTGCACTCGCTACGAAAACAGGAATTCCCCATGCCGCCGGCCCGATCGGCCAGCGCGATTACTCGACGCGGATGTTGCGCGAGCGGATCACGGCGCCCATCTGCGCGGTGTCGGCCTGCATGCGGCGTGCCAGCGCTTCCGGCGAGCCGGCGACCACTTGCCAGCCCTGGGCCAGCAGTTTTTCACGAATCTCGGGGCGGCGCAGGATTTCGGTGAGGATCGTCGACAGGCGCTGTGCACGCTCCTTGGGCATGTTGGCCGGTCCGGCCACGGCGTTCCAGACTTCCACCTGGTAGTCCTTCACACCGCCTTCGGCCAGGCTGGGCAGGCCGGGTGCCACGGGGCTGCGGCCCTTCGAGCTCAGGCCCACGGGCTTGATCTTGCCGGCCTGGATCTGGGGCAGCGCCAGGCCGGGCGGCAGCAGGGCCAGTTGCAGTTCACCGGCCAGCATGCCGTTGATCACCTGCGGGTTGCCGGGGTAGGGCACATGCACGGGTTTGATACCGGTCTGCCCGGCCAGCAGTTCCATGCCAAGGTGCGACACGGTGCCGATGCCGGGGCTGCCGTAGCTCCACTGGTCGCCGGCCTTGCGGGCCGCCGCAAAGAAGCCGGCAATGTCGTTGAACGCCACGCTGTTGGCGGCCGTCAGTACCAGGGGAGCCGAGCCGATGAAGCTGATGGGCGCAAGGTCCTTCAGCGGATCGTAGGGCGTGCGCGGGTTGAGCAGCTTGGCAATGGTCATGTTGCCGTTGATCATCAGGCCCAGCGTATGGCCGTCCTGGGCCTTGGCGACCTGGTCGGCGGCGATGTTGCCGCTGGCGCCGGGCTTGTTCTCGACATACACCGGCTGGCCGAGCGCCTTCGAAAGCGGCTCGGCGATCAGGCGGGCGGTGATGTCGGGCGACGAGCCGCCCGGAAAGCCCACCAGAATGCGCACGGGCCGTGTCGGCCAGTTGTCGGCGGCGGCCGGTGCGGCCTGCTGTGCGCCGGCCCAGGTGGAAAGCGTGGTGGCCGCGGCCAGTAGGAGGAGTTTGCGTCGCATGATAGGTCTCTTCGGATGGATCGTGTGTCTCGCGCCCACGCACGGGCCGGGCTCGCGCGTGGCGCGCTATTGTGCCTCGACCGGTAATTAGCCTAAAGAGGAAAGTCCCGGGGGACGTCTGGGATGGGCTGCCGACACGCCGGCGTCTCACGCATGAAAAAGCCCGCTGGGCTCGAGGTGCAGCGGGCTTGGAAGGGCAGGGCAGGCGCTTACGCGTAGGCTGCCAGGGCCTTTTTCATCTTCTTCATGGCCGCCACCTCGATCTGGCGGATGCGTTCGGCGCTGACCTTGTAGTCGGCAGCCAGCTCATGCAGCGTCATGCCGCCCGAGCCGTCGTCGTTGACCTTGAGCCAGCGTTCCTCGACGATCCGGCGGCTACGGGGGTCGAGCACATCGAGTGCGGCCACCAGGCCTTCGGTGGCCATGGCATCGCGCTGGGTGGCTTCCAGGCGCATCGTCGGCTCGTCCTGCAGGTCGGCCAGATAGGCGATCGGGCCGTAGCTGTCCTCGCCGTCGGCCGAGGGCGCCGGATCGAGCACCACATCGCCGCCCGACAGGCGCATTTCCATCTCCATCACCTCTTCGCGCTTGACGTTGAGCTGGCTGGCGACGAGGTCGATTTCCTGCTCGGTCAGCGTGGCGCGATGGGTTTCCGAATCGACGGCATCGGCCTTGAGGCCTTGTTTCATCGACCGCAGATTAAAGAACAGCTTGCGCTGGGCCTTGGTCGTCGCGACCTTGACCATGCGCCAGTTCTTCAGGATGTACTCGTGAATCTCTGCCTTGATCCAGTGCAGGGCGTAGCTGACCAGCCGCACGCCCTGATCGGGGTTGAAGCGCTTGACGGCCTTCATCAGGCCGACGTTGCCTTCCTGGATCAGATCGCCATGCGGCAGGCCGTAGCCCAGGTACTGGCGCGAAACCGAAACCACCAGGCGCAGGTGCGAAAGCACCAGCTTGCCGGCCGATTCGAGGTTGTTGTCGTCGCGCAGTTCGCGGGCAAAGCGCTGCTCTTCTTCTTGCGTGAGCAGCGGCAGGCGGTTCACCGCCGAAATATAAGCGTCGAGGTTGCCCAGCGGGGGCACGACTGCCCAGGGAGATGCAACCGTCAAAGCGTTCGCAGAGGCTCCAGTTTGGTGTGTCATACCAGAAACTCCTTTCAATAACCGTCGTGACCGTGTCACGGATAGACATATTAGCACTCTCTAGGATTGAGTGCTAAGCGCCAAGTTCCCCGGCACCGGGGCCGTTGGGCCTTCCGGGCTGGCATCGTCGCGCGCCAGCCCGCGCCAGGCTTGGGTTTCCTGTCGGACACCCGCTCGAGCCGGCCGTTCCCCGGGCAGCGCTAGAAAATCTTGATCGCCGATTTAGTCCCTCACTATGCCGCATGAGCCGGCTTTGCGCATGCGGACGCGGGCGGTTTCGGGCGTCGGTGCAGGCCGTGTGCGTGGGTGGCGGCGCTGGGGGAGAACCGGCCTTGTCTGACGTGGCCGACGGCAGGCCCGCTGGTAGCATCCGTGCAACACCGCCGGGGCCCCTGCCAGACGCGGCATGCGACATGAGGCATGCGGCACGCTTGCGCCAGGAGTGCACGGTGGCCGGATTTTTTTGCAGTTCACGAAGGATCTCGACCACGCCATGCAGGATCGCCGCCAATTCTTGTCCGCCGCCAGTTCCTCCCTTGCCTTGGCCGCACTGGGGCTGCCTGCAGCCGCTCTGGCCCAGCAAGGGCTCAAACTGAGCGGACCTCAGCCTTTTTCTTTCGAATCGCTGGTGGCCCGTGCGCAGGCGCTGGCTGCCAAGCCTTACGCCAGCACCAGCAATCTGCCCAAGGACGTGCTCGAACGCATCGACTACGAGCAGCACGGCAAGATCAAGTACCAGACGGACGATGCCGTCTTCCGCGACGGCCCAGGCCAGTTCCCGGTGACGTTTTTCCATCTGGGCCGGTTTTTCCAGGAGCCGGTCCACATGCACACGCTGGGGCGTTCGGGCTCGAACTGGTTTGCACGCGAGCTGCTGTACGACGCGTCTTATTTCGACATGCCCGCCGACAGCCCGGCGCACCAGATGCCCGACGGCGCCGGTTTTGCGGGGTTCCGTTTCCAGGAATCCCGTCTGGCCGACCAGAGCAAGCTGGACTGGAAACAGAACGACTGGGTGGCTTTCCTGGGGGCGAGCTATTTCCGCGCCATCGGCGAGCTCTATCAGTACGGCCTGTCGGCCCGCGGTATCGCGCTGGATGTCGCCATGCCCGACAAGCCCGAGGAGTTTCCCAACTTCACGCACTTCTATTTCGAGCCGCCGGCGGCCAACGACAGCACCTCGGTGGTGGTCTATGCGTTGCTGCAAGGCCCCAGCATCACGGGCGCCTACAAGTTCGTGATGAAACGCGAGAAGGCCGTGATCATGGACATCGACTGCCAGCTCTTCCTGCGCAAGGATGTGGCCCGTTTGGGCATTGCGCCCCTGACTTCGATGTTCTGGTACTCCGAGTCGGTCAAGCCCACCGGCATCGACTGGCGCCCGGAAGTGCACGATTCGGACGGCCTGGCGCTGTGGACGGGCTCGGGCGAGCGCATCTGGCGTCCGCTCAACAATCCGCCGGCAACC